>JAESGK010000259.1_pt1 | contig 31498 bp, 27 predicted proteins | sample 9269681 | NCBI WGS metagenome assembly JAESGK01 (sample SAMN14515347, study PRJNA621673) | algae metagenome | isolation source: Timaviella obliquedivisa GSE-PSE-MK23-08B and co-occurring heterotrophs from... | place: USA: Grand Staircase Escalante National Monument, Utah | collected 2006-08-15
CGGCGCGGTGGCCGAGCACGAGGAAATGATGGCGGCCCTGCTGAAGCGCGACGCAGCCGCGCTGAGCGAGGTGATCGGCCGGCACATGGACGCGACGCTGGTGCGGGTCAGGGAGGTGCTGTGAGGAAGTGAGCCCAAATCCAGACTGGAGTTCTGGGAGCCGAAACTGACGGCCAAAGCGTTACGAGACTTGCAGAATCAACGCGCGCTTCGCCAATTCGGCTTGGAGGTGCTGGTTGTCTGGGAATGCGACCTCAGGCAATGTGAACAATTAAAGAACATTCTTGTGACGTTTCTGGACGGATAGGCTGACATGAAGGCGATCGAACTTTTCGCTGGAGCCGGCGGCCTCGGGCTTGGTGTCAGCCGTGCGGGCTTTTCTCCGGAAGCTGTTGTCGAACGGGACCGATGGTGTTGCGACACGCTTCGGGAGAATCGCGGCGATGGCTTCGGACCGATTGGCGACTGGCCCGCTCCGATGGAAAGCGACGTTCGTGAGATTGATTTCCATAAGTTCGAGGGCGGAATCGAACTTGTGACCGGCGGGCCGCCTTGCCAGCCGTTCTCGCTGGGCGGGAAGCATCGCGCTCATAGCGATGCGCGTGACATGTGGCCTGAAGCCGTGCGTGTGGTCCGGGAGGTGCGCCCAAAGGCGTTCATTTTCGAGAACGTCAAGGGACTTACGCGCGAGAGCTTCGCGACCTATTTCTCGCACATCCTTCTGCAGATGACCTATCCAGATCTCGCCGCTCGAAATGGCGAGGAGTGGCAAGACCATCTGGACCGACTTGAGAAACACCACACCGGCCGGCAAGCACCGGCCGGATTGGAGTATCGGGTCGTGCATCGCGTGCTGAACTCCGCCAACTATGGCGTGCCGCAGCGACGGGAGCGGGTTGTCTTTGTCGGGTTCCGCAGCGATCTCGATATCGAATGGTCGTTTCCGCGCGAAACGCACACGCTGGACGCGTTGCTATGGGATCAGGCAAAGGGCGACTATTGGGACCGGCATCGGGTTGCCAAAGCCGATCGCGTCATTGGTGAACGCCATTGGGAGCGTTTAGCCAAACTTGTGGCCAAGCCGCCCTTGGCCCCTTGGCGCACGACGCGCGACGCAATTGCCGGGCTTCCCGACCCAGAACAAGAGGCTGGAAACGCCTCCAAGCATCACAATCACCGCTTTCAGGCTGGTGCGCGCTCATATCCCGGCCACACTGGCAGCCCGCTTGACGAGCCCGCCAAAACCCTGAAAGCGGGCGTGCATGGCGTGCCGGGCGGCGAGAACATGTTGCTGCGTCGCGATGGCAGCGTCAGATACTTCACGGTTCGCGAGAGCGCGCGTCTGCAGACCTTTCCCGACGAATTCAAGTTTCACGGCTCCTGGACCGAGACCATGCGCCAGCTTGGCAACGCCGTGCCGGTGGAACTGGCCTGCGTCATCGCAAGAAGCGTCAAGCGCCATCTGACATTCGGGACTGCGGATTTCCTTCGATGAAGGGCTATGTCGAGTTCGAATTCGATCTGCCCGGCGCACTCTTGGCGCGGCTTATACAGGTGCTTGATCGACTGGAGCCGGTCGTGCTCGACAGCGCAAATTTGGCACATATTCCAGAAGAACAGGGCGTTTATCAACTCTACCTCGACAATCGTCTTGTCTATGTCGGAAAGACGGATGCCAAAGCGGGCCTGAACAGTCGCCTGTCGCGACACGCGCGAAAAATCAGACACCGGATAGGGCTTGATCCTGTCCGCGTCAGCTTCAAAGCGGTGCGCATCTTCGTCTTCACCGCGATCGATTTGGAAACCGACCTGATGCGGCACTATGGCGGCGTGAAGGAAATAGCATGGAACGGTAGCGGCTTCGGCTCGAACGATCCAGGGCGAGAACGAGACACGACCAAGGTCGATTCCAGCAACTACGATGCTCGGTTCCCGATCGACATCGACCGTGAATTGGCGTTCGCGATCGATGCCGGCGAAACAGCGGCAAGCGCCCTCTTACGCTTGAAGGATGCGCTTCCCTATACCTTCCGCTATCAGGGAAAAGGCGGCGGCAGCCGAAACCCACACCCGGATTTCGAAACCACGCGTTTGCCCGCCCTGACCGGGCCAACCACCCCTCGCGCGGCCATCGAGTATATTGTGGGACTACTGCCCAACGGCTGGCAAGCGACGGCTCTGCCCGGCTACATCATTCTGTACAAGGAGGATCGCGCCTACCCTAACTCGGAGATCATCGCGGCAGGCGGTCGTATCGGAGAAGCAAAGTAATCAGCGGGGGACACGCCACAAATGCTCACCTTGCGCCAGATCGAGGTGATCCGTGCCATCATGATCACCGGCACGATCTCCGGCGCGGCGAAGCTGCTGAACGTGTCGGCGCCGGGCATCAGCCGCCTGATGAAACACACCGAGCGGACGCTCAGGCTCAAGCTGTTCGAGCGCAGGCACGGGCGCTATGTGCCGACGCCGGAGGCCAACGACATCTTCGAGCAGATCAACGGCGTCTACAAGAAAGTCGACGATCTGCACTACACGCTGGCGCGGATCGAGCGTGGCGGCGGCATCGAATTGCGGATCGGCTCCGTGCCGAGCATCTGCCATGTCATGGTGCCGCGCGCGATCGAGCGGCTGCGGCGCAAGCATCCCGACCTGAAGCTCGACATCAACATCCTCAAGATCGAGGAGGCGCTCGATTATCTGCTGCTCGGCAAGGGCGAGATCGCGGCGATGAGCTACAAGCTCGACCATCCCGGCATCGACTTCGTGCCGCTTTCGATGGGCGAACTGCTCTGCATCGTGCCCGACGGGCACGAGCTTGCCAGCCGCGCTTCAATCACGGCGGCCGAGATCGTCCAGCACCCGCTGATCGGCATCGACCCGACCGATCCTTACGGCCGGGTGATGGCCGAGATCTTCCAGCGCCAGGGCCTGGCCTATGAGATGATCATCAAGGCGCGCTTCGGCACCACCGTGTGCTCGCTGGTGCGGGCGGGACTCGGCATCGCGATCATCGACCAGTTCACCGTGGCGCATGGCTCGATGCAGGGCATCAGTACGATCCCGATTTCAGAGCCGACGCAGTTCCAGACCTATGTCGCGATCAAGAACGACAAGGCCCCATCGCTCTACGCCGAAACCTTCGTCAAACTGCTGCGCGAGGAGATGGATGCGGTGGTCTCGGCCCGCGCCCGGGCGGAGCCTCCGAGAGGACCTCAGAAAATAACATCAGGTTAGGTAATCAGGACGAATTGGTTATCGCGTTATCACGACAAATCGGCTTAAAGAGCGATGTCGCAAAGCCTGCTTTTCAAGACGGGCGAGCCGCAATAGGGACGGACATGCCGGGATTTCCCATCGCCAAACGGACGAAGCGCGTCCTGCTCGGACTGATCGGTTCGCCGATCGGCCATTCGGCCGCGCCGGCGATGCATGAGGCCGCCGCCAAGGCCGCCGGCTTTTCGCTCCACTACCACCTGATCGAGGTCGCGGGCGCCGGTCGCGACGACCTCGCCGCGATGCTCGACGGCATGCGCCGCCTCGGCTTTTCCGGCGTCAACGTCACCTTTCCCTACAAGGAAGCGGTCATCCCGCTGCTTGACGCACTCTCGCCCGAGGCTGCCGCCATGGGCGCGGTCAATACGGTGGTGGCGCGCGACGGCAGGCTGACCGGCCACAACACCGATGCGACGGGCTTCGCCACCGCCTATCGCGCGCTGAACCGGCAGGATGGCGACTTACCCGTCGCGATCATCGGGACCGGGGGCGTCGGCAAGGCGATCGGCTTCGCGCTGGCCTCCTGCGGCGTTAAAAATCTGCGGCTGTTCGATGTCGATCGGATCAAGGCGCAAGCGCTGGCCGAGCAGCTCGGCGAGAGCGTCTCGGTCGAGATCGCAGCCAGCGTCGAGGCCGCCGCGACGGGGGCTGCCGGCATCGTCAACGGCACGCCGATAGGCATGCTGCCCAACCGCGACAACCCCGTACCGGGCGGCCTGATCCAGCCCTCGCAATGGGTTGCGGACGCTGTCTATCACCCGCTCTGGACACCGCTGCTCATCGCCGCCCGCAGCGCGGGCGCGACCGTGATGACCGGGCGCGAACTCTCGATCAACCAGGCCGTCGATGCGTTTGCGCTGTTCACCGGCGCGACGCCGGTACGCAGCGCGATCGCCGACGCCTTCGACCAGACTCTCGCGGCGCAGGAGAGACAAGACCACGCCGCCTGAAGAACGCCCCGGTCGAAACCGGGCGAACCAAGAAATAACCCTATCCTCGGAGGAGACGACATCATGAACAGCAAGTTGATCATCGCAGCCGCGCTGACGGCGACACTCGGCCTGCCGGCGCTGGCGCAGGAGAAGGTCAAGCTCGTCAACGTGGTCGAACTGTCGGGCGCGGGCGCGACCGCCGGCACGAACTGGAAGAACGGCATCGATCTCGCCGTGGCCGACATCAACGCCAAGGGCGGCATCATGGGCCGCCAGATCGAGATCACGCATTACGACACGCAGACCAACCCGGGCAATACGCGGGCCGCCGTCCAGCGCGCCATCGACGAGGGCACCTATGCCGTGCTCGGCCCGGTCTTCTCCGGCCCGATCGGCGCGTCCATGCAGATCGCCCAGCGCGCCGAGATCGCCCAGATCGTCGGCGGCGAGGCGGCCGGCCTGACCAGGCAGGGCAACAACTACATCTTCCGCACCTCGCTCAGCCAGGCGGCGGCGATGCCCAAGATCGCCAGCTACCTGAAGAACACGGTCAAGGCCGGCTCGGTCGCGGTGGTCTGGGTCAACAACGATTTCGGCAAGGGCGGCCGCGACGCGATCATCCCCGAACTCGAAAAGGCCGGCATCAAGGTCGCCGCCGACGTCTCCACCGAACAGGGCCAGGCCGATTTCGCCGCCGACGCGATCAAGGTGAAGAACTCCAACGCCGATGCGGTCTTCGTCTATCTCAACGAGGAGGAGAGCGCCCGCTTCCTGACCGCCGCCAAGCAGCAGGGCATCGCCAAGCCGATGGTCGGCGAGACGACGCTGCTCGGCGCCAAGGTGATCTCGCTCGCGGGCGCGGCCGCCAACGGCGTCAAGGGCCATGTCGGCCTCTCGATCGACGCGCCGATCCCGGCCTTCCAGGAGTTCGGCAAGAAGTTCCAGGCCAAGTACAACTACGCCTCCGACCATAACGGCCTGAAGGGCTACATGGCCGTCTACATGGTCAAATGGGCGACCGAGAAGCAGAAGAAGTTCGACAAGAAGGGCGTCGCCGACACGCTGCGCGGCGCGACCATCACCCCCGCCGAGGAGCCCGGCATCCTGATGGAGACCACCATCGAGGCCAATGGCGACCTCGACCGGGTCAGCTTCCTCGCCGAGGTGATCGACGGCAAGCAGGTCATCAACGCGACCCTGCCGAAGATCAAGCCGTAAGTACGCGCACGACCGGATTCCCCTCCCCCCTTGTGGGGAGGAGTTGGGGGTGGGGGTCGCAAAGTCGGAGCTCGCTGCGGATCGCCGAGGCGCAGCCGCTGATACCGGCGCGCTCGACCACGTCCCCACTCACCCGGTCGTCCGACCCCCACCCCAACCCCTCCCCACAAGGGGGAGGGGCTTAGGCCGAGCCTCCCTCGCGACTCCTTCAAGGCAAAAGGCGCAAAGCCATGGCCGAATTCATCGCCTATCTCATCGCCGGCATCGCCACAGGCGCGATCTATGCGCTGGCCGCCATCGGCTTCACGCTGGTCTGGCAGACCTCTCAGACGATCAACTTCGCCCAGGGCGAGTTCGTCATGCTGCCGGCGATCCTCGTGCTGCTCGCGATCAAGCTGCTCGGCGCGCCGGTCTGGCTCGGGGCGCTGATCGGCATCGCGGCGTTCATCCTGATCTTCGGCGTCGGCTTCAAGCGCCTCATTGTCGATCCGATGATCCGGCATGGCGTGCTGCCGCTCGCGATCGCCACCATGGCGCTCTCGATCATCATGAAGGAAGGCGCCAAGGACGGCTTCTCCGCCGAGGCGCAGACCTTCCCGTCTTTCGTGCCCTCGCAGACGATCCAGGTCTTCGGCGCGTCGATCTCGCTGCAGCATCTGGCGATCATCGCGGTCGCGTTTGCGGTGATCTTCCTGCTGCAATGGTTCGTCGGCGGCACGCGGCTCGGCCGCCAGATGCAGGCCACCGCGCAGAACCCGACCGTGGCGCGCATTCTCGGCATACCCGTAGAGCGGATGGTGCTGCTCACCTTTGCGATCAACGCCGCGCTCGCCGTCGTCGCCTCGGTGCTGATCTCGCCGATCTACCTGGCGAAGTTCTCCAATGGCGAGGTGATCGGCCTGTTCGCCTTCATCGCGGCGATTGTGGGCGGCTTCAACCAGGTGCGCGGCGCGCTCGTCGGCGGGCTGATCGTCGGCATCGTCGACTCGATGGCCGCAGCCTACATCTCCAGTTCCTACCGGCTCGCCGTGCCGCTCGTCCTGCTCGTCGTCATCATCCTGCTCAAGCCGGAAGGCCTGATGGGCCGCAAAGAGGAGCGCCGCGTATGACCGCGCCCGTGAGCCATGGCTCGGTTTCCGAGCCCCACCTCGCCAGACTGCCCATGCTCGGCGGCACCATCGACGGCACGCTGCTGACGCTGGTCACTGGGGCCGTCATCCTCTGGTTCGCGCCGGTCGGCATGGGGCGGTACGGCACCTATGTGCTGTCGCTCTGGCTCGTGACCAGCATCGCCGTGATGGGGCTGAACCTGACGCTCGGCTATGCCGGCCTGAAGTCGCTGGCTCAGGCCGCCTTCATGGGGCTGGGGGCCTATCTCACCGCGATCCTGACCACGAAATACGGGGTCTCCTGGTATGTCTGCTTCGCGCTGTCTGGACTGCTGACCTTCGCGGTCGGCCTCGTGCTCGGCTTCCCGGCGCTCAGGGTCAAGGCGCATTACCTCGCCTTCGTCACACTCGCCTTCTCGACACTGATCTGGCTGATCATGCGCAACGAGCAATGGCTGACCGGCGGCGTCTTCGGCATCTCCAACATCAACCGGCCGGACTTCCTCGGCATCAAGCTGTTCAACGCGCTCGAATTTCACCGCTTCGTCGTGGTCATCACCTTCTTCCTCGCGGCCGTGCTGTGGTGGATGATCCGCTCACCCTGGGGCCGCGCCTTCACGGCGCTGCGCGAAAACCCGATCCGGGCGGCGAGTCTCGGTGTCGACACACGCCTCTATACGCTGCTCGCCTTCGCCATCGGCTCGGCCTATGCGGGCTTTGCGGGCGCGCTCTACGCGCCGCTGGTCGAGTTCATCGACCCTTCGCCCTTCTCGCTGTCGCAGAGCTTCTTCCTGCTGCTGATGGTGGTGGCCGGCGGCTCGGGCTATCTGCTCGGGCCCTTCATCGGCGCGCTGCTCGGCGTCGTCCTGCCGGAATGGCTGCGCTTTGCAGGCTCGCTCTACCTGATCATTTTTGCCGCCATCGTGATGCTGCTGCTGATCGCCTGCCCGCAAGGCATGAGCGGATTGCTGGAGCGCGGCTGGGCGAAGCTCACCGGCAAGGGAGCCCGCCGATGAACCAGGTTCTGGAAGTCACCAATCTCCACAAGGCCTTCGGGGGCATCAAAGCCGTCAACGGCGTCTCCTTCTCGGTCAACGAGGGCGAGATCCTCGGCATCATCGGCCCCAATGGCTGCGGCAAGTCCACCCTGTTCAACTGCATTCTCGGCCAGTTGGAGCCGACCGAGGGCAGCGTGAAGCTCGACGGCAAGGAGGTCACCAACAAGCGTCCCTCCGAGCTCAACCGGCTCGGTGTCAGCCGCACCTTCCAGCTCCTGCAGGTCTTCCCGGAACTGACCGTGCGCGAGAACCTGATCCTGGCGGGCCAGGAGCATGAGGGCACGATGCTGTCGCGCTTCTTCGGCCCGCGCGACGCCGGACTCTCCGCCAAGGCCGACCAGATGATCGCCTTCTTCAAGCTCGGCCACCTGATCGACGCCAAGGCGGGAGGCCTTTCCTATGGCCAGCAGAAGCTGCTCGATGCGGCGATGGCCTTCATGGCCGGCCCTCGCCTCGTGCTGCTCGACGAGCCGGCGGGCGGCGTCAACCTGACCATGCTCGGCGATCTGAAGGAGCGCCTGCGCGCCATCAACGCCGAGCAGGGCGCGACCTTCGTCGTGATCGAGCACAACATGGATTTCGTGATGAGCCTGTGCTCGCGGGTGATCGTGCTGGCCGAAGGCAAGGTGCTGGCGCAGGGCACGCCAGCGGAGGTCAGGGCGAACCCCGCCGTGATCGACGCGTATCTGGGGCACTAGCCATGGTCGGCGCTGCGCGAACTCCCCTCCCCCTTGTGGGGAAGGGTTGGGGATGGGGGTGGTCCTGCCTGGTGAGCGGCAACCAAACTTGCCTCGACGGCCGCAGCGTCTTCGTCGATCGCTCACCAGGCGGCGCCACCCCCACCCCTATCCCCTCCCCACAAGGGGTAGGGGAAGCGCTTTGGCTATCATCGTGGAGCACACGGCCATGACCGCACCCATCCTCGAACTCGACGGCGTGGTCGGCGGCTACGGCGCCATGACCATCCTCAACGGCACGAGCTTCAAGGTGCCGCGCGCCGCGATCACCACCGTGATCGGCCCCAACGGGGCCGGAAAATCGACCGTGTTCAAGGCGATTTTCGGCCTGCTCAAGGTGCGCGAGGGCCAGATCCGGCTCGAAGGCCGGGAGATCACGAACTGGAACCAGCGCAAGCTGCTGGAAGCCGGCATCTGCTATGTGCCGCAGGGCCGCAACATTTTTCCGGAGCTCTCGGTGCGCCACAATATCGAGCTGGGTGCCGTTGCGGCGGGTTCGCACATCACCGACATGCCAAAACGCATCGAGGCGGCGCTCGACCGCTTTCCATCGCTGCGCGCCAAGGCTGACGTTCAGGCCTCGACCCTGTCGGGCGGACAGCAGAAGCAGCTCGAGATCGTGCGCGGGCTCCTGCTCGATCCGAAACTCGTACTGATCGACGAGCCCTCGATCGGGCTCTCGCCGATGCTGGTGCAGGAGACATTTTCGATTCTGATGGAGCTTCGGTCGAAAGGCGTCACCATCCTGATGATCGAGCAGAACGCACGCTCGGCGCTGGAAATCTCCGATGAAGGCCTCGTGCTCGAACTCGGCCAGACGCGGATGCAGGGACCAGCGGCGGAGATCCTGAACGATCCCCGCGTCGCGCAACTCTTCTTGGGCGGCGCGCTGACGGAGGCGGCGTGATGGCGGGGGCGACGGTCCCTTCCTTCTCCCCTCGGGGGAGAAGGTGGCCCGGCGCAGCCGGGTCGGATGAGGGAAGACCGGGTGAGCGGGATCGAGATGAGCGTCCGCGCCTCGGCGCGGCCCTCATCCGTCATGGCTTCGCCATGCCACCTTCTCCCCCGAGGGGAGAAGGTGAAGGTCGCGCTTCCAGCCCGAGACGTGCGCCATGAGCGCCAAGCTGAACATCGCCCTGATCGGCGCGGGCCTGATCGGCCGCGCGCATCTGGAAAGGCTCGACGCCTCGCCCGACTGCGCCTGCGCCGCGATCTGCGACCCGACCGAGGCGGCGAAGTCGCTCGCCGCCGAGCGCGGCCTGGCCTGGTTCCCCTCCCCGCGCGCGATGCTGGCCGCGCTCAAGCCGGACGGCGCGATCATCGCCACCCCCAACGCGCTGCATGTCCCGCAGGCGATCGAATGCCTGGAGGCCGGGGTTCCGGTGCTGGTCGAGAAGCCGTTGGCCGAAAGCGTCGCGGCGGCGAAACGGCTCGTCGAGGCTCAAGGACGCACGGGGGTCGCGGTGCTCGGCGGCCATCATCGCCGCCACAACCCGATCGTCAAGGCGGCGCGCCGGCTGGTTCAGGAGGGCCGGCTCGGCCGCCTCGTCGCGGTGAACTCGCTGTTCCTGATCCGCAAGCCCGACGACTATTTCGACGTGACCTGGCGGCGCGAGGCCGGCGGCGGGCCGGTGCTGATCAACCTGATCCATGACATCGACAATCTGCGCTTCATCTGCGGCGAGATCGAGAGCGTGCAGGCGCTGACCTCGAACGCCACGCGCGGCTTCGCCGTCGAGGACACGGCCGCGCTGATCTTCCGCTTTGCGAACGGCGCGCTCGGCACGGCGACGGTTTCCGACGTGACGCCCTCGCCCTGGAGCTGGGAGCTCTCCTCGGGCGAGAACAAGGTCTATCCCCGGCGCGACGGGCATTGCTACCTGATCGCCGGCAGCGAGGGCTCGCTGTCGCTGCCGAAGCTCGAATTCTGGTCCTATGAGGGCAAGCCCGGCTGGTGGGAGCCCCTGCAGCGGGACACGCTCGCGCTGGAGCCCGTCGAGCCGCTGGCCGAGCAGATCCGGCATTTCTGCGCCGTGATCGGCGGCACGGAGGAGCCGATCACCAGCGCCGCTGACGCGGCGCGCACGCTCGCCGTGGTCGAGGCGGTGGCGCAGGCCGCACGCAGCGGACAGCCCGTCGCCATCGCGCCCTAACCGAAGGCAGGCACCGATGAACCCGACCTCGATCGCGACCGTTTCGCTCTCTGGCGACCTCGCCGAAAAGCTGCAGGCCATCGCCGCCGCCGGGTTCGATGCGGTCGAGGTGTTCGAGAACGACTTCCTCACCTTCGACGGCAGCCCACGCGATGTCGGGCGGATGATCGCCGATCTCGGCCTGAAGATCGTCGCCTTCCAGCCCTTTCGCGATTTCGAGGGCATGCCCGAGCCGCTGCGGACGCGCACCTTCGCCCGCGCCCAGCGCAAGTTCGAGGTCATGAACGAGCTCGGCACGGATCTGATGCTGATCTGCTCGAACGTCTCGCCGCAGTCGCTCGGCGGCATCGACCGGGCGGCGGCCGATCTGCGCGAACTCGGCGAACTGGCGGAGAAATCCGGCGTGCGCGTTGGCTTCGAGGCGTTGGCCTGGGGCCGTCACGTCAACGACTATCGCGACGCCTGGGAGATCGTGCGCCGGGCTGACCATCCGCGCATCGGGCTGATCCTCGATTCATTTCACACGCTGGCGCGCAACTCGCCGCTGGCGCCAATCGCGTCCATTCCCGGAGACCGCATCTTCCTGGTGCAGCTTGCGGACGCGCCAAAACTCGACATGGACGTGCTGAGCTGGAGCCGGCATTTCCGCTGCTTTCCGGGCCAGGGCGATCTGCCCGTCGCGGATTTCGTCAAGGCCGTGCAGGCGACCGGCTATGCCGGGCCGCTCTCGCACGAAATCTTCAACGACCAGTTCCGGGCCGGCTCGGCCCGCAGGCTCGCCAGCGACGGCATGCGCTCGCTGATCGCGCTCGCCGACCAGACGCAACCCTCGCTGCCGCCAAGGGCCCGCGTGCTCGGCGTCGAGTTCATCGAGTTCGCGCTCGACGAGGGCACCGCAGACGACCTCGCCGTGCTGCTGCACGCGCTCGGCTTCCGCCAGACCGGCGCGCATGTCAGCAAGTCGGTGGCGCGCTGGACGCAAGGCGGCGTCAATCTCGTGCTCAACACCGAAAAGGACGGGTTCGCCCAGTCGCATGCGATCACCCATGGCCCCGGCGTCTGCGCCATCGGCCTGCGGGTCGAGGACGTGTCGCAGGCGATGGCGCGGGCCAAGGCGCTCAGGATCGCAGCCTTCGAGCAGCCGATCGCGCCGGGCGAAATGCACATTCCGGCAATCAGGGGCGTCGGCGGCGCGCTGATCTACTTCACGCAGGCCACGGGCGAACTCGGCGAGGTCTGGCAGCGCGAGTTCATCAGCGAGGGAGCCGAGGCTGAACTCTCCGCGCCGCTGCTCGACAGCGTCGATCACATCTCCCAGTCGATGGACTATGAGGAGATGCTGTCCTGGCTGCTGTTTTACACCTCGCTCTTTCGGCTGGAGCGCATCCCGCAACTCGCCATCGCCGATCCGGCGGGGCTGGTCGAAAGCCGGCCGATCATCAGCGACGATGGCGCGCTGCGCTTCGTGCTGAACGGCTCGCAGGCGACACGCACGCTGTCCTCGCGCTTCGTCTCGGAGCATTTCGGCTCGGGCGTGCAGCACATCGCCTTCGGCGCGCCCGACATTTTCGCGGCGGTGACCGCGATGCGGGCGGCGGGGCTCTCATTCCTCGACATCCCGGAGAACTATTACGACGATCTGGAAGCCCGCCACGGTCTGGAGCCGGACTTCATCGACAGCTTGCGCGAGCACCACATCCTCTACGACCGCGACGGCGAGGCCGAGTTCCTGCAGGTCTACACCCATGTCTTCGCGCAGCGCTTCTTCTTCGAGATCGTCGAGCGGCGCAAAGGTTATGCCGGCTTCGGCGCGGTCAACGCGCCCGTGCGGCTCGCCTCACAGGCCCGCGAGGCGCGGCCCGTGACGGTGCCGAGGCCGCTGCGGGACTGAAGGCCGCCTCAGGCGGCCACGCTCTCCAGCCCCTTCCAGTCGAAGACGACACCGTGGCCCGGCCGCGACGGGGCGATGGCGAGGCCCTCCTCGATCCGCAGCGGCTCCGCGATGTAGCGGTCGAGGCCGAAGCCATGCGCCTCCAGGAAAGACCCGTTGGGCGCGGCCGCCAGCAGATGCACCGTGACGTCATGGGCGCCATGCGAGGTGACGGGCAGGTTGAAGGCCTCCGCGAGGTGGGCGATCTTCATGAAGGGCGTGACGCCGCCGCAATTCGTCACATCTGGTTCGGGAAAGGTGACGCCGCCTTCGGCGACGAGCTGCTTGAACTCCCACAGCGTCCGCAGATTTTCGCCCGCCGCCACCGGCACGCCACCCTCGCGCACCAGGCGGACATAGCCGGCGACATCGTCGGGGATGATCGGCTCCTCCAGCCAGGTCAGCTCGGAGGGCTGGAAAGCGCGTGCGGCGCGGATCGCCTCGTCGGCGCTCCATTTCATGTTGGCGTCGGCCATTAGTGGAAAGCCGTCGCCGAGATGGCGGCGCATCGCCGCGACCCGCGCGACGTCCTCGGCGAGACGCTTGCGGCCGACCTTCATCTTGATGGCGCGGAAGCCCTTCGCCAGGTTGCGGTCTGTCTGCGCCAGCAGCTCGTCGAGCGGCAGGTCAAGATCGATGCCGCCGGCATAGCAGGTGACGCGGTCGCTATGGCCGCCGAGCAGCGACCAGAGCGGCTGGCCGAGTCTCTTGCCCTTGAGGTCCCAGAGCGCGATGTCGAGCGCCGAGAGCGCCAGCACGGTCGGCCCGCCGCGCCCGCCATAATGTTGCGCCCACCAGACCTTGTTCCAGATGTGCTCGATGCGGTCGGCGTCCTCGCCGATGACGAGAGCGGGAAAGTCGCGCTTCAGCAGCGCGTCGATAGCCGCGCCGTTATGCCCGCAGGTATAGGTGTAGCCGACCCCTTCCGCGCCGTCCTCGTCGCGGATCCTGACCGTGTTGAGCTCGAAAGCAGTCATCGCGCCATGCATGCTGTCGGTCAGCACGACATCCAGGGGAATGCGGTAATACCCGCTTTCAATCGATTGAATTTTGGGCAACTCTTCCTCCCTTTTTCGTTGCGAGGAGCTTAGGAAATGAAACGCCGGGTGCGAAGCCGCACCCGGCGCATGCCGGCCCGCCTTGGACGGGACGCTCAGCCGCGCAGCATCTCCATCGGCGCGGGATAATAGCGGAAGCCCTCGCCGGCCTTCGCAAGATTGCCGAAGCCCGGCCAGGCGAAGTGGAACGACATCACCGGCGTCTTGTTGTCCGCCAACGAAGTCAGCAGCCGCACGCGTGACTGCACCGCCTGTTTGGGATCGCTGTCATAGGCGAATTCGAGGCGCGGGTTCTCGGTCAGCAGCACGGCATGGTGGGTCAGGTCGCCGAGGAAGGCGAAGGATTTTCCACCCGACGAGACGTTGAAGATGTGATGGCCCGCTGTATGACCCGGCGCGGCGATAGCTGTGACGCCCGGCAACACCTCGGCCTCGCTCTTGAAGAAGACGATCTTGTCGCGGACGGGAAGAAGATTGGCGCGGGCATGTGCGACGAAGGCCTTGAGCGGGCCGCCGAGCTTGCTCTCGTCGGTCCAGAAATCGAAATCGATCTGGCTGATATGGACGCGCGCATTGGGGAACAGCGCCTTGCCGTCGGCCGAGCAGATGCCGCCGATATGGTCGATATGGGCGTGGCTGCAGACGATGTCATCGATGTCGCCGGGCCTGATGCCGGCCTCCTCCATGCTCTTCAGCAGGCGGCCGGTGGTCGGTCCGAAGGCTTTCGAGAAGCCCATGCCGGTGTCGAACATCACCAGCCTATCGCCGAAATTGACGATCGGGATGTTCTGCTCCAGCACGACGTTGTCGGTCGGCAGGAAGGAGTCCGACAGCATCTTGCTCACAGTCTCCTTCGAGACGCCGAGGAAGGTGGATCCAGGATCGCCAAGCGGCAGCGGACCGTCCGAGACGACGGTGACCTCGGCCTGGCCGAGACCGAAGCGGTAGAAATAAGGGGCCTGGTTCTTGGCCAGCGGAGCCTTCGCCAGAGCGACGCCGCCGGCCGGCAGGGTCGCTCCTGCCGCAAGCGCGGCGGCGGCGCCGAGGAAACCGCGGCGGCTGGCGCGCGGCAGCAGGATTTCGGTGTCGTTGGCTCGGGACATGGCATCTCTCTCCTGGGTTTCACCAGCCGATCTGACGCCGGCTTCTCGCGCTGGCCCGGACGGCCCGAACCGGCGCAAGCATGCACCCGCTCCGGTTGCGCGGCCAATAACCCTTCGCTCTACCCCGCATAACCGAAAGCTGACGCAGGCTGGCCATGACGGCGCGGCGGCGCTACCAAGGTCTGCCCGCCCGATGCGACCGCATGAGGACATTCCATGGCGATGGATCTGCGCCAGCTCCGCTATTTCTCGGCAATCGTCGAGCAGGGCTCGTTCTCGAAGGCCGCGACGAAGCTGCGCGTGGCGCAGCCGGCGCTGAGCCAGCATCTGCGCCATATGGAGGACGAACTCGGCGTCGCCCTTCTGCATCGCGGCACGCGCGGCGTGCTGCCGACCGAGGCCGGCGAGCGGCTGCTGGCGCGGGCCAAGACGATCCTCGCCGATTTCGCCGAACTGCGCGACGCGGTGCGCGGCGAGATGGCCGCGCCCGGCGGCGAGGTCCGCATCGGCCTGCCGGGAACCGTAAGCGAACAGTTCAGCGTGCCGCTGATCGAGGCGGCGAAGGCGCGCTATCCCGCGATCCGCATCCGCATCGCCGAGGCGATGAGCGGCTTCGTGCTCGACTGGCTGCGACGCGGCGATGTCGATCTGGCGGTGATCTACTCGACCTCGGACCCCAAGGGTCTCGGCATCCACCATGTCCTGACGGAGGAACTCTGCCTGTTCGGCGTGCCGGGGCTGAAAGGCGTGGCCGCGCCGCCCGGCGGCGCGGTGAGCCTGACCGAGGCGGCGGCGGTCGACCTGATTCTCCCCGGCGTCGGCCACGGCCTGCGCGACCAGATCGACGAGGCGGCAGGCGTCCAGACCACGATCCAGCCGGCGATCGAGATCGAATCCTACACGCAGATCAAGCGGCTGGTGGAGCGCGGACTGGGCTATTCGATCCTGCCGCGCATGGCGGTCAGCGCGCAGGAAAAGGCCGGCATCTTCCAGACCTGGCGGATCGAACGGCCGTCGCTCTACCGCAAGGTCTACCTCGCCTATTCGACCGAGCGGCCGATGCCGGCGGCCGCGCGCGCGATCGGACAGCTCTCCTGGGAGATCCTGCGCGGGCTCGTGGCCGACGAGACCTGGACCGCGACGCTGGGCCGGGACGGCGAGCCCCCGGCCTTATATGGCTGATAGCGTTTTCGTCTTTGACAGGGTGGGGTAATGGCCTGAACCTGGTGTGCCCCAATCCTCGGCCCTCATCCTGAGGAGCCGCGAAGCGGCGTCTCGAAGGGTGCTCCAGAGCGCGCTGGATGATCCTTCGAGACGCGGACTTCGTCCGCTCCTCAGGATGAGGGCTGAGGGGCGAAAAAGACGAGAACCGAGGATACGCCTGTGAAAATCCGCGCCGCCGTGCTGAACGCCAGCCCCGTCTCCGCGCCCTATGCGGTGAGCCGCCCGATGTCGATCGAGGAGGTCGAGCTTGACCCGCCCGGTCCCGGCGAGGTGCTCGTGCGCGTCCGGGCGGCCGGCCTGTGCCACTCCGACCTCTCGGTCATCGACGGCAACCGGCCGCGCCCGGTGCCGATGGTGCTCGGCCATGAGGCGGCGGGCGAAGTGGTCGAGCCCGGCCCCGGCGTCAGCGACCTCAAGGCCGGCGACCGGGTCATCATGGTGTTCGTGCCGTCCTGCGGGCACTGTTCGCCCTGCAGCGAAGGCCGCCCTGCCCTGTGCGAGCCCGGCAACGCCGCCAACGGCGTCGGCGAACTGATCGGCGGCGGACGCCGGCTGTCCGCCAACGGCAAGCCGGTGCATCACCATGTCGGTGTCTCCGCCTTCGCCGAATACGCCGTGATCTCGCGCCATTCGCTGGTGAAGATCGAGGCAGATATTCCCCATGAGATCGCCGCCCTGTTCGGCTGCGCGGTGCTGACCGGGGTCGGCGCGGCGGTGAATACGGCCAGGGTCCGGGCCGGAGAGACCGTGGCGGTGGTGGGTCTGGGCGGCGTGGGCCTCAGCGCGCTGATGGGGGCCGCCGCCTGCGGAGCGGCGCGCGTCATCGCGGTCGATCTGTCGGATGAGAAGCTCGCGATCGCGCGCGAACTGGGCGCAACCGACGCCTTCAACGCCGGCGAGCCCGGCGTGGTCGAGGCGATCCGGCTCGCGACCAAGGGCGGCGTCGATCACGGGCTGGAGATGGCGGGCTCGGTCAAGGCGCTCGACCTCGCCTACCAGATCACGCGGCGCGGCGGCACGACGACGACGGCGGGGCTCGCCAACCCGGCCCACACGCTTTCGCTCGCGCCGGTGCGGCTCGTCGGCGAGGAGCGCACGCTGAAGGGCTCCTATGTCGGCTCCTGCATCCCGGTGCGCGACATCCCGCGCTTCATCGACCTCTATCAGCGCGGCAAGCTGCCGGTGGACCGGCTGCTCACCTCGACCAGCGGTCTGGACGGCATCAACGAGGGCTTCGACGAGCTGAACGAAGGCCGCACCATCAGGCATGTCATCCTGATGTGACCTCCTGTCATTCCGGGGCGACGCGAAGCGGCGAACCCGGAACCCACGACTGGGCGGAACGCGTGAGAGCGGCAGTCACGGGCACTCGCCCGGTCGTGGGTTCCGGGTTCTTCGCTGCGCGAAGCCCCGGAATGACAAGGCTTTACCCGTGCTTGTGGACGATCGTCTTGGTCACCGCGAACTCCTCAAGCGCGATAAAACCCTTCTCGCGGCCATGGCCGCTCTTGCCGGTGCCGCCGAAGGGCAGTTCGATGCCGCCGCCGGCGCCATAGCCGTTGATGAAGACCTGGCCGGCGCGGACGCGCTTGGAGACGCGCTGCTGGCGGCCGCCATCCTTCGTCCAGACCGAAGCGACGAGGCCGTAGGCGGTCGAATTGGCGGTCCTGATCGCGTCCTCCTCGTCGCTGAACGGGAAGGCTGCGAGCACCGGGCCAAAAACCTCCTCCTGCTCCAGCCGGTTGCCGCGCGGTACGGGGCCAAACAGCGTCGGCGTGACGAAGAAGCCGCCATTGGGCACGCCCTGCGCGATCTGCCCCTCGGCGATCACCGGGATGCCGGCCTCGCGCGCCTGATCGACGAAGCTCTGCACCCGGCCGCGCTGTTTCGCGTTGATCACCGGGCCGCAATCGAGGTCCATCTCCGGCGTGCCGGCGCGCAATTTGGCGAACTGGGTAGCGACCGCCCCCATGAATTCGTCGTAGATGCCCTGCTGCACAAGGACGCGCGAGCCGGCCGAGCAGGTCTGGCCGGTGTTCTGGACGATCGCCTTGCAGACGATCGGCACGGCCGCATCGACATCGGCGTCGTCGAAGACGATCTGGGGCGATTTGCCGCCGAGCTCCAGCGTGCAGGCGACATAATTCTCGGCGCAGGCGATCTGCACCATCCTGCCGACCTCGGGCGAGCCGGTGAAGGACATGAAGCCGATGCCGGGATGGGCAGACAGCGCCGCGCCAGCCTCATGGCCGCGCCCGGTCACGACGTTGATCGCGCCGTCCGGGAAGCCGACCTCGCTTGCCAGCACCGCGAGCCGCAACGCCGTCTGGCAGGCTTCTTCGGCGGGTTTCAGGACCACGGCGTTGCCCATGGCGAGCGCCGGCACGAGCGAGCGCCCGAACATCTGCGCCGGATAGTTCCAGGGCAGGATGTGGGCGGTGACGCCATAGGGCTCATGCACGACATTGACGCTGTAGCCGTTCAGGAACGGCACGATATGGCCGTGGACCTTGTCGGCCGCGCCGCCATAGAACTCGAAATAGCGGGCGCAGGCCTCGATGTCGGCCCGCGCCTGCGCCATCGGCTTGCCGGTGTCCTGCGCCTCGATCAGCGCCAGCTCGTCGAAATGGTCGAGCACCGTGAGGCCGAGCTTCGCGATCAGCCGGCCGCGCTCGGCCGCCGTCAGCCTGCCCCAGGCGCCCTCATAGGCCGCGCGCGCGGCCTTTACGGCGTCGTCGATGTCGGCGGCGTTGCCGCAGGCGATGCGGGTGAACTCCTCGCCGGTGGCGGGCGCGAGCACGGCCATGGTTTCGCCAGTCCGCCCAGCGGTTTGGCGGCCATTGATGAAATGCTGAGTCATCTCGTTGCTCCAATGATTCAATGCAGGCCAGCGGCGGCTAGCGAGGTCGCGGCGAGCCCGCCCTCGACCTCCGTGACCTCGCCGCGCTCGATCGCATAGGCGCGCTCGGCGAAATTGCGTAGCAGACTTGGGTTGGATTCGGTGATCAGCAAGGCGATGTCGGGATGGCTGTCGCGCAAGGCGCGCAGCGCGGCCGCATATCGCTGCGCCAGAACCGGAGCAAGGCCCTGGAAAGGCTCGTCGAGCAGAATGACGCGCGTGCCGACCATCAGCGCCCGCGCCAACGCCGCCATCTTGCCCTGCCCGCCCGAGAGCCCCGCCGCGCCGCGATAGCGCAGATCGGCGAGTTCGGGCAGGACCTGGTAGACGCCCTCCAGACGACGGGCGATCTCGGCCGAGGGCACCTTCATCACCTCGGCCGGCAGGCGGATGTTCTCCTCGATGGTGAAGGTCGAGAACAGCCGGCGGTCCTCGGGCGCATAGCCGATGCCGAGCCGGGGGCGCTCATGCGGCTTGACGCCGTCAAGCGAGCGGCCGTCGAAGGTGATCGCGCCTTCGGTCACCTGCATGAAGCCCATAATGGCGCGCAGCAGGCTGGTCTTGCCGGCCCCGTTGCGACCGATCAGCGCGACGGTTGCGCCCTCCGCCAGCGAAAGATCGACCTTGCGCAGCACCTGCACGGTCTCGATACGCGCCGAAAGCCCCTTGATCTCCAGCATGATTCAGATGCCCACCCCGATCACGGTCTCTCGGACGTCCGGGTGGTTCAGGATCTCGTCTGGCGTGCCCTCCAGCGCGATCCTGCCGCCCGACCAGACGGCGACCCGACCGGCATAGCGGGCGACCACGTCCATGTCGTGCTCGACGAAAATGGCGGTGGTGGCGCGCGCATCGAGCGCACGGGTCAGCGTATCCATGACCTGAAACTTCTCGTGGCTGGAGACGCCCGAGGTCGGCTCGTCCATGAAGATCAGCTTCGGCTCCAGCGCCAGCGCGACCGCGATGTCGATCAGCTTGCGCATGCCCTCGGGCAGTTCGCGGACCAGGCGATGGCCCGTCTCCTTCAAACCGACGATCTCCAGCAGCGCCCACATCTCGTCGATCCGGGGATGTTTCTCCAGCTTCAGGAATGGAGACCAGGTGCCCGCGCGGGCGCTCAGCGCCAGCAGAAGGTTCTCGATCACCGTGTTCTCGGCGAAAAGCTGCGGAATCTGGAAGGAACGGCCGATGCCGAGCCGGGTAATGGCGCGCGACGACAAAGCCGTCACATCCTGCCCGGCGAAGATCACCTGGCCCGATTGCGGCTTGATGTAGCCGGTGCAGAGATTGATGAAGGTGGTCTTGCCCGCGCCGTTGGGTCCGATGATGGCGATGCGTTCGTTGGCCTTGACCTGCAGGCTCGCGCCGGCGGCCGCCTGCACGCCGCCGAAACGCAGTTCGAGGTTTTTGGCCTCCAGGATGAAGGGTCCGCTCATGGCGCAGCCCCCGCGCCGCGCTCGGCTACCGGCTCCTTGCGCGTTTTCCCGAGGATCAGGCCATAGAGCCCGCTGGGCGCGAAGAAGATGATGACGAGCAGCATCACGCCCAGCACCGCGTGCCAGGTCTCGGGCGCATAGACCGCCGCATAGCCGCGGATGATCTGGAACATCAGCGCGCCGAGGAAGGGACCCGCGACGCCGCCGACGCCGCCGAGGATCGCGATGAAGACGAACTCGCCCGAGCGCACCCAGTAGGCCAGTTCCGGCGTGACATGGCCCGAGACGAGCGCGATGACCGCGCCGCCCAGGCCCGCGAGCAGTCCCGACAGCAGATAGGCCCCGAACAGCACCTTGCGGCTTGAGACGCCGAGATACTCCAGCCGCGTCTCGTTGGACTTGATCGCCTCCAGCGCCTTGCCGCCGGGCGAGAGCAGGTAGCGCGCCACGAACAGCGCCGCGACCACGGAGAGCGCCAGCGTGATGTAGAACATCCAGAACTCGAAGCTTTCGCGCTCCAGCGTCATGCCCGCCAGGGTCGGGCGCAGCACGCGCTTGCCGTCGGCGCCGCCGGTCACCGAGAACAGCTTCTCCAGCAGCGAGAAAAACACCATCGAGATGGCGAGGTTGAGCATGCCGAAGAAGATCGCCCGATAGCGCACGACGAAAAGACCGACCAGCGCAGCGACCGCGCCAGAGGCCAGGGTCGCGATCGGCACCAGCAGCAGCACCTCGTGGCCGAAGCGGGCCGCCGCCATGAAGGCGACGACATAGGCCGAGAACGCGAAGAACAGCCCGTGGCCGAAGGAAACCTGGCCGGCGCGCAGCAGCACCATGATGCCCAGCGCCGCCAGCCCCTCGCACAGCGCCACCGTCAGGATGACGGTCGACCAGGGCGAGAGCAGCGGGAAGACGACGAGCGCCGCCAGCAGGCATGCGCCGATCAGATACTGGCGCGCCATCAGACCTTCCTCGTCTGCACGGTGGTGAACAGGCCTTCGGGCTTGATCAGCAGGACGAGCACCATGATGAGATAGGGGATCAGCACGTCGAACTCCGGTGCGAAATAGACCGCCGCCGAGCGCCCGAGCCCGATCATCAGCGCTGCCACCGCCGCGCCTTCGATGCGGCCGAGACCGGCGGTCGCCGCGACCGCGAAGGAGAGCACGATCATCCCCGAGCCGATGCCGGGCGTCAGCGAGGTCGTCGCCGAGGAGAGCGCTCCGCCAAGCGCCGCCAGCGAAGCCCCGATGATGAAAGTGAAGAGGTAGATCCGGGTCGCGTCGATGCCCATCGCCTGCGCCGCCTCGCGATCCTGCGTCACCGCGACGATGGCGCGGCCAAACGAAGTCCGGCGCAGGAAGAAGCGCAGACCCAGCAATACCCCGAGCGCGACGAGCGGGATCAGGATGAGCTGATAGCGTGTGTAGAAGATCCCGAAGACCTCGACCGTGCCGAGCCAGTTCATCGGCGCATTGGCGAACAGGGGGCGCGTGCCGAAGACGACCTTCTGCGCATCCTCGAGGATCATGAAGACGGCGAAGGTGACCAGAAGCTGGAGCACCTCCTCCTTGCCGTAGATGCGCCGGAGCAGCAGCGCCTCGACCGTGCCGCCGACCACCACGCCGACCAGCACGGCCGAGACGAGGAAAAGCGGGAAGGCGACCCAGGTCGGCAGCCCCATGCCGGCCGCCGCCAGAACAGCGGAGGCCGCGACATAGGCGCCGATCGCGTAGAACGAGCCATGAGCGACGTTGAGCACGCCGAGCACGCCGAAGATCAGCGAGAGCCCGACCGCGACCAGGAAGATCAGCGAGCCGTAGGCCAGGCCGTCGAGCGCGGCGAGAAGGAACATTTCTGGGGGCATCTGGATTCCGCAACCGAGTTCCCCTCCCCCTTGTGGGAGGGGTTAGGGGTGGGGGGTGGCGCCGCCTGGTGAGCGCGTTCATGAGAAGGCACGATGGCAGCGGCGACGATCTCGCGGGAGACGCCGATCGCCCTTGCCCGGTGACCCCCACCCCTTCCCCTCCCCACAAGGGGGAGGGGCAAGGTCGAGGTTCCGGAGCGATCACTTCTTGTAGTCGAACGTTTCGATCGACTTGTCGTTGACGAGCTCGGGCTTGACCTTGGAGAACCAGTCGAGCGACTTCTCGCCGACCGGCGTCGTCACCAGCTTGCCGGGATAGAGCGCCATCTTGTCGTAGACCGCGAAGGGATATTCCGGCACGCGCTTGGTCGTGCCGAGCATCTGGTCCTCCAGCCCCTGATGGTCGGAGCGGATGGTGACCGTGCCGGTCAGCGACTTGAACTCCAGTCCCTCGAAGGCGGCGATGACCTGTTCCTTGGTCGGCCATTTGCCGCCGGCAGCAGCGCCAGCCTTCTCATAGGCCTTCACCAGACCCGTCACCGCCTGGTTCATATGGAAGGTCGGATAGATCGGATAGACGTTGGTCTTGGCCTTGTAGGCCTTCACGAAGGCCTGCATTTCGGCCGTGTCCTTGTATTTCGGATGCAGGAAGTAGTGGTCGCCGCGCGAGCCGACGATGACGCCTTCGGGCAGGACGGCGCCGAGCCGTTCAAGGGAGCTTTCCGCCAGCGGCAACACGAAGGTCGACTGCCTGAGCAGCCCGCGCGCCGCCGCCTGCTGGACGAAGGTGTCGAGATCGCCGCCCCAGGAGGTCGAGATCACGACGTCCGGACGCAGCGCGGACAGCCGCGTGATCTCGGTCGAGAAATCGGGCGCGCCGAATTTCGGGAAGAGTTCGGCCACGACCCTGACGTCGGGCTTCAGCGCCTTGAGGCCGGCCTGCAGCAGGGCCCAGGATTCACGGCCCCAGGCATAGTCCTGGTTGACGACGGCGATCGTCTTGAAGTCGGGTTTCACCTTCATCAGGTAGAGCAGCGTCGCCATCATCTCCGCGCCGGCATGACCTTGCGTGCGGACCGAGTATTTCCACTTGTTCTCTTCAAAGATGGTCTGCGTGCCGCAATCCCACATCACGTTGAGGACCTTGAGGTCCTCGGCGACGGGGGCGAGCGCGTTGCAGGAGCCCGACGAAATCGCGCCGAACATGACCTGCGCGCCCTGGTCCTGCACGACGCGGCGATATTCCGAGATGAGCTGGTTGGTGCCGGCGCCCTCGTCGACATAGACCGGCCTCACCGGCACGCCGAGGATGCCGCCCTTCGCGTTGACCTCCTCGAAAAAGAGGTCGGCGGCGGCCCTGCCGGGCACCCCGAACACGGAAGCCGGCCCGGACAGGAAGGTCGCGACGCCGACGACCAGTTCCTTGGGTTTCTCCTGTGCGATGGCCGGGAGCCCCAGCATCGCCGTTGCGGCAACCAGCGCAGCCGCCAGTCTTGTCATCGCCATTGTCGCTCTCCCTGTTCCCAATCCTCGTGGAGCGCACTCTTTGACGGCGCGCTGCCTGCGGCGAAGGGGTGCATGGGCATGCCGGAGCCGCAAGTAGGATAAAGCGATGCGCCTCATAGCGAGAACCTATAGAAGCCCGATGCGAGGCGGTTTCCGCTATGGCGCCCATCGCAAAACGCTATTTGACTTGAAGCACCATGGACGGCCCGTGTGATTTCATGAAGGGCGTTTCCCACCCGTCCTCATCTTGAGGAGCCGCCGTAAGGCCGCGTCTCGAAGGGTGCTCCAGCCAGCGCCTTCTGGAGCACCCTTCGAGACGCCGCGTTGCGGCTCCTCGGGATGAGGGCGGAGAGGAAGAAACGATACGAGCGAAACGACGCCGATGACGGATGCTCTCGAGGGAATTCTGGTCGTTTCGCTGGAACAGGCTGTGGCTGTGCCAAGCTGCACCTGCAAGCTCGCCGACGCAGGCGCGCGCGTCATCAAGCTCGAGCGCGCCGAGGGTGATTTCGCGCGCGGCTATGACGACTACGCCAAGGGCCAGTCGTCCTATTTCGTCTGGCTCAACCGGGGCAAGGAGTCCTGCCGGGTCGACCTGAAGACTCCCGGTGATCTCGCCATGGTGGAGGCGATGCTGGCCAGGGCCGACATCTTCATCCAGAACCTCGCGCCGGGCGCAACCGCGCGGCTGGGCCTCGGCCACGAGGCGCTGCGGCAGCGCTTCCCGCGCCTGATCACCTGCGATGTCTCCGGCTATGCGCCGGGAACGCCGCACTACACCCGCAAGGCCTACGACCTGCTGGTGCAGGCGGAATCGGGATTGGCCGGGATCACGGGCACTGAAAGCTCGGGCCCCTCGCGCATCGGCGTCTCGATCGCCGACATCGCCACCGGCCAGGCCGCGTATGCGGCGATCCTGGAAGCGCTGCTGCGGCGGGCGAGGACCGGACAGGGCTCGGCGATCCAGCTCTCGCTGTTCGACACGCTCGGCGAACTGATGAACGTGCCCTATCTGACGCGCCGCTATGGCGGCATCGAGCCGCCGCGACTGGGCCTCGCGCATCCCTCCATCGCACCCTATGGCGTCTTTGCGCTGGCGGACGGCAATATCCTGATCTCGATCCAGAGCGAGCGGGAATGGCTGATCCTCGCCCGCGAAGTGCTGGGCAGCGAGGCGCTCGCGAGCGATCCGCGCTTTGCCTCGAATGTGCTCAGGGTGCGTCAGCGCACATTGCTGGACGGGCAGGTGCAGGCGCTGCTCGCTTCTCGCGCCTTCGCGGAGGTGGCGGCCGCGCTCGACAAGCATGGCATCGCCTATGGCACGGTCTCCAGCGTCGGTGATTTGATAGAGCATCCCGCCGCCACCGCATTGCCGGTCGAAACCGTCAACGGCCCTGTCGAGGTGCTGGCCCCGCCCGCGATCGTCGACGGCAAGCGCGTCACGATGCGGCCCGTGCCTACCCTCGGCCAGCATGACGAGGCGCTGCGGGCGGAGTTTGGGCGCACCGCCGTTCGACCAAGCTCTCCGTCATCCCGGACAAGCGGCGTAGCCGCGCCGCTCCGGGATCCATCATAGGGCACCGACAGCGCTCTATGATGGATCCCGGAGCTCCGCTTCGCTGCGTCCGGGATGACGGCGCGGTTGATGACAACGAACAGGCAAAAAGACAGCAAGCCCATGACCGACGCAACAGACCATGCCGACATTCGCGACGCCGTCGCAAAGCTCTGCGCCGATTTTCCCGGCGAGTACTGGCGCAAGCTCGACCGCGAGATGGCCTATCCCGCCGAATTCGTCGCGGCGCTGACGCAGAGCGGTTTCCTCTCGGCGCTGATTCCGGAGGCGTTCGGCGGGGCGGGGCTTTCGCTGTCGGCAGCGACCGTGATCATGGAGGAAATCCAGCGTCAGGGCTGCAACGGCGCTGCCTGCCATGCGCAGATGTACATCATGGGCACGCTGCTGCGGCACGGCTCGGAGGCGCAAAAGCAGCAATACCTGCCCGGAATCGCCTCGGGAGACCTGCGTCTGCAGGCGTTCGGCGTCACCGAGCCGACCAGCGGCACCGACACCACATCCTTGCGCACCTTCGCCCGGCGCGAGGGCGACCATTACGTCGTCAACGGCCAGAAGATCTGGACGAGCCGCGCCGCCCAGTCCGATTTGATGCTGCTGCTCGCCCGCACGACGCCGCGCGACCAGGTCGCCAAGCGGACGGAGGGCCTGTCCGTCTTCATCCTCGATATGCGCGAAGCCTTGAAGGCAGGACTGACGATCCGGCCGATCCGCACGATGATGAACCACGCCACCACCGAGGTGTTCTTCGATAATGTCCGTGTGCCAGCCGAGAATCTCGTCGGCGAGGAGGGCAAGGGTTTTCGCTACATCCTCTCGGGCATGAACGCCGAGCGCATCCTGATCGCGGCCGAATGCGTCGGCGACGCGAAATGGTTCATCGACAAGGCCTCGGCCTATGCCAAGGAGCGCAACGTCTTCGGCCGGCCGATCGGCCAGAACCAAGGCGTGCAGTTCCCGATCGCGAAAGCCTACGCCAATATGCGCGCGGCCGAACTGATGGTGCGGGAGGCGACACGGCTCTACGAGTCCGGCAAGGATTGCGGCGCGGAGGCCAACATGGCCAAGATGCTGGCGGCGGACGCCTCCTTCGAGGCGGCGAACGCCTGCGTGCAAACCCATGGCGGCTTCGGCTTCGCCGAGGAATACGATGTCGAGCGCAAGTTCCGCGAGACGCGGCTCTATCAGGTGGCGCCGATCTCGACCAATCTGATCCTCTCGTATCTGGCCGAGCATGTGCTCGGGATGCCGCGGTCGTATTGAACTGAAACCACGCAGAATCGAGCGCGAGGAACCCCTCTCCTGTAAGGAGAGGGGCAAGGGGTGAGGTGACGGACGTTCGACGAGTCAGGCGTCGATATTGCCAGATGCTGCGGCGAGGTAGCGCTCAATGCGGAGAACGTCCTTCCCCTCACCCCTGCCCCTCTCCCTCCGGGAGAGGGGTTCCTCGGGCTTCCTCACAACGGGAAGCACCATGGACATCGACCACCTCCGCTCCTGGATCGGCCGCACCGAAGAGGCCTCCGACCTGATCACGCCGCGCCTGATGGCGAGCTTTGCAGCGACTTTCGCGCCGCATCTCGCCCCCTGCCCGGCCGGCGATGCGCCGCTCGCGCTGCACTGGTGCCTCGCGCCGCCGATCGCGCCGATGGGCGCGATCGGGACCGACGGGCACGCGGCCAAGGGCGAGTTCCTGCCGCCCGTGCCGCTGCCGCGCCGGATGTGGGCCGGCGGCACGATCGAGACCGTGGCTCCGCTGCGCGAGGGCGACCTCGTCACGCGGCGCTCGACCATCGGTGACGTGACCTTCAAGGAGGGCCGCACCGGGCCGCTCTGCTTCGTCGCCGTCGACCACGAGATCGTCTCAGTGCGCGGCACGGCGCTGCGCGAACGACACAACATCGTCTATCGCGAGGCGGCGACGCCCGGCGCGCCCGTCAAGCCGCCGGAGCCGGCGCAGCCGCAGCCGGCGGACCTCGTCTGGGAGGTGCAGACCAGCCCGGTCTTCCTGTTCCGCTATTCGGCGATCACCTTCAACGGCCACCGGATCCATTACGATGCGCCCTATGTTACGCAGGACGAAGGTTATGACGGGCTCGTGGTGCATGGCCCGATCCAGGCGACGCTGCTGCTCAACATCATCTCGACGCTCTCGGGCGGGGAGCCGATCAGGCTCGACTATCGCGGCGTCGCTCCGCTGATCGCCGGACCGACCTTTTCGGTCAAGGCGAAGCGCCTGCCCGATGGTGCGATCAGGGCCTGGACGGAAGGCGCGGATGGGCGCGTGCGGATGGAGGGGGTCAGCAAAGCCGCCTGAATTCGGCGTGTCACGCCACCGCCGCAATGCTAGCCTCCGGTCATGCCAGATGCGATCGGGAGCCGGCCATGTCACGCGAAATCCAGTTCAGCCGCCGTGAGGCCATCAAGGCCGGGGCTGTGATCGCGGCGAGCGGCGCTGTGCCAGCCGCCGCCCAGACGTCGGCGCGCCTGAAGCTGCGCGTGCTCGAGACCACCGATCTGCACGTCAATGTCGTGCCTTACGACTATTTTCGCGACGCCGCCGACGACACGGTCGGCCTCGCAAAGACCGCGACGCTGATCAAGGCGGCCCAGGCCGAGGCGAAGAACAGCCTGCTGTTCGACAATGGCGACTTCCTGCAGGGCTCGGCGCTGGGCGACTACATCGCCTACAAGAAGGGGCTGAAGCTCGGCGACACGCACCCGATCATCGCCGCGATGAACGCGCTGCCCTATGTCTGCGGCACGCTCGGCAACCACGAGTTCAATTACGGGCTGGAGTTCCTCGAGACGGGTCTGGCCAAGGCCGAATTCCCGATGGTCTGCGCGAATGTCACGCGGGTCGGCGGCGAGCCTCTGGTCGATCCCTGGCGGCTGTTCGAGCAGAGCTTCGAGGACGAGGCCGGCGCGCAGCACATCGTCAAGATCGGCGTGATCGGCTTCGTGCCGCCGCAGATCATGCAATGGGACAAGGCCAATCTCGAGGGCAAGCTCACGGCGATCGACATCGTCGATGCGGCCGCGAAGCACCTGCCTGAACTGCTGGCGGCCGGGCCAGACATCGTCGTGGCGCTCTGCCATTCGGGCATCGCCGGGGGCGAGCGGCGCGGCATGGAGGAAAACGCGGCGCTGCATCTGGCCAGGCTCGACGGTATCGACGTCATCCTGACCGGGCACCAGCATCTCGTCTTTCCCGGAGCCAAGGCCTTCGACGGTCTGGCCGGCGTCGACAACGTCAAAGGCTCGCTGCATGGCAAGCCGGCCTGCCAGCCCGGGTTCTGGGGCTCGCATCTCGGGCTCATCGATCTTGAACTCGAGAAGCGCGGCGAGCGCTGGCGCATCGCCGGCTTCAAGGTCGAGCCGAAGCCGATTTTCGAGCGCACGCCCGACCGCAAGATCGTGCCCAAGGCCGCCGTCGAGCCCGCCGTGCTGGCCACGGTGAAGGCCGATCACGAGGCGACGCTGGTCTACATGCGCGAACCGGTCGGCGCGACCGCCTCCCCGATCAACTCATTCTTCGCGCTGGTCGCGGACGATCCCTCGGTGCAGATCGTCGCCGATGCGCAGATCGCCTATGCGAAGGGGCTGATGGCGCAGACGCAGTGGAAGGCGCTGCCCGTGCTCTCGGCCGCCGCGCCGTTCAAATCAGGCGGGCGCTCGGGGCCGGCCTTCTTCACCGATATTCCGGCGGGGCCGCTGGCGCTGAAGAACATCGCCGACATCTATCTCTACCCCAACACGCTGCAGATCGTGAAGGTGACCGGCGCGCAGGTCCGCGAGTGGCTGGAGCGCTCGGCCGGCATCTTCAACCGCATCGATCCTGCAAAGACCGAGGAGCAGCCGCTGATCAATCCGGGCTTCCCGGCCTTCAATTTCGACGTGATCGACGGCGTGACCTACCGGATCGATGTAACGCAAGCCTCGCGTTATGACGGCGAGGGCAAGCTGTTCGCGCCTGATGCGCGCCGCATCGTCGACCTCGCCTTCGAGGGCAAGCCGATCGACGAGAAAGCCGAGTTCATCGTCGCGACCAACAACTACCGCGCCTCGGGCGGCGGCAATTTCCCCGGCACGAAGACGACGATCGTGCTGGAATCGCCCGACCTCAACCGCGACGTGGTGGTGCGCCATATCCTCGCGAAGAAGACGATCGAGCCGAAGGCCGACGGCAACTGGGCGCTCAACCCCCTGCCCGCCAGCGTAAATGTCACTTTCGTCACCTCGCCGGCGGCTGCAGGAAAACTGCCCGAGGGGCTGAAGGCGGAGGCGGCAGGCGATGGCGGCGACGGGTTCGCGAAGTATCGCCTGAAAGGGTGAGCGGCTTGCCTTAAACCGCTCTCGCGCCTATTTTGGCCAAGCATGGCCATAACGGAGGCGGCGATGGCGACCTACACGCTTGCGCAGGCAAAGGACCAGCTTTCCAAGCTCGTCGAAGAGGCGATCAGCGGCGCACCGGTGACGATCACGCGGCACGGCAAGCCGGCCGTGCATATGATGGCGGCGCAGCCCGAACCGAGACCGATGACACAGGCTGATCTGGACGATCTCGCGGCGTTTCGCGCAACGATGCCCTATGTCGATATCGATTCCGGCACATTCATCAGAGCGATGCGCGATGAAGAGCCCGAATGAGCAAGATCTATCTCGATCCGTCGTTCATCGTATGTCTTTTTGTCCGACAACGGATGACAGATCGCGCCGAAATCTGGCTTCGCGCGAATGAATTGACTTTGATCGTCAGCGACTTTGGCGCTGCTGAAGTATCGTCCGCCATCTCCAGGCTCGTCCGCCAGCGTAAACTCGGCCAGGATGAGGCAGAGCGTGTGCTTCTGCGCTTCGATCGGTGGCGCATCGGCTCGACGGTGCATCGCCTCACCTCACCCGGCGACATCGCCGCCTGCGAGCGCCTCGTGCGGCGGTTCGAGCTGAAGCTGCAGGCGCCCGACGCGCTTCACATCGCGATCACGCTCGGCGATGGGGCTACGCTCGTGACGTTCGACGAGCGTCAGGCGCAGGCGATGGCGGGGCTCGGCCCCTGCGTCGTTCCGGCCTGAGACCTCACTCGGCCACGCCGGCCTTTTCGAGTCCATCGAGGAAGATCGCGCTGTGGGCGAAGGCGCCGAGGTTGCTCCGCAGCAGGCCGAGCCGGATCGGCGGGCCGATATAGTTGCGCCGCCGGATGAAATCCTCTGCCTCGTCGCGCAGGCCGAGATGGCCGCAGCAACTGATCAGCGTGTTGTAATGGCCCGAATATTCGGCGAAGGCCGCGACCGAGGCGCGCAGGAAGGGCAGCGCCTCGGCAAAGCGCCGCGCGCCGAGCAGCGCCAGCCCGTGCGTGGCGGTGTAGAGCCCGGCGAAGCTGTCGGTCGGGCTCATGCGCAGGGCGGTCGAGGTCTCGCTGAGCGCCTCGTCGAAGCGGCCGGCGCGCAGCAGAACCCAGCCATGGATCATCCGCGCCAGCGCGAAGCTCGGATTCAGCATCAGGCAGGCCTGCAGTTCGGCCAAAGCCCGCTCGTGCTGGCCAGCCGTGCTCAGGCTGAAGCCGAAGGTCATGCGGGCCCAGGGCTCGTTGGGATCGAGCAGCAGCGCGTCCTCGGCATGGAGTCTCGCCTGGTCGTGGCCGGCGGCGCGGTCGATCCAGTAGCAATGCGTCGCCCACCACACCGCCCAGCTCAGGATGGCGTGGGCGCGGGCGTAGTTTGGGTCGATCTCGATGGCCCGGCGCAGCAGGCGCTGGGCCTCCTCGTTCTGCCTTCGGCCCATCTTGATGATGAGCCCGATGGCGCGCACCACGAGCCCCCAGACATCGACGCTCTCGGGCGGCCGGCGCGAGGCGCGGTAGCCCTCCTCGGCATAAAGATGCGGCTCGATCGCGGCGACGACGTTCTGGGTGATCTCGTCCTGCACGTCGAAGATGTCGTCGAGCTGGCGGTCGTATTTCTCGGCCCAGATGTGTTTGCCGCTCTCGGCGTCGATCAACTGGCCGGTAATGCGGATGCGCCGGCCCGACGCGCGCACGCTGCCTTCGAGGATGTAGCGCACGCCGAGTTCGCCCGCCGCGCGGCGCGGATCGACGGGCTGGTTCTTGTAGACGAAGGAGGCGTTGCGCGCGATCACCAGCAGCCAGCGCAGCCGCGACAGCGCGGTGGTGATGTCCTCGGTCATGCCGTCGGCGAAGTATTCCTGCGAGGGCTCGTCGCTCAGGCTCAGGAAGGGCAGCACCGCGATGGAGGGCATGTCGTCGGGCAGGCGCGAGCGCTGCCGGCGCAGGGCGGGCGAGGAGCTGCGCTGGATTTCGGAGATCAGCTCCAGCGTCGCGGCTTCCGGCTCGCAGCCGAATTCCCGGGCGATGGTCTCGACCAGCCCCTCGGCATGGTTCAGCGCCGCCTGCCGGCCATGGA
>JAESGK010000261.1_pt1 | contig 30751 bp, 29 predicted proteins | sample 9269681 | NCBI WGS metagenome assembly JAESGK01 (sample SAMN14515347, study PRJNA621673) | algae metagenome | isolation source: Timaviella obliquedivisa GSE-PSE-MK23-08B and co-occurring heterotrophs from... | place: USA: Grand Staircase Escalante National Monument, Utah | collected 2006-08-15
CATTCCATCTTGGCCAGCGGTCCTGACAGGCCGCACAAACAGGCCGGACATACGAACGCAACCGCCTCCAACGTCATCAACCCAAATTGCTCTTGCAAACAGGGGGCCGTCCACATACGCGGTCCGGCGGAGCTTGAGAGTACTACAGCGCTCTACGAGCACACCCGCGAGGCCATCACCGCCGAACGTCAGGCCGCAATCGACCGCCGCTTCGTCCGGGCCCGCGAGGCCGCCATCTATCGCGACATCGACCGCGACATAGCCGGCATCCCGCTCGAACCGGCGGGGCCGCCCGGCCGCGAAATCTTCGAGGACCGTGCCGTCGAACTCACGCCAGACGGTGCGACCGACGAGATGCGGGCCCGCATCGCCAAAGTCGCCGAGCATGCCCATCGCCACGCCGAGCGGCAGTGGAACCGGCAACAGGCCGAGGCCGGCGTCGCCGCCTTCGACTGGGTCGGAAAGAATCCCGGCCGGTCGTTCCTGGCGATCCCGCCGGAGATCCGCGACTGGCTGGCGCCCGACCAGTGGCGTGGCCTCGAAGCTCTCCTCATCGACGGCCGCCTGAGGACCGACCGCGACCTCTTCGAGCGGCTCGATTGGCAGATGATCTACCAGCCGGACACCTTCGCCGGCGCCGATCTCGACCGTCATCGCCTGTCGCTCGACGACGAAGACCATGCCCGCTTCGCCGGTGTGCAGAAGGCCATTGCGGAAGGTGCTTCGGAGCCGGCTTACGTTCGCTATCGGTGGATGCGGCTCGGCATCGACAGGGCGCTCGACGCAAGGGGCATTGACACCGATGGCCCGGAAGCGGTCGAGGCTCGCGCCGACGCACGCGACCGGCTCCATAGCTTCGAGGCGATCGAAGGCAGGCCGCCAAATGGCCAGGACATCGCCGGTATCGTGAAAAGCGAAGTGTCGGGCCCGGAGGTCGACGATTCCGACGACTCGTTCAATCTGTTCCCGCAGAAGCCCGCCGCTCCCGACTCCGCCGTCGTCTATCGGCCGGGCGGCCAGAATACAACCGATGGTTTGTTCCATCAGATACAGGCCGTGGGAGACAATTACCGGCAAGGCCGTGCCGCCGAACTGAGCGTTCTGGAGGAGATCAAGAAGCTTCTGCCCGAGCCCAGGAGCGCCACGCACATCCGCCTCTATGTCGAAGGCGGTCCGCGTTACATGGTGGGAGATATCGTCTTCAGTCCGAACGGAACGTCGCTTATCGTCCTGGAGGTCAAGTCGGGTATGGCCGAGTTGACGTCCATGCAGATCCGGGCATTGGCCGAAGCGGTAAAGTCGGGGAACATCCACCTCACCAATCCTGCGGCAGCGAAGATGTTCGGTTTGGAAGTCGGCCAAACGTTCGCGGAGAAGAAGATCCTCCCGCAGGTCTACGTGATCGACGGCAACCAGGAGGCGATCAGAAGGCAAATGATCAGGGCAGGTCTGGAGGTCATTCCCGAGTACCTGGGGCGGCGTCGCGTTCTGAGAATAGGGGCGCGACCGACGTGAAGCCGAAAAAGCCCTATTGGATCGAGAGGATGAACGCCGCCCGCAGGGCATGGGCGACGTTGCGCCCGGGAGATCGGCCGGCCGGCCGGCGCCCGACGGCGGGCAGCTTCTCCTTCTGGACCAAGCGGCAGGTCGTGCCGGGCGTGCAGTGGAAGGCGCATGTGCAAGCCCTCAGCGCTTTTTGGGCCGAGAAGGACTGGAATATCAGGGTCCGCCTCTATCTCTACGATCGCGAGGTCGCGGCGCTCGAATCCCTTGCCGAGGGCGACGATTACAGGATGAGGTGGTGCGTCTCCTTCGACGTGCTGGCGGCCGCCAATCACCTCGAAGGGCAGGACTGTGCCTGGGCACTGCCTGAGTTTTCTTTCGAGGCGACCGACGAGGAGGTCTTCGAACAGCTGGCGGCCTACAGCCACCGCATCGACCTGTTGTGGCGGTTCGCGGGTGGCAACGACCTCGCGGCCTTCCGCAAGCTCGCGGTCTCGGTCATGCGAAACACCGACTCGTTCGGGTCGTTCACGACCGGCGCGGGCATGATCTGCGCGGCCTGGGCCTATGGCGAGCCGGAACTGGCGGCAAGACTCCTCGAGGCCTACGAAGCCCAGGGGGAAGCAAAACTGCAGGACAGGGCGTACGATGTGCTGCCCAACCTGCGCGCCAACCTTTATGCCGAGTACGGCCGGCTGCGCGACATGATGGGCATGTAATTTCCCGACACGACGCACATTTATCGACACGCAGGTGTCGGAAAACGTCCGGCGAAAAGCCTTTCAGGTCAACGCTTTGAATTTTCCGACACGATTTTCCCGACACGCAGGTGTCGGGCAAACGACTCTAGACCGCCGTGTACGGCTCGCCCCAGCGATCCTGGTAGACGATCTCCTTGAGCGGGCCGCGGCCGACCGGGCCGAACTTGCCCATCGGATAGCCGATCGGGAGGATGGCGTAGGAGTGCACGCCCGCAGGCAGGCCGAGCGCGGCGTCGGCTTCCTTCTCGTAGAACATGTGGCGGGTGGTGAGCGTCGTGCCGAGGCCGAGAGCCCGCGTCGCCAGCACCATGTTCTGCACCGCCGGATAGATCGAGGAGCCCGTCCCGCGGTTGGGTGTCGGGCCGTCTTCCAGGCAGGCCACGATCCAGACCGGCGCCTCGGCATAGTGGTCGGTGAGGTACTCCACCGCGGCCACCTGGCGGAGATAGCGTTCCTTGGTGACGCCCGGCGGCGGCTCGCTGGTGCGGTAACGCGGGCCGATCGTCTCGTCGAAGGCCTTCTTGTACCAGACCGAGACGGCGTCCTTGATCTTGCGGTCCTTGATCACGAGGAAGCGCCACTTCTGGGTGTTGCCGCCGTTGGGCGCGCAGGCGCCGGCGCGCAGGATCCTGGCGATCAGCTCGTCCGGCACGGGATCGGGCTTCAGGCGCCGCATGGCGCGGGTGGTTTCGATGATCTCGAACAGATCGGGCATGGGTGTCTCCGCTTGTCAGGCTTCGAGCAGGACGGGCAGCGCCTGCCGATACGCGATCTCGGCACGGGCCTTCAGCTCGGCCAGCGTGCAGCTGCCGATCGGATGCTGCACCGTCAGGAAGGGATAGTCGGGCAGGCCGAGGACGCGCGCGATGTTCCTCGCGGTCACTTCGAAGGGCGTGGTGCAGAGCACCACCGCGCGCTTGCCGAGTTGTTCGAAGCTGATGCCGTCGTGCAGACTGCACGTTGAGCAGGAGCCTCAATCGCCCAGGCCAGTGAGCAGGAAGTCGACCTCCTGCGCGACCGCGACCAGGGTGTTGGCCGGCGCCGGGGCGCTGGCGTTGCGCTTGGACGCCAAGGTGCGGATGGTGCAGCCGTTGCGCTGGACGAAGAGCTGGGCCACCTCGTTCAGCATCTCCTCGGCGTTGAGCTTGCCGTTCTCGAGGATGCCGAGCCGGAGCCCGTCGATGCTGGCCAGCACCGGGGCGCGGAAGGCCTGGCGTTTGGGAGTCGTGGAGGTGGGCGCGTAGAGCTGCATCGGGCTAACTCCTCTTGAGCGGGGCGTGCTGCAGGATCGAGCCACGGCCGCGGCTCCACGACGGGATGAAGCACGAATGGCCGCCGGCATCGCCGCCGCCCATGGTGATCAGGATATCCTGCGGCGAGAGTCCGCGATGCACGAAGCCCGCCTCGGCCAGCGCATGGGCGCCCTCGCCGTGCTGGGTGTCGTACTCGCGGTCGCGGTACTTGCCGACGCCCTTCATGCCCTCGACCGAACGCTTGGCGTGGCCGAAGAGGAAATCTTGGCACTTCTCGCGCGTCCAGCCGGCGCCACCGACGATGGCCATGTGCTCGGGCGCCAGGATCACCACGCTCTGGCCGAGCGTGATGCAGCCATAGTTGGCCATGGCGTCGGCGACCGAGCCCAGGATCTGCTCCGGCGTGTTGCCGCCGTGGTTCTCGACATTGCAGAAGCCGCCGCCGGCAAAGACGGTGACGCTGGAGGTGCCCTTGGGATAGCCCTGCGCTTCGCACAGTGGCGGCCACGGATTGCCGCGCGAACGCTCGGCGATGCAGAAACTGTATTTGCCCGGGTTGCCCTGGGTCGACTTGTCGGAGATGCCGGGGATCATCTGGAAGACGTTGCGCAGGATCAGCCCCACCGCGCGGCCTATGGTCGAGTTGGCGCGATTGCCGGGGCCGAACAGGTTGACGTCCGCGTTCATGCCGATCTCGTCGGCATAGGGCCCACTCACGACGAGGAGCGGCGCCGAGCCGCCGGTGCTGGCGGTCGAGCCGTGGAAATTGAACTCCGGCCGGTCCATCGCCTCGAACGCCGCGACCAGCACCGGGAAATGCTCCGGCAGGCAGCCCGCCATCACGGCATTGACCGCTGCCGCATGCAGCGAGAGGTCGAGGCCGGTCGCGGGATGGTGGGAGATCACGGTTTCGGCCGGCCTTGTGTCGGCGGCCAGCATGGCTTTGACGCGCGAGACCTCGGGCGGGACGACCGGCAGGCCATCGGTCCAGCCCTGCTCGTAGCACCAGTCGATGGCGGCCAGCAGGTCGTCCGGCGCCTCGTGGATGCGGGGAGCGGCGGCCGGCATATTCAGTGTGCCAACAGAAGCGGGACAGGACAGGACGCGATCACCTTCGCGGTGGCGCCGCCCAGGCCCAGGAAGCTCGTCAACCCACCGTGGCCGTAAGCGCCCATCACCAGGAGGCCGGCGCCTTTGTCTTTGGTGTACTCGAGCAGGGCACGGCCACGGGCGCGGCCAGTGATGTCGCCATGATCCACCGTCTCCACGATGGCATCGACGCCGTGGCGGCCGAGCGTGCGCAGCAGGAAAGGCGTGCCGAGATCGTCGGGCGATGCACCGGCCACGAGGATCGTGACCTTCGCCGCCTTGGCGAGAAACGGCAGGGCAAAACCCGTGGCCCGCGCCGCCTCGGCGCTGCCGTTCCAGGCGACCACGACGGAGGTGATCCCGCCCTCGCCCATGTTGGGTGGGGCCACGACCACCGGCCCCGCGCTATCGAAGATCGCGGCCTTCACCGTCTCCGGCGCGATGTTCTCCGCATCGAAGCTCGGCCGGCCGACCAGCACGAGATTGGCGAAGCGTCCCATGCGGACGAGCTGGTCGCGCGTGACGGCGTGGCCACCGGTGAAGGTGGCACCGGCCAGCGGCGCCAGCAGCTCCTTGTAGGCGCGCTCGGACTCGCGCGCGCGCGAATTCAGGCGATCGTCGGTCAGGCGTTTCATGAACGGCATGGCTTGGGCGGCGATATCGGCGTCGCCGGGATGGGTCTCCGAGTAGTGGACCGCATCCACGGTGCCGCCGAACATGGACGCGATCCGCGCCGCAAGCCGGAAGGAAATCGCCGCTTCCGGTCCGCCCTCGGAGATCGCGAGAATCGACTTGTACATCAGACTTTCTCGACCTCGCCGCCGGCATCGACCCAGCCCTTGAAGCCGCCGAGGTTGCGCACGTTGGCGTAGCCCATGTCCTTCAGCGTCTTGCCGACCAGGGCCGAGCGGCCGCCGGAAGCGCAGTAGGTCACGACCGTCTTGGATTTGTCGAAGGCCTTGTCGTGCATGGGGGAGGCGGAATCGGCGCGGAACTCCACGAGGCCGCGCGGCACGGCGACGGCGCCCGGCACCTTGCCGGAGGTCGCGACCTCGGCCGGCTCGCGCACGTCGAGGAACAGCACGTCGGCCCGGCCGACCAGAGCCTTGGCCTCGTCGGGGCCGATGCGCGGCACGGCGGCGTCGGCTTCGGCCAGCATCGATTGGACGGTCTTCATGGGGTTTTCTCCTGATGGAACATCAACTCAAAAATCCGCCATCGACGACGAGCGGGCTGCCGATCATAGCGGAAGCAGCGTCCGAGCAAAGGAAGAGCACGGCATCCGCCACCTCGTCGGGCGAGGCGATTTTTCCGCGCGGTGTCATGCCGGTGATAGTGGCGGCGAATTTCGGATCGGACGCCATCCACGCCGCGATGGGCGGCGTCTCGACCCAACCCGGGGTGACCGCCGTGATGCGCACGCCGCTCGCGGCATATTGCCGGGCCGCGCTGTTGGTGAGGCCCAGCACGCCGTGCTTGGCCGCGGCATAGGCGCCGCCGCCCGGGATCGAATGGCCGCGCAGCCCATAGATCGACGACATGTTGACGATGACGCCGCGTTTGGCCGCCAGCATGGGCGGCAATTGATGACGCATGCAGAGGAAGACCGACGTCAGATAGCCATCGATGGTCCGGCGCCAGCTCTCCTCGCTCATCTCGGCGATCGGCGCGATGTCCCCACCTCCAATGCTGCCGCCATTGTTGAAGGCATAGTCGAGACGGCCGTGGCGCTCGACGATCGTCTGGACGAGATGCGCCACCGACTTGCCGTCGGAAGTGTCACTGGCTATCCACGCCGCCGACGTGCCGTCTTCAAAAGTCTTGATTGCGGCCTGCGCGCGCTTCTCGTTGCGGCTGGTGAGCACAACCGTGGTGCCCTCGCGGGCAAATCCCCGGGCCGCCGCGAGTCCGATGCCGCTGGTGCCGCCGGTCACGAGGGCGACCTTGCCCTTCATTTCCGGGTAGCGGCGAACGTGCCGGTCAGAGGACGCCATCAATCAACGCCCGGCGCGGCGCGCGGCGCGAAACCGGAAGACGATGAAGGCGGCCGTGCCCGCCGCTATGGCGTAGTTCAGATAGATGTAATAAGGCGTGAACCTGCCCATGCTGTAGAAGCGGCGATCGAGCTCCACGAGCAGCAGCGCCCCCAGGCTGGCGGCGAAGAGCACCAGCACCCATCGCGGGACGGACTTGTCGATCGTCTGGCAAGCGCTCCGGACATCCGCCAGCAGACGTGCGGTATCGAGTTTCATCGTTCCTCCCCAGACATCCAGGCCGGGAGCTTATCTCCCCGCCGACCGGATCGGCCAGAGGCCACGAGGTTGTTTCGGCTGCCACGATGTTCCAGTCTTGACCAATAGAAGCGTGATCGGGGGAAACGATGAAGGTCAAGGCGTACGAAATCTTCCAGTGCGATGCCGGCTGGCGGACCTTCTCGTTCCTGAAACTGGTCACCGACGACGGAATCGCCGGATGGTCGGAATACAACGAGAGTTTCGGCAGTCCCGGCCTGTCGGCGGTGATCGAGGTGCTGATGCCGAACGTGGTCGGCATGGACCCGATGGCGCTCGAGCTGATCAACGCCGTACTCGCCACCAAGTCGACCCAGTCGCGGGGCGGCGTCGTACGCCAGGCAATCGCGGCGATCGAGAATGCGCTGCTCGACATCAAAGGCAAGGCGCTGGGCGTCCCTGTCTATCAGCTTTTCGGCGGCAAACTGCGCGACCGCATTCCGGTCTACTGGTCGCACTGCGGCTCCTACCGGATGCGCAACGCCGACCTGGTCGGCACACCGCCGGTCAAGACCTATGACGACATGACCGCGGTCGGCCGCGAGGTGAAGGCTCGCGGCTTCTCGGCGCTGAAAACCAACATTGCGATCGAGATGGACGGCCAGATCAGCGCCTACCGGCCGGGCTTCGTCGTGGGCAGGGGCTTTCCCGAGCGCAACTGGGATGCCTTCATTGCCCGAAGTGCTGCCAAGACCGTGGAAGCTTTCCGCAAGGGCTGCGGGCCCGATGTCGGCATCATGCTCGACCTCAACTTCCATTTCCGCACTGAAGGCTTTCGGCGGATCGCCGAAGCCGTCGCGCCGACCGGGCTCACCTGGCTGGAACTGGACGCGCACGATCCGAAGTCGATCGCGCTCATCCGCCGCGACGCACCCTGCCCGATAGCCTCGGGCGAGACGCTGCTTGAGCGCCGGGATTTCCGGTCCTACTTCGAGGCCTATGCCTTCGACACGGCCATCGTCGACGTGATCTGGAACGGCTTCTACGAGTCGCTGAAGATTGCGGCCATGGCGGAGGTCTATGAGGTGAACGTGGCGCCGCATAATTTCTACGGCCACCTCGCAAGTGCCATCAGCGCGCACTTCTGTGCGGCGGTGCCCAACTTCCGCATCATGGAGATCGACATCGACAGCGTGACCTGGCGCGACGATTTCGTTAAGACGCCGCCTGTCATCGAGAACGGCGACTACATCCTGCCCACGGGTCCGGGCTGGGGCGTCGAGGTCAACGAGGCTGGCTTGAAGGCGCATCCCGTCAAGCGCGGGTGAGGATCACCACTGGCCGAAGAAGACACCGGCTTTCTTGTGGGTGGCGGTACGCTGGGCGACATAGGCGTCGTCCACCGTGACCCTGGTCTTGCGCGCCTTCAGCCAGGCGGCAAGGCGCTCCTCCATCTCGCGGCAGACGGGCGCGTAGGCCTTGTCGGCCCCGAGATCGCGGCGCTCCTGCGGATCGTTAGCGAGGTCGAACAGCATCGGCCTGAAGTCCTGCCACCACACGTACTTCCAGCGGTCGGTCCGGACCATGATGGCGCGGCATTCGCCGGGCTTGCGCTTCAGGATCAGCCGCGCCTGGCGGAAGGAATAGTCGAGTTCCGAGAAGACAGCGTCGCGCCAGGTGTCGAAGTGGATCCTGCGCGTGAGCGGGACCAGCGAGCGGCCCTCGACGAGGTGATCGTGCGGCGGCAGGCCCAGCGCCTCGAGCATGGTCGGCACGACATCGACCGCCTCGACAAAGCGTTCGCCTACCGTGCCGCGCGTCTGGTCGGCTTCAGGGTCGGGATCGACGACGATGAAGGGCACGCGGAGTGCCTCCTCGAAAAACATCTCCTTTTCGCCCAGCCAGTGGTCGCCCTGGAAATCGCCGTGGTCGGAGGTGAAGAAGATCAACGTATCGTCGAGGCGGCCGCTCTTTTCCATGTGGGCGAAGAGACGCCCGAGCCAGTCGTCGATCTGGCGGATCAGGCCCATGTAAGCCGGGCGAACGATACCAGGTGCCTCGGGGCGGGAGAAGGAGATCGATTCCTCATGCTCGCGGTAAGCGGCCAGCACCGGGTGCTCGGCCACCCGCTCCTGCTCGTCGCGGTTCAGCGGCAGCATGTCGGCAGCGCCGTACATGTTGTGATACGGCGCCGGCGCCATGTAGGGCCAATGCGGCTTCACGTAGGACAGGTGCAGACACCACGGCTTGTCGCCCTGCTCGTCCATAAAGCGCATGGCCTCGCGCGTCATGTAGGCGGTCTCGGAATGCTCTTCCTTGACGCGCGCCGGCAAGTGGACGTTGCGCATGTGCCAGCCTGAAAGCGTGTCGCCGTTCGGCCCATCGGCCGCGATCACATAGTCGGTCCAGGGATCGTCGGAGTTGTAGCCGTGCTTTCGGAGATAGTCGGGGTAGCCGCTCTCCTTGCCCGGCGGATGGTGGCCGTCGTAACGATCGATCTCCTCGAAGCGGCCGGCGCGCAGCAGCGCATCGAGTGCCGAGCCACCCTCGATGCCATAGCGCTCGAGGCCTTCGAGATCGGGCATGACGTGCGTCTTGCCGGCCAGCGCCACTTTAATACCGGCGGGTGTCAGGTAATCGCCGATGGTCTTCTCCCGCAAACTGAGCGGAACTCGGTTCCAGGTGGCGCCGTGGGAGAACATGTAACGGCCGGTGTAGTAGCTCATGCGGCTCGGCCCGCAGACACCCGACTGCACATAGGCGCGCGGGAAGCGCACGCCGCGGGCGGCCAACGCGTCGATGGCGGGTGTTTTCAGATGCGGATGACCGGCGCACGACAGATGATCGGCACGCAGCTGGTCGCACATGATGAAGAGAACGTTCTTGACCTTGCCCACGTCGAATTTCCTCTTGCATGTCATCCTGAGCGAAGCGAAGGATCCTTCACTTCGTTCAGGATGACACTTTCACATGACTGCCACCATCTGCGACATCCTCGATTTCTGGTTCCTGCCGCTCGGCCATCCCGAGCACGCCCAGGCTCGCGATATCTGGTGGCGCAGCACGCCCGAGTTCGACGCCGAGACGGTGGCGCGGTTCGGCAGCCGCATCGAGCAGGCGGTGGCGGGCGGGCTCGATGCCTGGCGGGACTCGCCCGAGGGCGCGCTGGCACTGATCCTTCTGTGCGATCAGTTCCCGCGCAACTGCTTCCGCAAGACCGTGCGCGCCTTCTGCGGCGACCCCAAGGCGCTGGAGACGGCGCGGATTTCGCTCGCGCGCTCCTATCCAGTGGCTTTTTCGTCCAACCACCGGCTGTTCTTCTACATGCCGTTCGGCCACAGCGAAGCTCTCGTCGACCAGCATCTGGCCTGCGCGCTGTTCGATACGATTGGCGGCGAGGACAATCTCCGCTCCGCGGCCGAGCATCGCGACGTCGTCGCCCGCTTCGGCCGCTTCCCGCATCGTAACGAAGTGTTGGGACGGGTCAGCACCACGGAGGAACTCGACTATCTCCAGGACGCTAAGCGCTACGGCCAGTGATTTCGCGGTAAACCTCGGTCGTCGATGCGTCGAAACAGCAGAAGACGATGCGCTCGGGCATGGCAATCATGCGGGCTTCGCGCACGGCGATCTCGGCGGCGGGTTCCATGGGATAACCGTAGACGCCGGTCGAGATGGCCGGAAAGGCGATGCTGTGCAGGCCATGCACAACGGCGAGCGCCAGGCTGTTGCGATAGCAGCGCGCAAGCAGCTCGGGTTCGCCGGAAGCGCCGCCACGCCACACTGGCCCGACGGTGTGAATCACATGACGTGCCTTGAGCCGATAGCCTCCGGTGACCCGAGCTTCGCCGGTGAGGCAGCCGCCCAAGGTCCGACATTCGGCAAGCAACTCGGGGCCCGCGGCGCGATGGATCGCACCGTCCACGCCGCCACCGCCCAGAAGGCTTTCGTTGGCGGCGTTCACGATGGCATCGACGTCGAGGCGCGTGATGTCGCCTTCGACGATCTCGATGCCGCTCATTGTTACCAGTAGCGGACCGGGCCGGTATCGAGGTGGACGAAACCGGAGCGCGGATAGAAGCCGACGCCGCCCATGTTGAGCGACCGCGCGGCCTGGCGGATCTTGAACACCGGCACGCCGGGGAAGCGGATGTCCATGGCGTTGCCGTTCATGTGCTGGCTGTCGCGCGCGACGCCGCGGCTGACGCTGGCCAGCCAGGCGTTGGTGGCGGGCGAACGGAAGGCCGACAGCACCTCGATCGAGCCGCCGTAACCCACGATCTGCATCGTGTGCCACAGCACGTCGAACAGCAGCGGGTCCATCTCGGTCTTCAGATTGTCGCGGCTGTCGCGGAGGAAGTGATTCAGCTTGTCGAGCGCGTCGCGGTGATAGGCGCCGTTCGACCAATAGGTGACGGTGATCGTCTCCTGCGTGTTGAAGCTGACCAGGCTGAGGCTGCGCGGGCTCACCGTGTCGAGCGGCGGCGGCGGCCCGGGCGGCTGCGCCGGCGCGAATCCGCCGTAACGGGCGGCACGCAGGGTCTCGGGCGTCGCGCGTTTCGTCGTGCTGCGCTGCGTCGTCGGCGCAACAGTGGCTTTCTGGACGGTGACTTTGTTGGCGGGTGCTGCCGTCTTCGCGCCGGCCGGCGTCTTCTTCTTCGTGGCTGGATCGGCCGACGTGCCGCGCAGGACCTCAGGCGTGACCGATCCCGCGGGATTGGTCTGGGCGGCGCTGGTGCCGGCAAATGCCAGCATGGCCGCCACGCTCAATACATAAAACCGCATCCCCGCCCCGGGTTGTTGCATTTTTATCACACACGCTCTTATCAGAGACCTACGCGCGACTCAAAGTGAAATTCCCGGGCTTTGGCGACCGCCAAGCCCACCACGTCACCCACCATGCAGAGTGTCGGTCCCTGCAAATGGGCTCGCAGCGCCTGACGCTCGATGGTGGCGAGTGTGCCGACGACTCGACGTTCGCTGTCGGTCGTACCATTCTCGATCAAGGCGACCGGTGTCGAGGACGGCAGGCCGTGGGCCACGAGCTGGTGCGTGATCGCCGGCAACTGGTTCGCCCCCATATAGATGACGACCGTCTGCCGCGGTCGCGCCAGCATCGGCCAGTCGAGATCGACACTGCCGTTCTTGAGATGGCCGGTTACGAAGATGCAGGTCTGGGCGTGATCGCGATGCGTCAGCGGAATGCCGGCGCTGGCCGCGCAGCCCAGCGCCGCCGTGATGCCGGGCACGACCTCGACGGCGATGCCGGCGCGAGCCAGCGCCTCGATCTCCTCGCCGCCACGGCCGAACACGAACGGATCGCCGCCTTTCAGGCGCACGACGCTCTTGCCGGCGCGCGCCAGCGCCACCAGGCGATGATTGATCTCGTCTTGGGACAGACAATGGTTCGCACGACGCTTGCCGACATAGATCCGCTCGGCATCGCGCCGCGCCATGGCCAGCACCTCGGCCGAGACCAGGCGGTCGTAGACCACGACATCGGCGCGCTGCAGCAGGCGGTGGGCCTTCATGGTCAGCAGATCGGGATCGCCGGGGCCTGCTCCCACGAGATGGACGATCCCGGCGATCGGGCCCGCCGCGGGCCCGGTCTCGCGGCGCGTGCCATCGAGCAGGCGGATCAGTTCGCGTCGGGCGCCGATCTCGTCGCCGGCCAATGCCAGTTCGCCGATGCGGCCCTCGAATACGCGATCCCAGAAACGACGGCGCGCGCGCGGCTGGTCGAGCGTGCGGCGTACCTGCTCGCGGAAGACTTCGGCGAAGCGCGCGAGGCGACCGATCGCGGCCGGCATCGCCCGCTCGATTTCTGCCCGAAGCCGCCGCGCCAGCGCCGGCGCGGCGCCGCCGGTCGAAATGGCAATGGTGATCGGCGATCGATCGACGATGGCGGGCATGATGAAACTGGAGAGCTTCGGCCGGTCGACGACGTTGACCGGCAGGCAGCGTTGCTGGGCGGCAAGCGAGATGCGCGCCTGCAAAACCTCGTCGTCGCTGGCAACCACGACCAGCGACACACCGGCGAGATCCGCCTCGTCGAAGGCGCGGCCCGCCCACGAGATGCGGCCCTCGTCGATCAACTGCGCGATCTCGCCCACGACCGTGTCGGCGATCAGGGTCACCTGGGCGCCAGCCGACAGCAGCAGCTCGACCTTGCGCGCCGCTGCCTCGGTGCCGCCGGCCACCAGTGCGCGGCGGCCCTGCAGGGACATGAACAGGGGGAAAGTCTGCATCACGCGGCCTTTTCGAGGCGCGCCGCGCACAGGAGCGCACGCAGTTCGGGGCGGCACGAGCCGCAATTGGTGCCGGCCTGCGTGGCAGCGCCCAGAGCCGCGAGCGAAACGGCGCCGTTGTCGATGGCCGCTGTCACGGCAGCCATCGATACGCCGAAGCACGCACAGACCTCGCCTCCACGATCTGTCTCGTTGCCGCCGTGCAGCAGAACGTTGCGCTCCTCGACGGAGAGGCGGTCCACCGCCATGAACGGCGCGAAGCGATCATGCGCCCGCTCGTCGTGCGAGGGGCCGAGCACGAGAACGGCTTCGAGTCGGCCATCGGCAATCACCGCGCCCATGCCCCGCTCGCCTGCGAGCCATGGTCCGGGATTGGTGGCGCGCACCGCAGCCGACAGCGCCTGTTGTGCGACGCCGAAAGGCTGCTCGCCCGCCAGGAGGTAGGTGTGATAGCCGGCGCCCCGTGCCCGCGCCCAGTAGGTGATCTCAGGCAGCATCACCGGCCTGCGAGCGAGAATCGTGCCATGCCAGCGCATATCAAGACGGCGGATTTCGACGGGCGTGTGCTTGAGCTCGGGCTGGCCAGAGATTGGATCGACCGCGGGATTGACGGCAGCGTTGATGGCACCGGCGCGCGAGACCTGCGCCGTCCAATGCATGGGCGCAAAAGCGTCGCCCACTCGTAAGGAGTCCGTAAGGTGGACGCGGAGTGCGGCGCGACCCCAGTCGCTGATCACCTCGGCAATGTCGCCGTTGCCCAGGCCGCGCGCGGTTGCATCGCTGGGATGCATCTCGATCAGGGGCTCCGGCCGATGCCCGGCCAGACGCACGGACTTCCCGGTGCGGGTCATCGTATGCCACTGGTCGCGGACACGGCCGGTGTTCAACCGCAGCGGTCGCTCGACACGCGGCGCATGCGTGGGCGCACGCGGTGCCGTCGCGATGAAGCGCGCGCGGCGGTCGCCATGGAAGAAGCCACCGTCGGCGAAGAAGCGACCGCCAGAGGCCGTGCCGGCACGAGTCCGCCCAGCAGAGGCGGGCCAGACGAACGGTGCGAGCTTCTCGTAGGTGTCGTCGTCGATGGCGGCATGGGCCCCAATATCGAAGTCGCGGCGGCCGTCGTTCTCGAAAGCCGAGAGGGCCGCATGCTCGCGGAAGATGTCGGCGACGCCGGTCCAGGCAAACGCCTCGCCGTATCCCAGGCGGCGTGCGACCTCGGCCAGGATCCACCAGTCCTGCCGCGCTTCGCCCGGCGCGGGGAGGAATGGGCGCTGACGCGAGACGCCGCGCTCGGAGTTGGTGACGGTGCCGTTCTTCTCCGCCCAGGCGAGCGCCGGCAGACGGATGCGACAGGCATCGACCGTGTCGCTGGCGCGCACCGCTTCCGAAATGATGGACAGGTCGCAGGCCTTCAGCGCCGCGCGCACGGCCCCGGCGTCGGGCAGGCTGGCAACGGGGTTGGTTGCCATGATCCATATCGCTTTTATGTGCTCGGACTTCACCGCGCCGAACAGCTCGACCGCCTTCAACCCGGGCCGCTTTGCCATTCCGGGGCTGCGCCAGAAACGGCCGACGCGGTCCACGTCCTCGATGGCGAAGTCCATGTGCGCCGCCAGCGTATTGCTGAGCGCGCCCACTTCGCGGCCGCCCATGGCATTGGGCTGGCCGGTGATCGAGAACGGCCCCATGCCAGGCCGGCCGATGCGTCCGGTCAGCAGATGGCAGTTGATGATGGCGTTCACCTTGTCGACGCCGGCGCTCGACTGGTTCACGCCCTGCGAATAAAGCGTCACCGTCTTCTCGGCGCGGGCGAACCACTCGACGAAGGTTGAGACGTCGGCCGAGGGTAGGTCGCACTGGGCAAGATCGGTCGCACGCGCGGCGATCAGCGCCTCCTCGAAGCCAGCGGTATGCCGCTCGACATACTGCGTCGCCACGACGCCACGACGGTGCAGCTCGGCCAGCAGGCCGTTGAATAGCGCCACGTCGCTGCCAGGTGCGAGCGCCAGATGCAGGTCGGCGATCTCGCAGGTGTCGGTGCGGCGTGGGTCGATCACCACGATGTTCATGCCGGGCCGCGCGCGCTTGGCGGCCTCGAGGCGCTGGAACAGCACGGGATGACACCAGGCGAGATTGCTGCCGACCAGCACGACGAGATCGGCCAGCTCGAAATCCTCGTAGAGACCGGGCACGGTGTCGCTGCCGAAAGCACGCTTGTGGCCCGCGACGGACGAGGCCATGCAGAGCCTGGAATTGGTATCGATGTTGGCGGTGCCGAGGAAACCTTTGATCAGCTTGTTGGCGGCATAATAGTCCTCGGTGAGGAGCTGGCCCGACACATAGAACGCCACGGCGTCGGGCCCATGTTCGGCGATGACGTCGCGAAAGCCGTTGGCCACCGTGTCGAGCGCCGTTTCCCAGGAGACGCGCCGGCCATCGATTTCGGGATGAAGCAGCCGGTCTTCCAAGGACAGCGTCTCGCCCAGTGCCGCGCCTTTGGAGCAGATCCGGCCACGATTCGCTGGATGATCCTTGTCGCCCACGATCTCGGCCCCGCCGCGACCGTCGGGCGTCGCCACGATGCCGCAACCGACGCCGCAATAGGGGCATGTGGTGCGGACCATGATTCGTTCAGTAGACGTCGCGCTGGTAGCGGCCAGCCTTGGCAAGCCCGTCGAGCCAGGCCTTGGCCTCGGCCGCAGTCTTGCCGCCTTGCTCGGCCGCGATCTTCAGCAGCATTTCTTCGACATCCTTAGCCATGCGCTTGGCATCGCCGCAGACGTAGAAGTGTGCGCCCTCCTGCAGCCACGTCCACAGCTCCGCCGCGTTCTCGGCCATGCGGGTCTGGACGTAGATCTTGTCGGCCTGGTCGCGCGAGAAGGCGAGGTCGAGCCGATCGATCAACCCTCGGCGCTGCCAGTCCAGGATCTGGTCCTCGTAAAGGAAATCGGTGACGCGCTTCTGGTCGCCGAAGAACAGCCAATTCTTGCCCTTCGCTCCCCGCGCCTCACGCTCCTCCAGGAAGGCACGGAAAGGTGCGATGCCAGTGCCCGGTCCGACCATGATGGCCAGCGCATTGTCATCTTGAGGTGGCGCGAAGCCGTGGCTCTTCTGGACGAAGACGGGAATAACGTCGCCCGGCTTGGCGAAGTCGGCGAGGTAGCAGGAGCCTATGCCAGTGCGGGTGCGGTCGTTGTTGTCCCAGCGCACCGCCGATACGGTGAGATGGACCTCGCTCGGATGGGCCTTCGACGACGACGCGATCGAATAGAGCCGAGGCTGCAGGCGGTCGAGCGACTTCAGCAGGCCAGGCAGCGACGGCGAAACCGACGGGAAGGCATGCAACAGGTCGAGCAGGTCGGCATCGGCCAGTTCCGGCGGACCATTGCCCTCGGCCAGCGCCTGCAGTTTCAGCGCTTCCTCGCCGTTGAAGGCGCGGGTCGCGAGAAACAGCATGCACTCGTCGCTCGGCCGAGCGATGTCGACCTTGCTCAGCAGGACCTGGCGCAGCGGCAGCGCCTCGCCATCGAACGCCACCATCTCCTCGCCGGTGGCGCCGACACGGTCGAGCACGGCCTGGACCAGCTGCGGGTTCTTGCGGGCGAAGACGCCCAGGCTGTCGCCCGCTTCGTAGGTCACGTCGGTGGTCGAGAGGTCGAGCACGACATGGCGCACATCCCTCTCGGAGCCGGGACGATTAAGCGGATGGGCATCGACCAGCGTGGCAAGTGCCGGGCGGTCGCGCGAGAAGCCGTGAACGCCGGTGGGCTTGGCGACTGGCGCCGAGGCCGGTGCACCACGTTCGCCTTCCAATGCCGCGACCAGTTCCTTCAGCTTGCGCTGGGTTTCCTTGCCGCCCGGCACGCAGCGGCCCATGTCGGCCTCGGCGCCCGACCACACGGCCTCGGCATAGGTCTGGCAGAGATAGCCGCACTGGCCGCAATCGAGCTGCGCCATGGCCGCCATCAGCTTGCGTTCGGGCTTCGCCTCTTTGGCGAGTTCCATCCGTTCCGGCATCGCGAGCGCCGCGTCGTGCCAGGGAAAATCCTCGGGCTCGGCCGGCTCGGCACTCTCGCCGGCCGCCGTCTCGGCCACGCCAAGATAGGCCGAGAAGAAGCCATTCAACCAGGCGCGCTGCTCGCTCGAAAAGGGTGCGTTCTCCGGAACGAGCGACGGCAGAGGTGTAACAGCGTTCATGCTGCCAGCGCCCGCACGGGCGCCGCGTCGGCGAGCTTGCGCAATTGGTCGATCTCGTGCCGGCGGCAGAATTCGAAGAACGATTCGGTCGGCGCCTGGCGATGCTCGAGGTACGCCGCGAGCAGCCGCTCCAGCAGCGGCGGCAGATCGTCGAACGCCACCGACTGTGCATACTCCCGCGCCATCGCCTGCTCGGCGGTCGAGGCCGCGCCACCCCCGATATAGACGTGGTACCCCTCGACGCTTTCCTCGCCGCGATCGATCTTGGCGGCCAATAGCCCGATGTCACCGACATAGTGCTGGGCGCAGGAATGATGGCAGCCGGTCAGGTGGATGTTCACCGGCGTGTCGATGGCCACGCGCGCTTCCAGATAATCGGCGAGCTTCAGCGCATGGCCCTTGGTGTTGGCGGCCGCGAACTTGCAGCCGGCGTTTCCGGTGCAGGCGACGAGGCCACGGCGGATGGCGCTGGCTTCGATCCCGAGGCCGAGGGCATTAATGGCCGAGATGCAGATGCCGACGTCGCGGTCGGCGACGTCCGAGATCAGCAGGTTCTGCCACACGGTGAAGCGCAGCGTGCCGCTGCCGAAACGCCCGGCGATCTCGGCGAGCCCGCGCATCTGCTCGGAGGTGATCCGGCCGACAGGGAGCATCAGCCCCAGATAGTTGAGCCCTGGCTGCTTCTGGCCGTGCACGCCGATATGGCCATGCTTGTCGGCCAGCAAACGCGGTGTGGTTTCGGCACCGTCCGCGCGCGGAAGCGGCTTGCCGTACTCCTTCTCGACTTCGGCGACGAATGACTCGCGACCCATGCGGTCGATCACATACTTGAGCCGTGCCTTCGCGCGGTTGGTGCGATCGCCGTGGATAGCGAAGGCCCGAACGACCGCACCCGCCACCGGCACGCATTCCTCGGGCTTCAGCAGAACGCCGGTCTCGAAGGCGAAGTCGAGATGGCCGGTGATGCCGCCCAACTGCAGGCGGAAATAGACGCCCGGCTCGAAGCCCACGCCACCCGTCACCTCGGCCGCCACGAAGCCGATGTCGTTGGTGTCTTCCAGCACCGGTACGCGGCCGCCGCCGTCGAAGGCGATGTTGAACTTGCGCGGCAGGCCGTACATCTCGCGATGATTGAGAATGTAGTGATGCATGGCACGGCACAGCGGCCGCGTGTCGTAGAGTTCCTGCGGATCGATGCCGGCGGTCGGGCTGCCGGTGATGTTGCGGATATTGTCGGCACCGGAGCCTCGCGACGTGAGGCCGAGATCCTGCACGGCCAGCAGCAGGTCGACCGCAAGGCGCGCCGGAATCTCCCGGATCTGCAGGTTGGCGCGTGTCGTCACGTCGGCGTAGCCGCCGCCGAAGGAGTCGGCCGCACTCGCCAGTCCGTGCATTTGCCCTGAAGTCAGAATGCCGTTGGGAATACGCAGCCGGCACATGAAGGAATCCTGCGCCGGCGCGACATAGAACAGGCCCTGGTACTTGGTGAGGAAGACGTCGATGCCCTTGGGAAACTGCCCGGCCTCGGCACGACCCACCACCTCGTCCCATCGGTCGAGCGGGTGGCGTGTACGCTTGGCGGTTTCCTCGGCGACCAGCTTGCCGCCTGCCGCCATCGTGCGGTCCTGGGCGGCGTGCTGCAGGGCATCAGGACCGAGCGGTTGAGCCGCCGGCGCACCGGCGGCACGCCCTGCCAGCTTGTCGGCCGCCTTGCGCGCCTCGATGCCGCTGACGAAGCCTTGCAACCACTGCTTCTGCTGGTCGTCGAAGTCGCTCATGTCGCTCTTCAGGCCGCTGCCCGCGCCGGAACGCGATGCCGTGCGTAGAGGAACTCCAGCACGGCTGCCCGGCAACGCGCATATTCCGGATCGGTCGCGAGTTCGAGCCGGCGACGCGGCCGCGGCAGGTCGATGGCCAGGATCTCGCCAATGGTGGCGGCGGGGCCGTTGGTCATCATGACCACGCGATCCGACAGCAGCACCGCCTCGTCGACATCGTGTGTGATCATCAGCACCGTGTTGCCGAGCTTGGCGTGGATCTCCATCACGCTGTCCTGCAGATGGGCGCGTGTCAGGGCGTCGAGCGCGCCGAACGGCTCGTCCATCAGCAGCACCTTGGGCTGCATGGCGAGCGCCCGGGCAATGCCGACACGCTGCTTCATGCCGCCCGAGACCTCGTGCGGGCGCTTGTCCTTGGCCTGGGCCATCTGCACCAGCTCTAGATTGTGCATGACCCAGTCGTGGCGCTCGGCCTTGTTCTTGCGCGAGCCGAACACTTTGTCGACGGCGATGGCGATGTTGCCGTAGACGGTGAGCCAGGGCAGCAGCGAGTGGTTCTGGAAGACGATGGCGCGGTCGGGGCCGGGTTCGTCCACCACCTTACCTTCCAGAAAGACCTCGCCACTGGTCGATTTCAGCAGGCCACCCAGGATGTTCAGCAACGTCGACTTGCCGCAACCGGAATGGCCGATCATGGACACGAACTCGCCCTGATCGATGCGAAGATTCACGTCGCGCAGAACTTCCGTCGCCATCTGGCCGCGGCGGAAGCTCATGCCGATCTGCTCGAACTTGAGGTAGGGGTGCTGCATGACCGTTCCTCCTCCTACTGCGCCGCGACGCCGTGCGAGACAAAGTGCCCGATGACGGCGATCAGCTTGTCGAGCAGGAAGCCGACGATGCCGATATAGACCAGGGCCACGATGATGTCGGAGATGCGCGAACTGTTCCACGCGTCCCAGATGAAGAAGCCGATGCCGACGCCGCCGATCAGCATCTCGGCCGCCACGATGGCGAGCCAGCTCAGGCCGACACCGATGCGCAGGCCCGTGAAGATGTAGGGCACGGTGGCGGGCAGCGTGATCTTCCAGAACACTTCCCACCACGAGAGCCGGATCACCGCCGCGACGTTGCGGTAATCCTGCGGGATGTTCCGCACGCCCACCGATGTGTTGATGATGATCGGCCAGATCGAGGTGATGAAGATCACGAACAGCGCCGAGGGATCGGAGTGGCGGAAGCCCGCCAGCGACAACGGCAACCAGGCAAGCGGCGGCACGGTGCGCAGCACCTGAAAGATCGGGTCGAGGCCGCGCATCGCCCATGTGCTCTGTCCGACGAGCACACCCAACGCGATGCCGACCACGGCGGCCAAGCTGAAGCCGATGCCGACACGGCCAAGGCTCTTCGAGATCTGCCAGAAGGCACCCTTGTCGATGCCACCATTGTCGTAGAACGGATGGACGATGAAGTCCCAGGCATCCGACACCACCTTGGTGGGCGGTGGCAGCCGGGCGCCGGGCTCCGAGCAGAGAAGCTGCCAGACGAACAGCGTGATCGACATCACGACGAGCGGCGGCAACACGACGCTGACCGTATGGCGTGCCGCATCGGCGACCCGCTCCAGCGCCGGTCGCATCGGCGGCCGGAAGGCCACGATCTCGGCCGTCGTGCCGGGTACCGGCACCGCGGTCGCGATCGAAGCGGCGACTTTCGCTGCCTGCATCACGCCACCTTCTTGATCTGGAGACCGGACAGATATGTCTTCGGGTCGGCCGGATCGAAGACCTTGCCGTCGAAAAACGTCTCCTTGCCGCGCGACGTGCCGGCCGGCATGTCCTTGTCGGCAACACCAATGGCCTTGGCGGCTTCGCGCCACAGATCCTCGCGGTTGACCTTGGCGATGATCGCCTTGGTGTCGAGGTCGGCGGCCATCATGCCCCAGCGCTGGTTCTCAGTGAGGAACCACAAGTCGTGACTCTGGTAGGGATACGAGGCGTGATCGCGCCAGAACTTCATCGACAGGTCGCGGTTGTCGATCTTGCGGCCGTCGCCGTAGTTCACTTTGCCTTCGATGCGGTTGACGATGTCGGCAGGCGGGCAGTTGAACCACTGACGCTTGCCGACGATCTCGGAGAGTTCCTTGGCATTTTCGAGCTTGTCGCACCATTGCGCCGCCTCGAGTACGGCTTGCAACACGGCCTTCGCAGCCTTCGGATTCTTGTTGACCCAATCGGCGCGCAGGCCGAGGCTCTTCTCCGGATGGTTCTTCCAGATGTCGCCGGTCGTGCAGGCCGAGTAGCCGATGCCTTGGTTGACGAGCTGTTCGTTCCACGGCTCACCTACGCAGAAGGCCTCCATGCTGCCGACCTTCATGTTGGCCACCATCTGCGGTGGCGGCACGACGATGGTCGAAACGTCCTTTTCAGGGTCGATGCCGCCGGCCGCCAGCCAGTAGCGGAGCCACAGGTCGTGGGTGCCGCCGCGGAAGGTCATGGCGCATTTCGGATCCTTGCCCGCGGCCTTCATCTTGGCGAAGGCATCCTTGAGCGGCGCGGAATTGACCGTGGCGCCAGTCGACATGAGCTCTTTGGCGACCGAGATCGCCTGTCCGTTGGTGTTGAGCCGCGACAGGATATACATCGGCACCGGCTTGTTCTCCGGCGTCGTGAGACCTAGCGAGATCTGGTAGGGCTTGGGCGTCAGGATATGCGCGCCGTCGATGCCGCCTGAGGCCGAGCCGAGCACGATGTTGTCGCGCGTCGTGCCCCATGACGCCTGCTTGGCGACATTGGCGTCCGTGATGCCGTACTTGTCGAAGAGCTTCTTCTCCTTCGCCACGATCAAAGGCGAGGAGTCGGTGAGCGCAATGAAGCCCAAGGTGACTTTATTGGTCTCGGGGCCAGCGGCTTGCGCAAAGGCACCGCCGGGGAACGAGGCGCGCACCGCGCTCATCAACGCCGCGGTCGCCGCCACGCTTCCGGCGCTTCTCAGGATATCGCGCCGGCCCAGTCCCTTGTTGGCACGCTTAGTCGCCATGATTGCTCTCCTGCTGTTCGATGATCGTTGACGTTTCATTGCCCGGGTCGAACACCGACCCATCGAGGAACTTGTCCGGTCCCATCGCGATCGGGGCGCCGTTGGTCGGCAGGATCCAGGGATCGCCGTGCGCGCCCTCGGGCTTGCGGTCGGCGAGAGGACACGGCAGCCCGAGCTCGCTGGCAGCGGCGCGATAGATGTCGGTGCGGAATACACGATCGGAGACGGCGCCGAGATCGGGCCGCGGAGCGATCTGGCCCCAGCGCACCATCTGGGCCAGGAACCAGTCGGCGTGGCTGCGCCACGGAAAATTGGCGAGCTGGCGATGGAAGATATGGAAGTCCGGCAAGGCCAGCGACCTCGCGATCACCTCGGCCGGGACATTGAGATAGCGCGGGCTCGACAGCACGCGCGCCGCCTCGGCGCGATTGGCGGGCTCGTCGAGCCAGGCACCGGCTTCGATCACCGCCTTCACCAGGGCGATCAGCGTCTTGGGATTGCGTTGCGCCCAGGCCTCTGTCGTCCCCAGCACCTTCTCGGGCATCGAGTTCCAGATGTGCTGGCTGCTCAGCGCGATGCGGCCGATGCTGTGCGATACCGCCTGCTGGTTCCACGGCTCACCGACGCAGTAGCCGTCGATGGTGCCGCCCGAGAGATGGGCCACCATGTGCGGCGGCGGTACAACGGTGAAGCGCACGTCGCGGTCGGGATCGATGCCTCCCGACGCCAGCCACAGACGCAGCAGGTGATTGTGCGATGAAAAGGTGAAGACCGAGGCGAGCGTGAGCGGCGCCTTGCCGAGATCGGCACGGCGGCGAACGACGGCCGCAAGGGCTTGGGCGTCGAGCGGCGTACCGTCGATGCGATGTTCGCCCACGAACTCGGGCGCGACTTCCTCGATCTCCCGCCACAATGCATTGGAAAGGGTGATCGAGTTGCCGTTGAGCTGCAGCGTCATGGCCGCGATCATCGGCACGTTGACGCTGTCGATGCCGAGCGTGGTCGCGAGCGGCATCGGCGAGAGCATGTGCGCGGCGTCGAGCAGGCCGAGCGCCACCTTGTCGCGGATGTTCGCCCATGAAGCCTCGCGGCGAATCTCGACGTCGAGACCGTGGCGTTCGAACAGGCCCAGTATGTCCGCAAACAGGATCGGCGCGCAGTCAATCAGCGGGATGAATCCCACCGTCACCTTCGGTCGTTCGACATAGCCCAAGACGCTCAACCTCAAAAAAAAACGCCCCGCTCAGCCGGCATAAGCCGACTGCACAGGACGTCATTGTCCGAAGACGAGCCGCCATTGGCCCGCCGACTAGTTCACGGGAACTCCTTCATTGGCGCCCCGCTTCTGCAAAGCAGCAGGAAGTGTGCCAACCTCTCGAGGCAATGCTGAGTTTCGTTCAAGAGGTTGATATTGTTTGGAAATGTCTGGAATCCGGCACTCTTCCAAAGCTGAAAGCATTTAGCCGAACGGCGCGGTTGCTCGCAAATGCAGCACTGTTGTTCTCAAGGCAGCAGCGCGCGCCCACTAGAACTTGAAGGCCTTGGCGTAGGTCAGGACCTCCTGCGCTACTTCCCCGATGCGCTTGTTCTGGTCCATGGCGAGCTTGCGCAACAACTTGTATGCCGCCTCCTCGCCAATTCCTTTCTGTTGCATCAGCAAGCCCTTGGCGCGATCGACCGTCTTGCGCTCGACAAGCGACAAGCGGGCGCGATCGAGTTCCTCGCGCATCGAATGGTAGCGATTGAAGTGTGCGACCGCGACGTCGACGACTGGCTGGACCCGATCCTGCGCCAGACCTTTCACGACATAGGCCGATACGCCTGCCGCCATGCCGGCCGCGATCGTTGCCGGATCCGAGCGATCGGCAAACAGAGCAATCGGACGCGGTTGCTTCTCGGTCGTGCGGCGCAGGTCTTCGATGGCGTCGCGGCTGGGACTGTCGATGCTGACGACGATGACGTCGGGTTTCAGCACATCGACACGCGCCAACAGATCGTAGGTGCCTTCCAGACGCTCGAGCAGGACATAGCCCGCATCCCGCAATCCCGACTCGACGATTTCGGCGCGGGCAGGATTGTCGTCGATCAGGAGAACGGACAGGGCTTTGGTCACGGCGACCTAGGGCCGCAACTTCCATGCCATCGCCCTTAAGGCGTTGAATCGACGAGCTTTCCGTCTTCCCATAGGCCCGAGCGCACTTTGCCGTCGGCGCCCGTCACCTGACCGTAGCCTTGACGCCGGCTGGCGCGAAAACCGCCCTCGTAGCGTTCGCGCGTGCCGATCGTCTCCACGCCCGGCCCTTCGAGCATGTCGGCCTGAAATTCGCCAGACTGCACGACGTTGGGTTCCGTCAGGGTGCGACGAACGCCCAGACCCTCCAGGCGCCCGGCGACGAAATTGCCCTCCGTCCGCTCGACGCCAGGCTTCTCGCGGACGCCCAATCCCGTCGACTGGCCGTCATTCCATTGACCGGCATAGCGCGAGTCGTCGCCCAGGCGCACGATGCCGAGACCGTCCAGGCGATCGGCATCCCAGTCGCCGGCCTGTCGCTCGCCGTTTGCGAGTTCGGCGACACCCAGGCCCTGACGCTTGCCGGCGACGACTTGACCGACGTAGCTCGCGCCACCGTCGTACGACAGCCGCTCGGCATTCTCGAGGTCGGGGCGCGCCGCGCGAGCGGCCACGATGCGTGCCTCGCCAGCCATCGATCGGGCAGCCTTGGAGGCTTCGTCGGCACGATCGAGCATGGCGCGCGCTTCGGTCGCCGCACGCTGAGCCTGGTCGATGAGAGTCTTCTGCGCCAACTGATCGGGCACGGCAGGCGGCGTTGTTACAGGTGGTGATGGCAGCGGTACGATTGCCGGCGGTTGGGCCACTTCCGGACGTGATGGCGTTTCCGGCACCGTTGGAACCGAAGGCGGAGCGCTCGCCAGCAGTCCGCGAATCTCCGGCTGATACCGCCACAGCGCAACAGCCACAGCGGCAATCAGGACGACGACCATCCAGACGCCTGCCTTGGATCTCGGTTGCTCTTGTGGCGGAGGCGCCGAAACAGGCTCGAGGTGTTCACGGCTGACGCCGCTCAGCCGCGGTGCTGTGGTCACTCCCAGCAGGCGCCGCGTCGGTGCGTCATCGACCTGCGGCAAGGCCGTACCGAACTGTGTACTCCACTCGCCGACGGTCTGCGGTCGCTGCTCCGGCGCGAACGCCAATCCGCTGTCGATCGCCGTCAGCAGCGCCTGGTCGAAGCGATCAGCCTGCGTCACCGACAGCGGCCGATACGGGTCCGCCCCGACACGGCTCACGGCTTCGGGTGGCGGGCTGCCGGCAACGGCGTGGTGCAGGACGGCCGCAGCCGAATAGATGTCGGTCCACGGGCCCTGCTTGCCGTCGAGCGCGTACTGCTCGATGGGCGCATATTGCGGCGTCAGGATGCTGGTGAGCGTGCGCGTGCGGCCGCCCATGGCCTGACGCGCCGCGCCGAAGTCGATGAGGATCGGGACGCCGTCGTGCCGGACGATGATGTTCGACGGCTTGATGTCGCGATGAAGAAAGCCTTGGGCATGAACGGCGCGCAGCCCGCTCAGCAATCCCTCGGCCAGCGTGCGCACCTCGTCGGGCTGCAGGCGGCGGTTCGGTGCGCGCAGGAGCTGCGCCACGCTGCGGCCGTCCTCGAATTCCATGACCGTATAGGCTGTGCCGTTGGCTTCGAAATAGCGCAACACCGGGACGATGTGGACATGCCGGAACCGCGCCAGGGCCCGCGCCTCGTCGAGAAAGCGTTCGCGACCCCAGACGAAATCGTCGGTGAAGCGCGTCCCCCGTGCCCCAACCTCGCCATCGGCACGGCGCACGGCGAACTCGACCGGAAAGTACTCTTTGATGGCGACGAACTTGGCGAGCTGGGTGTCAAAGGCGCGGTAGGTGATACCGAACCCGCCATGCCCGATGATCGCATCGAGTCGATAGTCGCCGAGCCGCGTACCGAGCGGCAGGGCCTGATCGTTTTCGGATGATGTGGCCACGCGCAACCTGGCGCCCTAAATGCGCGTTCCCGGGCGGGCGCACAAGCGCCCTCAAGGTCGGTGGCGAAGCTAGCGCGTGTCGGCGACGACGGTGGCCGGCGTCCTGCTGGAGGTCATCTCCCGGATATCGGGCACGAATTGCATGACGATGATCATCGCGCAAAGACCAATCGCGGTCAGCATGGTGGCGGGGCGGGTCTTCAAGAGAGGCGTCGGCGCGTGCGCCTGGCGTTCGTCCGGCATGGCGAACCACTCCAAAATTGCTTCGTCAAAAATAACGGCCGGTTGCCCGAAATGTTGGGCGCGGCCTGCCGACAATCTAACGAAAGACGCCTTCACTCTCAAGGAAAATGTTTCAATCACAATGAGTTAACAGACGATATGGCCGTATCACTATAATACACAACAGATCGCGGTGACGCTCCACGGCGGCCACTTCCTGTAGGCTGCAACATCGGCCGCGATAATGACATCGAGGCAGAGTAAGATTGTCCTTCACTCCGTTAGGAATCGAATACGCCATGAAGCCCGCGACCCAGTACGACAATACCCGGACCTTGGTCCTGACCGGGGCCAGCCGCGGCATCGGGCATGCGACGGTGAAGAAATTCAGTGCCGGCGGCTGGCGGGTAATCACCGTCTCGCGTCAGCCGTTTAGCGTGCTCTGCCCGTGGCCGGGCGGCGACAAGAATCACGTCCAGATCGATCTCGCGAAGCCGGACGACGTCAGCCGCGGCATCGACGATATCCGCGAGCGCCTCGGCGGCGGACGCCTAGATGCGCTGGTCAACAATGCCGCGATCTCCCCCAAGGACGAGACCGGCGGGCGACTGGGCGCCATCGATACACCCTTCGATCTCTGGCAACGGGTGTTCAACGTCAACTTCTTTGCACCGGTCGCACTGGCGCGCGGCCTGATGACGGAACTGGCCGAGGCGCGCGGCTGCGTCGTCAACGTCACCTCGATCGCCGGCAGCCGCGTCCATCCCTTCGCCGGTTCGGCCTACGCCACCTCGAAGGCCGCGCTGGCGGCACTGACCCGCGAGATGGCGCACGACTTTGGGCCGCGCGGCATTCGCGTGAATGCCATCGCGCCGGGCGAGATCGATACCGCCATTCTGTCACCGGGGACCGAGCAGATCGTCGAAGAGCAGATTCCGATGCGCCGCCTCGGCACGCCCGATGAAGTGGCCGACGTGATCCACTTCCTCTGCGAGAAGGGCGCGAGCTATGTTTCCGGCGCCGAGATCCAGATCAACGGCGGCCAACACGTTTAGGGCGCACGTTTAGGAGACCGATATGGATACGATGACCAGCTTCAAGGGCGAGACCGGCCGCGACGCACGGCGCCGTATCCGCGGCGGCACCAACCTTGCGCCGACTTCCGGCATGGCGCCAGGCTTTGTGCAGGGCAACCTCGCCATCCTGCCCAGGGAATTCGCCGCCGACTTCGCGCGCTTCTGCATGCTCAATCCAAAGCCTTGCCCCCTGCTCGGCCAGTCCGAGCCCGGCGACTGGCGCCTGCCGACGCTGGGCGAGGACCTCGACATCCGCACCGATATCCCGCTCTACCGTATCTGGAGGAGGGGCGAGCTGGTCGAGGAAGTGACCGATCTCAAGAAAGTGTGGCGCGACGATCTCGTGTCGTTCGTGCTGGGCTGCTCGTTCTCGTTCGAGGAGGCGCTGATCGAGAACGGCCTAGAACTCAGGCACCAGACCTTCAACAGTAACGTGCCGATGTACCGGACCAACATCGAGTGTACGCCGGCTGGCCCGTTCCACGGCCCAATGGTCGTCTCGATGCGCCCGTTCAAACCGGCCGATGCCATCCGCGCGGTGCAGGTGACGACGCGCTTTCCTTCGGTGCACGGCGCGCCGGTCCATTTCGGGAAACCCGAGCTGATCGGCATCAAGGATATCGCCAAGCCCGACTACGGCAACGCCGTGCCGGTGCGCGACGACGAGTTCCCGGTGTTCTGGGCCTGCGGTGTCACCCCGCAATCGGTCGTGGCGACGGTGAAGCCCGAATTCTGCATCACCCACGCCCCGGGCTACATGCTGGTGACCGATCTCCTGAATTCGCAGCTCGCCGTTCTCTGACGATGGCGCGGTTGGAATTCGAGGGCCACGCCAAGGGCGCGGTCGAGAAGGTCGTTGTCGACATCAAGGATCTGGTGATCGCCGGCTGGACCGGCCGCGACGTGGCGGCCCTCAACCATCACATCGAGGAATTGAAGGCGATCGGCGTACAGCCGCCGTCGCGGGTGCCGATCTACTATCGTGCCGCCGCGCAGATGCTGACCCAGGCCGACCGAATCCAGGTGCTGGGCGACGACAGCTCCGGCGAGGTCGAGCCCGTGCTGATCGGCGCCGCCGACCGTCTCTGGGTCACGGTCGGCGCCGACCATACCGATCGCAAGGTCGAGGGCTACGGCATCGCCATTTCCAAGCAGATGTGCGCCAAGCCGATCGGCCGCACCGCCTGGCGTTTCGAGGAAGTCGAACCGCACTGGGACAAGCTCCTGCTGCGCTCCTTCGTCCAAGAAGATGGCAAGCGCGTCCTCTACCAGGAAGGCCCGCTGGCCAAGATCCGCGACCCGCGCGAATTGATCCAGGGCTGGCGGGACGACAAGCGGCTGCCCATGGGCACCGTCATGTTCTGCGGCACCATGCTGGCCATCGGCACGATCCGGCCGTCGCCGCGCTTCGAGATGGAACTCGACGATCCGGTGCTCGGCCGCAAGATCTCCCACGCCTACGAAATCGAGGCGCTGCCCATCGTCGCCTGAACCGGCGCGCATGGCTTCCCTGCAGGGGAGACCTTGCGTGGACGACGGCGGTAAACGTACGTTCAGGGCTTGGGAGGATACCGCCACAATGACCAAAGGCGCCTACGACGGCATTACCGTCCTCGATTTCACGCAGGGCATCGCCGGGCCGCACGCCTCGATGCTGCTCGCCCTGCACGGTGCCGATGTCATCAAGATCGAGCCGCCCGAGGGCGACTGGGGCCGCGCCCTGGGTGAATTGAAGGGCGACCATTGCGCCCATTCCGTCGCCTTCAACCGCGGCAAGCGCAGCATCGCCCTCGACCTCAAGTCGCCCGACGGTATCGCCGTGGTGAAGAAGCTCGCCGCCACGGCCGACGTGGTGATGGAGAGCTTCCGCCCCGGCGTCATCCAGCGCCTTGGCTTCGGCTACGAGGACGTCAAAAAGATCAATCCCAAGGTCGTCTACTGCTCGGTCTCGGGCTTTGGTCAGACCGGCCCCTACAGCAAGCGGCCCACGGTCGACGGTCTCATCCAGGCCTTCAGCGGCATGATGGTGATGAACAAGATGCCCGACGGCACGCCATGGCGTCAGGGCATGATCGCCGTCGATGTCACCACGGGCCTTTACACCTTCCAGGCGCTGGCGCCGGCGTTGATGCGCCAGCTCCGCTACGGCGAGGGCTGCTTCATCGATTCGAGCCTGATGCGCGCCGCCGCCGCCTTCCAGGGCGCCAAGCTGATGGAATGGGTGTTCTCCAAGGGCGCGCCGCCGGTGCTCTACATGCCGGCCGGCAGCTACAAGTCGAAGAACGGGTACATCATGGTGAGCGCCATGCGGCCCCACCATTTCCGCCTGCTGTTCGAGCTGATCGGCCGCCAGGACATCGCCGACGATCCCGACCTGCAGAGCCACGAGGACCGCATCAGGAACGCGGCCAAGATCATCAAGGCGCTGAACGAGACGATGCCGACCAGGACCACCGAGGAGTGGATCGCGATCCTGCAGCCCAAGGACGTGTTCTGCGAGCGGGTGAACAATTACACCGACTATCTCGACCACCCGCATGTGAATGAGTCGGGCGCCATCGACTGGATCGAGCAGGACGGCTTCGCCCGCGTGCCGGTCGCCAACATTCCCGGGCTCCCGCCCGCCAGCGAGCACGCCCCACAGCAGCACGCGCCGCACATCGGCGAGGACGGGCCCGACATCCTGCGTGAGCTGGGCTACGGCACGGGCGAGGTCGACGCCATGTTTTCGCGCGGTGGCGTGCGCGCGCCGGCGCCGGCGATCAAGGCAGCGGAGTAAATCCGGCCCAAACGCGCCGACAGATATTTGGCTTTTTAGCCGCTAAAAGCCAATAGATGCGGGCTTTTGCCCGGCTCAGCGGGCCCACCTGAAACGTCCGTGTGTTGTGCCCTTAAGTGTGCCCGGATCCGTCTCCCGACCCGGCGCACGATTGTCTGTCCACGGTTCGATGCGTGGCCCTTTTCCCGTTGGTGCCGGCACTGCCAGCACGAAGCCCTTTGGGCGTAGATGGATTGCTCTCACCCCTGGGTCAGGACCCAGGGCGGCTGCACCAAGCGCCATGCGCGAGCCCGTGGCCCCTCTTGCGGACTCCAGAGGGCACGGACAGGTCTTGCCGGAAATGAAAAAGGCCGACGCAATCCGGTCAGCCAATCAAAATAATAGGCTAAAACCTGCTGAAATGTCAACTATTTTTTGAGGCCTTGTAGGTAGCTAATGAATTGACCGGATTATGTAGCGAGTGAATTGACCGGCTTTGATGGGCCTCCTTTTGGGGAGGTCTGGATGGGCCGGGCAAGAACACTTCAGGACATCCGGATCATGAGGTTC
>JAESGK010000262.1_pt1 | contig 30463 bp, 22 predicted proteins | sample 9269681 | NCBI WGS metagenome assembly JAESGK01 (sample SAMN14515347, study PRJNA621673) | algae metagenome | isolation source: Timaviella obliquedivisa GSE-PSE-MK23-08B and co-occurring heterotrophs from... | place: USA: Grand Staircase Escalante National Monument, Utah | collected 2006-08-15
TCTGCGGATGCTCAGGCTCGTCCAGATAAACCCGGAAACCCTTCCGCGGCACGCTTCCGCGACGCTGCTATCGCGTCAGCATGGCAAACCGTCGAACCCTCAACACGGTGAGATATCCGGGCTAGCTACTTGCCCGTGAACCGCGCCGCGCGCTTCTCGAGATAGTGGGCGACACCTTCCTTGAAGTCGGCGGTCTGGAAAGAGAGGTCCATCTCGTGGTTGGCCTGCACCGTGGCCTCGGCCAGGGTCTGGAACTCGGCCTCCCAGAGCTGGCGCTTCATCACCGCGACGGAGCGTGGCGAGACCGTGTTGGCGAGCAGCGTGGCATAGGCCCGCGCCTCGGCGAGCAGTCTGTCGTCGGCGACGACGCGGCTCACCAGGCCCAGCGCTAGCGCCTCGGGGGCGCGGAACTTTCGGGCCGAACACAGGAGATCCATCGCTGCCGGCAGACCGATCAGGCGCGGCAGCAGCCAGCTCACGCCGTGCTCGGCGATCAGGCCACGCTGGGCGAAGGCGGTGGTGAACACTGCCGATTCGGAGGCGAAGCGCAGGTCGGCGTAGAGCGGGATGACGAGGCCGAGGCCGGCGCACGGGCCGTTGATCGCAGCGATGATGAGTTTCGGAATGGAGGGAAAGTACGAGTAGTTCATCTTGAACTCGGCAAGCGCGCTGCCGCCGGGCAGACCTTCCTGGGCCTTGCTCGACCGGTCGGTGGCCGCCCCGGCACCGATGGCCTGCAGGCCGCCCATGTCGGCGCCGGCGCAGAAGCCGCGGCCCGCGCCCGTCAGGACGATGGCCCGGACCTCGGGGTCGGCGCCGGCCGTGTGCATGGCGTCCTTGAGGTCGAGATGCATCTGGCGGGTCCATGCATTCAGCCTGTCCGGCCGGTTCAGCGTCACGGTGCAGACGCGGTCGGCGACATCGTAGAGAACGGTTTCGTAGGCCATCGCCGGGTCTTCTCCTGTGCATTTTTGTTGCTCGCATGATGGGCAAAACTCGGCGACGATACAAACGCGACAAACCGCTACAAATGGCACCAGCCTGCAACAAATGGCACCCGATTGAACGGTCTCGACGAGGCCCCGTTCCGTTAGGATCGCAGTGCGGCCCGGCGTTCTCCCCAGACGGGACGCTTGACCACGACTGGACGATCTCGTGCTATATTGCAGTTGCCGAGAAAAATTGTCGCCGAGGTAGGAAATGGCCAAAAGAGAATTCGCCCACCCTAACGAGATGTCGAAATACGTGGGGCAGGAAATCGGCGTGAGCGACTGGGTGGAAGTCTCGCAGGACCGGATCGACCAGTTCGCCGAGGCCACCGGCGACCATCAGTGGATCCATGTCGATGTCGAGCGGGCCAAGAAGGACATGCCGGGCGGCAAGACCATCGCGCACGGCTTCCTGACGCTGTCGTTGATTCCGATGCTCAATCACCAGATCTCGCACATCAACAACGTCCGCAACGGCATCAACTACGGTTGCAACAAGGTGCGCTTCACCAGCCCGGTGCCGGCGGGATCGCGCGTGCGCGCCCGGGCCAAGCTGGTTGCGGCCGATCCGATGGACAAGGGCGGGGTGCGGCTCACCAACCAGGTCACGATCGAGATCGAGGGCCAGGAACGGCCGGCCTGCATCGCCGAGACCATGTCGATCGTGTACGGCACCTGAGCATGGGCGCTTCAGGTAGCCGGGCGTAAGGAGGAGCGGACTTGCTGACACGCGAGGAACTGAGCTCCGACCGAATCGACCAGATCGTCGCCGATGCCCGCAAGGCCGGCTACGATTTCTTCCTGTCGGCGGAGGAGCGCGAGGCAAGCCTCCGGCAGGCGCTGCTCCGCTACCAGCCGGGCGAGGAGGCCTGGGTCTTCGCCTATGGCTCGCTGATGTGGAATCCGGCGCTCGAATTCGCCGAGGCTCTGCCCTGCAAGATCGAAGGCTGGCGCCGGTCCTTCTGCTTCTGGGTGCCGCTCGGCCGCGGCACGCCCGAATTGCCCGGACTGATGCTGGCGCTCGAAGGCGGCGGCTCCTGCGAAGGCATCGCCTATCGCTTGGCGCCGGACCAGGTCCGCAGCGAACTCGCGATCCTGTGGAATCGCGAGATGCTGTCGGGCGTCTACCAGGCGCGGTGGGTGCCGACCAAGTTGCGCGACGGGCGCTCCGTGACGGCCGTCACCTTCGTGGTCGACACCGCCCATTGCCAGTATAGCGGCGACCTGCCGATCGAGCGCACTGCCCATCACATCGCCTTCGCCGAAGGCCGGCGCGGCGCCTGCCGCGACTACCTCACCAACACGGCAGAGCATGCGCGCTCGCTCGGCATCCACGATCCCTACATCGAGGAGCTGGTGCAGCGGGTGGCGGACCTGCGCGGCGAGCCTGTCGTTCGCACGTTGCCGCCCGACACCGAGGCGGTCGGCGAGGCTTAGACCGGGTGCTTCGCTGCAGGCCGTGTGACATAGTCGCGGCGTGTCCGCTCTCGTTGCCCGCTGGCTCGCGCTGCCGCCCAATCTGCGCGGCATCCTCTGGGTCGCCCTGTCGGGGCTCCTGTTCGCGGCGCTGAACGTCTTCACGCTGATCCCGGCGCAGCACCTCAATCCCTTCGTGATGGCGTTCCTGCGCTACCTGTTCGGTGCGCTGATCCTCGTGCCGGTCGTCGTCCAGCTCGGCCTCTACCGCTCGCTTCACACCAACCGGCTCGGCCTGCACGTCTCGCGCGGCGCTATCCACACGGTCGGCATGATGCTGTGGTTCGTGGCGCTGCCGCTCACGACCCTGGCCGAGATCACCGCGCTCGGCTTCACGGGACCGATTTTCGTCACCATCGGCGCGGCGCTGTTCCTGGCCGAGGATGTCCGGCTCCGGCGCTGGATCGCCGTCATCGTGGGTTTCGCCGGCGCCATGATCATCATCCGGCCGGGCTTCGGCGAAATCCATCTCGGCGTGATCTGCATCCTGGTCTCGACGCCGATTTTCTCGGCCTCGAACCTGATCTCCAAGGCGCTGGCCCGCACCGACTCGGCCAATACCATCGTGATCTGGCAGAACATCGTGATCGTGGTCTGCGCCTTCCCCATCGCCCTCTGGTTCTGGCAGACGCCGAGCTGGGTCGACCTGCTGTGGTTCGTGGCGGCCGGTCTTGCCGGCACGCTGGGCCATGTCTGCCAGCAGCGCGGCTATCAGCTCGCCGACATCACGCTGCTGCAGCCCATCGGCTTCCTGTCGCTGATCTGGAACACGCTGCTGGGCTATTTCCTGTTCTTCCAGCAGCCCGACATCTGGACCTTCGTGGGCGCCGCCGTGATCTTCGCCAGCGCGCTCTACATCTCGCACCGCGAGGCCGTGCGGCGGGCCTCGATCAAGAGCGCCCCGACCGACCCTGCGCCGTGAAGATTAGCCGACCCAACTAGCCACCAGTCACGCTCATGTGGCGAGGGACGGCGGGGCCGGTGTGGCGGCGATCGATGATGAAGTCGTGGCCCTTGGGCTTGCGCGCGATCGCCGCGGTAATCGCCTGGTCGAGGATCTCGTCGCTTTCGGAGGCCCGCAAGGGCCCGCGCAGGTCGGCCGCGTCTTCCTGGCCGAGGCACATGTAGAGCGTGCCGGTGCAGGTGAGGCGGACGCGGTTGCAGCTTTCGCAGAAATTGTGGGTGAGCGGCGTGATGAAGCCGAGGCGCCCGCCGGTCTCCTCGACCTTGAAGTACCGCGCGGGTCCGCCCGTTTGATAGTCGGTCTCGGTGAGCGTGAAGTGCTTGGCGATCTCGCTCCGGGCGAGCGACAGCGGCAGATACTGGTCGAGCCGGGCATCGGCGCCGATCTCGCCCATCGGCATGACCTCGATCAGGACCAGGTCCATGCCGCGGCCGTGGCTGAAGCGGATCAGCTCGTCGAACTCCATGTCGTTCACGCCGCGCAGCGCCACGGCGTTGATCTTGATGTGCAGCCCGGCCTGCTGGGCGGCATCGAGGCCCCGCATGACCTGGTCGAGGTCGCCCCAGCGCGTCAGTTCGCGGAACTTGGCCGGGTCGAGCGTGTCCATGGAAACGTTCACGCGGCGGACGCCGATCGACGCCAGTTCCTTGGCATACTTGGCGAGCTGGCTGCCGTTGGTTGTGAGCGTCAGTTCTTCCAGGGCGCCGCTGTCGAGGTGTTTGCCGAGGCCGCGGAACAGCGACATCACGTTCTTGCGCACCAGCGGCTCGCCGCCGGTCAGGCGCAGCTTCTTGACGCCGCGGCGCACGAAGGCGCCGCACAGCCGCTCCAGCTCCTCCAGCGACAGCACTTCCGCCTTGGGCAGGAAGGTCATGTCCTCGGCCATGCAATAGACGCAGCGGAAGTCGCAGCGGTCTGTCACCGACACGCGGAGGTAGGAAATATGGCGGCCAAATGGGTCGATCATGTCGACTGGATAATGGTGTTGCGGGCCCGTTACGGCAAGAGCCGCAGGAGATTGCCGACGGTATCGGCTTCCGCCGCCGGCTTGTCCTTCCGGATGCGACTGATTCTCGGGAAGCGCAAGGCCACACCCGATTTGTGGCGACTCGAGCGGGCAATGCCGTCGAAAGCCACCTCCAGCACCAGTTCTTGGGTCACTTCGCGCACCGGCCCGAATCGGTTCGTGGTGTGGTCGCGGACCCACTTGTCGAGCCAGCGCAGCTCCTCGTCGGTGAAGCCGAAGTAGGCCTTCCCGACCGGCGCCAGCTCGCGCTTGCCCTCGGCATTGTCGCGCCAGCAGCCGAAGGTGAAGTCGGAATAGAACGAACTGCGTTTGCCGTGGCCGCGCTGGGCATACATCAACACGCAATCGGCCAGCATCGGGTCGCGCTTCCATTTGAACCAAGGCCCCCTCGGCCTGCCGGCAAGATAGGGGCTGTCGCCGCGCTTCAGCATCAGCCCTTCGACGCTGTCGTGCCGTGCTTCCTCGCGCATTTCGGCGAGATGTGCCCAATCCCTGAACGGCACCAGCGGCGAGAGATCGAAGCGCGGACGCGGTTTCAGCGCCATCCAGGCTTCCAACCGGATGCGCCGCTGGTCGAAAGAGAGCGCGCGCAGGTCCTGGCCTTCCAGGAACAGCACGTCGTAAAGCCTGACGTGTGCTGGATGATCCTTCAGCATCCTGGCCGTCACGCTTTTGCGGTTGAGCCGCTGCTGCAGGTCGTTGAACGGCGCCACGGCCTCTTCGCGCCGCACCAGCAGCTCGCCATCGAACACGCCCTCGAAATCGACCGCCTCGACGATGTCGGGGAAAGACCCGGAGACGTCTTCGCCGGCGCGGCTAAAGAGCCGCTTCACGCCGCCCGAGGCCGCGACCTGCACACGGATGCCGTCCCATTTCCACTCGGCGCGAAAATGCGCCGGCTCGAGCGCGTCCAATTCGGCGCGGTCGATGGGATTGGCCAGCATCGGCGGCAGGAAGGCGCCCCCGGCATTCGTCTGCGGCCGGGGTGCGCCCTGCAGCAGCCAGTCGAACAGCAGGCGGTAGGGCGGCGAGAGCCCGTGCCAGATCTCCTCCACGGCATCGACCGGCTGGTTGCCGATGTTGGCCGCGGCCTGCTTGGCAAGGCGGGCCGAGACGCCGACCCGGAGCGCGCCCGTCAGCAGTTTCAGCAGCGCCCAGCGGCCGGTCGAATCGAGCGCATCGAGCCAGCGCTTCAGGATCGCCGGCGTCTGGGTCTTGGTGGCACGCTGCAAGGTCTCGACCACTTCGCTTAGGGAGGGCGGTGATCCTGCCGCAGGATCGGTCTCCCAGATCAGCGCCAGCGTCTCGGCAAGATCGCCGACATAGTCGTAGGAGAGGGCGAACAGCTCGGGGCCGATCTTGTCCTGGCCGAAACCGCGCAGCAGTGCGGGCTTCGCGGCAGGGAAGTCGAGGCCGCCGGTCAGTGCCGCCAGTGCCCAGCCACGATCCGGGTCGGGCGCGGCACGCAGATAGGTCTCGATCAGCCTGAGCTTGGCGTTGCGCGCCGACTCGAAGGAGAGCGAATCGAGAAGCTGGGCAAAGGCCTGCACGGTTCAGGCGCCTTCTTCCTCGCGGCCGGCGAGATGCAGCGCCTCGGCATCGATGCCGATCGAGCGGGCATAGTGGACCAGCGCCTCCTCGCGGCCATGCGTCACCCAGACCTTGGGCGCGCCCACGTCCTTCAGGGTCTGGGTCAACTCGGCCCAGTCGGCGTGATCGGAGATCACCAGCGGCAATTCGGCGCCGCGCTGGCGGGCGCGGGCCCGCACGCCCATCCAGCCCGAGCACAAGGCCGCCACCGGATCGGCGAAGCGCCTGGACCAGCGATCGGCCATCGCCGAGGGCGGGCAGAGCACGATGGCGCCCTTGAAGGTTTCGAGGATGGCGTCGGACACCGGCGCCACGTCGCCGAGGTCGATGCCGTGGTCCTGGTAGAGCTTGCACAGCGATAGCAGGCCGCCGTGCAACCACAGGCGCTTGTCGTAGCCGGCGGCGCGCAGGAGCTTGATCACGCGCTGGCACTTGCCCAGCGCATAGACGCCCACCAGATGCGTACGTTCGGGGAAGGTGGCGACGGAGCGCAGCAGCTTAGCAATCTCGCCGGCATCGGAGGGGTGATGGAAGACCGGCAGGGCGAAGGTGGCCTCGGTGATGAAGACATCGCACGGCACCGGCTCGAACGGGGGACAGGTGGGATCGTGCCGGCGCTTGAAGTCGCCCGACACCACGATGCGCTGGCCGCGATATGCCAGCACTGCTTGCGCCGAGCCCAGGATATGACCGGCCGGCGCCAGGCGGACATCGACTTCGCCCAGACGGATGGTCTCGCCGTAGGCCAGCGGCTGCTGGGTCGTCTTGGGCATGTCCTCGAAGCGGGCGCGCATGATGGCCAGCGTCTCCGGTGTGGCCAGCGCCGCGCGATGGCCCGGCCGGGCGTGGTCGCCGTGGCCATGCGTGATCAGGGCGCGCGGCACTGCCACGGCCGGATCGACATAGAAGTCGCCGGGTTCGCAGTAGAGGCCGCGGGGCGTCGGATAGAGCCAGGCCCGCGGATTCAGTGAGGTGGGATTTAGGGTGTCGGTTGCCATGGGGTCGGGTGCATCTTACCCAAGAGATATGGTTCTTCCCGATCTGTTTGCACGCTGGTTCGAGAGTCGCGGCTGGACGCCCCGGCCGCACCAGCTCGCGCTGGTCGATCTGGCGGCTGAGAGCAGGAGCGCGCTGCTGATCGCGCCCACCGGCGGCGGCAAGACTTTGGCCGGCTTCCTGCCGTCGCTGATCGAGCTCACGGAGCGCCGCCGCAAGGGCGAGGACCTGGCTCATATCAAAGGCAAGGGCGAGTTGCACACGCTCTACATCTCGCCGCTAAAAGCGCTGGCGACAGATATCAAGCGCAACCTCGAGCTGCCGATCGCCGAAATGAAATTGCCGGTGCGGGCCGAGGGCCGCACCGGCGACACGCCGCAGAGCCGGCGTCTCCGCCAGCGCGAACGGCCGCCCGACTTCCTGATGACGACTCCTGAGTCGCTGGCGCTGCTGCTGAGCTATCTCGATGCCGCGAAATTCTTCGCCAGCCTGAAGTGCGTCATCATCGACGAGCTGCACGCCTTCGCCACCACCAAGCGTGGCCATCACCTCGCGCTTTGTCTTGCCCGGGTGGCAGCGCTGGCGCCGCAGGCACGGTTCGTCGGCCTCTCGGCCACGGTGGCCGACCCGCCGGCGCTCGCCGACTATCTGCGGCTGCGCGACGAGCCGGTCGAGATCGTCCTGGGCGAACCAGGCGCCCAGCCGGTGGTGACGATCATCGATGCCCAGGAGCGCATCCCGTGGGGGGGCCACATGGGCCGCCACGCGGTGCCCGAGATCTACAACATCATCCGCCAGCACAAGACCTCGATCATCTTCGTCAACACGCGCGCCCAGGCCGAACTCGCTTTCGACGGGCTGTGGCGGATCAACGAAGACAATCTCCCCATCGGACTCCACCACGGGTCGCTCGCCGTCGAGCAGCGCCGCAAGGTCGAGGCGGCGATGGCGGCAGGCAAGCTCCGCGCCGTGGTGGCGACCTCGTCGCTCGACCTCGGCATCGACTGGGGCGACGTCGATCTCGTGGTGCAGATGGGCGCGCCCAAGGGCGTGAGCCGCCTGATGCAGCGGATCGGCCGCGCCAACCACCGACTCGACGAACCCAGCCGTGCCATGATCGCGCCGGCCAATCGCTTCGAGGTGCTGGAGTCGCTGGCCGCGCTGGAAGCCGTCGAGGCGCGCGAACTCGACGGCGATCCGCCGCGGCCGCCTTGTCTCGACGTGCTGGCGCAGCACATCGTGGGCACGGCCTGCGCGCAACCGATCGACCGCGAGGCCTTCTTCCACGAGGTCCGCCGCGCCCAGCCCTATCGCGATCTGCCGCGCCAGGATTACGACGACACGTTCGATTTCGTGGCCACCGGTGGCTATGCGCTGGCGGCCTACGACCGCTGGCACCGGCTGAAGGAATTGCCCGGCGGGCGCTGGATGCTGGCCTCGCCGCTGGTGGCGCGGCAGTTCCGCATGAATGTCGGCACCATCGTCGAGCTGCCGTTGCTCAAAGTGAAACTGCGGCGTGGACCGATCCTGGGCGAGGTCGAGGAGTCCTTCATCCAGGGGCTGGTGCCGGGCGACACCTTCACCTTCTCCGGCCGGCTGCTGCGCTTCGAGGGTGTGAAGGAGTTGATGGCGCAATGTTCGCTGGCGACAGGTGGCGGTGACCCCAAGGTGCCGGCCTATGGCGGCGGCCGGCTGCCGCTCTCGACCTTCCTGGCCGACCGGGTGCGCGGCATCCTGCAGGACCCGTCGCGCCATCCGAAGCTGCCGGGCGAGGTGCGCGAGTGGCTGCGCATCCAGCGCATCCGCTCGGGCCTGCCCAGGAGCGACCGGCTGCTGATCGAGGGATTCCCGCGGGGCGGCAAGCAGTTCATCGTGGCCTACTGCTTCGAGGGAAGGAACGCGCACCAGACCTTGGGCATGCTGCTGACACGACGCATGGAGCGCATGGGGCTGCGGCCCCTCGGCTTCGTCGCGACCGATTATGTGCTGGGCCTCTGGGGCCTGCGGCCGCCCAGCCCGGCACAGCTCGACCAGCTCTTCGACGAGGATATGCTCGGCGACGATCTGGAAGCGTGGATGGACGAATCCACCATGCTGCGGCGCTCGTTCCGCAACGTCGCGGTGATCGCCGGCCTGATCGAACGGCGCTTTCCCGGCGAGGAGAAGTCGCGCCGCCAGGTGACGTTCAGCTCCGACCTGATCTACGACACGCTGCGCCAGCACGAGCCCAACCACATCCTGCTGCGGGCGACACGGCAGGATGCGGCGTGGCAACTCGCCGACCTGAAGCGACTGGGCGATCTCCTGAAGCGCGCCAAAGGCTGCATCGACTACCGCAGGCTCGACCGTATCTCGCCGCTGGCCGTGCCGGTGCTGCTCGAGATCGGCCGCGAGAGCGTGCTGGGCGGCACCGCCGAGGACGAGCTCCTCGACATGGCCGCACAGGATTTGATCGAAGAGGCGACCCGGCTGACGTAGTCTCTTTGCCAAGAAGCGAGGAAACACATGGGCATTGCCGATAGTTTGAAGCGGGCGGTCGAAGCGGGCGACGTGCCGGGCGTGGCGGCGACAGCGGCTGACGCCAACGGCACGATCTTCGAGGGCGCTGCGGGTGGGCTGAAGCCCGACAGCGTGATCTGGATCGCCTCCATGACCAAGGCGATCACCGGCGCGGCGGCCATGCAGATGGTCGAGCGCGGCAAGTTCGGCCTCGATACGCCGGCCGCCGACATCGTGCCCGAGATCGCGAAGAAAGAAGTGCTGGTGAGCGTCGGCGCCGATGGCACGGTGAAGACACGGCCGGCGGCCAAGCCGATCACGCTGCGCCATCTGCTGACCCACACCTCCGGCATGGGTTACGACACCTGGGATGCCGACATCTTTCGTTACGTGCAGGCCAAGGGACCGCTAAGACCCAATTCGATGGAGATGCTGAGCACGCCGCTGCTGGCCGATCCGGGCGAGCGCTGGGAGTACTCGATCTCGATCGACTGGGCCGGCCTGATGGTCGAGGCGGCGAGCGGCATGAAGCTTGACCGCTACATGAAGGAAAATCTGTTCGATCCGCTGCGCATGCCCGACACCGGCTTCAAGATCGGCCCGGCGATGCGGCCGCGCAAGGCGGCCGTGCATGTCAGGAAAGACGGCGGCGGTTTCACGGCCACGGACCACGAACTCAACCAGGCGCCCGAAGTGTTCATGGGCGGCGGCGCGCTTTATTCCACGGTGGGCGACTATCTCCGCTTCGTGCGCATGATCATGGGCAATGGCACGCTGGACGGCGCGCGGGTGCTGAAGCCGGAAACGGTGGCGCTGATGTCCCGCAACGCCATGGGCGACATCTCCTGCCGGCCGCTCAAGAGCCATATCCTCGGCCGCAGCACCGACATGAACTTTGTCGACGGCATGAAGTGGGGCCTTACCTTCATGATCAATCCCTCGGCGTTTCCGGGCGCACGCTCGGCCGGCAGCCAGTCGTGGGGCGGGCTTGCCAACTCCTACTACTGGATCGATCCGGTGAAGAAGGTGGCGGGGGTGTGGGCGACGCAGCTCCTGCCGTTCTACGACGCCCGCGCGGTGGCGGCGTTCGAGGATTTCGAGCGTAGCGTCTACGCCGCCGTTTGATCGGGGCTCGGCCAGGCGGCGGTACTTCGCTTCCAGGCGCGTGAGGACGGCCAGGTTGCGGGTGGCCTCGGGGCCGGCCCCGCGGCGGTCGAGGGCGCTCGCCTCGCGGATGCGCTCGAGCATGCGGCGGTAGGTGTCGGTCCAGGTCGCGGCGTCGTCGGACTGAACGCCCTCGCGCCGGGCCTGGCTCAGCACCCCGTCGATGTTGATCATGCGGCAGGTATAGGCGTAGGCGGTGACCCTGAGGTCGGACGAGGCGATCCAGGATTCGAGCGTGCTCGGCGCATAAAGCGGGCAATCCTCGAGTGCCTGGGCGCCGGCCGGCGTGGCGGCGCCCAGCAGGACGGCGAGAACAATCGGGAGTTTGCGCAAGAGTCCGGCGATGGCCTCAGTGGAAGTCGCGACTATGGATGCGAATCTTGGGACGGTCGAGGACGATGCGGCTGGCGTCGTAGGCGGGCTTGGCCGTAGGTTTGGCGGGAGGGCCCTTGCTCGAACGGTGGCGCGTGGCGTTGGCTTCTGGCACCGCCACGCGGCGGTCGCCCGGATCGGTGCGGACTTCGTCGCCGCGGCCGGTGGCGAGATGGAACGTCCCGTCGATATCGCCGATGCGGTCGAGATCGGTCGACCAGTCCCAGAGCTGTTCGGCGACGAGATGGATCACGACATAATCCCCTTCGCCCTCGCGCTGGATCTTTCCGCGCACGCCCAGCAGCCTCGCGCCCATGACGATGCGGCGGTGTGCGTCGAACACCTTGGGCCAGACCACGAGATTGGCGATGCCGTTTTCGTCCTCGATGGTGACGAAGACCACGCCCGAGGCGGTGCCGGGCCGCTGCCGCACCAGCACCAGGCCGGCAAGGGTGAAGATGTCGCCGTTCTTCGAGCCCTCGAGCACCGACGTGCTGGAGATACCGCGGGTCGAGAAAGCCGGCCGCAGCAAGGCCAATGGATGCTCGCGTAGCGACATCGAGAAACTGCCGTAGTCGTCCACCACCTGCTCGCCGAGCGTCAGGTCGGGCAGGGTAACGGTCGGCTCGGGATCGGATGTGTAGTCGAGCAACGGCAAGGCAACATCGGAAAAGCCGCGCACCGCCCACAGCACGTCGCGGCGGGAGAGGCCCAGCGACGCAAAGGCATCGGCGCGCGCCAGGGCGATGATCTGGCGCTTGGTGAGGCCGGCGCGACGCCACAGGTCGGCGGGATCGCGATAAGGCGTCGCGCGCTGCGCGACCATCCGGTCGACGTCAGCCTCGGAAAGCCCGGCCACCTGGCGTAGTCCGAGGCGCAAGGCACAGCGATTGTTGTGACTGGATGGCTCCAGCGTGCAGTCCCAGATGCTCGCATTGATGTCGGGTGGCCGAACCTCGACGCCGTTGTCACGAGCATCGCGCACGAGTTGGGCCGGCGCATAAAAGCCCATGGGCTGGGAATTGAGCAGGGCGGCAGCGAAGACCTCGGGATAGTAATGCTTCACATACGAGGAGTCGTAGACGAGGATGGCGAAGCTCGCGGCATGGCTTTCGGGGAAGCCGTATTCGCCGAAACCCTGAATCTGCTTGAAGCAGCGCTCGGCGAAGTCGCGCTCATAGCCGTTGTTCACCATGCCCTCGATGAAGGGAGTCTCGAATTTGTGGATGGTGCCGTTATGGCGGAACGTCGCCATGGCGCGGCGCAGTCTGTCCGCTTCTTCCGCTGTGAAACCTGCGGCGACGATGGCGATCTGCATCGCCTGTTCCTGAAACAGCGGCACGCCCAGCGTCCTTCTCAGGACGGCTTCGAGTTCGGGCTTTGGATAGGTGACGGCGCCCGGATTGGCCCGGTTCTTCAGATAGGGATGCACCATACCGCCCTGGATGGGACCGGGCCGCACGATCGCGACCTCGACGACGAGATCGTAATATTCGCGCGGTCTCAGGCGCGGCAGCATCGACATCTGCGCCCGGCTCTCGACCTGGAAGACGCCGACAGATTCGCCCCGGCAAAGCATGTCGTAGACCTTCGGATCCTCGTCATCCATGCCAAGGGTCAGCTTCTGGTCGTAGTGCTTCTCGATCAGAGCAAAGCTTTTCCGCAGAGCTGTCAGCATGCCGAGCGCCAACACGTCGACCTTGTAGATGCCGAGTACATCGAGGTCGTCCTTGTCCCATTCGATGACGGTGCGATCTTCCATGGCGGCGTTCTGGATCGGCACCAGTTCGTCGAGCCGTTCCTCCGTCAGGACGAAGCCGCCGACATGCTGGGAGAGGTGGCGCGGAAAGCCACAGAGAGCCGCCGACAGTTCGAGCGCCAGAACGAGGCGCGGGTCGGTGGGATCGAGGCCGGCCTCGCGCACATGATCGACCTTGATGCCGTTCGACCCCATGCCCCAGACCGTATCGGCCATCACGCCCACCGTGTCGGGCGAGAGGCCGAGCACCTTGCCGACCTCGCGGACGGCGCTGCGGCTCCTGAAGGAGATCACCGTGGCGGCAAGGGCGGCCCGCGAGCGGCCCTTTTCCTCGTAAATCCACTGGATCACTTCCTCGCGGCGCTCGTGCTCGAAATCGACGTCGATATCGGGTGGCTCGTCGCGCGCGTTCGACAGGAAGCGTTCGAACAGGACCTCGACCTTGTCGGGGTTCACCGACGTGATACCAAGGCAATAGCAGACGGCGGAATTGGCGGCCGATCCGCGACCCTGGCAGAGAATCTCCTTGCTGCGGGCAAACTTGACGATCTCGTGCACTGTCAGGAAGTAGGGTGCGATGCCCTTGTTCTTGATGAGCTCGAATTCATGCCGTAGCGCTCGGGTAACCTTGTCCGGAACGCCTTTGGGATAGCGCCATTCTGCGCCTTCCCGCGTGAGGCGGATGAGCTTGTCCATCGGCGTCTCGCCGCCCTCGTAGACGACCGGATACTGGTAGGTGAGGTCGCGGAGCGAGAAGGTGCAGCGCTTCACGATCTCCTGCGTGGCTGCGATGGCGCGCGGATGACGGCGGAACAGGCGCGCCATCTCCAGCGGTTCCTTGAGATGACGCTCGGCACTGGCGAAGCGGCGCAGGCCCAACTCATCGACGGTGCAGCCGAACCGGATGGCGGTGACCACGTCCTGCAGCGCCCGGCGCTCGGGCACGTGGTAGTGCACGTCGTTGGTGGCGACGAAGCTCACCTTCATTTCCGCGGCGAGATTGTCGAGCTGGGCGAGGCGGCGTGCATCGTCGCCACGGAACAGCATGGTGCCGGCGAGATAGCAACGGTCGCCGAACAGGCGGGCGAGCGCGCGCAGGCGCTCGCGGAAGGCCGGATCGTCGAGGCGGCGCGGCGGCAGGGCGATGGCGAGAATGCCGTCGGCATGGGCAGCGAGATCGTCGAAGGTGAGATCGCATTCGCCTTTGGCGGCGCGACGGTTTCCCGCCGTCAGCAGGCGCGACAAACGCTTGTAGGCGTCGAGATCGGTCGGATAGGCGAGCAGGGAGTAGCCGTCGCGCGTTTCGAGTCGGGAGCCGACCAGGAGCTTGATCCTGTCGGGATCGTCCTTGTTCCCACCGCGCGCCGCCGCGAACGCCCGCACCACGCCGGCCAGGGTGTTGCGATCCGTGATGCCGATGGCGGTATGGCCGAGTTCCATCGCCCGCTCGACCAGCTCCTTCGGATGCGAGCCGCTGCGCAGGAAGCTGTAGTTGGTCGTGACCTGAAGCTCGGCATAGTCCATGGCGTCACGCGGCGTCGAGCTCGTGGATACGCGCCAGCGGCACGCCGCGCAGCGTAACGCCTGCGGCCCGCAGCACCTGCAGGAAGGCCCCGTCGGTGCTGACCAGGGGCGCCGAGGCAGCCTCCGCACAGGCGGCATAAAAGCAATCGTGCACCGGCCGGCCGCATTGCAGCGCGAGCGCGAAGGCGCGGTTGCGCAGCCGGGGCGATTCGACGAAGGCCGAGATGAAGGACGGCAAGGCGATGTTGCGCACGATGGGGGCTGCCTGCTCGGCCGGAATCTCGCCTCTTGCCGCCTTCTTCCTGGCAAGCTCGGCCACGCCCGCGATCAGGATGTCGGGCGCGATCACCTCGTGCCGGTTGACCAGCAGCGAACGTGCCTGCGGGCGCAGCGGCTCTTCGACGAACCACTTGATGGCGACACCCGGGTCGACGACGACGATCATCGGCCACCCGAGGTCATGGCGGCGATGCGGTCGGCCTCGGCCAGCGCATCGAGGACCAGCGTCTGGCGCGAGGTGTGGGTCAGCAGATCGCGCAGGTCGGCCTCGAGCGACCGGCCTTTTATGCGGGCGCGGGCCTTCAGGCGCTTGATGGTCCTTTCGTCGAGTCCGCGAATGGTGAGAGTGTTCCTGATTTTTTGCATCTTTCATCCCCTCTGTTCTTCCTAGGCGCAGAAGCCGTGGAGGAACCAGCGCGCCGTCGGCTGGCCGTTGGCGGCGAGCTTGTAGGGCCCGTCGCGGAACAGCCAGAAACGGCCGCCGTCGTCGTCCTCGACCCGGTAGTAGTCGCGCACCGGCGGCACGTCGTTCGCCGGCGGTCGGCTGCCGTCGGGCCGCGGCCGCCACCATTCGTCGGCGATCCGCTCCGGCCCGTCGGCGCGCACGATCCGATGGGCGTGGCGGCGCCAGTGGAAGACCGACGGCGGATCGTCCGGCACGAACGCGGTGACCTCGACCGGCTCGGGCCGTTGCAGCAGCCGCGTCGGCCGCGCACCTTTCAGGCCGGCCAGGCGCCGCCAGGCACCATCGGCGGCGGGCTTGGACGAGACGCTGGCCGTGACCTGCACGCGCTCGGGCAGGTGGCTGTCGCGCGGCAGCAACCGCACCACGTTCTCCGCGCCCAGCCGCAGCGCAAGCCGGTCGGCGAGATCGATCGTGCCGTCGGAGCCGAGTGAAAGCGCAAGCGCGCCGGCTTCGGGCAACGCGTCCTGCGTGCCGCTCCAGGCCTCGACCTCGGGCGCGGCCAGGATCATCAGTTCGACACCGAAGCCGGGATCGAGTTCGCCGAGCTTCTCCTCGAACAGTTTCATCAGCTTCGGGTTGTCGCGGTTGGGCCGGCTGGTGCCGATCGAGGTGCGATCGACCGAACCGTCGATGCGGTAGAGCGCGATCTCGAGCTTGCGGGCGCCGACGCCCGCCTGTTCGAACTGCCGGCAGAGGGCGGCCAGCAGGCGGCTGGTGGCGGCGGCGATGTCCTCGGCCCGGCCGATCGGCTCGACGAAAGCGAGGCGCGTGCGGAAGGCTGGCACGACCCGGCGCGGCTCGAGCACTTCGCCGCGCGCACCCAGCGCCTGGTCGAGGCGGGTGAGCGGCAGGTCGCCGAAGCGGCGCGCCAGCGGCGCCCGCGGCAGGGGATAGAGATCGCCGATGCGGCGCAGCCCCAGCTTCACGAAGGTTTCCAGAATCGGTACCTCGAGACGCAGGCCTTCGACCGGCAACGATGCCAGCGCGTCGCGCTGGCCGTGGCGCGGGCAGAAGAGATCGGCCTGGCGCTCGGCGTAGCGCGCCAGCGCCCAGGCGGCGCCCGCGGTGTCGGCCATCGCGGCCCGGCAGGTGAAGTCGTGGCGCGCCAGACGCCCGACCAGATCGGCCAGCAGCGCGCGCTCGCCCGCTTCGTCGCGGCCAAAGAGATGGGCGCAGCCGGTGACGTCGAGCAGCAGGCCGGCATCGCCGCCGAAGCCGCCGGCGCTGCAGGCCTCGGTTCCTTCTTCGGCGAGTGCGTCGCCCAGCGGATCGATCGCCACCCAGGGCGTGTAGCGGTCGCACCAGTCGGCGATCGCCTCGATCAGGCGCTGGTCGGCCTGAGGGTCGCCCGGCATGGTGACGAGATCAGGCACCAGCGCGCGGGCATCGGCCAGCCGCATGTGGGGACGCAGACCGGCGGTGCGGACGTGGGCATTGAGCGCGGCGAGGCGCGGGCAGCCCTCGCGCCAGAGAACAGTGGCGGCGGCTCTAGCCGACCATTCGTTCTTCGAAGTGCGCGCCAACCGATCCGTGGAGAGTTTCGGGAACCACAGCGAGACAATGCGTTTCATCGTTCCACTCCACGAGCCAGGACGGGGTTTCGGCAATCGATGGCGCGCCGAAGCGGTTGCGCCGCAGGTCGAGACGCCAGCGCGGGGCGCCGACATCGTGCAGGCCCGGCGTCGAGCGCGAGGGCGCCGAGGCAATCCGCCAGCGCGTGACGCACACGCTTTGCGGCGGCGCGGGCTGGGGCCGCAGCAGGAGCGCAGGTACGCCGCTCTTTTCGGCGGCAAGCGACAGGCGCCGCCCGGCGGTGGCGTCGGTGGCCCGTGTCTCGCCCAGCACGCCGGCGATGCCGGGGCAGCGGAGCCCTTCCTCCATCGCCCAGAACACGTCCTCGTCGCGCCGCGCCGTGACCACCAGCAGGCGCGCCGGATCGAACCAGGCGGCGAGGGCGGGCGCATAGGGCGGGGCGTCGAACACGCCCGACGGCCGGCGGCACCACAGCAGCGTGCCCGGCGCGACCGCCGCGAAGCGGCCCATCAGATGGGCGGCAAAACCGAGTGCGGCGCCATCGTGGGCGGCGACACGGCCGGAAGGGGCGGACCCGGCCTCGATTTCGTGCAGGGCGCCGGTCAGCAGGCCGCCTTCGGGCAGCAGGGCGTCGATGGCCGGCAGGCCCGTGGGCACGGCGGTCTTGCCGACTTGACGGGCGCTGTTCGCGCGCTCCAGCCGGCGGACTTTTTCGCGCAGAACAGCCGAAACGGGAGGAGCAAAAGCACTTGGGGAAATGACCGGCATCGCCCCCTCAAAAGATCGGGTTGAATGGGTTGGGGATAATTTGTTCTGTTTTTGTTCTAATTAGATTCAAGCAGGGAGTCAACGGGAGTCCGTGCTGGCATAGCACCTGCTTTCTGGATGAAGCTGTCGTCCCGTCCCGGAGGCCGAATGACCCTTCGCTTTCCAATCCTTGCCCTGCTCTCGGCCGCCTTCGCCCTGCTGGCGGGTCCTGCCTTGGCGCGCTGCTCGCAGAACCTGGTCCAGCTTGGATCGGGTGTGCAGGTCGCGTCGCTCGATGGCTTCCGGTTTGCAGCCGATCTCTCGCCCAACCGCGCGATCGTCACCTTCGTCGGCCATTCCAGTTTCCAGATCGACACGCCGCAGGGCGTGCGCGCCATCACCGACTACAACGGCGTCAACGGCTTCGGCCGCCGGCCCGACATCGTCACCATGAACAATGCCCACGACACGCACTTCACCGATGCGCCCGAGGACGGCATCACCTACGTGCTGCGCGGCTGGCCGAGCCAGCCCGGCGAGACCGAGGCCAAGCACGCGGTCGTGCTGAAGGACATGAAGGTGTGGAACGTGCCGACCAATGCCCGCGACTGGGGCGGCGGCTCGGCCCGCATCAACGGCAACTCGATCTTCATCTATGCCGTGGGCGATCTCTGCATCGCCCATCTCGGACACCTGCACCATCGCCTGACCAGGGAACATCTCGAGGAACTCGGCCGCATCGACGTGCTGATGGTGCCGATCGACGGCTCCTACACCATGGGCCTGCCGCTGATGGTCGACGTGATCCGCCAGATCCAGCCCCGCGTCGTGCTGCCCATGCACTACTGGGGCCGCGGCCAGCTCGACCGCTTCGAAAGCCTGATGACGACGCTCGACGCCGATTTCATCTGGCCCGACCGGCGCTCGGTCGAGATCGTGAAGGAACAGCTGCCGGAGAGACTGACGGTGATCGCCGTCGGCGGCGAAGGTGGGGGCTAGGCTCCCGCCGCGGCTGGCCCAACTTTTCAAATCTGGCCCAACTCGGCACACAGAAATTTGGCTCTCCGCACGCCAGAAAGCCAATAGATCCGGGATTTTTCCCGCCTCATCGGGCCCACCTGAAACGCTGGTGCGTTGTGCCCTTAAGTGTGCCCGGATCCGTCTCCCGACCCGGCGCACGATTGTCTGTCCACGGTTCGCGGCGTGGCTCTTTGCCTGTTGGTGCCGGCACTGCCAGCACGAAACCCTGTGGGCTGATTTGGACTGTGTCTCTCCCCAGGTCAGGACCTGGGGCGGCTGCACCGAGCGCTTGAGTTGCACAAACCCGCGGGCGGCCGCGGGCCGGTCTTGCCGGAAACAAACAAAAGAGGCCGGCGCAATCCCCGCCAGCCTATCAAAATTAATAGCATTTTCCTGCTGAACCTGCAACTTTCATTTACGGTATTCTGCCAGGGTGGCGCCCGGCGCCCGTTGCCGCGCTGGGTGTCCCGTCATGCGTCCAAGGCCTTTCCGACCGTCGGCGAGGTTGGCGTATTGGTACTGTGCATCGCCGCATACCTCGCCCTTCGTCGCGCAGGTCCTTCTGTCTCGCCATCGCCGCCGGCAGTGAGGCAAACTGCGTGGCCGACGCAACAATTGTCATGGATGGACATGGATCTCCGCATCATTTCGATGTTCGAGAATTTGGCCCCCGACGCGCTCGATCGAATCGAGAAGCAATGTTCGCTTCGCACCTTTGAAAAGGATGCGGAAATCTTCGGTGAGCAGGAAACCACCACCGATGTCTTCTTTGTTCTCGCCGGTACCGTTCGGGTAACGAGCTTCACGTCGGTGGGGAAGGAAGTCATCTATAGCGACATCCCGGCTGGCAACATATTCGGCGAGTTTTCCGCGATCGACCAGCTGCCACGGTCGACAAGCGTGGTTGCCCTGACCGACTGCACCTTGGCACGCATGTCCTCGGCGGCCTTTTTTGCGGTTCTGCGAGAGAACAGCGATGTCTGCGTGCATCTGGTCCAGCTGCTGGTGGCAAAAATGCGCAGCATGTCGGAGCGGGTCTTCGAAGTAAGCGCGTTGGCTGTTCGCGAGAGATTGCGGCGAGAGCTTCTCAGGTTGGCCCTAGCCAGTGGAAAGCCGGATCAACAGGGAGTCATCATTCGCCCGGCGCCAACCCACTACGAGATCGCCGCGCGCATCGGGTCGCATCGCGAGGCGGTCACCCGGGAGATGAATCGCCTGGAGCAGGAGAAGCTGGTGGAGACCGGGCGGAGGTCGATCCGGATCACCGACCTCCGCAAACTTCGCAAGGGACTGCAATAGAAAGTCATGCTTGCGGACTACTGGCCGACGCAAGCCGCCTTGTCGTACTCGATCCTGAGGTTGAGAGTGGCTCTGGCACTCGCTCGCGCCAGAATCTGAACCCCGCAAGGCACGACAAGCTGCCTCGATGCACCGATGGACGATAGATCCAGTTCTTCCGTCAAGCGCGTATCCGTAGAATCATCGATCGGCGGGAGACTGGGGTCTTGAGGTATGCGATCGCTGGGGCGCCTGATGCGTACAGTCTGAACCACGACGAGGGCCGACTGTCCGGTGATGCCGCGATTTGTTACCGTTACCCGAGCGTTGTGGCCCGACTGATTGCCGAACACCGTTGTCATGGATCCCGTTGGTTCAACGATGACTGTTCTCAGTCCCACCCCGCGGGTTTCGGCTCTCAGTGCCTCGAGACGCCGGTCCAGGTCGCTAATTGAAAGGCCGGCGCTCTGCTGCTGCTCGCGCAGCAGAGCTTCGCTTTTCTCCAGGGCGACTATCCGGTCGCCCCAGTCGCATGCTCCAACCAGCAGAAGCAATGCACATGCCGTATACGGAAGGCGGCGCATTTTACGCCTGCCAGTTGAGGTCGGGATCGGGATTCGGCGATTTGGGCAGGGTCTCGCAGACGAAGCCGATGATCTGCATGCCTGCGCAGCTCAATCCCGCGGCGTCGCGAACGAAGTCGTGCGTTTTCTTGCTCGTGTTCCGCGAGTAGTTCCCGCGAACGCTGAAAGGTCCCCAGCCGACGGAAGCGCTGGCCGAGAACTGTGTTGCCACGGAATTGTTCTCGGTGCTCTCGAAACTCATGTCGAGCTTCAGATTGCGGGCAACGACCATGGCGGTCGCATACGCGGGCATCTCGCCGGCCGGTGGGTACGCGCCGTTCGAGAGAGTTATGTTGGCGATCTGGGGGTCGAACTTCCATCCACGGTCCCAGAAAATGGTCGGATCCCACCAGCTACGCCGAATGGGGACTCGAATGAGCTCGACTTCGACCGACCGCATATTCCCATCGCTCCTGAAGTGCGTCTTCTGCTCGGCATAGGACGCGGACCCACCAAGTGACCACAGGCCGAAGGAGGCGGCACCCTTGCCGCCCCAGCTCGTGGAACTCGCCTCATCCACCGTATGTAGTTCGTCATGCTTCATGACAAACTTCGTCCACGAGGTTTCGTGGGCCGCATCCCAGAATTTTCCAGGAAAATACTTGGTGAACAGGTAGGTGGCGCCTTCGGGTGTCAGCAGTTCGGAGTCCTGCAGCCGATCCCTGAGCGCGCTCCATCGCTCCCCGGAGCCGCGCCCGAGTTCTTCGATGGCATGCAGCGCTTCGTCCACCATCTTCTTGCCGCCTGCCAGCCAGTGATTGTAGGCAGCCCGGACACGCTGCTTGAGGACGGGCCCGCGGGTGAACCAGGCAGCTTGTGCGGCGGGATCGGTCGGGCGGCTGACGAAGTCGAACTGCAGGCTCCTGTAGGCGCTCAACGCGTTGAGATAGGCGGCCTGACGTTCCTGGTAGGCCTCGAACAACGGCGTATCGGCCGGAACCTTCTTGACCGCGCCTGTCGTCAGATCGATTGCTTCGACCTCTCTTGTCAGGCGCGCATAGGCCGCTTCCAGTCGTGCCTTCTCGGCCTGATTTAGCTGGACGACAGGCCTGATTGTTTCGGTCAGAACGCGCCGATAGTAGGCGTCGATCTTCCTGTCGCTCGGCATCCACCGGCCACGTACGGGAGGAATGCCGTTCACGAGAGACGAGTAGTCCGCTGCAGCATCGGCTTTCGAAGGTTCGACGAAGCTGAAGTCGAGGTCGCTATCGTCTACCGGGATGCCGGGCATCGTGAACGAGACAAACGAGCCGCCCGGCGTGTCCACGTTGTTCACGTCGTCGCGGCCCACCACGATCGAGTAGAGCTTGCCAAGGAGGCCATCGAGAATTTCTGAGTCGGTTGGCATTTGGGTCCCTCGTTTCAAAGTTACGGGTGAAGTTTGCTTTGGCTGTGAGAGGTCACTGCCCGTTACCTGGGCTGCATCCGTTGGAAAGAAGTTTCTCCAACGTCGGCCGGGGCAATGTGTCCCGCGCTAGGAGTGCCGTAAGTGGCATTTCGCACACTCGAAGAATCGCGTGATTCTGTGAGACGACAGGCAAGCGCCGGGATGGCGGTTCGTCGCGTGTTCCGCGATCATCTTCAGATTGTCGGTCGCGCTGCAGCTGGCGGCGGCGATGGGAAATGTGGCCTCTTGTCGAGCCGATCGCGCACCACGTCCCAGATCTGGCGCAGGCGCATGACGTGCAGATCGTCGCGAAGGAGGCCTACGATTGCCTCGAGCGGCTCGCGACAATCCAGGACGACTTCGCTGCTCCCCCTCTGCAGCTGATTGCTCCACCAGGGTGCATGCCCGCCGGTCGTGCCGCCTCTGAACAAGTCTACCTCGTCGTGACCACTGTAGTGTCGCGAGGATTGCTCCACTTGCGCGGCTTCCTTGTCGGTGAGGCCAGGCAGCAGGATCTTCGCCAACCGAACGCGCATTGCTGGACTGAAAAGCGCGCGCTCGAGATCGAAGATCGTTCTGACGCCAATCCCTCGAAGCTGGCTGGTCTTTTCGGGGCCGGCAGCGAGTATCAGTTGCGCCTGCGCCACCCAGTCGATTGCCTCGTAAAGTCCATAGGGCGTTTCGACAAAGAGCTGAATGGGATTGGTCGTCGCCAGGTTCTGCACGTCTTCGATTTCGAACTCGGCAAGCCTGAACTTGATGTAGGGATCGATCCCTAGGACTGCGTCCAGCGGCATCTCTTCGCAAAGCTTCTTCGTCGCCAGGCCGACCCGCCGCAGCTGAAAGTACGAAAAGCGCGCCATCAACCGCTCGAGCATCAAGGTCGGGTAGAGACCGACCAGGAACGCGAAGGGGGCGGCAAAACCATGGGGCGCGCCCGACACCCCGTCAGCCGCGTGCCAGGCTGCCGCGCTGACGAAGCTGCCCAACAGGATGTGCAGCGAACAACGGACGAACGACAGCGGTCGCAGGTCGAAGTTTGCCACCCGTCGGATCAGGTATTGCACGCTCCATACATAGCCGCCCAGAAAAGCGTAAGTCAGGACGCCGACCAGCGCGGCCGAACGGGGTGCCTGGCTGCCAGCGGACAGGAAGAACCTGTGTTGGCCGTTTACGAGCTTGGTCTCAATCTGGGCAAACGCGATGAAGAATCCCATGAAAGCGATGGCGACGAACAGGAAAACCGGAAGGAACCAGCTCCCGGCAGAAATCGGATCGCGCTGGGCATCGTACTTGTACTTCACCAGCTCGAACGACGGGACGATGAGCGGCGTGCCGCCTTGCTCCTTGGCAAAGTCGAACAGCTTCGAGAGATCGTCGACGATCTGCTCACGCGAGCTGCGGACGTTGTTTCGGCCGATGAAGATGCACATCGGCATGGCCAGGCTCAGCAGCGCTATGCTGAGGTAGGCGATCAAGTGCAGGGAGTGTGTCATGTGCAGCGCTCCTGCATGACCAACTGAGGGCGACGGAAATGCTGCGTGCTGGCGCCGACGCAGCTGCGCGGTATCCCGCCTGATGTGGCAACGTTTGGCTCGCGAGTCCCCACAACTGCCTCCCTGCAAGAGCATGAGCGAATTGCTCTGCCTTCGGCCGCATTTACCTCCTTGGGTCGAAAGGACGCTGTGGGATTTCACACACTCCTTGAAACTCATCCCGGGTTGGACCGGCGAAGCTTTGGCGCTTTTGGCGACCATAGGCTGATACGGCTTCCGGTGATTCCATTTGTGGCAAATCGCACATACGCGCCGAAGCGAAGTGTCCACTCTCCCGGTCGAGCATACGGAGATGGCTCGTTAGGCGTGGCGGTGGACCGCCCGGCTCCGCGCAACGCGAGGAAACGTCGATGAGGCAATTAGGTCGAGGCGGTGAGTTGAACCGGGATTTGCGCGGTACCCTGCCGCGAGTGTCTCGACTCCAAGTTGAAGCGGTGGCAGGATCGATGTGGTCTGCTACTTTGGGGACTAACGGCCGGCTGTGGGGGCAGCGGGGGATGCACTTTATTGGGAATCTACGACTGTTGAAGCTGATCGCCTCAGCGGCAATCGCTTCAGGACTACTGCTGTCGCTCCTACCTCAGCAGCAAGCGGCGTCGCAGCAACGTGCGGCGGTGCTGCCGGCTTGTCCCGTGCCGCGGCCGTCACCGGAGGGCCCCGGCATTCCGATTGACGTCTGCGGCCCGCAGTTCAATTTCGACGAATTCGGTCACATGGCTTGGCAAACGTTCAAGACACTTGCCTGGCCAGCCGCGAGAAGGGATGCTGCCGCGAGCAGGGATGGTGCGGACACTGACCGGAAACTCAAGGACGTTGATGTAGGGCCGCGTGTGTTCGAGACCTACAAGGGCGACTGGGAAACGTTCCTCGCATCGGCTGCTCAGCCGCTCGATTGGCACGAGTACGTGACCAAAGCGCCGCCGCTTTGCAAGAACGCCCAGGAAATGCCGACACTCGGCGAGCAATCGCTGGTGCTCGCGTCGTTACACAAGTTCGGAAACCTCGAAACATTCGATCTGGCCCCCAACGAGAAACCCATCACGCATCTCGTCATCGCCCAGAACGGCAAGCCCGTTCGATATCTGACAGGCTTCGGGGAGAAGGCCTTCAAGACCATCCGCGGGAACGAGCTCTATAAAGCTCTTGAGGTCGGGCGCTCGGACGCTCCTCCGACAGGCAAGAGGTTGTTTGACGAGGGCACCATCACCATCAAGTCCGCCTGGATCGAGATGGACGGCATCGCCGATCCGGGCAGCTTTCACACGCGCAAGGCGTGGGTTCAGAATCCCGATCCCGACAACAGACGCTGCGACGAGGTCGAGGTCGGACTGGTGGCACTGCACATCGCGCACAAGACCAACAAGAGCCCTCAGTGGATTTGGGCATCGTTCGAGCACGTCAGAAACGTGCCTCGCGAGGGATCTCCCACTGCTACCTTCCACAATGGCAGAAATGCGATGCCGCAAGAAAAAGATGGGCCGCCCTCCGAAGCGCGAACGCCGATAGTCAAGAAGCCGTTCGAGATGCCGGCCCCTTACAGCATCGAGCGATTGAAGAAGATCCCGCCGGAAATCCGAGAAGTGAATCGGGTTTGGCAGGAGGCGCTGAAAGACAGCGTCTGGAAGAACTACGAACTCGTCGCCATCCAGTGGCCAGGAGTGCCGCGCTCGCCGCATTTGACCGGGGCCGGAAAAACGGTTGGAACGCAGCACTCGGCATTGCCAACGCCGCCTTGTCGGGGAGTGTTCGATGTTAACCTGGCCAATTCCGTCATCGAGACGTTCCTGCAAACCGAGATCGCCTGCCAGGAGAACAAGACCTGCATGACCTGTCACAACCTCACCCGGAACTACGACTTCATCTGGTCGATTCCGTTGAAGGACAATGACGGAGCGCCTTCACCTCTACGCAAGTCGGCGATCTCCACGCTTCGCAGCCTGACAGTGTGGAGCCAGTGACAGCAGCGATCGATGACGAATGAGTGTTGCCGCAATGCGGCTCAATGCCCAGTACGGGCTTCAATGGAGGAAGGACGATGCCGAGACTTCACAACGTGGATATCGACAACACTGCCCAAGATTGGCTTGAGTGGGGAAAGCTCGTTAAGGACTGGTGCGACCCCACCTTAGGCTTGCGTCGTCCCGTAGACGTCGGAGAATTCAACCAATTGCTAATAGCCAGAGGCATTGGCGGAAGGGCTCGGGGCGGCAATCGCCGTGCGGTAAGCATCGTAACCTACGATAGCTCGACCGACGACAAGACGATCGTCATCCCGATACCGCATTGGGATATGCTGATGAACGATTGGGAAATCCTCACGGAGCGGTGGAACCAAGGTCACAAGAAATACCCGATCCCGCGCTGGTATGGTCAGGCGTTTCAAAACGATCCGCCGAAGCGGTTCTTCAACGACCTGGACGAAATAAAAGAGATGGGACTTCGCCGCCTCGGCGAGTACGTCATCAACGAGTGCATGTGATCGCGCGGGAGCAGGCGTCGCCTCAGGCTGGCGCCTGCTCCCAGCTGCGATAGTCGATGCCGTCGACCGGCATTCCCGCCAACCCGAGCCCGTCGCGCAGGCGTTCCCAGTCTTCGCGGCGGGCGATCGGGTAGAGGTGGAGCATCCAGCGCAGGATGGCGTCGTCCGTCGGGGGATCGGCGCCGAACCAGTGCTGGCGCACCTGCTGGAGAAACGTTTGCGCCTCCTGGGCCGCGGCCTTGGTGTCGCCGAGCTGCGCTAGTGCAGCCGCCCGCCAGGCCCGCACCGTCCGGTGATAGTCCAGGGCATGGCCGGAGGCTTCGACGGCCGCCGCGTAGTCGCCGCTCAGGAAATGGACGTCGACCAGGTAGGCCCAGTGCATCTTGCTCGGCACCAGCGCCATGTCGCGGGCGAGCTGCACCAGTTCGGCGGAGCGGTCGTTTCTGCCGCAAAAAGCATACAGCAGCGCGGCCGAGAAATGAGTCCAGGGGTCGTTGGGGTTGAGCTCGAAGGCCGTCTGGGCGCTCATGGCGGCCTGGGTGTGCTGGTGGGCCATGACATTGGCCCAGGCCAGCGAGCGGTGCGCGTTCATGTTGGAAGGGTCGAGCTCGACAGCCTTGCGGGCGAACTCGATCGCCTGCCGCTCGCGTTCCCGGGTGCGCAGCTTGCCCGGGTAGACGATGTGCTCCGTATTGTGCATGTCGGCCAGGCCGCAATAGGCCGGAACGAAGGTGGGCGCGTCGTCGAGGATGCCGAGGAATTCGTTCGAGGCGCGTTTCCAGTGCTCGAGACTGAAGGTCCTGATCAGTGTCTGGCTGCGCAGCCAGCGATCGTAGATGCCCAGCGGAATGCCGGGATCCTCGGACAGCCGGCGCAGCCGGTCGGCCGACAGGTTCACGTTGAGCGCCAGGGCGATCTTCTGCACCACCTGGCGCTGGGCTTCGAACCAGTTCTCCAGCTTCAGTTCGAAGCCGTCGCTCCAGACATAGTGGCTGTCGCCGGCCTGCTTCAGCATGAGCAGCACGTGAAGCACCGAACCGTGCTGATGCACGTTCATCTGCAGTTCGTAGCGATGGGCGACGCGATGCGATTCATCCATCGACATCTCGCCGGTGGGCGCATCGGTAATTTGCCATTCGCGGAAGCGGACCAGGGACGCGATCAGGTGCTGGCGGAAACCCATCACCAGATGGCTCTTCTCCGGACTGACCTCGTGCATGGCCACGGGCGGCAGCGAGAGGGCGAGGCGTGCGGCGCCCTTGAAGCGCGGCGGAGCGACGATGCTGCCCGGCAGCGGCGTGCGGGGTGCATTGCCCGACCTTATGTCGGCTGCCAGCGCCTTGGTCGCCGCCGACGGTTCCATCTCGTAGTCCCGGGCAAGGACGTCCGACAAGGTCCTGTAGATGCGGAGCGCGCCGGCAGCGTCGCCGGCCGAGACGCGTGCCTGCATCAGGCGCCGGCAGGCATCCTCGTGCGTCTGGTCGAGATTGAGCAGCGCCGTCGCCAACCGGCTTTCGGCCGGGGACCCGGACGGTTTGGCCGCCATCGCGTTTTCCAGGGCGAACAGCAGCCTGTCGCGCAGCGAGTTGCGCTTGGCGACCAGCCAGACACGGAAGGCCGGATCGACGCCTTCCAGGCCGATCAGCAGTTCGTCCAGCAGGTTGCGGCGTTCCAGCAACAAGGGATGTGCCTCGCCCGCTTCGGCCGCCTTCAGCACCTCGAACACATCGACCTGGATAGCGTCGGGATCGAGGCCGATCTCATGCGTTCCGAAGCGAACGCCCGCGCAGCGCGCGGCTTCGAGACTTATGCGCAGGTCGCGCAGCAGCGGGGTGAGAAGCCCGCGCGCGCGCGCCTCGCTCGACCCACTCCACAGCAGGCCGACCAGCCGTTCCCTTGTCTCGAGCCGCGATTCGCCCAGCGCGACATAGGCGAGCGCGGCCCGGGCTTTCAGGTTGCGCAGGGGAACGTCCTGCTTGCCGGCCTGCAGGGAGACGGGACCGAGGAGGTGGAGCCTGGGGAGGCTGTCGGGGCTGGCGGCCTGCGGTTGGGGGGGAGGAACGAACGGCTCCTCGCTGCCGGCCACCAGGAGTTGGAACATGCGGATGGGGCTCGCGATGTTCTTGACCTGGCGTTCGCCCATGTCGTGGAATTTGGCGTCGACCCTGCCGTTCACATAGTGCCGGGCATTGTCCGAGATCAGCACGCCGCCGGGCTGGCAAAGTTGCTCCAGCCGTGCCGCGATGTTGACGTGGTCGCCGAAGATGTCGTGTTCTTCCACGATCACGTCGCCGACATCGATGCCGACGCGGAACAGCAGCCGTTGTTGCGGCGGGCGCAGGACGGCGTCCTGCGTCAGCGCCTCCTGGAACTCGAGCGCGCTGCGCACCGCTTCGACGGCGCTCGAGAATTCCGCCAGGAACCCGTCGCCGGTCGACTTGACGATCCGCCCCTGGTGACGCCGGATGGATGGCACGATGAACGAGGACATCGCGGCATTGAACGCAGCGTGAGTCGACTCCTCGTCCTCGTGCATCAGCCGGGAATACCCGGCCACATCTGCAGCCATAACGGCGGCGAGTCGACGTGCCATGAGGTAAGTTCGCCCCTTCAGACCTCAATCACTGGATCCTTGGATACGCTACGTTGATCGCGCGGTGCCTGCAACAAGACTCCCGGACGCCGCGGGTGCTCTCAGATCCGGAGGTTCGTTCGCGCCAGATCCACCAGCTCGGAGGCGCGGCCGTCCATCACCGCCTTCAGCGTGAACAGGCCGAAATGATAGGCCTGGTCGAGCGTCGCCTTGGGCGGCATGACCAGCTCCTGGCGCGCGCTCACCACGTCGACCAGCACCGGGCCCTTGTGCGCCAGTGCCTCTTTTAGCGCGCCTTCGAGCTTGGCCGGGTCTTCGACGCGGATGCCCTTGATGCCCATCGCCTCGGCCATCGCCGCGAAGTTGGGGTTCTTGAGGTCGACGGCGGTATCGAGGAAGCCGCTCGCCTTCATCTCCAGTTCGACGAAACCGAGCGTGCCGTTGTTCAGCACGATCACCTTCACCGGCAGGCCGAGCTGCGAGAGGCTGATGAAGTCGCCCATCAACATGGCGAAGCCGCCATCGCCCGACATCGAGATGACCTGGCGGCCCTTGTGCGAGGCCTGGGCGCCGATGGCCTGCGGCATGGCGTTGGCCATCGAGGCGTGGTTGAACGAGCCGATCAGCCGCCGCTTGCCGTTCATCTTCAGGTAGCGCGCCGCCCACACCGATTGCGTGCCGACGTCGCAGGTGAAGACGGCGTCGTCGTCGGCCAGTTCGCTCAACAGGCGTGCGACATACTGCGGATGGATCTTGCCGCCGGCCGGGCCGCCCTCCGCCAACTTGTCGAGATCGGCGCGTGCCTTTTTGTAATGCGCGAGAGCCGCGTCGAGGAAGGCCCGCTCCGTCCTGGGCTTCAGCTTGGGCAGCAGGGCCGCGATCGTGTCGCCGACATCGCCCACCACGCCGACGTCGAGCCGGCAGCGGTTGCCCAGGCTCTCGGCCCGGATATCGACCTGCGCCACTTTGGCATGCTCGGGATAGAACTGCCGGTAGGGGAAGTCGGTGCCCAGCAGCAGCAGCGTGTCGCATTCCTTCATCGCGGCGTAGCCCGAGGCGAAGCCGATCAGGCCGGTCATGCCGACGTCGAAGGGATTGTCGTACTCGACATACTCCTTGCCGCGCAGCGAATGCACCATCGGCGCGTTCAGCGTGCGCGCCAGCTCGATCACCGCGTCATGCGCGCCGGCGCAGCCCGCGCCGCACATCAGGGTGATCTTCTGGCCGTCGTTCAGCAGCGCTGCCAGCGCATCGAGTTCCGAGTCGGACGGGCGCACGACCGGCGGTTTGGGCGCCAGCCAGTTCGCCGCCTTGGCGGACGTCGCCCGGAGCGCCACGTCGCCCGGGATGACCACCACCGACACGCCGCGCTGGGCGATGGCGATGCGGATCGCCTTGTCGAACACGCGCGGCATCTGGTCGGGATTGGAGATCGTCTCGACATAGTGCGCGCACTCGGCGAAGAGCTGCTCGGGGTGCGTTTCCTGGAAATAGTGGCCGCCGATCTCGTTGCTCGGGATGTGTGCCGCGATGGCCAGAACCGGCACGCGGCTGCGGTAGCAGTCGAACAGGCCGTTGATCAGGTGCATGTTGCCGGGCCCGCAGCTGCCGGCGCAGACGGCGAGCTCGCCGGTCAGGTGCGCCTCGGCGCCGGCCGCGAAGGCGCCGGCTTCTTCGTGGCGCATGTGCACCCAGTCGATCTCCTTCATGCGGCGCAGCGAATCGGTGAAGCCGTTGAGCGAATCCCCGGCGACGCCGTAGATACGCTTCACGCCGGCGGCGCGCAGGGTTTCGGCCATCAGGTCGGCAATCGTCTGCGCCATGTCGGACTCCAAGGTGTGAGATGTGTCGGCGGCGACTATGCCACTCATGCTCCTCTCCCCCAACTTGTTGGGGGAGAGGCTGGGTGAGAGGGGGGACGGTCTCGGTGGGGTCACCCCCTCACCTAACCTCTCCCCCAAGGGTAGGGCTATCGCATATGGCCACTCCCGTCGTCCTGAGCGGAGCGAAGCGTAGTCGAAGGACCTCTTTTCCGTTCGATGGACTGCGGAAAAGAGGTCCTTCGACTGCGCCGCCCTTCGGCCGGCTCCGCTCAGGACGACGGGGAGAAAATCATATGCGATTGCCCTGCCCAAGGGGGCG
>JAESGK010000264.1_pt1 | contig 30416 bp, 34 predicted proteins | sample 9269681 | NCBI WGS metagenome assembly JAESGK01 (sample SAMN14515347, study PRJNA621673) | algae metagenome | isolation source: Timaviella obliquedivisa GSE-PSE-MK23-08B and co-occurring heterotrophs from... | place: USA: Grand Staircase Escalante National Monument, Utah | collected 2006-08-15
CGAAGGACCTCTTTTCCGCAGTCCATCGAACGGAAAAGAGGTCCTTCGACTACGCTTCGCTCCGCTCAGGACGACGGGAGTGGCCATATGCGATAGCCCTACCCTATCGGGGGCGAGGAGTTTGAGAGTCTAGGTAACGCGCTCGAACTTCATCCGCTTGATGCGGCCGGTCGAGACGAGGAGTGCCTCGATCTTGCCGCTGCGGTCGCGTTCGAGATGGGCGAGCTGGGTCACCGTGATCCAGCCCACCGGGCTCGCGACCTCGACCGTGTCGGCGTCGAGGCCGCGCACCGTCCAGGCGGCACCGCCCGCGATCAGAGGGCCGCTGACGGCGACGGTGAAATCCTCGCCGCCGCGCCGCACATGCCAGGTGGCGCCCGAGTCGGTCGAAGCGTAGGTGCCGGCGATGGCGGCCGGTACCGGCTTGCGGCGGCCGAGCTTTTTGAAGGTCACGATCCGGCCGGCGCCGAGATCGACACGCAACGTTCCGGCCCGGCCCGGCTTCAGCGAGAATTCGAACGAGCCGCGTTCGGCCGCGAACCAGCCATCGGCGCGGCGGCCCAGCGCGAAGGGCAGGCCGTTCTGTGTCGCGACACCCTCGCCGTTGCGCCACGCGAGGTCGAACAGCGACGGCTCCTGGGCGTTGAACCATGTGCCCGCGATCGGCCTGATCTCGGCCTCGACGATCGGCGCTGCGGCCGGCTTGAACTTCTTGTTTCCCTCCAGTGCCAGCGCCGCGATCGCGCGTGCCTGGCGCCAGGGATCGATGCTGGCGAGATTGGCGATCACCACGACGGTGAGCTGGGCGTCCGGCACGCGCAGGAACTCTGTGCGAAAGCCCGGCCACAGGCCGCCGTGACCGATGGTGGCGAGACCGCGCAGGTCGTCGGTCTGTACGCCGCGCCGGTACTTGTTGGCATGGCCGCCCAGCAGCGGGGCGACGGCGGCGAGCTGCGCCGGGAGCGTCTTCGGCTCGAGCGTCGGCCTGTCGAAATGCCTCGACCAGATCAGCAGGTCCTCGACGGTCGAGGTGAGGCCGCCTTCGCCGCCTTGCGGATAGGCGTGTGCGGCCCGGCGGAAGCCCGATGCGGCATCGCCCAAATAGCCGGTGGCGAGGCCCGGGATCACGGTATCGACCTCGGCCGCCAGCATAGTGCCCGTCATGCCCAGCGGCTTGAAGACGCGCTCGGCGAGGAAGTCGCCCAACTTCTTCTCCGCAAGCTTCTCGACGATCAGACCGAGCAGCAGGAAGTTGGTGTTGCTGTAGAGGAAGCGACTGCCGGGCGTAAAATTGAGATGGCGGTTGCGCAGGCAGGCGGCCAGCAGGTCCTCGGGTCGTGCCGGCTTGTCGAGGCCGTGGCCGCCCAGCCGTAGCAATTCGAGGAAATCGGGGAGACCGCTGCAGTTGCGCATCATCTGGTCGATCGTGACCGGTAAGGGCGCGAGTTCGGGCAGGTACTCGTGCGGCGGGTCCGAGAGCTTGAGCTTGCCTTCGGCCGCCAGCATCAGCGCCGCCGTCACCGTGAACTGCTTGCTGACGGAGGCGATGCGGAAGCGCGTGTCGGGCCGGATCGGCACGCCCAGTTCGATGCTGGCGAGGCCATAGCCCTTGCACAGTTCGATCGTGCCGCCCTGCATGACGCCGACGACGGCCCCGGGCGAGCCCGGCTGCAAGTAACGGGAGAACAGCGCGGTGACGCGGCGCTCCAGGGCGATCGTCTCGATTGGTTTCGTCATGGAGGCAGTCAAGCGAAGCGGCTCGCCGATGTAAAGCCAAGGCGCTACGCTCGTGGCAAAGAGAAGGGAACGTCCGCCATGAGCCGTCAGTTCGTGAAAGTCGAGAAGGGCCTGGGCCCGCAAGGCCGCATCGCCGTCGTGCGCTTCGACCGCGGCGACAACATCAATGCGCTCAGCCAGGAGGCGATGCGCGAGCTGCGCGACGTGCCGCGCGACTTCGAGGACGACCTCGAAACCTCCGTGGTGATCCTGACCGGCTCGGCCAAGGTCTTTTCGGCCGGCTTCGACCTGAAGGATCCGGACGGGCGCGCGCGCGACGGACTGCCGCTCGGCGAGCGCCGTCATCGTGCGCGGCTCGGCCCCAAGATGTGCAAGGCCTGGCAGGACATGGACCAGGTCACCATCGCCGCGATCGAAGGTCACTGCGTCGGCGGCGGCGCGGCGCTGGTCGTGGCGCTCGACTTCCGCACCTGCGGTCGCTCGGCGCACTTCCGCATTCCCGAGGTCGAACTCGGCATGAACATGAGCTGGGGTTCGATCCCGCGCATGCTGGCGCTGATGGGCCCGGCCCGGACCAAGCAGGCGGTGATCCTGGCCTCCGACCGGATCGATGCGGCCGACGCGCTGGACTGGGGCCTGGTCGAGAAGGTGGTCGACGACGGTCAGGCGCTGGCGGCCTCGATGGCATTCGCCGAGCGCATCGCGCGCCAGCCGCCGATCCCCGTGCGCATGACCAAGAGCACCGTCAATCGCCTGGCGCACGCGCTCGACGATCTCGGCTCCCACATGGACGCCGACCAGAACATCCTGACCGGATTGACCGAGGATTATAAGGAAGGAACCTCGGCGTTCCGCGAGAAGCGCAAGCCGATGTTCAAGGGGCGGTAAGGATCATTGCTGGGAGCGCTAGAGTTTTCGTCCCGGCAGTCGATCGACGATCGCCTGGCGCTCGGGATCGTCGAGCATGGCCCAGCGGCCGATCTCCTCGATCGTGCGCTTGCAGCCGATGCAGAAGCCGCTTTTCTGGTCGAGTTTGCAGATGCCGATGCACGGGGACATCACGCGTCGCACCATCGACATGGACGGATCGGACACGGGAAGGATCAGGGCTTCTTGCCGAGGAGGGCGAGCTGGTTCTGCAGCTCGTCGAGCTTGCGCTTGAGATCGTCGATCACGACGTCTTCCTGCGGTGGCGCCGCCGAGGCGGCCGGCGCTTCCGGCCTGGGCATTTCAGGCTTGGGCATTTCAGGCTTGGGCATTTCAGGTCTGGGTGCATCCTGGCCATTGGCTGCCCCGGGGGCCGTTCCGGCAGGCTTCCCGGCCTGGAACGGATTGAACACCCGCATGGCCTGCTCGAACATCGCCATGTTCTGCTTGCCCATGGTCTCGAACTGCTGAAACGGGTTGAAGCCGAAGGTATTCCGCAGATAGCTGCGCATCTGCTCCTGATTGCGCGCGAACTGCGACATCGACATTTCGAGGTACTGCGGCACCACGCCCTGCAGGCTGTCGCCGTAGAAGGAGATGAGCTGGCGCAGGAACGGGATCGGCAAGAGAGTCTGTCCGCCCTTGCTCTCTTCCTCGAAGATGATCTGGGTCAGGACCGATCGCGTGATCTCGTCGCCGGTCTTGGCGTCGTAGACGACGAAGTCGGTCTTGTCCTTCACCATCTGGGAAAGATGTTCGAGCGTCACGTAGGCGGAAGTCGCCGTGTTGTAGAGGCGCCGGTTCGCGTACTTCTTGATGACCACCGGCGCGGATTTGGGTCCGCCCTCGGGTACTGCCTGCTCGGCCATTACGCTGTCGCTCCTCTAGCTCCCGAACGCGGTAAACGCTCGTTTACTTCGGACAGGCCACATTAGCGCCGATACCGCAGTGCGACAAGACGGGGTTTGCGCCTGCGAAAGCAGCGTTCGCGCGGCGATGCGCTATAGTTCGCCCATGGCCTCTGAAAACGAAGATCCATCGGCCGATTCCGACAGGCTGGCCCGGCGCTATCTCGACCTGTGGCAGGGCCAGCTCGCGGGACTTGCCGCCGACCAGGCGTTGACCGACCAGATCGCCCGATTGTTCGCTGCCGCGAACGCGCAGGTTGCGTCTGCCCTGCAGGCCGCCCAAGGAGCCTCTCATGCCGCCAAACCGCCCGCTTCCGAGGTTGGGACCGCGCCCGCTGCCGCTGCATCTGGGCACGGCGCTGATGACGTGGGCGAGCTCCGAAAGCGCGTGGAAACACTGGAAGCCCGGCTCGCCGTACTCGAAGCAAAACTCGCCCGTTCCTGAAGCGATCGCCGAACTTCTGCCCGAGATCGCGGCCCTCGAGGCGCGGTCCGGCGCCGGCGAATTCGAGCGCGCCCTGCACCGCGAGATCGCGCGGCGCATGCATCGGCTGGCCGACGGCGTGCTCGCCTATCGCGATCACGCCGTCCATCGCACTTTGGAGAATCCACCGGCGGTATGGAGCGAAGGCAACACGCGCCTGCTCGACTACGGCGCCACGCATCCGGCGGCGCGCGTCAGGCGCACACGGGCGGTACTGGTGGTGCCGTCGCTGATCAATCGCTGGGAGGTGCTCGACCTGACTGCCGAAAAGAGCCTGTTGCGCGCCATGGCGGCATCGGGGCTGCGGCCCTACCTCGTCGATTGGGGAACACCCAACGACGAGGAACGGAAGTTCGACACGACCGCTTACGTCGCGCGTCTCGAACGTGCGCTCGCCTTCGTCGCCAAGCGCGCGCGCCGCGCGCCGGCGGTGATGGGCTATTGCATGGGCGGCACGCTCGCCGTGGCACTGGCGGCGCGCCAGCCGCGCCGGGTCGCCGGCCTCGCGCTGCTGGCCGCCCCTTGGGACTTCCATGCCGACCGCGCCGGCCATGCCTTCCTGGTGTCGACCGGTCCGTTGCTGGCAGAGGTGGCCGACAAGGTCGGCGAATTGCCGGTCGACATCCTGCAGACGCTCTTCTGGTCGCTCGATCCCTGGCTCGCGATGAAGAAGTTCGGCCGCTTCCTCGGCATGGACCAGCAGGGCGCCGGGGCCCGCGAGTTCGTGCTGCTGGAGGATTGGCTGAACGACGGCGCGCCGCTGGCCGGCCCGGTCGCGCGCGAGTGCCTGGTCGGCTGGTACGGCGACAACGTGCCCGGTAGCGGCAAGTGGGTGGTCGGCGGCCGCCGCATCGTCCCGTCCAAGATCAGCGTGCCGTCGCTGGTCATGATCCCGTCGGGCGACCGCATCGTGCCGCCGCTGTCGGCCGCCGCCCTCGCCGATCCCGTGCGCGGCCTCAGGCACGTGACCCGGCTCGATCTGCCGCTCGGCCATATCGGCATGGTAGTGAGCGGTCGCGCCCGCGACATCTGCTGGACGCCGCTGATCGACTGGCTGCGCGATATTCCCGCCAAGCAGCGCTGATGTCGGCGAACGAGAGATCCTTCGACTGGCGCGTGCCGATGTTCTGGGCGGCGGCACTCGTACTCTCGATGGCGGCGCGCGTACCTGTCGAAATCGCCGATGCCGGCCGGCGCGGCATCGACATGGATGTCGGACGCGCCGTCGCCCTGGAAGGGGCAAGCCACCTCGTCGTGGCGGCGCTGCTGCCGGCGATCTACTGGCTGCACCGCCGCTGGCCGGTCGTTGCCGGGCCGCGCAACATCGCGGTCCATGTCCTGGCGGTCGTACCGTACAGCGTCCTGCACACGCTCGGCATGGCAGCGCTGCGGCTGCTCTGGTTCAACGCCATCGTGGGCGAGGCCTACAGCTTCCCGGTCACGGCCGAACGCCTCGGGTACGAATTCGCCAAGGACGTCATCTCCTACACGATGCTGAGCGTCGGCGTGCTGGCGCTGAGCCATCTGCTTGCCCGCAAGCCGGCTCCCGCGCCCGTCTCCAGTCCGAGCGCGACCTTGCCGGAGCGCTTTGCCGTCCGCCGGCGCGGCAAGGAGATCATGGTCGAGGTGGCCGACATCGACTGGGTGGAGGCCTCCGGCAACTACGCCGTGCTCCATGTCGGGGGCGAGTTGCTGGAGATCCGCTCCTCGCTCGCCAGGCTCGAGAGCGAGCTCGATCCGAAACGGTTCGTGCGCGTACACAAATCCCACCTGGTGAACATCGCCCGCGTGGTCGAGGTGACGCCCTGGGTGAGCGGCGACTGGCGCATCCGCCTGCAGGACGGCAGCGAGGTGAACCTGAGCCGCCGCTACCGCCAGCGCTTCGAGGCCGTGGTCCCGGTCCGCAGCTGACCGGTCGTCACAATCGGCCAGCCTGTCGTCCCAATCGGCCGGCCGATTGTCACAATCGGCCGGACGATCGGGGATTCCAGCGGTAGGAGCGGGCGTCATCACCTTGGAGCCCGCCATGTCCTGCGAACTCGTCGACACCCGCCGCGCCGATCTCGACTGGCTCCGCGTCATCGCCTTCGGCCTGCTGATCCTCTACCACGCCGGCATGGCGTGGTCGGGCTGGTCCTGGCACGTCACCAGCCCGCAGAGCATCGACTGGCTGCGCGAGGCGATGCGGTTCCTCAACCGCTGGCGCATGCCGCTGCTGTTCCTGGTGTCGGGCGCGGCCATCATGCTGGCACTGGGCGACCGCAGCTCCGGTGGCTTCGTCGTCGACCGCCTGAAGCGGCTCCTCCTGCCGCTGGCCTTCGGCATGCTGGTGATCGTGCCGCCGCAGGTCTATCTGGAGCGCCTCTATCGCGGCCAGTTCACGGGATCGTTCTTCGACTGGCTGCCGCAGGCCTTCTCCGGCGGTGCCTACCCGAACGGGAACCTGAGCTGGCACCATCTCTGGTTCCTGACCTACGTGCTGGTGCTGACGCTCGTGCTGTTGCCGGTCTTCCTGTGGGCGCGATCGCCGACGGGGCGCGACACCGTCGAGCGTGCCGGCCGGGCGGCCGCCCGCTTCGGTCTGCAGTGGCTGATGGTGTTGCCGCTCGCCGCGTCGATCCTGTGGCTGGCACCGATCTCGCACAACATCAACGGCCTGGTCGGCGACTGGAACGGTCTGGTCTCCTACGGCGCGCTGCTGCTCTACGGCGCCTTCATCTTCGGTTCGACCGACCTGCTGAATGCCTTTCAGCGTCGGCGACGGCTCTCGCTGGCCATCGGCATCGCGGCCTATGCCGTGCTCTATGTCGGCTTCTTCCAGGGAACGGTCAGGCCCGTGATCTCGCCCGAGGCACGGCCTGCCTTCGCACTTTTGTCGGCGATCAACACCATGGCCTGGCTGTTCGCGATCCTGGGCTTCGCGCATCGCTATCTGACGGCACGGCCGGCGTTCCTCGCCGAGGCGACCGAAGCGGTCTACCCGTTCTACCTGCTGCACCAGACCGTCACGGTGATCGCCGTCTACTGGCTCCTGACCATGGGCGCGCCGCCGGTCGCGGGATTCTTCGCGGCGATCGTGGTGACGTTCTTCGGAACGGCTGCGCTCTACTTCGGCCTCGTCCGGCCAACCCGGTTCCTGCGACCGCTGTTCGGCATGAAGAACGCAGGCCCCGGCGCGATCGTCCGATCGACCGGCTGAGGCAGGCGTTCACGGGAAAGGACGACCTCCGGCCGCTTGCGCCATCGTCAGGGCCGTCACCAGCAGCCCGACAGCGGTCGCTGTCCATACGGCGGCCCGCGCATGCCGCGGGACGATCCAGTCGGCAAGCCAGCCGGCAAGCGGTAGGGCCTGTGTCAGGTGGGTGGCGAAAAAGTGCGGCACGCGCAGGTCGCCGCCGGTGGTCGACCAGCCGAACAACGGCCAGCCGCGTGCATCGCTCCTGAAGCCGCCGACCCAATGGCCAGGTCCGTCCATCGCGCCGGCGGCAAGAGGCGCCGTGACCACCAGCGTCGCAACGCCGCCGAGCATCAATCCAAGGGCGGCGCCGAGCACGAGGCCGGGCCGTCGATGCGGGGAGGGATGCCGCCAGATGAGCCAGCCAAGCCACGCCGTGACGGCCACGATCGCCACGGCCGCCGGACCCATGACTCCATAGTACAGCAGCGTCTCGAGCCTGGTCTCGAAATTGAAGTGGGAGTGCCGGCCACGCGCCGCCTGCAACGTGATGTAGAGCACTTCCACCACCGTGCAGAGGGCGGCGATGCGCAATGGCGCCAGGGTCGAGACGCGCCGTCGCACGTCTGTCGCCAGGAGGCTCAGCAGCATCGCCACGGTGAGCCAGTGCAGCCCGAACGAGAACTGGAACTTCAGGGGCTTGGCCCAGATGCCGGCACCATCGAGCGTGCGCGCGTCGGCGAAGCCGATCAGTGCCGTAGGCAGGAACAGCACCAGGCAGATCGTTGCGGTATCCAGCGCCGTCCGGCGCGCCACATCCGAATGGTCCGTCGCAGATCCCAGCAAGGCGGCCCGCATGATCATGCCGACCGCAACGAGGTGACGCCGGATAACTTATCGACCGTGCGCCGCACGACGATCACCGCCGCGAAGATCAGCAGGCCCGCCGGGCCGAACATGAAGGTCGTGAGCAGGACCGGCGCCTGCAGCCAGCGCGACATGCCGATTTCGTCGGCCCGTCGGGCGATCCACAGCCCGACGAAGAGATCGAAGGCCAGGTAGTGCACCCACCCGGCCAGCGCGACTTCGCGTGACGTGAACAGTTTCTGAACGGCGGGCAGGCTGAAGAACCCGCCGCCCTCGACGCCGAAAAAGAAGCCCTGGATCAGCACGGCGTAGAGCACGCACAGCCCGGCGACGATGAACACCTGGATGGCGCGTCGAACGCCGAGCCAGCGGGGCAGCGCGATCAAGCCCGTCCACGACAGCAGGGCGAGGCTGTTGGCGGCGCTGAACAAGGCATCCAATGGCAGGGGGATCGGCATGTTTCCAAGTTCCAAAAATTGAAGGTTGACGGCGTCTACCTATCGAACTATGTTGAGTAGACACTGTCAACAAGCGATCTTTCTGGACCGCCCACTTCCTCTCACTCGACGAGGTGTTTCATGCTCCCACGCACCGGCTCCCGACTGTCCTTGAGCGCCCTTGCGCTGTCTTTGGCCGCGCCGAGCGGCGTTTCCGCGGCCGACGTCGTGATCAACGTCACCGGCATTGCCGACGCCCGAGGGGCGATCGGCTGCGCTCTGTTTCCCGACGGCCGCGGCTTTCCCATGGACAATTCGGCGGCCAAGGCTCTTTGGCTGCCCGCCGACCCCAAAGGCGTGAGTTGCCGATACGCCGGCCTGCCCGACGGCACCTATGCCGTCTCGGTCTCGCACGACCTGAACGGCAATCGCCGCACCGACACCAATTTCCTGGGTATCCCGACGGAAGCCTGGGGCGTGTCGAACAATGCACGACCGACCATGCGGGCGCCGCGTTTCGACGAAGCGGCATTCCAGATCGTCGGTGGACAGTCGGTCACGATCGACGTGCGGGTGGCCAAATGACGACTTCGATGCCGGCGGTCGCGACGCGTGCCGAGGCGCTTTTCCGCAATCGCTATGGTCCATGGGCCGTCGTGACGGGGGCGACCGACGGTATCGGTCGTGCGTTCGCCGATTGCCTGGCCCAACGTCGATTGAATCTCGTCCTCGTGGCGCGGCGCGGCGCGATTCTCGACGAGATGGCGGATCGTTATGCCTCCGAGCACGGTATCGACACCAGGGTGTTGGTTGCGGACCTGTCCGAGCCCGGCGGCCCGGATGCGTTGGCCGATATCACCTCGGCCCTGGAAGTCGGCCTCGTCGTGGCCGCGGCCGGATACGGCCGATCGGGACCGCTGATCGACTCCGACATCGCGGATGAACTGCGCATGGTCGACGTCAACTGCCGGGCGGTGCTGTCGACCGCCAGCCACTTCGGCCGCCGATTCGCCCATCGTCGCCGTGGCGGGTTGATCCTGATGAGTTCGCTGTTCGCCTTCCAGGGTGTGCCGCGCGCCGCCAACTACGCGGCGACCAAGGCGTATGTACAGTCCCTGGCGGAAGGTCTGCGAATCGAGCTCGCGCCCTTCGGCGTGGACGTCGTTGCCAGCGCGCCGGGGCCTGTTCAAAGCGGCTTTGCCGAACGTGCCAACATGCGCATGAGCATGGCCGCGCAACCCGGCGAGGTGGCGCGCGCCACGCTGGCTGCCCTTGGCCGGCGGTCCGTCGTTCGGCCGGGATGGCTGGCGAAGATCCTCGAAGCCTCGCTCGTCGGGTTGCCACGCTGGGCACGAGCCCGGATATTGGGGCAGGTAGTGCGCGGCATGACGAGTCATCAGGATGGCGAAAAAAAAGAACGCAAGGGCGAGGCGAAAGAGCAGGCCCGACGACTTGCGTGAGGCGTGTGTCGCAGAAGCCTTGGCGATCGTGGGCGAGTCCGGCCTGGAGGCGCTCAGCCTGAGAGAAGTCGCTCGCCGCCTGCACGTGTCGCACCAGGCACCCTACAAGCACTTCCCGAGCCGCGACCATATTCTTGCCGAGGTCGTGGGCCGTGCCTTTGGCGGGTTTGCCCAGCACCTAGACTCCAGGGCGCGCAGTGCCGACCCGATGGAGGATCTCGCGCAGCTTGGGCTGGCCTATCTCGCGTTTGCACGCGCCAATCCATTGCACTACCGACTCATGTTCGGCACGCCGCTTCCCGACCGCCGCCAGCATCCCGATATGATGAAGCAGGCGAAACATGCGTTTGCGATCCTTCTCGACGGTGTTGTGCGTCTGCATGGACGGCCAGTGGATACGCTGTCGGAACTCGACGCGCTGTTCGTCTGGGCGTCGATGCATGGCTTGGCCGGTATCCTGCAGTCGCCCGCCCTGCAGACACTGGACCTCGAGGACAACGTCCTGAACTCTGCGATTCCTCATGCCCTGCTTGGAATCAGGGCGGCCCTGGGCCGGAACGGGCCCTGACGAACGCGGGAAGCCGCATCGCCTGGCGGGCAGGCTGCAGTCCTTGCCCCGCCCTACGGCGCGCCTTAAATAGCCGGTAGGGCGGCCCCAAGGAGGACTTCATGACCACGGACATCGTCATCGCGAGCGCAGCGCGCACGCCCATCGGTTCGTTCAACGGTGCGTTCGGCGCCGTGCCGGCCCACGATCTCGGCAAGGCCGCGATCAAGGGCGCGCTGGAGCGCGCCCACGTGAAGCCGGAAGAAGTCGACGAAGTCATCATGGGCCAGATCCTGACCGGCGGTCAGGGCCAGAACCCGGCCCGTCAGGCCGCCGTCAATTCCGGCATCCCGGTCGAGAAGACCGCGCTCGGCATCAACCAGCTCTGCGGCTCGGGCCTGCGCGCCGTCGCTTTCGGCTGGCAGGCCATCCGCAACGGCGACGCCAGCATCATGGTGGTCGGCGGCCAGGAGAGCATGAGCCAGGCACCGCACGTCGCCCACATGCGCGACGGCACCAAGATGGGCGACCTAAAAATGGTCGACTCGATGATCAAGGACGGGCTGTGGGACGCCTTCAACGGCTACCACATGGGCAACACCGCCGAGAACGTGGCGCAGAAGTACCAGATCACCCGCCTCGAACAGGACGCCTTCGCGGCCTCCTCGCAGAACAAGGCCGAGGCGGCGCAGAAGTCCGGCCGCTTCAAGGACGAGATCGTTCCCGTCACCGTGAAGACCCGCAAGGGCGACGTCGTGGTCGACACCGACGAGTTCCCGCGCCACGGCACGACCGCCGAGGCGCTGGCCAAGCTGCGTCCGGCCTTCACCAAGGAAGGCGGCTCGGTCACCGCCGGCAATGCCTCGGGCATAAATGACGGCGCGGCTGCTCTTGTCCTCATGAGTGCTGATGAGGCGAAGAAGCGCGGCGTGAAGCCGCTCGCCAGGATCGTGTCGTGGGCGACCACGGGCGTCGATCCCAAGGTCATGGGCATCGGTCCGGTGACTGCCTCGCAGGCCGCGCTGAAGAAGGCCGGCTGGACGGTGAAGGATCTCGATCTGGTCGAGGCCAACGAAGCGTTTGCCGCCCAGGCGCTGGCCGTCGGCAAGGAACTCGGCCTCGATCCGACCAAGCTCAACGTCAATGGCGGCGCCATCGCGCTCGGCCATCCGATCGGCGCCTCGGGCGCGCGCGTGCTGACGACGCTGCTGTTCGAAATGCAGAAGCGCGACGCCAAGAAGGGCCTCGCGACGCTCTGCATCGGCGGCGGCATGGGCATCGCCATGTGCGTCCAGCGCGACTAGCGCTGCGTCCATAGCGATACGAACAGAGCGGCCCCCGGTCATTCGTCCGGGGGCCGCCGTCGTTTTCGGCTCGATCAGGGACTGCTGGCGACCGGTTGGCCCTTGCGCACCAGTCGGCGCCCTTCGGGCTGGAGAATCTCACGAAGCTGCGCGTTGCCCGGGGCCTTGGGCTCGACCACGAGGAACCGGCTCTGCCCGGCGTTGACCGTGACGATGAGTTCCGTGCTGCCCTGGGGGCCGTAGGCGCGGAGGTCGTAGCCCGACGGTGGCAGGTCGAGGCGCATCCAGGTCGAACTGGCGAGGCTGCCGACAGGATACCGGTCCTTGGTGATGCCGATCGGCGACGGGTCGGAGCCAGGGTCGTCGCGGATGATGTAGAGCGCGGCCATGCCCTCGTTCGGCTCGTAGAACGTCTTGCCGTAGGACTTCTGCCATTCCGACCCGGAACCCGGACCGGCGCTGCAGGCGGCGACCGACAGGGTCAGGGCAGCGGCAATCGACAACTTCATCATGAAAACGACCTCCGCCGCCAGCGTCCGACGGCGGCGCTTCTCGGTCAAGCGGCGCAGGTCGGTGCGGGCATCGTCCGCAGCCGGGCGAGCGGCGACAGCAGGATCGCCACCGCCGACAGGGCGAAGGCGACGGCGACCAGCACGAGAGCGCTCTGCAAGCCGGCCTGGGCGGCCAGCACGCCGCCGGCCAGGGCGCCCAGCGGGCGGACGCCGTAGATCGCCGTCTGCACCGTGGCGTTGACCCGGCCCATCAGGGGGAGCGGCGTCACGAGCTGGCGCACCGTGGTCTGGCAGATCAGCCACAGCATCGGCCCGAAGCCCACCAGGAAGTAGCCGGCGGCGGCGAGCGCAAATCCTGTGGTGGTACCGCCGTGCGCGGGGGCGGCCAGAAAAAGACCCGCCGCCACGACCGACACGGCCGGTCCGAAGATGAGCGTTGCCAGCGGCGGCAGGCGGCGCGACGAGACCGGCGCCACCAGCGCGCCCAGGATCAGGCCGGCGCCGTAGGCGGATTGCGCCAGGCCCATGCTGGCGGGATCGAGGCCGAGCGGCCCCAGCGCCAGCGGCGCCCAGATCGCCAGCAGAGCGAAGAAGGCGAAGTTCCAGAAGATCGCGCAGAGGCCGATGCCGCGCAGCAGGTCGTTGTCGATCACGAACCGAGCGCCGGTTCGGATGGCCGACAGGAACGAGGGCCGCGCGGAGCCGGCGGAGGGCGCGGGCACGCGCGGGAGCGCCAGGACACAGGCGAGCGCCAGCGCGGCGCCGAGGGCCGCCAGCGCATAGCCCCAGGTCGGCGACAGATGCTGTGCGAGAAGACCCGCCACGAAGGGGGCGGCGAGACTGACGATGGCGCGCGCCAGTTCCAGCCGCGCGTTGGCCCGCGGCAGGTCGGTCGGGGCCACAAGACTGGGCAGCAGCGACACCGAGGTCAGCACATAGACGACGGTTCCCGATGCGCCCGCGAAGGCAGCGACCCCGAGGAGGCTGGCGGCGCCGGTGGCGGCGGCAACGACGGCGATCACCGAGGCCAGCAGGCTGAGGCCGAGGGCGCCGATCAGCAACTGCCGGCGCGGCAGGCGGTCGACCCAGGTGCCGGCCGGCAGCGAGACCAACAACCAGGCGGCACTCTGGGCCGCGACCAGCAGGCCGAGCACGTCGGGTCCGGCGCCCAGGACCAGGGTCGCGGTCAAGGGCAGGGTTGCGAGGGCCAGCTGGTCGGCGGCGTGGGTTCCGGCGGCGGCGCCGAGGAGGGCGGTGAAAGGTTTCATGAAGACGGTTCTAAGACGGGCAAATTTCCGTCTCTATCCGGCACCGGCTGTGAATTCGGATGGAACCGGCTAGAGTGCGAGGGCGGCACGTATCGGGAGGAAAAAATGGCTCAAAGAGTTGCAGTGGTAACGGGCGGAACGCGCGGCATCGGCGGCGCCATCTCGCGCATGTTGAAGGACAAGGGCTATAAAGTTGCCGCCACCTATGCCGGCAACGAGGACGCCGCCCAGAAGTTCAAGGGCGAGACCGGCATCGCGGTTTACAAGTTCGACGTCGGCGACTTCGCTGCCTGCCAGACGGTGATCGCGCAGATCGAGAAGGATCTGGGGCCGGTCGACGTGCTGGTGAACAACGCCGGTATCACCCGAGATTCAACCATGCGCCGGCTGACGCGCGACATGTGGGATGCCGTCATCGACACCAATCTCGGCTCCTGCTTCAACATGTCGAAGGCGGTATGGGACGGCATGAACACGCGGGGCTTCGGCCGCATCGTCAACATCGGCTCGATCAACGGCCAGGGCGGGCAATACGGCCAGGTCAACTATGCCGCCGCCAAGTCGGGCATCCACGGCTTCACCAAGGCGCTGGCCCAGGAAGGCGCGGCCAAGGGCATCACCGTGAACGCCATCGCACCGGGCTACACCGAGACCGACATGGTCGCGGCCGTGCCGGCCAACGTGCTGGAGAAGATCGTGGCCAAGATCCCGGTCGGCCGTCTCGGCAAGGCCGAGGAGATCGGCCGCGGCGTGATGTTTCTGATCGCCGACGACGCGGGCTTCATCACCGGCTCGACGCTGTCGATCAACGGCGGCCAGCATATGTACTGACAATCGGCCGATAAGCGCCATGATGGGGCCGGCGTCATGCCGGCCCTTTTTGTTTGTTCTGCGGGAGTGACCGATGGCCAAACTGACCGAGTACAAGGACATGAACCCGCGGGCCAAGGCGGTGGTCGAAGGCATCGCCCAGGCGCGTGCAACGGATCCCGCCGGCATCAACAACGTGTGGAAGGCGCTCGCCCGCCATCCCGACGTCATGGAACGCTTCGCCGCCGAGATGAAGGCCGCGATGGCGCCGGGCAAGCTCGACGGTCTCACCAAGGAGCTGATCTATCTCGCCGTGTCGGTCGCCAATCAGTGCGACTATTGCATCAATTCGCACGGCTACATGGCGCGCCAGAAGGGCATGAGCGAGGAGATGTTCAGCGAATTCATGGCTGTCGTGCTGGCGGCGCAGAAGGGCAACAAGATCGCGACGGCGTATCGTGTGCCGGTCGATGCCGCGTTCGAGGAGAAGTAATGCTCTGGGATGCCAACCTCTACCTGAAGTTCGCCGACCATCGTGTGCGGCCCGCGCTCGACCTGATGGGCCGACTCGATCCGGCCAACGGCGCCAGGCCGGGCCACGCGATCTACGATCTCGGCTGCGGCGCCGGCAACATCTCGCGCATCCTGGCCGAGCGCTTTCCCGAAGCGGAGATCGTGGGCATCGATTCGTCGGAGGAGATGCTGGCCAAGGCGCGCACGCAAATGGCCGACAATCGTGTCTCCTTCGCCACGGGCGACCTCACTCAATTCAAGCCGGGCAAGCCGCCGGGGGTTCTCTACAGCAATGCCGCCTATCATCGGCTCGAGGGACATATCGATATGTTCCCCGGCCTTCTGAAGCTGCTCCCTCAGGGCGGACAACTCGCGATCCAGATGCCGCGCAATCACGAGGCGCCGTCGCATGCGCTGATGCGCACCGCGGCCGAAGCGGGACCGTGGCGCGACAAGCTCGCCCAGGTGCGCACCATCCGGCCAGTGATGGAGCCCGAGCGCTACTACGATGTCCTGAAGCCGCTGTGCTCGGATCTGGAAATCTGGGAGACGATCTACCAGCAGCCGCTCACCGGAAAGGATCCGGTGGCGCAGTTCACGGCCAGCACGGGCCTGCGTCCGTTCCTCGATCTGCTGGCGGAGCCGGAACGCACGGAATTCTACGACACCTATGCGGCGCTGCTCGCCAAGGCCTACCCGACGCGCGCCGACGGCATCACCATCTTTCCCTTCCGCCGGCTGTTCATCGTGGCGCGCCGCGCATGAGGATCGGCCGCCGCTTTGCCGCTGTGGCCGTGCTGCTGCTGGCCGCCTGCCGCGTGCCGGTCTCTCTCGCGGCGCCGCAGACGATGGTGGCGGCCGCCCATCCGATGGCGGTCGAAGCCGGCCTCGAAATGCTTCGGCGCGGCGGCTCGGCCGTCGATGCGGCGATTGCCGTGCAGATGGTGCTGGGTGTCGTCGAGCCGCACGCCTCGGGCATCGGCGGCGGCGGCTTCCTGATGCACTACGATGGCGCGACCCGGACCATCGCCGTCTATGATGGCCGCGAGGTGGCGCCGGCGGGCGCCAAGCCTGCGATGTTCCTCGGAAGCGACGGCAAGCCGCTCGGCTATCGCGAGGCAGTCGCGTCCGGCATTTCCGTCGGCGTGCCGGGCGTGCTGGCGATGCTGGAACTCGCGCACAAGGAACACGGCAAGCTCCCCTGGAGCGCGCTGTTCGAGCCGGCGATCGCCGCGGCTCGCGACGGTTTCGCCGTGCCGCCACGGCTCGCCAACTGGCTCTTCCGGATGCCGGGGCTTCGGGACGAGCTCGCCATCCGAGCGCTCTACTTCAATGCCGACGGCTCGCCCAAGAAGGCGGGCGACAGGATCGCCAATCCCGATCTTGCCGAAACGATGCGCCTGATCGCCGACGGCGGCGCGGGCGCGTTCTATCAGGGCGCGATTGCCGCCGAGATTGTCGAACGCGTGCGCAATCACGCGAGGCCGGGCACGCTCTCGCTCGACGACCTGGCCGGCTATCGCCCAATCAAGCGCGAGCCGGTGTGCGGGCCCTATCGCCTCTGGATCGTCTGCGGCGCGCCGCCGCCGTCGTCGGGCGGCATCGCGGTCCTGCAGGTGCTGGCGCTGCTCGAGCCGTTCCAGATCTGGCGCGACGCGCCCAACGGCCTGCGCCCGGTCCATCTCATCGCCGAGGCGAGCCGGCTCGCCTTCGCTGACCGCGACCGCTACGTCGCCGATCCCGCCTTCGTGAACGTGCCGACGGCGGGCCTGCTGTCGCCGGCCTATCTCGCGGAGCGCCGCTGGCTGATGTCGATGGACCGCAGCATGGGTCCGGTCGAGCCCGGCGTGCCGCCGGGCTACGTCGAGCGCGGCACCAGCCACATGAGCATCGTCGATCGCTGGGGCAATGGCATTGCCTTCACCACCACCATCGAAGCCCCGTTCGGCGCCCAGATCATGATGCGCGGCTTTTTGCTGAACAACGAGCTGACCGATTTTTCGCCGGAGCCCGAGGCCAATGGCAAGAAAATCGCCAACCAGGTCGAGCCGGGCAAGCGGCCGCGCTCCTCGATGTCGCCGACCGTGGTGCTCGACCGCGACCGCCGCCTCGTCCTGGCCGTGGGCTCGGCGGGCGGGTCCCGCATCATCGGCGACGCGCTTCATGCCGTGATCGGCATGCTCGACTGGGACCTGCCGGTTGCTGCAGCCCTCGCGCAACCGCGGCTGAACAACCGCAATGGTGCGACGGAACTGGAAGCGGCCACGCCGCTGGCCGACCTGGCGGACCGCTTGCGCGCCATGGGGCATCAAGTACAAGTCCGCGTGCATGAGGGGGGCCTCGCCGGCATTCGCCGGATGGGCGACGGGTGGGACGGCGGTGTCGATCCCCGTCGCGATGGTATTGCCCGAGGAGAATAGAGTGGCCGCGAAGAAACTGCCGAGTGTCCTGCTGCGCGCCGGCGAGGACCGCCGCGTCCGGTCGGGCCATCCCTGGGCCTTCTCCAACGAGATCCTGATGGACGCCGAGACCAAGGCGCTGCCGCCGGGCTCGCTGGTGATCCTGCGCACGCCGGGCGGCGAAGCGCTGGGCGTCGCCACCTTCAATCCACATTCGCTGATCGCCGCGCGCCTGCTGACCTCGAATCCCGAGGCGACGATCGACGCGCTGTTCTTCGGCCGCAAGCTCGCCAATGCCATGGCGCTGCGCGACCGGCTGGTCGGCGTTCCCTACTATCGCCTCATCCATGCCGAGGCCGACGGCCTGCCCGGGGTGATCGTCGACCGCTTCGGCGATGCCGTGGTCATGCAGGTGAATTCCGTCGGCATGGATCGGCTGACGCCGGTCCTGCTCGAGGCCGTCGAGGCCGAGCTGTCGCCCAGCGTGATCGTGCTCAAGAACGATTCGCCGGTGCGCGAACTCGAAGGCCTGAAGCGCGAGACGACGATCGCCAAGGGCGAGCTCGACGGGCCGATCGAGCTGGTCGAGAACGACGCCAAGTTCGTGGCCGATCTCTCCGGGGGCCAGAAGACCGGCTGGTTCTACGACCAGCGCGACAATCGCCGCTTCATGGCGCGCTTCGCCAAGGACGCGCGCGTGCTCGACGCCTATTGCTACAGCGGCGGCTTCGGCGTGCTCGCAGCCAAGCACGGCGCCAAGTCGGTGACCTGCCTCGACCGCTCGCAGCCCGCGCTCGATTCCGCCACCAAGGCCGCGGCGCTCAACGGCGTCAGCGGCGTCATGACCTTCCAGAAGGGCGAGGTCTTCGACACGCTGGAGAAGCTCGAGCCCAACGGCCGCAACTTCGACGTCGTGATCTGCGACCCGCCGGCCTTCGTGAAGAGCCGCAAGGACATCAAGGTGGGTGTCCAGGGCTATCGCAAGATGGTCCGGTTGGCGGCGCCTCTGGTCGCGCCGGGGGGCTTCCTGTTCGTGGCCTCGTGCTCGCATCTGGTCGAGCCGCCGCTGTTCGGCGAGCAGGTGCGCCGCGGCCTGCGCGACGCCGGCCGCAACGCCCGCATCCTGCGCAGCGCCGGCGCAGCGCTCGATCATCCCGTGCATCCCGGCCTGCCCGAGACCGCCTACCTGAAGGCGATGACCCTGCAGGTCGACTGAGCCAGGTCGACCGGCCCAGCCATTGGCACACGGCGCCTCGGGCCGTAACATGAGTGCCTCCTCGCGAGGGTTGCCTCATGACCGGGCTGATCTTTCTGGCGGCGGCCATGGCCATGATGACGGGCCTGGCCGGCTATCGCGGCGTCGCGGTCGGCTTGTTCGGCGCGAGCTTCGTCGGTGCGGTCCTGTGGTTCGACCGCCACATGACCGACCCGCTCGCTTTGGCGCTGTAGGGCCGCTGCATGGGAGCTTTCGTTCGACTGGGGAACGCAGCCGGTGCGGCCGCCATGGCCACCATCCTGCTGGTCGTCTTCGGTTTGCAGTTTGGCCTGAAAGAACTGCCGTGCCCGCTCTGCAGTCTCCAGCGGGTAGCGTTCGTCCTCTGCGGCTTCGGCTTTCTGCTCAACCTGCGCTTCGGTGCGCAGCCGCTGCACTATGCGCTCATCCTGCTGGCCGCGCTGTTCGGCCTGACGGTCTCGGGCCGCCAGGTGTTGCAGCACATCGTGCCCGGCAGCGGCGCCTACGGATCGCCGCTGCTCGGGTTTCATCTCTACACCTGGGCGCTGCTCCTGTTCTTTGCCGTGATTGCCGTCGTGGCGGTCTTGATGATCTTCTCCGGCCGGCCCGAGCACCACAACACCGATCACCAGGCGGCGCTGCGCTTTCGCGGCGTCCATCGGCTGGCCGCCTACCTGCTCATCGCCGCGACCCTCGCCAATGCCATCGACAGTTTCCTGTTGTGCGGGCCGGTCGAATGTTCCGGCAATCCGACGGGCTACTGGATTTCCAGATATCTGCCGACCTGATTCACTGCGAGGATCTCATCATGCCTGCTCACGCCTCTCTTCCTTCGCGCCGTGCCCTGCTCGCGGCGGCGGCGGCGATTTCCGTCGTCGGCACCGCCCAGGCACAGGGCTCGGACGATCCCGCCCGACTCGTCGCGATCATGGACAGCTACGCCGCCGCCCTGCGGGCGAACAACGTCGAGGCGCTGGTCGCGCTCTACGCTTCCAACGGCGTGTTCATGCGCGACAACATGCCGGCGGTCGTCGGCCGCGAGGCGCTGCGGGCGGCCTATCGCGAGGTCTTCGCTACCCTCAAGGTCGATCTCGGCTTCACCATCCAGGAGACCGAGGTCTCGGGCGACATGGCCTGGCTGCGCGCCACCTCGTCCGGTCGCATCAGGGTTCTTGCGACCGGCATGGAAAGTGCGGAGGCCTTCAACCTCGTGGTCATCTTCCGGCGCGAGGCCGGCGCCTGGAAGATCCGCAACTATATCTACGCCACCAGCCAGCCGGGCGTGGGCCCGGCCAAGTAGATCGACAGAGTAGGGTACCTTTAATGGACAAGCCGACGATGGAACTGCTGGCGCGCCGCGCCGGCCTCGACAAGGCGCTGGCCGAGCATCCCGAAGATGTAGCCGCCGCCGCCACGCAGGCGGCCGATGTCGCCCGGAAGATCAAGGCGCCGGCCGACCCGCGCGCCGAACCCTGGCCGCCCATGCGTGCGGAAGAGGGACTGTGACCGACCTCCACTGGATGTCGGCCGCCGACGCGGCCAAGGCGATTGCCTCAAGGGAACTTTCCCCGGTCGAGCTGACGCAGGCGTTGCTCGCCCGCATCGAACGGCTCGATCCCAAGCTCAATGCCTTCATTCGCATCGACGGCGAGGCCGCGATGGCAGCCGCGCGTGCCGCCGAGACCGAGATCGCCTCGGGCCGCAGTCGCGGTCCGCTGCACGGCGTACCGGTCGGCATAAAAGACATCATCGACGTCGCCGGTCTGCCCACGACCTGCCATTCGAAGGTCCTGGCCGATAACGTCGCCACCTCGGACGCGGTCTGCGTCTCGAAGCTGCGCGGCGCCGGCGCCATCGTGCTGGGCAAGCTTTCGACGCACGAGTTCGCCATCGGCGGGCCGAGCCACGATCTGCCGTGGCCGCCGGCGCGCAATCCGTGGAACACCGATCATCATCCCGGCGGCTCGTCCTCGGGCTCGGGCGCCGGCGTGGCCGCCGGGCTGTTTCCGATGGCGCTGGGCTCCGACACCGGCGGCAGCGTGCGCAACCCGGCGAGCTGCTGCGGCATCGTCGGCCTGAAGCCGACGTACGGCCTGGTCTCCCGCCGCGGCGTCTTTCCGCTATCGTTCACGCTCGATCACATCGGGCCGATGACCCGCACCGTGGCCGACAACGCGTTGATGCTGGAAGTTCTCGCCGGCCACGATCCGCAGGATCCCGGCAGTGCCGCAACCGTTCCGGGTCACTATTCGGCTGGCGTCGACCGCGACGTGAAGGGCCTGCGCGTCGGCTTCGTCCGCCACTTCCACGAGATCGACACGCCGGCCGATCCCGAAGTGACGGCGGCGCTCGCCCATGTCGCGCGCACGCTCCAGCTCGAGGGAGCGGAGATCCGCGACATCCATCTGCCGACCCTGGCGGAGTTCGGCGCGGTCAACCGCGTGATCCTGCAGAGCGAGGCCTGGGCGATCCACGCGCCCTGGCTGCGCGAACGCCCCGGCGATTACGGCCAGCTCGCGCGCCGCCGCCTGATGGCCGGCGCGTTCTTCTCCGCCGGAGACTATGTGCAGGCGCAGCGCCGCCGGCTTGAAATGATCGCCGCCGTCGAGGCGGCGCTGCGCGACGTCGACGTGCTGCTGTGCGCCAGCTCGATGGACCCGGCCTGCCGTATCGACAACCCGGCCGACCTCGAACGCACCTATCCGCGCCAGGCGCGCACGCCGTTCAACGTCACCGGCCACCCCGCGCTCGCCATGTTGGCCGGCGTCTCGGTCGGCGGCCTGCCGCTCTCGGTCCAGTTCGTCGGCCGCTACTTCGACGAGGCGACGCTGTTCCAGGTGGCGCGCGGCTGGGAACGCGCGGCCGGCACCGACAAGAAGCACCCGGCGATCGTGTAACAACTTTCCACGAGCGACCGGCTGCCTGGAATCTATTCCTCGAATTAGCTCTTCTCGCCCGAGCGCCGCTTGCCGGGCAGGCGGCGAGGGGCAAGATAGGGGCCATGTCCAAAGCCAAACAACTCCGGCTCGGCGCCTTCATGCGCCCGGTCAGCATCCACACCGCCGCCTGGCGCTATCCCGGTGGCACGCCCGATGCCAACTTCAACCTCGAGGCGCTGGTGCAGTACGCCCAGACGCTGGAGCGCGGCAAATTCGATGCCTTCTTCATGGCCGATCACCTGGCCGTGCTGAACATGCCGATGGCGGCGCTGAAGCGCAGCGCCACGGTGACCTCGTTCGATCCGCTGACCTTGCTGCCGGCGCTCGCCATGGTGACCAAACATCTCGGCCTGATCGCCACGGCGTCCACTACCTTCGAACCGGCCTATACCATTGCGCGGCGCTTCGCCTCGCTCGATCACATCAGCGATGGCCGCGCCGGCTGGAACCTGGTGACGACGTCGAACCCCGACGCGGCACTCAACTTCGGCATGGACGACCAGATGCCGCACGCCGAGCGCTACGCCCGGGCGCGCGAGTATTTCGATGTCGTGACCGGTCTCTGGGATTCGTGGGCCGACGATGCCTTCATCCGCGATGTCGCGAGCGGCATCTACTTCGATCCCGAGCGGCTCCATGTGCTCGATCACAAGGGCAAGTATCTGAAGGTGCGCGGGCCGCTCAACATCGGCCGCCCGGTCCAGGGCTGGCCTGTCGTGGTGCAGGCCGGCGCCTCCGATGCCGGCCGCCAGCTTGCCGCCGAGACGGCCGAAGTCGTGTTCGCCGCCGGCGGGCCGATCGAGGCGGGCCGCGCCTTCTATGCCGACGTGAAGAGCCGCGCGGCCAGGGCCGGCCGCAACCCCGACCACATAAAGATCCTGCCAGGCGCCTTCACCATCATCGGTGAGTCTCTCGACGAGGCTCAGGAGAAGCGGGCGCGGCTCGACAGTCTGGTCAACTACGACAGCGGCATTGCCGCCGTGTCGATCGCGCTCGGTACCGATGCGCGGACCTACGATCCCGACAAGCCGCTGCCGGACAACATTCCCGAGACCGACGCCAGCAAGAGCGGCCGCGAGCGCGTCATCGCGCTGGCCAGGCGCGAGGGGCTCACGGTGCGCCAGCTTGCTGGCCGTCTCGGCGGCTACGGCGGACTCGCCATGATGGGCACGCCCAGGATGATTGCGGATCAGATGGAGGAGTGGCTGGTGACGGAAGCCAGCGACGGCTTCAACGTCATGTTCCCGTATTTGCCGGGCGGCCTCGACGATTTCGTCGACAAGGTCGTGCCCGAGCTTCAGCGCCGCGGCCTTTTCCGCCGCGAGTACGAAGGCAAGACGTTGCGCGAGAACCTCGGCCTGCCGCGGCCGGAAAATCAGTTCTTCCCGGCCGCAAGTCGCAAGGCGGCGGAGTAGAATTTTTATCGCTCATGTCTTCGCTGGGAGCGCGCAAGATGCGCGCGGTCCGGAAAATCATGAGTCTTTTGGACCGCGAGCCTCCGGCTCGCTCAAGCCGATGTCGAATAAATTCACAGTCTCTCCAGTGGCGCATCTTTTCATGAACATGAGCGCCTCTGGAGTGGCGCGCTCCCAGCTATGAGCCGATTCCACTCAGGCGAAATATGCTCTAGCGTCGCCGCATGACCTTCGAAATCAACACCGCCAGCGCCGACGACGTCGCGCGCATGGCCGAATGGGCCGCGGACGAGGGCTGGAACCCCGGCAACACCGATGCCCTGGCCTTCCACGTCGCCGATCCCGGCGCCTTCCTGATCGGCCGCCTCGACGGCGAGCCGGTCGCCTGCATCTCGGTGGTGCGCTACGGCGCGGCCCTGGGCTTTCTCGGTTTCTACATCGCCCGGTCGGAAGCGCGCGGGAAAGGCTACGGCATCCAGATCTGGAAGGCCGGGATGGCGCGGCTCGCCGGTCGCAATGTCGGCCTCGATGGCGTGGTGGCGCAGCAGCACAATTACAGGAAATCGGGGTTCCGCCCGGCCTGGAACAACATCCGTCACGAAGGTCCGCCGCCGCCGGACGCGAAGCCGCCGGCCGGCGTCACCCTCGTCGATGCCCGCAGCGTGCCGTTTGATCGCCTAGTCGCCTACGACCGCCGCTTCTTCCCGGAGGCGCGCGACAGTTTCCTGGCGCCGTGGATCGGCCTGCCGGAACGGACCGGGCTGGTGGCGATGAAGGACGACGTGCTGGAAGGCTTCGCGACGATCCGCCCCTGCCGCGCCGCGTCGCGCATCGGCCCGCTCTACGCCGCCTCGCCCGGGATCGCGGCGGCGCTCGTCGGCGCGCTGGCGGCCAGGACCGGCGCATCGGCCGTCGCCATCGACGTCCCCGACCGCAACAAGGCGGCCGTCGCGCTCGTCGAACGGATGGGCCTGAAGCCCGCGTTCGAGACGGCGCGCATGTATGCCGGCGCCGATCCCGCGGTCGATTATGCCGGCCTGTTTGGCGTGACCAGCCTCGAACTGGGCTGACGCCGTCTTTCGGCCTCAGCGGAAGACCGTCAGCATCCAGTCGAAAATCTCGGCGCCGAACAGGATCAGGGCGGCCGTCCAGGCGAGTGCTACCAGGCTGAGACCGAGCGCCACGAGGATCGCCGCGCCGTCGCGTTCCATGAAGCCTATGGCAAAGACCGTGAGAGCGATGGCCGGAAGACCGTTGCCCAGGGGAATCGGCAGCGCGAGGGCCAGAGCCAGCAGAAGAAGGGGGCCGGCCAGCGCGACGCGTGCCGCGCGGCCCGTCAGCGGCAGCCACCGGCGCGGCGTCGAAAACCGCTCGGCCCATCGCACGGGGGCCGCAAAGCGGCGAAGGGCGACCGCCACCGGTCTCGCCGGAAGCGTGCGCGCTGCCAGGAAGCGCGGCAGGCGCAAACGCTTTTGACCCGTCATCACCTGGATCGAGATCGCCGCGATCATCGCGCCCAACACGATGCCGAACGGGCCGGGGAGCGGGATCAACGCCAGCAGCGCCGGGACCATCAGGCCGAGTCCCAGCGCCGAGCGTCCCAGCCCCTCCAGCAGGTCGCCGATGCCAATCCGGTCGGGCCCGCCGGCAAGCTGCTCGCTCAGGACCGTCAGGCGCGCCGAGACGCCGGCGGCACGGCCGTTCGACGCGGCGGTCATCCCGGCCCGGCCGCCGGTCGGGCGACGTGGGTCCGCCACAGGCTGTAGCCGATGCCGCCCGCCAGCAGGGCCACCGTCACGCCGAGCGAGATGCTGGCCGGGAACTTCTCCCATCCCGCGATCCCGGCCACGAAGACCTTGGCGCCGATGAACACCAGGATCAGCGCCAGCGCCGGCTTCAGGTACTTGAAGCGATGGATGACGGCCGCCAGGGCGAAGTAGAGCGCGCGCAGGCCGAGGATCGCGAAGATGTTCGAGGTGTAGACGATGTAAGGGTCGCTGGTGATGGCGAAGATCGCCGGCACGCTGTCGACCGCGAACACGAGGTCGACGATCTCGATCAGCACGAGCGCCACGAACAGCGGCGTCACCCACAGGACGGTGCGGCCGGTCGCCGGGTCGGGCCGGCGCACGAAGAAGCGCTCCTGGTGCAGTTCGGGCGTGATGCGCAAGGTCCGGCGCAGCAGGCGCAGAACGGGATTGCGCTCGATATCCGGCACCTTGTCGCCCAGCAGCAGCATTTTTATGCCGGTGGCGATCAGGAACGCGGCGAAGACGTAGAGGATCCAGCCGAACTCGGCGACGAGGGTCGCGCCCAGCCCGATCATGACGGCGCGCAGGACGATCACGCCCAGGATGCCCCAGAACAGGACGCGGTGCTGATGGATCGGCGGCACGGCGAAATAGGTGAAGATCAGCGAGATCAGGAAGACGTTGTCCATCGCCAGCGTCTTCTCGACCAGGAAGCCCGTGAGATATTCCTTGCCGCTGCGGTCGCCGAGTTCGTACCAGACCCAGGCCCCGAAGATCAGCGCGATGGCGATGTAGAAGCCGCTCATCCAGAGGCTTTCGGAGACGCCGATCGCGCGCACCTTGCGGTTCAGCACGCCGAGGTCGAGTACCAGCAGCACGACGACCGTGCCGACGAACAGCGCCCACATCCATGCCGGCTTGCCCAGCAGCGGAACCGCCAGCGCTTCCATCAGCCGTCGCCGCGCGCCTGGCCGGAGACGGAGGTGCGGGTCTTCCACAGGGAAACCAGGATGCCCGCGGCGATGATCGACACGGTCACGCCGAGCGAGATCGCCGGGTCGAGCTTGGCGACGATCTGGTTCCAGAAGATCTTGGCACCGATGAAGACCAGCACGAGGGCGAGGGCATACTGCAGGTATTCGAAGCGGTGGACCATGGCCGCGAGCGCGAAATAGAGCGCGCGCAGGCCGAGGATCGCCATGATGTTGGCGGTGAACACGATGTAGGTGTCGGTCGTGATGGCGAAGATCGCCGGCACCGAGTCGACCGCAAAGACGAAGTCCGCGATGTTGATCACGATCAGCGCGAGGAACAGCGGCGTCGCGAACAGGGCGAGCTTGCCGGTCGTCGGATCGGTCTGGCGGACGAAGAACCGCGAACCGTGCAGCTCCGACGACACCCGCAGGCGCCTGGACAGGAAGCGCACGAGCGGGTTGTTCGACACATCGTGCTCGCTCTCGCCCATGACCAGCATCTTGATGCCGGTGGCGATCAGGAAGGCGCCGAAGAAGTACAGCACCCACTCGTACCGCTCGACCAGCGCCGCACCGACCGCGATCATGATGCCGCGCAGGACCAACACGGCCAGGATGCCCCAGAGCAGCGCCCGATACTGATACTTCGCGGGAATCGCGAAGTAGCCGAAGATCAGCGAGATCACGAACACGTTGTCGATCGACAATGCCTTCTCGATGGCATAGCCGGTGTAGTATTCCATGGCCGGCCCGGCGCCCATCGACCACCAGACCCAGCCGCCGAACGCCAGCGCGACGGCGACGTAGAACACGGACAGCTTCAGGCTTTCCGCGATGCCGAGTTCCTTGTCCTGCTTGTTCAGGACGCCGAGGTCGAAGGCCAGCAGAACGGCCACGAGGCCGAGGAAGGCCAGCCAGAACCACGCGGGCGTGCCGAGAAAATTGCTGCTCAGAAATTCCATTGTTTGCCCCCCCTTCTCGTCGATCAGGCGCGTGCGCGCGCGAACCGGGCGGGCGGCTGCAGCGCCTGGGCCACGAGGGCACGCAAGCGGCCCTTCAGGCGCAGGTCCAGCAGCTTGAGGCGCAGCAGCACGATCCAGTCGGGTCTGGAACAAGCGCGTTCGCGGTCGATGTGCGACCGGATCCGGGCCGACTTCATGAGCAGGGAATCGATCTTGCGTGACATCGTGCCCTCCATCCTCGTGGAGGCACGCCCGGGCTCTCGTTCGTCGCACAGCACCGGGCATGCCCGATGCGGTCCGACATCGCAACCGAAGTGGTCGCCAGAGGGGCCCGTCCCGCTATCTGGGATCGAATATGGGACGCGCCGATTGTTCGTCAAGGGGCGCCGGCGTCAGGCCGCGCCGACGTCCTCCAGCGAGCGCACGATGTGCTCGTGCAGGCGCCGGGCCGGCGCCGACAGCTTGCGCGCCGACAGCAGCGCGATCTCGGTGTCGTGCAGGTCGGGCAGATCCCCGCGGCGCTCGATGGCGGCCAGCCCGGCCGGCACCATGTCCTTGGGCAGCACGGTCATGCCGAGCCCGGCCTTCACGGCGGCATGCTGGCCGGCCAGCGAGGCGCAGCTGTAGGCGACGCGCCACGGCCGCCGCGCCGTGTCGAGCGCGGCGGTGGCGCGCTTGCGGTAGACGCAGGGCGGCGGCGACAGGACCAGGGGGAGCGACCCCTTTCGGGGAACGGCGAGGCGTTCCGCGGCAACCCACACCAGCGGCTCGCGCCACACGCGCACGCCGCGGTCCGACCGTTCCGGCTCCCGCTTGACCAGGACCAGATCGAAATCGTCGCGGCGGAATCGCGCCATCAGGTTCAGCGTCAGGTCGCAGGTGACCTCGAGCTGGACGCCTGGGTGGGCCTGCGCGAACCGGGCCAGCACGTCGGGCAGATGGGTGGTGGCGAAATCCTCCGGCGTGCCGAGGCGCACGATGCCGGCCAGCGCCGGTTCGTCGAGCCGGGCCACGATCCGGTCGTTGAGGTCCAGCATCTGCCGCACGTGGGGCAGCAGCGTTTCGCCCTCGGTCGTCAGGCGCACGCGGCGCGAGGACCGTTCGAGCAGGCGATGGCCCACGGCGTCCTCCAGGCGCTTGATCTGCAGGCTGAGCGTCGACTGGCGGCGCAGCAGGAGATCGGCCGCGCGCGTGAAGCCGCCGACGTCGGCCACGGTGGCGAAGGCGCGCAGCAGGTCGATGTCGAGGTTCCGCAGGCGCGGCATGATCCTCCTCTTACATCAATTTCATAAATGCAAAAACGCCAAACTATCAATTTATAAAAATCCGCCGGACCCTGTATCGCCCTGGCGCCAGCCAACGCCGGGAGTGCGTCGTGTCCCTGTTCGATCTCGCCGCGCAGAACCTTCTGTCGCCGATGGTTCTGTTCTTCGTGCTGGGCCTGCTCGCGGCCCTGGCGCGCTCGGATCTGTCGATTCCCGATGCGGTTGCCAAGCTGCTCGCCCTTTATCTGATGATGTCGATCGGCTTTCGCGGCGGCGCCGAGGTCGGGCACTACGGCCTGAGTGCGACGCTGGGCGCCACCATCGCGGCCGGCATCGCCCTGTCGTTCGCCACGCCGGTGCTGGCCTTTTTTCTGCTGCGTCTGGTCAGCCGGCTCGGCACCGTCGACGCGGCGGCGGTCGCCGCCCACTATGGCTCGATCTCGGCCGTGACGCTGGTCGCGGTCACCGGTGTTCTCACGCAGATGGGCGTTCCCTTCGAGGGCTATCTGATCGCGGTCGCGGCGGCGATGGAGACGCCCGCGATACTCTCCGCCCTGCTGCTGGCCCGGCGCGGCGGCGCCGCGAGCTTGAGCGGGCAGAAGACATCCGACCTGGTGCGCGAGATCGGCCTCAACGGCTCCGTCGTCATGCTGCTCGGCGCCTTCGTCATCGGCGCCATCTCCGGCGCACGGGGCATGTCGATGCTGAAACCCTTCCTGGTCGATCCCTTCGCCGGCTTCCTCTGCCTGTTCCTGCTCGACATGGGGCTGGTCGCCGGCCGCGGCCTGAAGCCCGGCCTGAAACACCTGTCGGGCGGCCTGGTGGCGTTCGCGGTCTTCATGCCGCTGATCGGCGCCGGCGTCGCGGCGTTGCTGGCGATGGCGATCGGCCTGTCGCCGGGCGGCATGGCCGTGTTCATGACGCTGGCGGCGTCGGCCTCGTACATCGCCGTCCCCGCGGCGCTCAGGCTGGCGTTGCCGGAGGCCAATCCGGCGATCTCGCTCACCCTCTCGCTCGGGGTCACCTTTCCCTTCAACCTCGTGCTCGGCATCCCGCTCTACATCGCGGCTGCCACCTGGCTCGCCGGGAGATAGTCATGCAGATGCACCCCAAGAAGCGGCTGGAGATCTTCATCGAGGCGCCGCTGATGCGTCGCATCGCCGACCGGCTCGATCGGGCCGGCGTCACGGGATATTCGGTCCTGCCGGTGATCGCCGGCGCCGGCCGCGATGGCGGCTGGTCGACCGACGGACAGGTGAGCGACGCCAGCCGCCAGGTGGCGATCGTCTGCATTCTGGACGCCGCGCGCCTGCCGGCCGTCCTGGAATCGGTCTACGAGGTCGTATCCCACCAGATCGGGCTCATCGCCGTCTCGGACGTCGAGGTCGTGCGGCCGGCCCGGTTCTGAGAGGCCAGCCTGAGAAGAATCGAGTCGTTTCAATCGCTTGTCATGTTCTCGTGGACCGCGAGCCTCCGGCTCGCTCATGTTCATGAAGGCCGATGACACGGGAACCTGCTCGACCATGAGCGCGATATGAAGAGGCTGCCGGCTGCATGAAGAAGAAGGGCCGCATCGGATCGTTCCTCGACGACTTCCTGAAGCAGGACAGACTCTACGAGGAAGTGACCGCGCGGGCGATCAAGCGCGTCATCGCCCGCCAGCTCGACCGGTTGCTCGGACAACGAGTCGGTGACCCTGGGGACGCTCACCCGCGCGGCGCATGCCGTGGGGCGGAAACTGCGGCTGGAGCTGGTCTGACTCCGGGCCCTCATGCTGGCACTGCTAGCAGCCTGGCGAAATTCGCGAGGCTGATTTGCGAAAGGCGATTCACAGGTTCAGCCGGATTCGCCCTATGTTTTCGCTATCGTCGCACGATGCCTGACTTCGAAAGGCCGAGCCGCCGGACATGCCCGTCCGTGTCGGCGCCTTGTGCCGACGCGGACCTGAACCTTTGACCATGCCCCGCCCGGCGCGCCCGCCGGGTACGATCCCTGGAGGATGAGGGGCCGTCCCTCGGCCTTGCCCTTACCGGGTACTGAGCCGTGAGTAGCAAGCAAAAGGCCGTCCCCGCCGACGACTGTCCGGCAGTGGGGTGGACCGAGGCGCGAAAAACGCGTCCGAGAGCTGATGAGACAGTCTTCTGCGGCCGCCCGAGGTGGGGCCGCAGGGTCAGATTCCCGCAAAGGCACATGTGGGCGCTCAACCTGTGTCACAACCTTTGTCTCAACTTGGTGTGACACAGGCCGTGCGCAGCACGGCCCAATAGCGACAGGTCGCGGCTTGTAACCAAGCCGCCTTGCGTAGCAATGTCCGAAAGCGTCGACCGGTGCTGCGCACGTCCTCGGCATGGGCATCGACGTGAAGACCCCCTCCGGCGCTGCGTGCCAGCTCCCCCGAGACGGTAGGGCTATCGCATATGGCCACTCCCGTCGTCCTGAGCGGAGCGAAGCGTAGTCGAAGGACCTCTTTTCCGTTCGATGGACTGCGGAAAAGAGGTCCTTCGACTGCGCCGCCCTTCGGCCGGCTC
>JAESGK010000266.1_pt1 | contig 30326 bp, 30 predicted proteins | sample 9269681 | NCBI WGS metagenome assembly JAESGK01 (sample SAMN14515347, study PRJNA621673) | algae metagenome | isolation source: Timaviella obliquedivisa GSE-PSE-MK23-08B and co-occurring heterotrophs from... | place: USA: Grand Staircase Escalante National Monument, Utah | collected 2006-08-15
CGACCCTAACCCGGAAATCGCCGGTGACCGCCGCAAGGCCGCTCCCTCGCTACAGCGCACCCGATGGGCGCGCTCGCTCGCGGCCTTGCTCCAACCAGCTACACCACCACCGGGGGCACGACCCCGCTCATGACGCGCTCCCACCAGGGGCGATTGTCGAGGAACCAGCGCACGGTGTCCCTGAGGCCGCTGTCGAAACTGTGCCGGGGCCGCCAGCCGAGTTCGGTCCTGATCTTGCCGGCGTCGATGGCATAGCGCGCGTCGTGGCCGGGCCGGTCGGTGACGAACTGGATCAGCTTCTCGTGCGGCCGGTTGGGGCTCCCCGGCAGCAACTCGTCGAGCAGGGTGCAGATCGTGCGCACGACCTCGATGTTCCTGCGCTCGCTGTCGCCGCCCACATTGTAGGTCTCGCCCGGACGACCCCTGCGCAGCACCAGGGTCAGCGCCTCGGCATGGTCCTCGACGTGCAGCCAGTCGCGCACGTTCTCGCCCTTGCCGTAGACCGGCAGGCTCTCGCCCGCGAGCGCGCGCAGGATGACGAGCGGGATCAGCTTCTCCGGGAAATGATACGGCCCGTAATTGTTCGAGCAGTTGGTGGCGAGCGTCGGCAACCCGTAGGTGTGATGCCAGGCGCGGACCAGATGATCGGACGCTGCCTTGCTGGCGGAGTAGGGCGAGTTGGGCTGGTAGGGCGTGGTCTCGGTGAACTGTCCGGTGGCGCCCAGAGATCCGAAGACCTCGTCGGTCGAGATGTGCTGGAAGCGGAAGCGGGTGCGCGCCGCCTCGTCCAGGCTGCGCCAGTGGGCGAGCGTCGCCTCGAGCAGGGTGTAGGTCCCGACGACGTTGGTCTCGATGAACGGCGCGGCGCCGTCGATCGAGCGGTCGACGTGGCTCTCTGCCGCAAGATGCAGCACGGCGTCGGGCCGTACATCCCGAAAGACCGCGTCGAGGGCGATACGGTCGCAGATGTCGACTTTGAAATGGCGGTGACGGCTGCTGGTGCGCGCGTCGGCCAGGGATTCCAGGTTGCCGGCGTAGGTCAGCTTGTCGACATTGGCCACCGACCAGTCGGTGTCGCGGACGATGTGGCGGACGACGGCCGAGCCGATGAATCCGGCGCCACCGGTGACGAGAATCCTCAATGGTGCAGGATCTGGCCGAGGAACAGCTTGGTCCGCTCGTTCCTTGGATTGGCGAAGAATTCCTCCGGCTCGTTCTGTTCGACGATTTCGCCGCGGTCCATGAAGATGACCCGATCGGCGACGGCGCGGGCGAAGCCCATTTCGTGCGTCACCACCATCATGGTCATGCCTTCGCTGGCCAGCTCGACCATGACGTCGAGCACCTCCTTGACCATTTCAGGATCGAGGGCCGAGGTCGGCTCGTCGAACAGCATGATCTTGGGGCGCATGCAGAGGGCGCGGGCGATCGCGACGCGTTGCTGCTGGCCGCCCGAAAGCTGGCCGGGATACTTCAGCGCCTGCTCGGGGATGCGCACGCGATTGAGCAGCGCCATGGCGATCTCTTCGGCGTCCTTCTTGGGCATCTTCTTCACCCAGATCGGCGCCAGGGTGAGGTTGTCGAGGATCGTGAGGTGCGGGAACAGGTTGAACGACTGGAAGACCATGCCGACTTCGCGGCGGATCGCCTCGATGTTCTTGACGTCGTTGGAGAGCGTCACGCCATCGACGACGATGTCGCCGGCCTGGTGTTCCTCGAGGCGGTTGATGCAGCGGATCAGCGTCGACTTGCCGGAACCCGACGGTCCGCAGATCACGATCTTCTCGCCTTCCTTGACGTCGAGGTTGATGTCGGACAGCACATGGAACTGGCCGAACCACTTGTTGACGCTCTTGAGTTCGATCAGCGACGCGCTGTTGGAGAGATCGCGGGCGGCCCTTGCTGCCATGTCTTTGCTCCCTGACGGCGCCTAGCGGCGCGTCCCCTTGTTCAATTCGACCTCGAGATACTTGCTGTATCGCGACATCGAGTAGCAGAAGATGAAATAGACGAAGGCGGCGAAGAGGTAGACCTCGGCCGGGAAGCCAGCCCAGTTCGGGTCGACCAGCGCCTGGTTGGCGGTGTTGAGGAAGTCGAAGATGCCGATGATCAGGACCAGCGAGGTATCCTTGAAGAAGCCGATGAAGGTGTTGATGAGCGGCGGGATGACGACGCGCAACGCCTGCGGCAGGATGATCAGCAGCGTTCTCTGCGGATAGTTCAGCCCCATCGCGTCGGCCGCCTCGAACTGACCCTTGGGCAGCGATTGCAGGCCACCGCGGATGACCTCGGCGATATAGGCGCCGGCGAACAGGATGACGGCCACCTGGGCGCGCAGGAACTTGTCGATGGTGGTGCCGGAAGGCAGGAACAGCGGCAGCATGACCGAAGCCATGATCAACAGGCTGATCAGCGGCACGCCGCGGATCAACTCGATGAAGCCCACGCACAGGCCCTTGATCAGCGGCAGGTTGGAGCGGCGCCCGAGCGCCAGCAGGACGCCGTAGGGGAAGGCAAAAGCGAGACCGTAGGTGGCAAGGATGATGGTGACGGGGATGCCGCCCCACAGGCTGGTCTCGACGTAGTCGAGCGGCGCGATGGCAAGGCTCCAGCCCGGCAGTATGCCGGCGATCCGCAGCGCCAGACCGACGAGGCCGATGGCGGCCAGCGCGCGATAGGCGTTCATCTCGCCTGCGCCGGCGACGAGCTTGCGCAGGCTCATGCCGGCGCCGCCGATCACAAGCGCAATGGACAGGAAGAGGCTGAGCGGAATGTGGATCTGGCCGAACATCAACAGGAAGGTCGCGAAAGAGCCGACGCTCCAGATGACCAACAGCCGCCAGTTCCACATCCGCCGGTCGGCGCTCAGCACCAGCATGGCCAGCATCGCAATGACGGCAAACAACGGCCGCCAATGCTGCTCGTAAGGGAACGAGCCGAAGAAGATGTAGCGGTACTTCTCCCGAATCAGTGCCCAGCAGGCGCCGCCGCCCCGGCATTCGCTCCCGGTGGCCGCCGTGAAGGTCGCGGTGAAGAGCGCCCACTCGAGGAAGCCGGACAGTATCCAGCCGACGGCGGCGATGAGTACCACGGTGGTGAGGCCGTTGGCCCAGCTGCTGAACAGGTTTCGGCGGATCCAGCCGAGCGCGCCGCTGTCGTCGATGGGCGGAGCAAGTTGGCGGCGTTCGCCGGCGGGCAGGGCATCGTCGGACATGCTCAGCGCTCCGTCAGGGCGATGCGTTTGTTGTACCAGTTCATGAAGGCCGAGATCGACAGGCTGACCGACAGATAGGCGGCCATGATGAGCAGGATGTTCTCGATCGCCTGGCCGGTCTGGTTGATGGTGACGTTGATCGAGGCCACGAGGTCGGGATAGCCGATGGCGATGGCAAGCGAGCTGTTCTTGGTGATGTTGAGATACTGGCTCGTCATCGGTGGCACGATGACCCGCAGCGCTTGCGGCAACAGCACCAGCCGCATCGACTGGCCGCGAGACAGGCCGAGGGCCGACGCCGCTTCGCTCTGGCCCTTGTGCAGCGCCAGAATACCCGAGCGCACGATCTCGGCCACGAATGCCGAGGTATAGAGGACGAGGCCGACAAGGAGCGCGGTGAACTCCGGCTGGATCACCGTGCCGCCTTCGAAATTGAAACCCTTGAGCGCGGGCCAGCTCATGGCGCTTGGCGCACCGGCGGCGAGCCAGACCAGCAGCGGCAGGCCGATGACCACGCCGAGACCCGTCGAGATCGAGGGGAACGGCAGGCCGGTGGCCTCCTGACGCTTCCGTGCCCACCGGTGCAGCACGACGGCGCCGACGATGCCGACGACAAAAGCGACACCCATCCATTTGTGGATGGGGTCCGCTATCGGCACCGGAAAGTAGAGGCCGCGGTTGCTGAGGAACAGCGAGCCCCACAACGCACTGATCGCCTGCCGGGGGCCGGGAAAGGCTTCGCTGATCAGCTTGTAGAAGAGGAACAGCCACAGCAGCAGCGGCACGTTGCGGAACGCCTCGACGTACCACTCGCAGATCTTGCCGAGGAGCCAGTTGGGCGACAGCCGACCGACGCCGATCAGCGTTCCCAGGATGGTGCTGAGGACGATGCCGAGAACGGCGACGCGGAGCGTGTTCAGGATGCCGACCCAGATCGCGCGGGCATAGGTACTGGCCGGCGAATACTCGATCATCGTGTCGCCGATCTCGAAGCCGGCTTCGCGTCCGAGATAGTCGAAGCCGCTGGCGATCTTCTGGCGGGCGAGGTTTTCGATGGTATTGCTGACGAGATACCAGGCAAGGCCGCCGACCAGGCCGACAACCACGATCTGGAAAACCCAGCCGCGAACGATCGGGTCGTTCCAGGGCGCCACTTTAACGCGCGGTGTTGAGCCCAGTGCCGCGACTGCCATACCCTAGTTCCCCTGCCTGCCGCGGTAGTCCCGCGTTTCCGGTTCTGGTGTCCGTTGTTCCGATTGTAAGTGGGAATCCCGCACTTGCAACCGGCCAAACCGGCGCCGGTCAGGCGCAATTCCTGCGCGTGCCGGCGCCGTCGCGTCGGGATCGCTACCTTATGGGTGGCGCATACTGCAGGCCGCCCTTGGTCCACAGTTCGTTCTGGCCGCGGGCGATCTTGAGCGGCGAACCCATGCCGACGTTGCGATCGTAGCTCTCGCCGTAGTTCCCGACCTGCTTGATGATGTTGTAGACCCATTTCTCGTCGACCCCGAGCGCTTTGCCCATCCCGGGCGTGACGCCGAGGATGCGCTTGATGACCGGGTTGTCGCTCTTCAGCATCTCGTCGACATTCTTGGTGGTGATGCCGTATTCCTCCGCCTCGATCATGGCGTACAGCGCCCAGCGCACGATGTCGGCGAACTGGCTATCGCCATGGCGCACGACCGGGCCCAGCGGCTCCTTCGAGATGATCTCCGGCAGGATGACGAAGTCTTCTATGGTGAGCGGGGCTGGCACGTTCGCGGCCCGGGTGGCCGCCAGGGCCGAGGCGTCGGTCGTGTAGACGTCGCAGCGTCCGGCGAAGAAGGCGGCGCGGATCTCGTCGACCTTCTCGATGACGACCGGCTTGAACGTCATCTTGTTGCCACGGAAATAGTCGGCCAGGTTGAGCTCAGTGGTCGTCCCAGGGGCGACGCAGACGGTGGCGCCGCTCAACTCCTTGGCGCTCTTGAGGCCGAGTTTCTTGGGCACCATGAAGCCCTGACCGTCGTAGTAGGTGACGCCGGTGAAATCGAAACCCAGCGCCGTGTCGCGCGTCAGGGTGATCGTCGTATTGTTGGACAGCAGGTCGACCTCGCCCGACTGCAGGGCGGTGAAGCGCTGCTGCGAGGTCAGCGGGACGTACTTTACCTTGTTGGCGTCGCCAAAAATGGCCGCTGCGACCGCTCGGCAGATGTCGACATTCAGGCCGACCCATTTGCCCTGGCTGTCGGCCAGCATGAAGCCAGCCGTGCCCGTGCCGACGCCGCAGAGCAACTGGCCGCGTGCCTTGATGGCGTCAAGTTCCTTGCCGGCATGAGCTGCCCCCGCTGCACCCATTACGACTGCGGCAAATCCCGCCGCTACTGCAGTTATTGTCTTTTGCATCGTGCCTCCCGTTCGTTTTCCCAGACGAAGTGTCCTCCCGCGAAGCAATGCAAGCAACAGGCCAAACGAAAGCCGCCGCCCTTGCGGGCGGCGGCCTGTCTCGATTGGCCTTGCGGGCTCGAGATGGATTCGGGCTAGCGGATGGGCGGTGCGTACTGCAGGCCGCCCTTGGTCCACAGGTTGTTCAGCCCGCGGTCGATCTTGAGGATCGAGTCCTTGCCGACGTTGCGCTCGAAGCTCTCGCCGTAGTTCCCGACCTGCTTGACGACGTTGTGGACCCACTTCTCGTCGACTCCGAGCGCCTTGCCCATGCCGGGGGTGACGCCGAGGATGCGCTTGATGACCGGGTTGTCGCTTTTCGCCATCTCATCGACGTTCTTGGACGTGATGCCGTACTCTTCGGCCTCGATCATGGCGTACTGGGTCCAGCGCACGATGTCGACGAACTGGTTGTCGCCGTGGCGCATGACGGGTGCCAGGGGCTCCTTGGAGATGATCTCGGGCAGGACGATGTAGTCGTTCGGCGACTGTCCCGACGGCACGTTTGCGACCCGCGTCGAGTAAAGGGCGGACGAATCGTTGGTGTAGACGTCGCAGCGCCCGGAGAAGAAGGCGGCGCGCACCTCCTCGACTTTCTCGATGACCACCGGCTTGAAGGTCATCTTGTTGGCGCGGAAATAGTCGGCGAGATTGAGTTCGGTCGTCGTGCCCGGCTGAACGCAGACCGTGGCGCCGTTCAGATCCTTGGCGCCCTTCACGCCGAGCTTCTTGTTCACCATGAAGCCCTGGCCGTCGTAGTAGGTGACGGCGCCGAAGTCGAAGCCCAGCGCGGTGTCGCGGGTCAGGGTTTCGGTGGTGTTGTTCGACAGCATGTCGACCTCGCCGGACTGCAGCGCCGTGAACCGCTGCTGCGCGGTGAGCGGAACGTACTTGACCTTCTCGGCATCGCCGAAAATGGCCGCCGCGACGGCGCGACAGACATCGACGTTCAGACCGACCCACTTGCCTTGGCTGTCGGCCAGACCGAAGCCCGCGACGCCCGTCGGCACGCCGCAGGTCAGCGATCCTCTCGCCTTGATGGCATCGAGATCCTTGCCGGCATGCGCCGTACCCGCGACACCGACCAGCGTGGCCGCGGCAACGCCGGTGGCCAATAGCTTGTTCAACATGTGATTCTTCCCTCGTGGTTGCCTCTGAACACCCGGCCGGCCGCCTTGAGCGGCCGTTCACGGGCGTTGGCGCAATTCGTAGGCGATCAAACGCCCCCGCGCAACGCCGCCCAGTCGGGCCGGGACACCCTGAAGGACGGTGACGAACGACTGTGGCTAGAGGCGATCCGCGCCCTGGGCACCGAACGGATTCTTCGACCAGGGCTCGGAATCCTGCGAGCCGCGGAACCAATCGCCGAGCGAACGCGACTTGCCGCGGCTGCTGGCCGCGCGGATTTCCTGCTGCCACTGGCGGTAGGAGACCAAAGCTTCGCCGCTCAGCGTAATGGCGCCGCCCTTGTCCGAGATATAGGGCGCCGGATCGACGAACTGGCCGTTCACGATCACCGAGAAATGCAGGTGCGCACCGGTCGACCGGCCGGTCGAACCGACATAGCCGATCAGGTCGCCCTTGCGGACCCGAGTGCCGGGACCCATGCCATCGGCGAACCGCGACATGTGGGCGTAGAGGGACTCGAAATTGTCGGCGTGGCTGACTTTTACGGTGCGGCCGTAATTGAAGTACCAGCCCTGGTGGTTGATCACCCCGTCGGCCGCCGCGAAGATCGGATCTCCGGTCTTGCCTTCGAAATCGATGCCGTTGTGGAAGCCGCCGCCGCTCTTGCGACCGTAATAGCGGCGTGTGCCGAACGGCGAGGAGATGCGGGCGCCGGGCCGCGGGTCGGTGAGCGCGGTGCCACCCAGCCGCCGGCCCTGTTCGTCGAACCAGCCTTCCGGCTCGTTGGGCGGCGCGAACCACCAGAAGGATTGCTTGTTCTGCCCATCGCCAAGGCTGGCGAGGAGAATGCGTGGGGCGCCATCGACAGTGCGGCCCTGGAGCACTTCCACCTTCTCGGTGGGGGGCGCGAACCCGGCCAGAGCCTGGGTCAGTTCCTTGAGCGTCGCCGAACTGGTGCCAGCCGGCGCCAGGCTGGTAACCAAGGTCGCGCTGCTGGCTTTGACCACGGTGACCGATCCGGCGACGACCGAGCGGGCGCCGGGACCGGCGGCTGCCGTCGTGCTGGGCACGGTGGAGACCCGTTGATCGTCGTTCTCGGTGGCCCCAGGGGCGAGCTTGAAGCCGAAGGAGCCGTCGGCCGTCCGCTCCAGTTCCACGGCGAGGGAGCTTGCGGAAAAGAGCTGCAGAGCCACCAGGCGCTTGGGCTGGTTGGCGCCCTGGGAGGCCAGGATGGCCCGGCCGGAGCTGGCTTCCTTGGCGTTCAGCTGGCTCAACGCCTTGCTGACGGCGTCCGCCGCAGCGCGGGCGTCGGCGGGGTCGACCTTGAGGCTGACGAGCTGCTCGACGACAAAGCCGTCGCTGCCGATTGCAAAGGGCTGAATGTCTTCGGTGGAGGCGGCCTTGGCCGGCGCCTTGAGCTGGTTCTTGCTGGGCGCCTTGACCTGGGCGATCACCCCGGCGGCACAGAAAAGCTGAAACGTCAAAACGGCGAGAGTGGCGGTCACAAGGGTGCGAACGGTTCGCCAGCGCTGGCCGCGCTCATCGCGCGTAGTCGTGGACGCCATAGGCCTCTCCCGATCCATTGAACTCAAACAACTGTCGTAGAGGCCAATCAACGAATTCACCGACCTCCCCCAGGTCGATGCCCCCCGCGATGCCCCGCCGGGCGATACTGGCTACGGACTACCCACAAGTCCAACAAAAAGTTGCAAAAATGCAACACTCGCGCAATGTAGATAACTAATTGTTATATATAGACTTTATTCCTCAAGAGCGGCGCCGGTCACGAAAGGTCACAGGGAATGGATCCTTTTCCTGGGCCGACTTTCGCAGGGCTGGATAGCTCGCCAGCAGGCCCGCGGCCTCTGCCATCTCCTCGACATCGTTGAACACGGGAACGCCTGCGCGCTCCATGGCGGCGAACCAGCCGGCCTTGTCCGGCAGGGTGCCCATCATGCTGTGGAGCAGAGGCAGCCGGGTGCCGGCGGCAAGATCCGCCAGCCGGGCGATGACCGGGGCGGCGTCGACCATGAACGGCACCACGTGGATCATCAGTGCCATGTCGTAGGCGTTGGCGGCATGGCTCATGGCTGCCTCGACGGCGAGCCCGAAGCGGTCCTCCCGGGCGTCGGCCAGCAGGTCGATCGGATTGGCGACCGAGGCTTCCGGTGGCAGCTGCTGGCGCAGGACCTCGGCCATGGCGGTCGGCAGAGCGCCGAGATCCAGCCCCTCGAGGATGGCTTGGTCGGCGCAGAGCACCCCGGGACCTCCCGAATTGGACAGGATCAGCGCCCGGTTGCCCAGGCCCTGGGGGAACCGGCCGAACGCCTTGGCGGCCAGCAGCAGCCGGCGCAGGCTTGTCACCCGGACGATGCTGCAGGAAGCGCAGAAGGCGTCGATGGCGGCATCGTCGTTGGCGACGGCGCCGGTGTGTGCCGAAGCCGCGCGACCGCCGATCTCGGTCCGTCCGCCAAACAGGGCGATCACAGGCTTGGTGGCCGCCACGGCACGGGCGACTTGGCGGAAACGTTCATGGTCCTCGATCGACTCGACATAAAGCAGCGCCGCGCGGATTTCCGGGCGATCGCCCAGCCAGGCGAGGTAGTCCTCGACGCCGAGATGGACGGCGTTGCCGACCGAGACCACCGACATCAGCGACAGGCCTCGGGCATTTGCCTTGTCGATGAACTCTTCGGCCAGCGCCCCGGACTGGGAGATGAAGGCAAGACCGTTGCCCGACCCGGCGGCGACGCCGGGCGGCAGGTCGCGCAGGAAGGTCGCGGCGAAGCGCCAGACCGGATCGAGATGGATAACGCCGGCGCAATTGGGGCCTGCGATGGTGAGGCCGCGCTCGGCCGCGAGCTTCAGCAAAGCTTCGTTGCGCGCTTCGCCGACCGGCCCGGCTTCGGCAAAGCCGCCGGGCAGGATGAGAAAGTTGCAAATGCCGCGATCCGCCGCTTCGCGCACGGCGTCGAGGATCGCGTCGGGCCGGATGACGATGACGGCCAGGTCGACCGGCGGGTCGATGGCGCCGATCGAGGTCACCGCCTCGTAACCGAAAATCGTGCCCCCCTTGGGGTTGACCGGCACCACGCGACCGCCATATCCGGCGTGGCGCAACATCTGCATGACGGCGCCGCCAGACGACGTGGCACGCTCGCCGGCGCCGACGACGGCGATGCTGCGGGGCGCGAAGAACGGCGAGAGGTCGTGGGCAGGAAAGGTCATGGATGGCTGTTGCAGCACAGGCGGCGAAGGGGGACAAGTTGGCCGATCCGATCGAACTTCTGATCCAGGGACGCGCCCACGATCTGGGTGGCGGCTTTGCCGTGCGACGTGTTCTGCCCAGCGCGAAGCGGCGCATGGTCGGGCCGTTCGTCTTCCTCGATCATTTCGGGCCGATGGACGTGCCGCCGGGCGGCGGCATGGCGGTGCGACCGCATCCGCATATCGGCCTCGCCACGGTGACATACCTGTTCGACGGTGGGATCTTCCATCGCGACGGCCTGGGCTTCGCCCAGGCGATCAAGCCTGGCGACGTCAACTGGATGACGGCCGGCCGCGGCATCGTCCATAGCGAGCGCACCGAGCCGGAGATGCGCCGGACGGGCTTTCGCATGCATGGCGTCCAGACCTGGGTGGCGCTGCCCAAGACACATGAGGAAACGGAGCCCGCTTTCGAGCATGTCGAGGCGGCGCGGCTGCCGGCCTGGCAGGAGCAGGGCGCGGCGCTCCGCCTGATCGTCGGCACCTATGCCGGACGTACGGCGCCAACGACGCATTTCTCGCCGATCTTCTATGTGGGCGCCGAGTTGGCGGCTGGAGCGAAGGTCGCCGTCTCGCCGGAGCACGCCGAGCGCGCGATCTATGTTGCCGAGGGATCCGTCACGGTTGGCGATCGCATCCTGGTCGTCGGCGACCTCGCGGTTCTGGCTGCCGGCGTGACGGCCGACCTCGTGGCCGGCGCGGACAGCGCCAAGCTGATGCTGTTGGGCGGTGCCGAGATGGATGGACCGCGGCACATCTGGTGGAACTTCGTGTCGTCAACCAAGGAACGCATCGAAGTCGCCAAGGCCGACTGGCGCGAGGGCCGCTTTGCCATGGTGCCGGGAGATCCGGAATTCATCCCGCTGCCGGATCGCTGAGCGTCCTCAGGTCGAAGAAGGCGGAGTCCAGACCGTCTCCTCGTCGAGCGGATAGACCGGCCGCGGCAGCTTGCTCCAGGTGAAGTTGGCCAGCACCGGCGACGTCAGGCCCGGGCAGTCGACTTCGAAGATCTGGTCCGGCTTGAAGAATTCATCGAAGCCGCCGCGGAAATGGCCGCGGCTCTTGACGACGACGACGCGCGCCTGGGCGATGTCGAGGTCGAACATCTCGAACTGGCGCGGGTCCATGCACTGGCAGCGATGGCTGATGACGACGACCTGGACGCCGCCGAGATCGAGCAGCGCCGAGGGGCCCATGTCCGACGAGACGTTCCTTAGCACGCCACGGCGGCCGACGTAGCGGCCGTCCGACAGTTTCACGACCTTGGCCTCGCAGTCGAACGGCAGCGAGAATTCCTGGTGCTCCTCGGTATTGAACGCGGCGGTGAAGATCGCACCCTCGCCTGCCTGATGGGCTTTTGCTGCCAGCGCCCGGTCGTTGAAGACGCCGAAGATGACATTCTGGACGCCGGCGCTCTTCAGGGCCCGCAGCAGGTAGGTCGTGTTGCCGCGTCCGCCGCCGCCGGGATTGTCGGCGACGTCGGCCAGGATGATCGCCTTGCGGCGGCGATCGCGACCGACCGAGGCCGCGAGCTGGACGGCGTCGCCCAGCGACATCATTGCGCGCTTGAAGCGCTCCTTCATGCCCCATGCGCGCTTGGCGATGTCGAGCGAAAGTGTTGCGGCGGCCTGGCGGTTGCCGTTGCGCGCCGTCACGACCGCAGTGAGGCCGTTCTTCGGGCTGTCGCTGTAGGCGAAGCCCGCCATCACCGAGACGTTGAGGATGTCGCCGCCGACCTTGGTCTGGCCGTACTTGACGAGGTCGGCGTAAGGACCCTTGGCCGTGAGCAGCGAAATCTGCGGCGCCACGATCGGCACCTTGACCATTTCGATCGCCGCCTTGGCGCCAGCCAGGCACTCGCGCATGTGCACGGCCGCCTCGACGCCGCGCTCGTAGATGTCGGTGTGGGGGTTTTCGAGATAGCCGACGAACACCGAGATGTTGTCGATCATCTTGCGCGAGACGTTGGCATGCAGGTCGAACACGACGACGATCGGAATTCCAGGACCGGCCACGCGACGCACGATCTCGAACAGGTCGCCGTCGGGATCGTCGGTGCCTTGGGCCAGTGCCGCGCCATGGCTCGAGATGAACACCGCATCGAGGGGCAGCGAGGCTTTCAGGCCGGCCTCGATCTCGCGCAGGTAGTCGCGGAAGAAACCTTCCGCGACCGGCCCGCCCGGTTGGGCGAGCGAAACGCGGAGCGGCACCGGCGTCCAGTTGCCGGTGCGGTCCATCTCGGTGAAGAAGCCGGGCAGGTCCGGCATGGTGATCGACGCGCCGGAGCGCGCTTCGCTCACGATGCGGTTGCCGCGAATATCGACATCCTGTTCGAAATCGGCGGCCGTGGTGACGGGCGAGAAGCGGTTACACTCGATGGCGAAGCCGAGAATGGCTATTCGCGGGTTGTCCTGGGACAACGTTTCCTCCTAAAGCCGGCAAGAAAAATGCCTCGTCCGGCTACCGGAACGTAGCGACCCGTGCGAACCATGGCGAGGGGCTGCTCTTGCAGATCAGGGGTGCTCAGAAGAGGATCAGCCTGGCGCCCAGGATGCCGAGCGGCCAGCGACCGGCCGCATAAAGACGAAACTTGCTTTCGAATAGCGAGGCCGTTTGGCCGGCCAGCCGCGCGACGGCAAGCTGATAGACCGCCTGCGCGGCGGCACCGGCTGCGACATGGATTGAGGCGGCAGTGACATTGCCGGCGCGCGCAGCCGCCGTGGCCGCCTTGCCGTGTACCAGGTCGCCGGTTTCGGTCGTGAGCTCGGTGAGAGAGGTCCACAGCGCGCGGCCGGGATGTTGTGCTTCGGCGCGGGCGAGCAGCGCCTTGCGCAGCGCCTCCTCGCGATCCCACCAGGCGAGCGATGTGTCGGGCGATTTCAGGAAAGATTCGGCCTCGGGCCAATTCCTGACGAGCGCGACGTCGGTCGTATCCGCATAAGCCTTGGCGTCGGCACGGTCGCCGTCGCTAAATGGCTCGCCGAGGGCGGCGAACCACGACGCGGCGCGGACCTCCGCCCGCAATGGCCCAAGGAAGATCACGCCGCCTCGCGAATCTCCGGCAGCGTCAGCCCGTACTTGGCGGAGACTTCGGTCGCGCGCTTGACGAAATCCTCGCGCATCTCGTCGTTGGTGCGCTGCTTGATCTTCCACTTGCGGAAGATCTCGTTGTTCTTCGACTTCGAGCCACCGAAGAACTTGGGCAGGTACGGCCAGTATTCGTCGACCGCCGCCTGCAGGCGCGCCTTGCCGTCAGGCGTCTTCACCAGCTCGGCGGAGAAGTCCTCGCCGAACTGGGCGTGGAAACGCTCTTCCGGCATGGTCGCGCGCGCGAGATTGCGCAGAGGATGGAAGGTGCAATGGAGCAGGTCTTCGACCTGCAGGATCTCGGCCAAGTCGGCCAGCAGCTTGATGGCGACGAACTCCTCCCAGGTCTTCAACGGAAACTCGAAGATCGACAGCGGCTTTTTTCCGGTGCCAGGCACCATGCGCTCCTCGGGAATGCCGATTTGCACGCCGAGCTGCTTGAAGCGGACATGATGCCCGTATTCCTCCATCGCCACGCGGCAGGTCAGCCACTTGGCGTAAGGCGTCGGTGCATAGGCAATGGCCGGCTCATCGAACACCTGCGCGCCGTAGAGTTCGTTGACGGCATGGCTGATGACGAGCTTGCCGATGGCCTCGCGATATTCCTCGGGCGCGTCCTTCAGCTCTTCGACGGTCTTCACGACGATGTCGGTCATGGGGCTCTCCTCAGACGAGGGGTTCTGTGTTGAAGGCTTCGAGATCGGTGGTCATGTCGGTGAACTGGGCGGCGAATTTCGTGGTGAGGTCCTGCGCCAGCGTTGCCGGCTGGTCGACGACGAGCGTCGCCACGGGCCGCGGCTGGCTGAACAGGAACACCTCTCGGCCGCGCACGCCGAACAGTTGGCCGGTGATCGTCTTCGCGGCGGGTGAGGCGAGGGAGGTCACGAGCGCCGCGACATGGTGCGCGCCAATCTTGAGCGCGCGCTCCTTATAGGTCTTCTGCGCGTCGTTGGCGGGCTGGATGATGTCGGTGACCCGCGTCTTGGCAAATGGCGCTACGGCATTCACCGTGATGTTGGCGCGCTGCAGGTCCATGGCGGTGACCCGCGTGAGGCCGAACAGACCGGCCTTGGCGCTGGCGTAAGCGGCTTGGCCGAGATTGCCGTAGAGGCCCGCCGACGAGACGATGTTGACGATGCGTCCCCAGTCGTAGCCGTCCCCCTTTGAGCCTGGGCCGCCCCGCCCGGATTTGCCCTGCTCGCGCATGACCGCGGACGCGGCGTTGATCAGGTAGAAGGCGGACGACAGGTTGGTGCGGATCACCGCATCCCAGTCGCGCGGATCGGCGCGGAAGACGAAGGCGTCGCGCAGGATCGCGGCATTGTTCACGACGATGTCGATGCCGCCGAAATTCTTTACTGCCAGGTCGACGAGTTGCCGGGCGACGCCCGGCGAAGCGACGCTCTCGGAGAAGGCGAGGGCGTTCTTGCCAAGCGCTTTTGCTGTGTCGCGTGCGATGGCGGGGTCGCCGTCCTCGCCCGAGATCGAGGCGCCATTATCGGCCACGATCACCGTCGCGCCCTCAGCCACGAGGGCTTCGGCGATAGCCCGACCGATGCCGCGGCCGGCGCCGGTGACGATCGCCGAGCGTCCTTCCAACAGACCCGTCATCTTTCCGCTCCCGTTTTCTTGTTGGCGCTGGCCATCTCGGCCGCGGTGTAGAAGGCGTCGGCGTGGACATCGATGCGCCGCATGCCGCGCCGCTCGAGCAGCTTGGTCGCCGCCTCGACCATGACCGGCGGTCCGGCGAGATAGGCCTTGCAGCCGTCGACCTCGTCGAAGTCCGCGGCGACGGCGTCGTGGACCAGGCCGCAGCGCCGGGTCATGCCGTCGCCCTCACTCAGCACCGGAATGAAATGCAGGTTCTTGTGGCGGTCGGCCAACGCGGCGAAATGGTCTTGCAGGTAGAGGTCGCGCTCGGTGCGGACGCCGAAGTAGCAGTAGATGTGCTGCGGCAGATTCTTCTGGAGCGCCCGCTCGACGATCGCCTTGATCGGCGCCATGCCCGAGCCGCCGGCGACCGCGATGATCGGCCCGCGATGGGCCTCGCGGAGGTAGGAGGCGCCGAACGGGCCTTCGACGCGCACGCTGGCGCCGATCTTGAGGCGTTCCGCGACATGGAGACTGGTGGCGCCACCCATGGTACGGCGGACGTGGAATTCCAGTATCGGGTCGCCCGGCACGTTGGCCATCGAATAGTCGCGCGGCGGGCATCCGTCGAAGGTGATGGAGGCGAACTGGCCGGCGGCGAAGTCGAACGGGCCGCCCGAAGCGATCTCCAGGCGCACGCGCTTGATGTCGTGCGTAGCGTCGTCGAGCCCGATTACCTTGCAGGTCAGAACGCGGCGGGGATGGACGATCAGGTCGTCCTCCTCGAGCCAGGCGATCTCGCATTCCTCCCAGGGCACGGCGCGGCAGGCGAGGATCAGGCCGCGGTCCTTCTCCTCGTCGGAGAGCGCGAACTCGGAATAGCCCTCCATCGTCACCTCGCCCTTGACGAGGTGCGACTTGCAGGCGCCGCAATTGCCGGACTGGCAGCCGAACGGGTAGGAGACGCCGGCGTCGAGGGCGGCTTCCAGGATGGTGGCGCCGGTCGGCACCTCGATGGTGCGGTCGGCCTGGGCGATGCGGACTTTGAAGCTCATCGGGAACTGCGCACGAGAATTTGTTTGATCCCCAAACAATCGCCGTTTACCACTCGCCCCATGGGCCGTCCACCTGCCAAAAGCCTCGACCGCGGCGTGCTGCCGACGCTGCTGGGCTACGTGCTGCGCCGCACGCAGTCGGCGGTCTTCGCCGACTTCGCCGCGACCTTCCAGGAGGGCGGCGCAGCGCTTACTCCCGGAGAGTTCGGCCTGCTCGTCCTCGTCGCCCGCAACACGGGCCTCAGCCAGATGGCGCTGGCGCGGGCATTGGGTATCGACCGCTCGACCCTGGTGCCGATCCTCGATCGGCTGCAGGCGCGTGGCCTTCTGATACGGCGGCGCTCGCCGGCGGATGGGCGCACGCATGCGCTGGGGCTGACGCCGTCCGGCAGCAAGGCGCTTGGCCGCTTCACCGCTTTGGTGCGCAGGCACGAGGAGCGCATCGCGTCGGGCCTTTCGACCGCCGAAACGCGCACGCTCATAGGCTTGCTGGAGAAGGTGCGGGCCGGCGCGCGTTCGCTATAGTCCGCGCCCTATGATTGATGCCCAATGACCTCAGCCCATCCCGATTTCAGCCATATCGACAGCCAGTCGATGAACGACGCCGATCTTCTCGCCGTGATGCGGGCCAATCCGCCGGAGCCTGTGAAGACGCTCAACGGCGAACTCATTGAAGTCGATTCAGCGCGTGGCGCCTGCCGCTTCCGGTTCGAGGTCGTGCCGGCCTTCTGCCATTCGGACGGCCGCATTTGCCAGGGCGGCTTTCTCACCGGCATGGTCGACACGGCCATGGCCAATGCCGCCATCGTCAAAGGTGGGCTGACCGTCGCGGTGCCGACGCTCGAACTGAAAATCAGCTTCTTCGAGGCGATGGGACCGGGGATCGTGTTCGCCGAAGGCAGGGTGATGCGCTGGGGTGGCTCGATCGGCTTTCTCGACGGCGACCTCAAGGACGAGAAGGGCCGCCTGATCGTGCACGCCACCTCGACCATCAAGATCGTGCGGCCGAAGAAGGGTTAGACAGCCTTCAGGCGCGCCACTTCTTCTTCCAGCTCCTTGATCCGCTGTGTGAGCTGGTTCACGGCCGGTGCGATCTCTGCCTCGCTGTAGCGCGCCACGATGTGCTGACGGCAGTTGATGTCCCAGGCCTCGATCCGGAAGGCGATCGCCCGTTGCGGCTTGGCTTTATAGGAGGGGTCGACCAGCCGCTCCATGAGCTCCGCGTCGCCCTCGATCACGCGGGCACGGCCCCAGAGCTTCAGCCGCTGTTGGGTCGCGTAATGCAGAATGAAGATGTGCGCCCGGTCGTCTTCCTTGAGATGACCCAGGGTGATGTATTGCCGGTTGCCGGCGAAATCGGCGAAGGCGAGCATGTGGCCGCCGATCGGCTTCAGGAAACCCGCCGGCCCGCCGCGATGCTGGATATAAGGTCGGCCATCGGCGCTGGCCGTCGCCAAGAAGAAGGTGTCGATCGCGGCCAGGAACTGCCGGAGGTCGTCGTTGATCTCCGTCTGCCAGTCGCGGTCCTCGAAGGAGGCGCGCGAGCCGAGACGCGTCTGCTCTGCCTTGACCGCCGGCGAGAACATCACGTCTTCGGGCTTTTCCATGACTACTCCAGTTTTTTGCCTAGCTCGCCCGCCACTTCCTGAATGAACTGCCAGGCGACGCGGCCCGAGCGCGAGCCGCGCGTGACCGACCATTCGACAGCGCGCTTGTGCAGCGTCTCTGCCGGCACGCCGAGCTTGTAGTAGGCGGCGTAGCCCTCGATCATGGCGAAGAAAGTGTCCTGGTCGGCGTTGTGGAAGCCGAGCCACAGGCCGAAGCGATCCGACAGCGAGACCTTTTCCTCGACCGCTTCCGACGGATTGATCGCCGTGGAGCGCTCGTTCTCGATCATGTCGCGCGGCATCAGGTGGCGCCGGTTGGACGTGGCGTAGAAGACCACGTTCTCTGGCCGGCCCTCGATGCCGCCTTCGAGCACCGCCTTGAGTGACTTGTACGCCGCGTCCTGGCCGTCGAACGAGAGATCGTCGCAGAACACGACGAAGCGACGCTTCGAGTTTCGGATCTGGCCGAGCAGGCCGGGCAGCGAGGGGATGTCCTCGCGATGGATCTCGACAAGCGCCAGCGGACCCGGCGGGCCGCCCAGCTCGCGATTCACATGGGCGTGGACCGCCTTCACGATCGAGCTCTTGCCGGCGCCGCGCGAGCCCCACAGCAATGCATTGTTGGCGGGCAGGCCCTTGGCGAAGCGCCGCGTGTTCTCGAGCAGGGTCTCCTTCTGCCGGTCGATGCCCATCAGCAGGTCGAGGTTGACCCTGTTCACCTTCGGCACCATCTCCAGCCGGTGGCCGGCGGAGTGCCAGACATAGGCTTCGGCCGCACCGATGTCGGCGCTGGGCGGTGCGGGCGGGGCCAGACGGTCGAGCGCTTCGGCGATACGTGAAAGCGTTGCTTTAAGGTCTTGATCCATCGTTGCCGGCTGCGTGAAAGGGGGCGACCATATCGCCCCCTGCTTGCATTGCAAAGCGGGCGCGGGCCGCTATAGTCCGCGCGCTTTTTCGACGGCCGGAAGATCAGGAGCAGAAGATGTTCATTTCCCCAGCGTGGGCTCAGGCGGCAGGCGGCGGCAGCGGGGATTTCCTCGTCCAGCTGTTCCCGTTGATCCTCATCTTCGTCGTGTTCTACTTCCTGCTGATCCGCCCCCAGCAGGCCAAGGTGAGGGCCCAGCGCGAGATGCTGTCCGGCGTCAAGCGCGGCGACCGCGTCGTCACCGGCGGCGGCATCATCGGGCTGGTCACCAAGGTGATCTCCGACAACGAGTTGCAGGTGGAACTTGCCGACGGCGTGCGGGTTCGCATCGTCAAGCAGACCATCACCGACATCCTGACCCGCGGCGAGTCGGTGCGCGGCGCCAAGGATGGCGAAGAGGACGACAAGCCGATGCTGCCGCCGCCGGCGCCGGCACCCGAGAGGAAGAGCCTGCTGGGCGGCCTGTTCGGCGGCAAGAAGTAGCCGAACCGGCTGGGAGAAGTAGGTCGGAATGCTCAATCTTCCGCGCTGGCAGACCATCGTCATCATCGCCATTACGGTGGTGTCGGGACTGTTTGCCCTGCCGAATCTGCTGCCGAACAAGGTCCTCGACGTGCTGCCGAACTGGTATTCCCAGAGCCGGATCGGCCTCGGCCTCGACCTGCGCGGCGGCGCCCACTTCCTGCTGGAAGCCGACCTGCGCAGCGTGCTCACCGAACGCCTGACCAACCTCTCCGACTCTGTGCGCGCCGAGCTCCGCAAGCAGCAGGTCGCGTTCAAGGACGTCAATGTCGAGCCTGGCCGCGCCCTGGTGATCGGCCTGCGCGACGAGGCCCAGCGCGCCAAGGCAGTCGAGGCGATCCGCACCCTCGACCCCACGCTCGTGGTCTCGGGCAGCGGCGACACCATCCGGCTCGCCTACTCCGACGCAGAACTGTTCCGCCGCAAGAAGGAAGTGATCGACCAGTCGATCGAGATCCTGCGCCGCCGCGTCGACGAGACCGGCACGCTCGAGCCCACCATCACCCGCCAGGGCGACGAGCGCATCCTGCTGCAGGTGCCCGGCATCAAGGACACCACCGACCTCAAGCGCAAGATCAACCAGACCGCCAAGCTGACGTTCCATCTCGTGAACGAGGACGTGGCGGCAGCGGGCGCGAACATCCCGGCGACCCTGCCGCCCACCACCTTCCTGGCCCCGACCCGCGAGGGCATGCAGGAGCTGCGGCGGACCAATCCCAAGGCGTGGGAGGATATCCAGGCGGCCAATCCCCGGATGTCGCCCGAACAGATCTGCCGGCGCTACCAGCCGCAGTGCTTGCCGGTGCTGAAGCGCGTGGTCGTGGGCGGCGAGGACCTCGACGATTCCAGGGCCACCTTCGAGCAGCAGCAGGGCGGCCGGCCGATCATCAGCTTCACCTTCAATTCGGCCGGCGGCCGCGCCTTCTGTGCCGCCACCCGGGCCAACATCGGCAAGCGGCTGGCCATCCAGCTCGACGGCGAGATCATCAGCGCGCCGGTCGTGCAGAGCGCGATCTGCGGCGGCAGCGGCATCATCACCGGCACCTTCACCACGCAGCAGACCCAGGAGCAGGCGCTGCTGCTGCGCTCCGGCGCGCTGCCGGCCACGCTCACCATCATCCAGGAGAGTACGGTCGGCGCCGATCTCGGCGCCGATGCCATCCGCGCCGGCACCATAGCGGCGATCGTCGGCACCGTGCTGGTGGCGCTGGTGATGTTCGTGGCCTACGGACCGGTGTTCGGCGGCTTCGCCAATCTCGCCATGCTGGTCAACCTGCTGATGGTGTTCGCCGGCATGTCGATCCTCGGTGCCTCGCTCACGCTCCCGGGCATGGCGGGCCTCGTGCTCACGGTCGGCATGGCCGTCGATTCCAACGTGCTGATCTACGAGCGCGTGCGCGAGGAGAAAGCGCTCGGCCGATCGGCCTTCAGTTCGATCGCCACTGGCTACGAGCGCGCCATGTCGGCGATCATCGACGCCAATCTCACGACCTTGATCGCGGCCGTGCTGCTGTTCGGCTTCGGCTCCGGGCCGATCCGCGGCTTCGCCACCACGCTGTCGCTCGGCCTGCTGACCTCGATGTTCAGCTCGACGATCTTCACGCGCATGCTGCTGTCGGTCTGGGTGCGCTGGCGCCGTCCCACCGAACTGCTGATCTGAGGGCGCCGTCATGTGGAAGCCCGTTCACCTGTTCGCTTTCAAGAAGAAGTTCGATTTTCTTCGCTGGCGCAAGGCTGCCCTCGTCCTGTCGACGCTGGTCAACGTCGTGGCGCTCCTGGCCGTCGTCTTCGTCGGGCTCAACTTCGGCATCGACTTCAAGGGCGGAATCGCCATCCAGGCGCGCGCCAAGCAGGGCGTGGCCCAGCTCGACGCGTTGCGCGGCACCGTCGGCGGGCTCGGCGTCGGCGAGGTCTCGCTGCAGGAATTCGGCGAGGCCAGCACCGTGCTGATCCGCGTCCAGCGCCAGGATGGCGGCCCGCAGTGCGTCGCCGGCGCCCAGCGCGTGTTGCTGAGGCGCGTCGGCGCGGGCTGGCTGGCCAAGCCGGGCGCGTCCGGCACGGGCGATGTCGAATTCACGGCGCCGGCGGCGCTCGACGGCGCCGGCTGGCGCGACGCGGTGAGCCGGGTCGGCCTCACCATTCAGGAACGTCAATTGCCGCGCGGCGCGACCGCCACCGCCAAGGTCGACATGACGCCGGAGCAGCGGGCGGAATGGTGTCAGCAGGTGGCGATCAAGCAGGTCGAGGATGCGATCGGCGCCGACTACGAGATCCGCGGCACCGAGTCGGTCGGCCCCAAGGTCGGCGACGAGCTGATGACGAGCGGCATTTGGGCGGTGCTGGCGACCATGGCCGCCATCGTCGTCTATGTCTGGTTCCGCTACGAATGGCAGTTCGGCGTCGGCGCCCTGGTCGCCATGGTGCACGACGTGATCACGACCCTGGGCGTCTTCGTCCTGCTGCAGCTGGATTTCAGCCTGACCGCGCTGGCCGCGGTGCTGACCATCGCCGGCTACTCGATCAACGACACGGTGGTGATCTTCGACCGCGTCCGCGAAAACATGCGGCGCTACAAGAAGCTCGGCCTGATCGAGTTGCTCAACCTCAGCCTCAACGAAACCCTGTCGCGCACCCTCATGACGTCGGGAACCGTCTTCATGGCAGTGTTGGCGCTGGTCCTGTTCGGCGGGCCGGTGCTCTACAGCTTCTCGATCGGCATGCTTTGGGGCGTCGTCGTCGGTACCTACTCGTCGATCTGGATCGCCTGCGCGGCGCTCGTTTACCTGAACCTGAGGCCCGATCAGCTGCGGCCGGCCGACGAAGAGGCCGTCAAGGCCAAGGCGTGATCCCGCCGCGCCCCGCTTCGGGCGGCAGGGCGCCGGACGACAAGACCCTGCCGGCGCCCGATCCGGCCCCAGATTCGACCCAGCTCCAGCTCGTCCGCAGCTACGGCCCCGGCCGCTTTCTGATCGGCGACCGCGAATGGCGCCAACCGGTCCTCGTGACGCCGACCGCCACCCTGGCCTGGAACGTCACCCGTGCCGACGAGCTGACGCTGCAAAGCCTCGCGGCACTCAAGGCCGCGCCCATACCGACCGAGCTTCTGGTGCTGGGCTGCGGGGCGCGCGCCATCTTCGTTCCGCCCGATCTCCGCGCCGCGCTCAAGGAAGCGGGCCTTGCCCTCGAGGTCGTCGACACCGGCTCGGCCTGCCGCATCTACAACGTCCTGTTGGCCGAGAACCGGCGGGTGGCGGCGGCGCTCGTTCCGCTGTAGTCGTCGGCCCGCTATAAGCATCGGCCATGTCGCTCGACCTCTACCTCGCCTTCGTGGCGGCCTCTGCGATCCTGATCCTGATCCCGGGTCCGAACGTCGCCTTGATCGTCGCCAACAGCGTGGCCCACGGCACGCGGTTCGGCCTCCTGACCGTGGCCGGCACCAGCAGCGCCGTCGTGGTCCACCTGGCGCTCACGGTGCTGGGTGCGACGGCGATCCTGAATTTTCTGGCCGCCAGCTTCGACTGGTTGCGCTGGGCGGGCGTGGCCTACCTCGTCTGGCTGGGCGTACGCGCCTGGCGGGCGCCCGCCGTCGATCTTGCGCGCACCGAGGCGCAGGCGCGCTCGGCGAAGCTGATCTATGGGCGCGGCTTTCTCGTCGGCCTCACGAACCCCAAGACCCTGCTGTTCTACGGCGCCTTCCTGCCGCAGTTCATCACGCCTGGTCCGACCGTGGCCGACCAGCTTCTCCTGCTGGCCGTGACCTTTCTCGTCGTGGCCACCGTGCTCGACGGCGTGTGGGCCATCCTGGCCGGCCGCCTGCGGAAGCTGCTTGCAACCCATGTCCGTCTGCGCAGCCGGCTGACCGGCGGCCTGCTGGTGGGAGCAGGCCTCGGCCTCGCGCTGGCGCGCCGGCCCTGACACGGTAAACGAAAACGGGGCCCCGTGGGGCCTCGTTTCCGTCTCTGTCGGTCGGATCAGATGGGCGCGTTCTGCTGCGCCACCATGCAGTAGAGCATGCCGATCGAGAACATGGTGTTGAAGCGGCTGGCGTAGAGCGCGGGCTTGGCGGCCGCAGCCTTCTGTTCGGCGGTCGCCTCGACCAGGCCCAGGATCTTCTGCTGGTTCGGCCAGATGATGAACCAGACGTTGAAGGCCATCACGAGCGCCATCCACATGCCGATGCCGATCATGACGAAGCCCGGCCGCAGGGTGAGCGCTTGCACGAGGTAGCCCAGCATCCAGGCCAGCAGCAGGCCGGTCACCACCGTGGCGAGCGCGGCCCAGCGGAAGTAGAAGAGGACGTTGGGCGCGATGAACTTGGTGATCGCGGTCCGGCTCTCGACCGGCTGGATCGTCGGCATGGTCGGCACCTGCACGAAGTTCAGGTACCAGAGCAGGCCGATCCAGAAGACGCCGCTGATGACATGAAGCCAGCGCATGACGAAGCTTGCCCAGTTCATGTCGATCTTGGTCGTCTGGCCGGTGAGCAGGCCCGCGACGACGACGATGGCGATGAGCAGAACGACCCCGGCGCCGACCGTGCGCCCGGGCGATGTGAAGATGGCACCCATGAGGATTTCCCCTTATGTCGTTGACGGGACTAACGAATCCCTGTGTCTCCAGTGTAAACTTCTAGCCTTACACGTTCAATGACAGTTATCCCCGATGCCCGACCGCTACAGCGCGCCCGAAGCCTCGCACCGCTATGTGCTCGATCTGGTGCGCTCGGCCGACCGCGATCGCTTCCTTGGCGTGCTGTTCGCTCCGGAGCCTGCGCGTCGAGGTTTATTGGCGCTTTTGGCCTTCGATCACGAGCTTGCGCGCACGCGGCTGGTCACCCAGGAGCCGATGCTGGCCCGCATCCGGCTCGAGTGGTGGCGCGAGGCGGTGACCGAGGCGGCGGGCGGCGGAAAGCTCCGGGCGCAGCCGATCGTCGAATCGCTCAGCGAAGCCGCAAGGCGGCACGGCCTGACAGCCGAGCGCCTCACGGCTCTGATCGACGCCCGCGAAGAAGAGATCGACGGGCTGCTCGATGTCGTGCGCGCGGGTCACGCCCTGGCCGACCTGCAGCTTGAGGTGTTGGGCATCGGCGACGCCGCGACACGCGATGCGGCGCGGGCCGTCGGCGCGGCCTGGCTGATGGGCGAGGGGGCGGAGCGCGATGAGCTGCTGGCCGAGGCGCGGGCGCGGCGACGCGAGATCGATGCCTTGGCCCTGCCGATCCTGCTGCCGGCCCTGGCGCTCGATCGCGGGACGAGCCCGTGGCGCAAGCCGCTCGCCTATTGGTGGGCGGCACGGCGCGGGCGATACTGAGGTCGGCAATCGAAGCGGAGGAAGCGTGACGCGGATCAAGGCCAACGGCATCGAGATCGAATACGAGACGTTCGGCAAGAAGGGCGATCCGGTGCTGCTCCTGATCATGGGGCTGGGGGCGCAGCTCACGCTGTGGCCCGAGGCGCTCTGCGAAGGCCTCGCGGCGCATGGCTTCCATGTGGTGCGCTACGACAACCGCGACGTTGGCCTGTCGACCGACTTCGACAAGTGGGGCGTGCCCAACATCATGGAAGCCTTCATGAAACTCATGAAGGGCGAGACGGTGGCGACGCCCTATCTGCTCGACGATCTCGCCAACGACGCGATCGGCCTGCTCGATGCGCTGGACATCGATCGCGCGCACATGGTCGGCGCCTCGATGGGCGGTATGATCGCTCAGATCCTGGCCGCGAAGTTCCCGCAGCGCACGCGGTCGCTCGTCTCGATCATGTCGACCAGCGGCCGTCGCGGCCTGCCGATGGGCAAGCCCGAGGCGGTGGCCATGCTCTCGGCCCAGCCCGAGGGTCCGGCCCGCGAGCAGCTCGTCGCGCACGGCATCAAGCTGCGCACCGTGATCGGCAGCCCGGGCTTTCCCGCCGACCCCGCCGAACTGCGCGCCCTGGTCGAGCGCAACGTCGACCGCCGCTACTATCCCGCGGGTGCCGCGCGGCAGTATCTCGCCGTCATGGCATCGAGCGATCGCGTCGATCTGCTCAAGACCGTGAAGGTGCCGACGCTGGTGCTGCACGGCGCCGACGATCCGCTGCTGCCGGTCGACGGCGGCCGTGACGTGGCGAGCCTCGTGCCCGGCGCGAAGATCGAGATCTTCCCGGGTTGGGGGCACGACGTGCCCAAGGAGATGGTCCCGAAGCTGATCGAGAGCATTTCGAAGTTCTGCAGAGCCGCGTGAGGAAGCATCCATGAAGTTCGGCATCTTCTACGAACACCAGCTGCCGCGGCCCTGGGGTCCGAAGAGCGAGTACCAGTTGCTGCAGGACTCGCTCACACAGATCGAGTTGGCGGACAAGCTCGGCTACGACTACGCCTGGGAGGTCGAGCATCACTTCCTGGAAGAATACTCGCACTCCTCGGCGCCCGAGGTCTTCCTGGGCGCCGCCAGCCAGCGCACCAAGCGCATCCGGCTTGGCCATGGCGTGATCCAGCTCACCACCAACAACCCGCACCGCGTCGCCGAGAAGGTGGCGACGCTCGATCTGCTGTCGGGTGGCCGCGTCGAACTCGGCATGGGCGAGGCGGCGGGGCCGGCCGAGCTGCATCCGTTCGGCATTAAAGTGCGCGACAAGCGCGAACGATGGGAAGAGGCGGTGAAGGCGATCGTCCCGATGTTCACGAAGGAGAGCTGGGAGTTCCACGGCGCGTACTACGATTTCCCCGCGCGCAACGTGATCCCCAAGCCATTCCAGAAGCCGCATCCGCCGCTCTGGGTCGCCTGCTCGAACATCCAGACCATCGGCAAGGCCGGCGAATGGGGCATGGGGGCGCTCGGCTTCACCTTCGTGACGCCCGAGGCGGCGCGCGCCTGGGTGCACAAGTACTACAACAACCTCCTGAACAATTCGAAGAAGCTCGCCGACTATCCGAGCAATCCCAACGTCGCGATGGTGTCGGGCTTCATGTGCGCGCCGACCGACGCAGAGGCCGAGGCCAAGGCCGCCGGCTGGACCTTCTTCATCTTTGCGCTCTCCTACTACGGCCGCAAAGGTGTCGACGCCCCCGGCACGTCGAACCTGTGGGACGAGTACCAGGCCTGGCGCGGTGGTCCCGAAGAGAAGAAGGCGCTGGAGTCGGGCCTGATCGGTTCACCCGAGACGATCGCGAAGAAGCTCCGCCAGTTCCAGGCGAGCCGCGTCGACCAGGTGATCCTGCTCAACCAGGCCGGCAAGACCAGCCACCAGGATATCTGCTCCTCGCTCGAACTGTTCGCGAAGGAAGTGATGCCCGAGTTCCACGCCGCCGAGGCCGACCACGCGATCTGGAAGCAGAAGGTGCTCGACCGCGAGATCGTTCTGGAGGACCTCGACGTCGCGAAATACGACATCTTCAGTCACCAGAACGAACACATCGTCCGCCTCACGCCCGAGCAGCTGAAGCAGAAGATGGCGGAGAAGGAAGCGGCGTTGAAGCGGGCGTGATTCTTACGGACCGTACCGCGAGCTTCCAGCTCGCTCATGAATCATGAGCGAGCTGGAAGCTCGCGGTACGGAAGAGAGTGAAGTTCAGCTGGCCTTGTTCGGATCGATCAAAGACTTTTCGCCCGCGCGTCAGTTCGGCAGGCCCCATGCTGGCACAAGGGCTTGCCAGACGATGGCGCGGGCCACTTCGAGCGCCTGCGGATTGGGTTCGTAGCGGAAGACCTGGTTCGACGCGCGGAAGGTTCCGCTGGAACGGTTGTCGAAGCCGTGGTGCGCGCCGGGGATGTTGTGGAAGGCGATTTTACCACCGGCGAGGCGCCGGCACTGCCCATAGCTGTCGCGGTGCTTTCCCCAGTCGTCGAGATCGCCATAGAGGATGTGAACGGCCGTGGCGCCGTCCCTGGCATAGTCCGTCGCGCACCAGCCTTCGCAGCCGGGATAGAACGCGAAGACCACGGCGGGTTGCGCCGCGGCGCCGCGGAAGCTTTTCGCCGAGTTGAGAACCTCGGTCCCGCCGCGGGAGAATCCCATCAGCGCGAACCGCGACGTGTCGATCCTCGGTTGCTCCGTCCGGGCAAGGTCGATGACATCGCGCGAATCGCCGCTGTATTGCAGGCCGCAACCGGTGCCGCTCCAGTCCTGGCGGCCGCGCGAGGCGGCACTGCGGACCTGGGCGACGGCGACGCCGCGCGCGTTGAACCAGTCGACCCACGGGCTGCGGGCGTTCGCGCGTGTGCCGCCGTTGCCCTCGACGAGGATCACGACGGGCACTTTCTGGTTGCCGGGCGGCAGGGACCAGAGGACGAAGTCGCGGAATTCCTCGGGCTTGGCGAAAGCCGAAGAGGGCAGAAGCGACCACATGACGGCCAGGAGCAAGGCGCGCCGCATCGGGCTTCACCCGGCCTTGTTCGGATTGATCAAAAACTTCTCGCCGGTCGCGCGCTTGGCGTAGGCCGCGATGTTCCCGAGGTCGAGCGCCTCGGGCAGCGAGATCACCTTGGTGTAGTGGCTGGCGAAGGTCGTCTTCAGCGAATTGACCACGCGCTCGCGCAGACGCTGCTGGTCGGGCCGGCCGATCTTCTGCAGGAACGGCGTCAGCAGCCAGCCGCCGACGCCCCAGGCCATGCCGTAGTTGCGGTTGAGCTCGACCGGGCCGGTGCTGAGGCTGCCGTAGATGTAGACCTGCTTGTGCGTGGTCGATCCGTAGCGGCTGTATTCCTTGGCGGTCTTGTTGAGCGCGATCTCCATGCAGGTGAGGATCTGGCTGGCGAGCTTGCCGCCGCCGATGGCGTCGAAGGCGACGGTGGCGCCGGTCTCGACCAGCGCTTGCGTCAGATCGTCGGTGAAGCTCGCGGCGCTCGAATCGACCACATGCCTGGCGCCGATGCCCTTCAGCAGCCTGGCTTGTTCGGCGCTGCGCACGATGTTGACCAGGCCGATGCCGTCCTCGTTGCAGATCTTGTTCAGCATCTGGCCGAGGTTGGAGGCGGCCGCGGTATGGACCAGCGCCTTGTGGCCCTCGCGCTTCATGGTCTCGGTCATGCCGAGCGCGGTCAGCGGATTGACGAACCACGACGCGCCCTCGGCCGCCGTCGTGCCGGCCGGTAGCGGCTGGCAGTCGCGGGCGTTCAGCAGGCGGTACTGCGCATACATCGAGCCGCCGACCATCGACACCATCTTGCCTTTCAGCGCCTGCGCCGCTTCGGACGAGCCCGCCTCGATCACCGTGCCGGCGCCCTCGTTGCCGACCGGCATCGATTCGCCCAACCGTGCCGCGAGGAAGGGCAGCGCTGCCGCGGGCACCTTCGCCGTCACCTTGATGCCGTCGCCGCTGCCGCTCGACTTGAAGCTCGCGATGTCGGCCGGGCCCAGCAGGAGGCCGAGGTCGGAGGGATTGATCGGCGTCGCCTCGACCTTGACCACGACCTGGTCGGGACCGGGCTCGGGCACGTCGATCCTGGCCAGCGACAGTTCGAGCGCGCCGGTCTTGGAGATGAGGGAGCGAAGCTGCAGTCCCGATGTCTTGGTGGCGTCGCTCATGGTCTCTCTCCCGATGTTTCTGTGTGGCCCGTTTATGCCAAGCGGTATCGCACCGAACAAGCGGAGCGGGGCGGAGACTCATGATCTTTTGGACCGCGAGCCTCTGGCTCGCTCATGAGTCCGAGCGCGCAGGATGCGCGCGGTCCCTACGAGCATGAGCCGGTAACCGTTGAAGCCATACCTCGTTCATGTGACCTTGTTCGCTCCACGAGGGGGCATTCATGGACTACTACGATCTCGGCGCCTACATCCGCGCGGTCACGACCAAGTCTCCCGACACCCAGCTCTGGTTCGACCGCGGCCTCAACTGGCTGTTCGCGTTCAACCACGAGGAAGCGATCAAGTGTTTCGGCAAAGCGCTGGAGACCGATCCCGGCTGCGCCATGGCCCACTGGGGCATCTCCTATGCCGCCGGGCCCAATTACAATCTGCCCTGGTACCGCTACGATCCGGCCGGCAAGGCGCGCGCGCTGGGCGCCGCCTGGGACGCGATGCAGAACGCGCTGAAGCACGCGGATCGCGCCACGCCGGTCGAGCAGGCGCTGATCGGCGCGCTGAAGGCACGTTATCCGCAGCGCGAGGCGATCGAGGACCAGTCGGCTTGGGACCGCGCCTTCACCCACGAGATGCGCAAGGTCTTTGCCAGATTCGGAAACGACCTCGAGGTGCGCTGCGTGTTCGTCGATGCCATCATGGTCGAGACGCCGTGGCAGATGTGGGACATCACCACCGGCGGCGTCGCCAAGGACGCCGGCACCGCCGAGGCCGTCGAGCTGCTCGAAAGCGCCTTCCGCGACGTGCCCGACGCGTGGACGCATCCCGGCCTGCTGCATCTCTATGTCCATCTGATGGAGATGTCGCCGTTCCCGCAGAAGGCGCTGCGCGCCGGCGACCAGCTGCGCGAGCTGGTGCCCGACGCCGGCCACCTGATCCACATGCCGACCCACATCGACGTGCTGTGCGGCAACTACCGCGACGTCGTCGTCTACAACCAGAAGGCCGTCGTGGCCGACCGCAAGTTCCTGGCGCGCGAGGGCGCGATGGGCGTCTATGCGCTCTACCGCACGCACAACCATCATTTCATCGTCTACGGCGCCATGTTCCTGGGCCAGTACACGGCGGCGCTCAGGGCGGCGCAGGAGATCATCGACACCACGCCCGAGGCGCTGCTGCGCATTCCCTCGCCGCCGATGGCCGACTTCATAGAAGGCTATCTGTCGATGAAGCAGCACGTGCTGATGCGCTTCGGCAAGTGGCAGGAGATTCTCGACCAGGAGCTGCCGAAGGACCGTGAACTCTACTGCTCGACCACGGCGATGATGCTTTATGCCCGGGGCGTGGCGCACTCGACCCTGGGCAACATCGCCGAGGCGGAGAAGGCGCGGGACGCCTTTCGTGCGGCGGTGGCCCGCGTGCCCGACACGCGGCGCGTGCACAACAACACCATGGTCAGCCTGCTGGCCATCGCCGAGCAGATGCTGAGCGGCGAACTCGAATACCGCCGCGCCAACTACGACGTGGCGTTCGGCCACCTCGGGCGCGCCGTCGAGCTGGAGGATTCGCTGCCCTACGACGAGCCGTGGGGCTGGATGCAGCCCTCGCGCCACGCGCTGGGCGCGCTGCTGCTGGAGCAGGGCCACGCCAAGGAGGCCGAGGCCGTCTACCGCGCCGACCTCGGTCTCGACGGCAAGCTCAGCCGCGCCTGCCAGCACCCCGAGAACGTCTGGAGCCTGCACGGCCTGCACGAATGCCTGGTGCGTCGCGGCGACACGGTGGAAGCGCCGATGATCAAGGCCCGCCTCGACCTCGCCTCCGCGCGCGCCGAGGTGGTGGTGCGCGCGTCGTGTTTCTGCCGACGGCAGGTGGCGTGAGCGAACTCATTGCTGGGAGCGCGCCACTCATATGCGCTAACTTATGGTTGACGCTGTGAATCGGTTTGTGATTCATAGTCGAGATGCTGAATGCATCACAGTTGGAAGTTGGTTGGAAGCAGCTGCTGAGCCG
>JAESGK010000267.1_pt1 | contig 30322 bp, 28 predicted proteins | sample 9269681 | NCBI WGS metagenome assembly JAESGK01 (sample SAMN14515347, study PRJNA621673) | algae metagenome | isolation source: Timaviella obliquedivisa GSE-PSE-MK23-08B and co-occurring heterotrophs from... | place: USA: Grand Staircase Escalante National Monument, Utah | collected 2006-08-15
TGAACAAAGATTATGAACACCTTCCGCAGACCTCAGAGACTCTGATCTATCTGGCGATGATCCGGATTATGGTGAGGCGATTGGCGTAAAATCTGACTTGCCATAACTTTTCAAACATCCTCTAAGAAAGGCTACCCTTATCTGCCTAACAGGTTAGGAATGCCATCACAGCCACCTGGAATGGTTCCTCTCGTTCTAGCTCCGCCCCAGGCGCAGCAGTAATAACGCTGTTCTTCCGAGAGGCGCTGCGCGTTGGTAAAGTCTGCGTCTTCTACTACGGCTCCGGTGTGTTCACCAGTGGCATAGTTGGGGATGTCGATGCGGCTGCGAGGGGTGGCGGTTTTGGCAGAGCCGTAGAAGAAGCGGGTGCCCATGAGGTCTGCTTCTACCAGGGAGGCTTCGCAGAGAATGGTGCGGGCAAAGTTGGTTTTGACTAAATCAGCGCGGTAAAGATTGATGCGAATTAAGTTGATATCGGTTAAATCTGTCCAGCGCAGATCAGTTTTTGAAAGGTCGCTACCTGCCAGCATTACGCCCAGATCGACGACGCGTACCCCGAAGGCGCGGTCTTCAGCATAGCCGCCCATGCCGTCAAGGATGGCACGACCCAGCCGCCGATCGCGCTTAATCGGCGTTAACAGTCGAGAACGAGAGAGAAACCGCAGCACTTTAGCTTTACCGTTACCGTCAATGCTGCTGAGAATGGCAGCGGTACGTCCTTCCGCGATCGCCCTTTCCTGGGGCCAATCTTCTAGCAAGCCATCTTCGTCCAATACCAGTTCAGAAACGCCTTGAAAGTAAGAATCAATGGTTTGCTGTTGAGTAATTGTATTTTGTTGAATCGTTAAATCCTTAGAAATCACATACTGCCGCCAAGCCACAAAAACTGCCAGGATGGCGATCAAAATCTGTCCCACGGCTCCAATGACTTCACCTGTTGAGCCTAAAACATCCCAATTTAATTGGTAGTACCACACGCTTAAAGGTTGGGTTAGACCCATCAGATGCAGCAAGCCTACTGTGGCGATCGCCACCCCAACTAAGCTGAGGGTTAGAAGCTGCTGTTCGGGGGAAAGGATTTCGGCGATCGCCTTCTGAGCCGCTGTCGCAATCACGCGCAACGAAATTAACAGTGCCACGATCGCCCCTGCTCCACCTAGCCAAGCGTTTCCCAAAAATAGCCCGATCGTCATTAGCACCAGTGCCAGCACAATAATCCAGCCGACCGGAAGGGGCGCTTTAGATCTTTGAAACGTTTGGAGCGAACTGTAGCCCCTAGAGGGTTCAGAAAGCGCCGACTCAGTTAATCCGCTTAAGGTGCGGGCATCTAAAGGGGAGCTAGATCTGTCTCCATTAGGATTGTTCAAACTAGGATCGCTCAATTCCAGCGAATCAGCGGGAGTGAGGGGGGCGTTGTTGGGAGGAGGGTTACTCTCAGGCATAAGGGAGACGAGTGAAATGGATGCAGATCTATTTTCGATCATGCTTTAGAATAATCTGGCTTTCGGTGCTCCATCTCAAAATTTTCCTTTTATCATGTGGGGGATCAATGGGCTGATCCAGAAAGTGCAGACTAATTGTTTTAATCCGTCTGCTAGTTTCTGCCAGATTTAATGGGGAGTTAGGAAGAGAAAATGGCTGATTTAGAGAGTTCTTGGCAAGAATCGGTGATTAAGCTGGCGCAAACAGGCAATTTACGGGCGATCGCCTTTTGGTTAAATCGATACCTGGTACCTCAAGGCATTTGCGCCCAGGTGACTCATGAGCAACCGGGTAGCCTGTTGATTCGGGTGGTTTGCCATCGTCCGCCCGAACGCGAACGGCTGGTGCGATTCATCTGCCATCGACTTTGCAAGCTAAACGCGGCAGGCATTCAAGAGGCGCGGATTACGGCACAAATTATTGGATCGCCGACGCTGCTTTGGGAAAAATCTGCCCGGATTGCGTCGCCTGTGTGCAACTCGCTCATCTCGTCAGCGCCTGTTCCCTCCCTTGCGATCGGACAGATTCAACCGCTAAACCCTGCACCTGCTCGCCCGATCGCTCGTCAAAGCACTCAGGCAAAGGGCAAACATTCACTCAGCCTGCTTAAGCAGATTCCGATGCGGCTCATGAACCGTTTGTACCGTACTACCCAATTAACTGCTCATCAAACAGTTCGGCAATTAGCATCAGTGGGGCAACCCGTTGCGGGTATCTCGGAGCGATCGTCCGTAGCAGTTGCCCAATTACCCGATATGTTTTTGTATTCCAATCGTCCCAGCCACCTTTCTAGCAACGTCTCTGGCGCTGCTAGTCTCTCTAAACAAGCAGGCAATCTTGCCTTACCCCAGCTCCTCAAGCGCCAAATTAAGCGATCTTTGCGCGGGTTCCTGGCATTTCCACCCCATATTCGCATTCTGTTGCTGGCAGGCTCAATCGCTGCTGCTTTCTTGGTGGGATCAGCCTTTCATGCCCTACGAACTTTAGAATTCCCAAAGGGCTTACAGTCTTCAGACCCAGCCTCCTTTGGCAGCCGCAAGTTTTCTTTAGGATCTTCCAACACGGTTCAGACAGCGCTAGAAAATGTGCCCGTAATTCAGCAACCCGTCGTTAATCCCCAAGATCCAGTCGTGACGCTTCTATTTGCTAACAGTGCAACCTTAGGACGAGTTTCGCAAGGGAACACTCGTCGTTTGGCGGATATGGTCATTACTAGCCTAGACCAGCTACCCCGCTCTGTCACCGCGATCGCATCTCCTGTACCCCTGGGGTTAAGTTCTCCCGATGCTGATGCTGTTCCCCTTGATTCAGTGCCGCCTGATTCCTTGCCTCTAGCAGCCGCAGAAGAAGCTACAGAAGCCGCAGAAGAAGCTACAGAAGAAGCCGCAGAAGCCACAGAAATTAATTCAGACGTTGAAAATGCAGATATCCTAGCACCGTCTGCAATCTCCGAAATTACGATTCCCGATTTGTCTGCTAACGGCGTTGATATCGTCAACCTAGCCAGCAGTGGGCTAACGGCGGGCAGCGCTACTGATCTAGCTCAAGCCAAAGACCTCCTCCGCAGGAACGCAGTTTACGCGATCGGGGCAGGACAAAATCAAAACGAAACGCGCCGTCCCGTAGTGGTCGATGTCAAAGGGCAACGGATCGCCTACTTAGGATATTCCGACAAAATTCAGAATCCTGTAGAGCAAAACCTTGAAGGTGAGACTTCGGCAGACCAGATCCCCGTAGATGAGAACTCGGCAGATAAAAACGGCGCTGAAGTCAATGGCGCTCTTGAGGCGCAAATTACCCAAGATATCCAGGCAATTCGCGACCAGGTGGATTGGGTGATTGTGACTTATCAATGGAGCGAAGATTCAAAATCTTATCCTGAAGATTGGCAGGTAAGGCTGGCGCATTTAGCGGTAGATCATGGGGCTGATTTAGTGGTCGGCAATCGTCCAGGTGTGACTCAGGGCGGAGAAGTGTATCGGGGTAAGGCGATCGCTTATTCCCTCGGTAGTTCCATGAGCGAGGTAGATCAAGCTGGCGCATCTCCTGCCCTTAAAGTTACTCTGCACAACAAAACTATGAAGCTAGAGATTCTTCCCTTGCAGCTTGGACAACCCATGGCGAATGGCACAGATATTCAGCAAAAGTTCAAACAATCTTCTAGCTTGTTCGACCAGCCTCTAGAATCTCCTTTATTGCTAGATGGTCAAATTCGTCTGCCTGCTGCGCCCCAGTCGCCGCCGCCCAGCGCCGATCCTTTCATTAGCTATCCTCCTGACAAAGCCCTACCCCAACCCTAATTATGGTCACCCTTGACATTAACCCAGGTCAGTACAAAACCTATGTTCTGAGCGATCCGATCGCCAAAACCTGTCTAGAGATGGTTCCAGAACGGGGCGGCATCATTACCCGGTGGCAGGTCAACGGTCAGGACTTATTGTATTTGGATGGCGATCGCTTTGCTAATCCTAGTCTCAGTGTGCGGGGCGGCATTCCGATTCTGTTTCCCATTTGTGGAAATTTGCCAAATAATACCTACACCCATCAAGGAAGAACCTACACCTTAAAACAGCATGGGTTTGCGCGAGATTTACCCTGGACTGTGAGCGACAGTTCGCCTCAAGATGGCATCACCCTTACACTCAAAAGCAACAACCAGACCTATGCCATTTATCCCTTTGACTTCGAGCTAACCTTTACCTATCGGCTGCAAGGTAACGCGCTGCTCATTCAACAGAGCTACATGAATCGATCGCCAGAACCCATGCCATTTTCGACAGGACTCCATCCCTACTTTGCAGTATCAGATGCGGCATCAGAGAAGACGCAGCTTCAGTTTGATATCCCAGCCACCCAATTGACGAATCAAATCGATCAAACACAGCATCCTTTTTCTGGACAATTTGACTTTGGGCAAACAGAAATCGACGTGGCATTTCGTCACGTAGCGCGACAAGAAGCCAGCGTCACCCATTCAGGTCATCGACTCATCCTAAGCTACGATTCAATTTACGCCAATCTTGTTTTTTGGACGATCAAAGGTAAAGACTATTACTGCCTGGAACCCTGGAGTGCGCCACGAAATGCAATGAATACGGGAGAGGATTTGACCGTGCTAGAACCGGGATCCACGGCTGAAACGTGGGTGAAATTAGCAGTCGGTTAAAGTTCCTATAATTTCCTACTTTTTAACTTCTGTGCTGCGCCAACTCAGCTTGAGGTTGATCCAGAAATTCCAAAGTGTAACCGCTGCGATCGCCAGGAAATTTGCAGCATAGGCATTTAGATGCAATCCATTAAACAAGACATTCAATAGAAGTATCTTTAAGACCAATCCCATTAAACAAACGATGTTGAATTTCATTAATCGTTTGATTCGCTGCCGCCAACCTCGCTGCTGGCGGGAAACGTCGCCAAATGTCCAAACATCGTTCCAAAAAAAGTTGTTGAGAATCGCAAGTTCACCCGCCAAGATAGCGCTGCGGGTTAATCCTAGCCCTAACCCTCCATAAAACAGGTGAAGCAGTCCCATATCTACTGCTAATCCACTCAGCCCCACCATCCCGAAGCGAATAAAGCGCCCTAAGGGGAAATTGATTCGCTGTTTAATTTTGCCGACTCGTCCAGTGGCTAAACGGAGGCGCAGTAGATGATGGAGATATTCTTGATACTGCCGCCAGGTAACTTTGCTTTCACCCTCTTCCCGCTCTCGAAAGACATACCCGACTTCGCCAATGCGCTCAATATTGCCGCGCCCAACGACCTCAATCAAAATCTTGTAACCCTTAGGATTAAGCGTCCGATTAGCGATCGCTTCACGCTTCACCAAGAAGTAGCCACTCATGGGGTCAGAAATCCGCCCAATGACCCTCGGCAGCACCATCAACCCCAGCAGTTGTGCCCCCCTCGATAAAAACCGCCGCTTTGCACTCCAATTACTCACGCCGCCGCCATCCACGGTGCGACTTGCCACTGCCAAATCTGCTCCCTGGCGAACGGTGCCCAATAGCTGCGCTAACACTTCGGGAGGGTGCTGCAAGTCTCCATCAATAACGCCCAAAACTTCACCCCGTGCCGCTTGCCATCCCCGAATCACAGCAGTGGCTAACCCACGCTCCGTCTGTCGCCGCATCACCTGAAGTTGGGGATAGCGCTCAGTCAAGCCCAGAGCAATTTCCCAGGTGCGATCGGGGCTGTTGTCATCAACCACAATCAGTTCGTAGTCATGGGGCAAAATTTCGTCTAGCAGATCGCTGAGAAGCGCCACCATTTTCTCAATATTCTGACCTTCTTGGTAGGTTGGCACAATTAGAGAAAAATAGACTGAGCTTTGCCTGCCATCCGCAGCTTCCCGTCTAGGAATTTTTAGGGCTGCTGTTGGCACGGACAGGAGGCGATCGCTGTTGATCTCAGGGCTGTTGACTCTGGCGGATTGAGGGTGCATAGCCATATTTAGCGAAGTATCACTATCCAATATTTCATCTATCTGTTACAGATAGGCGAAAATTGTGCATTTTTCTAATAAAAAAGACCGTACGGTTGAAAAGATGAAGATTTGAAGCCGATTGATTAAACCCCCCGGACTTAGGGTTAACTGCGTTCATATTTTTCTTATTTACACAAATAAAGATTAGACAAACTTCAGCCTAAATTTCCTGAAAAACTCATCTTTTATCCGATTAATAGCGCATGACTAAGCATCTTGCTGGTTTTTGATGGATGTTGATTACTGAAGGCTGAACCCATGAATCTAAAGAATCAGTCCCGTGTCGCAACTCTCTATTTAATGGCTGTGGCGATCGCCTTGAGCATTTTTCTCCGTCTCACTCATTTAGACACCAAGATCTCGTCTTTTGATGAAGTATTCACAGCTCTTAGAGTTTCAGGATATACCGAAGCAGAATTAGTCACCGATCTTTCTAACCCTGTGCGTCCTGTTGATATCCAGTATCTGCAAAAGTACCAGCGTCCTAACTCTGAAAAAACAGTTCTCAATACTATTACAGGATTAGCCCAAGAAGAACCTCAACTCGCTCCCCTCTACTACATCATCATCAAGCTTTGGGCAGACTTCGCAGGCGGCTCAATGGCAATGCTTCGGAGTGGCTCGGCAGTGATTAGCTTGTTAGCGTTTCCCTGCATTTATTGGTTGGGTTTAGAATTGTTCAATTCCCGTCTCACCGCAAGTATTGCAACTGTCTTATTAGCTGCTTCTCCTTACTACCTAATGTATTCGCAAGATGCCCGACATTACAGTTTGTGGGCGGTTTGCATTCTTTTCAGCAGCGCAGTTTTATTAAAAGTGAGTCGTTCTGGTAGCAAAATCGGCTGGATTATTTATGCCTTAAGTTTTACCGTAAGTCTCTACACAGTCTTAATTTCTGGCATTGTGGGAATAGGACATTTAATTTACACCGTTGGGGTGTCGAAAGGTCGCCCCTCCAAAGTTCTTTCTCACTTATTGGCTTTGACAGCGGGCTTGGCTGCCTTTGCACCCTGGATAGTAGTGGTCATTGAAAATAGTTCGCAAGTCAAAAAAATGTCTGGGCAAGTCCCTTCTGAAAAGCTGAGTATATTCGAGCTGGCAAGAGGTTGGGTGCGCCTGCCAGGAAAATTGCTGTATGAATTGAACCAGCCTAGCGATGCGCCATTTCCTGAAAAGATATTTCAATATTTTTTAACGGTATTTTGTATAGTCTTTGTGCTCTATGCCCTCTATATTTTATGCCGAACTACAGGTAAGGAAGTTTGGTTATTTGTCCTGACATTAATTGGAACGACTGGCTTTGGGCTAGTGGTGCAAGATTTAACGCTGGGTGGTCATTCAGGCACAGGGGGAATGTCAAACCTGATCAGGTATCTAGTTCCTTGTTTTCTGGGACTCATTTTGGCGATCGCCCATTTGTTTTCCTTTCAAATTACCCATAGCCCATCCTGGAAGCATCGACTATGGCAGGGCGGACTGACCGTTTTTGTAGCAACACAGATCATTCTTAGCCTATCAATCTGGCAAGCCCCGATCGCTTCCGTCAATGGAAAACTGGAACTAATTCAAATGAATGTGGCAGCACTTAAAGCCATAAATCAAACAGAAAGCCCCTTACTAGTAACCGACTCCAGTGCCTGGGAGGTCATGTATCTCATTCAAAATTTGAAGCCAAGCGCACAAATTCTGACTCGACCATTTTGTACTAGTTGCAATTTAGATATCAACCCAACAGCGTTTGTCCCTGCTCCTACCCAAACCCTAGATCAGTACCCAAACATCTTTTTGTATCCGAATCCTTCAGAAGCCGTGTTGGACTGGGCAAAGCAGCAAACCGCATTTCAACTTAAGGAAACACTCTTATTACCCAATCAAGCGACCAAGCTGATTAGCCTAGACCGAATTTGACAGCCATGACTATAACTTTTTCTCAATCTCTATGCCAAACTCCCGAAGAATTGACTATATTGGAACACTGACAGACCCCGTGTTGATTCTTGCAGGAGACTACCCTTGTCCTTTTCAATGGATGATTTCGCCAAAGCCTTAGAGCAGCATGACTACCAGTTCCAAAAAGATCAGGTAGTGAGGGGCAAGGTGGCAAGCTACGATTCTTTTGGCGCTTACATTGATATTGGGGGCAAAGCAGCGGCTTATTTGCCTCAAGATGAGGTATCTATTCGGCAGGTCACTAACCTGGCTGAGTTTTTGCCCGAAGGCGAAGAACGCGAATTTTTGATTGTGCGTGAGCAAGATGCTGATGGGCAGGTCACTCTATCGCTGCGTCAGCTAGAACTGAAGAAGACCTGGGAAAAAATGGCTGACATGCAAGAGAGCAGCCAAACATTGCAAGCACGGGTGAGCGGTGTGAATAAGGGCGGTGTTACTGCCGATGTGCAAGGCATTCGCGGGTTCATCCCCCGATCGCACCTAGTCGATCGCAACAATCTTGAATCTCTCATTGGCAAAGCGATCACAGTGAGCTTATTAGAAGTTGACCCTGCTCGTAAAAAGCTTGTGCTTTCCCAGCGCCTAGCGACTCAGGCAGTGAGTTTGAGCCAGCTCGAAATTGGACAGTTGGTGAACGGGGCGATCGCCACCATCAAGCCCTTCGGTTTATTTATAGACTTTGAAGGCGCAACGGGGCTGTTGCACATCAACCAAATCAGCAAAAACTACATTTCTTCGCTCGAAGCGATGTTTCAACCAGGGCAACCCATCAAAGCCATGATTGTGGACTTAGACACCGTTAAAAATCGAATTTCGCTGTCTACCAAGGTTTTAGAAAACTATCCTGGCGAGATGGTAGAAAAAATGGCGGAAGTGATGGCAGAAGCAGAGGTGCGGGCTGAGAAAGCGCGCAAAGAGTTAGGCGGCGGACGAGGAGAATAGGCTCTATTTTCTGGTGGATTTTCTATGGTCACTCAGGTCTCTACCCCAGCTATTTTTTATCCTTCTGAGGATGGCGAACCTTTGGCAGAAACGTTTGATCATCTCTACGCCATTTTGACAACTCTGGAAGTTCTCAAACAGTTTCTGACAGGATTACAGGCAACCGTTTTGAGTGACCAGTTTTTGTATTACATCGAAGGGCGACCGACTGCCCGTGTCGCCCCGGATGTCATGGTGATTTTTGACGTTGCTCCGGGCGGACGAGATCACTACAAAATTTGGCAAGAAGGACAGGTGCCCACAGTCATTTTTGAAATGACCTCTAAAGGCACCGAAGATCACGATAAGACGTTCAAGAAAACACTTTATGAACAGCTTGGCGTGCAGGAGTATTGGCTGTTTGACCCTAAAGGCGAATGGATTGAAGGACAGCTTCAGGGCTATCGTTTGCGCGGAGAGAGCTACGAACCCATCACTGATGGCAAATCTGTCCCGCTCCAGCTTCATATTGCCGTTGAGGGCAAGCTTCTAGGCTTTTACCGGGAAGATACGGGTGAGAAATTACTTCTCCCTGATGAATTATTAACGGCACTCCGGGAAGAGATGCGGCGACGGGTGGCAGCGGAAGACCGAGCAGAGCAGGCGGAAGTTAGGGCAGAGCAAGTGGAACAAGCTCAGAAAGAGGCGATTCCGAAGCTATTAGCCATGGGGTTATCGGTAGAGCAAGCGGCTGAGGCAATGGGTTTGACGGTGGAAGCGGTGAGGACGATCGCATCGACCTCGCAAGAAGGCGGTCAGGCTTAGTATCGTAACAGGTCTTACTGAGGGGGATGCAGGTTGGATCTTTTTAAGGAAGTCCGACTTTCTGGCGATCGCACTCACTCCACTCACCCCGACCTTGAAAAATCGTAACTGCTTGATCATTCAGGGCAAAAGCAAAGTATTTTTTGATCAGAAGTCTACAAAAGCCCTATGTCAGAATCCACCATTGAATCTATTCTTCATGAAAACCGCTTGTTCCAGCCTCCTGCCGAGTTTTCGCAGCAGGCAGTGGTTAAAAGTCTGGCAGAGTACGAGCAGCTTTATGCACAGGCAAAAGCCGACCCTGAAAAGTTTTGGGCAGACCTCGCCACTACAGAACTGCACTGGTTCCAAACCTGGGATACGGTTCTAGATTGGCAGCCGCCCACTGCTCGGTGGTTTGTGAATGGCAAAATCAACATTTCTTACAATTGCCTCGATCGCCATCTCACCACAGCCCGACGCAACAAAGCCGCTCTCATTTGGGAAGGCGAACCGGGCGACAGCCGCACCTTGACCTATGCGCAGTTGCACCGAGAAGTGTGTCAGTTTGCCAATGCCTTAAAACAATTGGGCGTGAACAAGGGCGACGTGGTTGGCATTTATATGCCCATGATTCCTGAAGCGGCGATCGCCATACTTGCCTGTGCCCGAATTGGCGCACCCCATACGGTGATATTTGGTGGTTTTAGCGCCGAGGCGTTGCGCGATCGCCTGGTGGACGGCAAAGCCAAACTGGTGATTACAGCCGATGGCGGTTGGCGGAAAGATGCGATCGTGCCGCTCAAAGAGCAGGTTGATAAGGCGCTGGCAGATGGACAAGTGCCCTCGGTCGAGAGCGTGCTGGTGGTGCGTCGCACGGCACAAGCAATGACCATAACTGAAGGACGGGATCATTGGTGGCACGACTTGCAGAAAACGGTGTCTGCTCATTGTCCTGCTGAACCGCTGGACAGCGAAGATATGCTGTTTATTCTCTATACCTCTGGCAGTACGGGCAAACCCAAGGGTGTAGTGCACACAACAGGCGGCTACAATTTGTACACCCATATGACAACGAAGTGGATTTTTGATCTGCGGGAAACCGATGTTTACTGGTGTACGGCTGATGTCGGTTGGATTACGGGACACAGCTACATTGTCTACGGGCCACTGTCAAATGGGGCGACGACGGTGATGTATGAAGGAGCGCCTCGGGCATCAAACTTAGGATGCTTTTGGGATGTGATTGAGAAGCATGGTGTGAACGTTTTTTACACGGCTCCAACTGCGATTCGAGCCTTTATTAAGATGGGCGAGGAGATTCCAAATGCACGGGATTTATCTTCGCTGAGACTATTGGGTACGGTGGGCGAACCCATTAACCCCGAAGCCTGGATGTGGTACAACCACGTCATTGGGGGCGATCGCTGTCCCATTGTTGATACTTGGTGGCAAACCGAAACGGGGGGCATTATGATTACGCCGCTGCCAGGGGCGATCGCTACTAAACCCGGTTCGGCAACACGCCCTTTCCCTGGCATTTTTGCTGAAATTGTTGATCTAGACGGAAACCCTGTCCCCGCCAACGAAGGCGGCTATTTAGCAATTACCCATCCTTGGCCTGGAATGATGCGGACGGTCTACGGCGACCCCGATCGCTTCCGGCGCACCTACTGGGAACACATTCCGCCTCGTGATGGCAAATACCTCTACTTTGCCGGAGACGGCGCTCGACAAGATGAAGACGGCTATTTTTGGGTGATGGGTCGCGTCGACGATGTGATCAGTGTGTCGGGTCATCGCCTCGGCACGATGGAAATTGAGTCGGCGTTAGTCTCTCATCCTGCGGTTGCTGAGGCGGCTGTAGTGGGTAAGCCAGATGAGTTGAAGGGCGAAGAAGTAGTGGCGTTTGTAACGCTAGAGGGCACCTACAGCGGCAGCGATGCGTTAATGAAAGAACTCAAGTCTCACGTTGTTAAAGAGATTGGGGCATTGGCACGTCCGGGAGAAATTCGATTTAGCGATGCATTGCCTAAAACGCGATCGGGAAAAATTATGCGCAGGCTGTTGCGATCGCTGGCAGCAGGTCAAGAGATTACGGGAGATACTTCAACATTAGAAGATCGCTCTGTGTTAGATAAGCTGCGCGAGGGCAGCTAAATGGATTCTAAACATCAGAACGGTAGGATAAAACTGTGCTTTATTTTACCGTTCTGATGACTCAAGGTTGCCGAATAATCAGCAAAATAACACACCAACTTGCCGTCACTGCAATAACCGCTAGGTTCAATTGCCAGAAAATATCTTGAGCAGCCATAACACAGGGAATTAATCGAACATACCAGCATTCCCTCATTTCCAGTAAAAATTAAACTTAGAAGGTTGAACGATGAGTGCATCTAGCCCCCAGTTTTTGACTGTTGAGTCCAGTGCCGGACATAAATACATAGACATTTTGCAAGACGTAATTAAGCGAATGGCAGGCAATAGTTCTAATTGCAAAAGCTTATGCATTACCTTGGTATCGGCGATCGCTGTCGTCGTTACCAATAAAGAAAAGGCAAGCTACGTCTGGATTACGCTAATTCCGGTCGTGCTATTTTGTTTTTTAGACGCTTATTACTTAGGTTTAGAACAAGGATTTCGAGTAACGTATGACGAGTTCGTTAGAAGATTGCAGAACGGCGTAGCAACAACTAAAGACCTGTTTGTCGTCATTCCTAAAGAAAAGATTAAGAAGCATCAGGCAGACGGTTCCATAACCCTAGAAATAAAGTCTTTTGCTCCGTTTCGTGGAACACTAAAAGCTTTGAGTTCTGTTGCTGTTTTTCCGTTTTACCTGACGCTCTTGGTGCTGCTTTTGTTAGGTCGGTTTCTAGCTTTTTAGCGTAGCTTTTACAAAGCTGCTGCTCGCTTAACGTGAATGTTTTTGATATGCTTTTTCACCGTGTTTTCTGCTAAAAAAAGTCGGGCAGCAATTTCTTTGTAAGAGCAACCTGCTCGCTTAAGTCGCCATACATCAGTTTCGCGTGCAGTTAAGCCGTACTTTATAGATTCAGCGATCGCCCGATACTGAGCAGATTGCGACTGATCTTCCAAAGTTACCAGAAGGCAGGCTTGAGGAAAGTTTTCCACCGTTAGCCAACGAACCCGAATCCGAATGGCACCAAGTGGGCTAGAAATTTCATCCTCAATGGTCAATGGCTGTTCAGGAAACAACTCACGGCTATCTATTACTGCCTGACAACACCGCCAAACCGAGGGTGGAATGACTTCTTGGTGAACGACATTTGAAGTAAATTGCTGACAAATTTGCAGTGCATAGCAGTTAGCATGAATTAATTCTCCTTTTGCAGAAACCATCATGACTCCGTCCATTAAGCCTTCCATAACGCCTTGTAAAAGGTTGTTAAAAGGTTGAGCAAGGCATTCCTTAGTGCTAACGGCGGCTTGAACTTCTGTTGATTGAACTAAATGAACTTGACGATTGGTAGTGCGAGTTAATGTGTTCATAACGGGGGGCTTACTGACTCTACATCAACGTGTTTGGAACTTAGTTTCAATAAACGACACTTGCCTGGTCAGTAAAAGCCCTGGTGTTCCACTACTACAACTGCGCTCAGGTTTTTGGCAAAAATGTCCTAAGATGAACCCGTTTTATTCTAAAATACTCCCAATTTTTAAACTGGTTCACCCGATCGGGTGAAGTGCGATCGGGTGAAAATCCTCAGAGACTAAAAAAAATCCTCATGCAGCAGTTCTTGAAGTTTTGTAACCCTTAAACCTACTGACAAAAAATTACCCCCAAAATCCTCTATTAATAAGGATTTTAGGGGGCAGTATTGAACAAGAAATTTTGACTTAAATCACACCCAAGTTAGACAGCCCCAAAATTACGCCTGCCCCTAAGACATGACCTAACGAAGCTGAGCCGATTACTGCAGCTAAACTGAGATCGCCAAACACGCCACCACCAGGCATTGGGGGGCCTACGTTCGGTTGTTGAATCGCAAATCTACCAATGGCGATCGCCACTATATTGCAAAAAAGCATAATGATGCCAATGGTGGGGCTCCATTCCAGGGTTCTGGGCAGAAGGGCTAGTAAGGGTAAAGTAAACAAGAGCGTGTCTCCTTAAAACTTATTAAATCACTGCAAATCTCTGAGATGGCTGCCAAGCAGGAGCATCTGTCCACAGAAAACTATTTACCAAAAAAACGTAGCCTGTAGGCACATGTCGCATTAATAGTTAACATTCTGAGAGAGATAGCTGTTGCATGATCTCATAATGTTCTGAATGCCCCATCCGCTAAACTGTCAAATATTTAACCCTACGTCCTGACTGTCCCTCCCCTAGCTCTAATTCCATGACCCATTTGATTCAAAGCATCTACACCGATGGCGCATGTTCCGGTAACCCTGGCCCTGGTGGCTGGGGCACAGTCGTCTATTTTGCGGATGGTTCTGTTCATGAACTAGGAGCGGCTGCACCCCAAACCACTAACAACCGCATGGAAATGCAAGCGGCGATCGCGGGCATTGAATATCTTCTTGCCTCTGGTCAAACTCAGCCCGTAATCCTTTACACTGACAGCGAATATGTCAAAAATGGCATTACCCAATGGATTAAAGGCTGGAAGAAGAAAGGCTGGAAAACCTCTACTGGCAAAGCTGTCTTGAACCAAGACCTCTGGGAAATTCTTGATGAACTGAGCCAGCGCACTCCTGGAATTTTGCAATGGCAATATGTCCGAGGACATTCAGGCAACATTGGCAATGAACGCTGTGATAGGATTGCTCGTACCTTTTCGTTAGGGCAAACCCCTCAGCTAAAGCAGTTAGCCAGAGAGTGCTAAGCCCTGAACACGAACCGTATTCTAGAGCACATTAACATGTGTAAAGGTCAAAGAAAATGTGGCATCTTACCTGATCGCATTCCTCTCACTCAGTGCAACTATGGTAGATTCTGCTACACCTCTGCTCTCAGATGCTCCTGACCTTCCCCGAGAAGCGCGGGTTGTACAGCTTCGTAGTTTAGTGGATACGCTACATATGGCAGATGAAATTGCTCGTCAGGGCTATCTAATTACCAGTTCAGAACTTGCAGATTTAATCGATGTTAATGCCAGCGCCGTCACTAGCCGAGGCGACAACTGGATTTGGCGCAATTGGGTCGTCTCAAGAGTTCGCCGTGAAGGGAATCAAATCCTCTGGCAGCTAGAACGAGTAGACTAAAACAAATCTCTACTTGTTGATCCCCAGTGTCTGAGAAGCTAAGGATTAGTAAATCTGGCTGAAAATTACCCCATATCTTCATCTCGCTATCATCCAAGCCTAATCTAGCAGTTGATATTTCTAAAATCTCTACGACAAAAAAAATATCGCTATATCTAGAATTTTATGCAATGCTGTTATCCACATCTAGTAGTCCGAGCCTGCTCGAAGATTAAAAAAAAGTTAAGGATGCAGCATACAAATGGTGCTCTGGAGAGGCTGAAATGTTAAAGCCAATTAAACCACGGTACAAAGTAAATTTAATAGGCTATAACTTGATCCTTCTGAACAAAAGGCAGTTAGGCAATTGACGATCGCGATCGCTGATAGTCGGCTTTTAACGCTGGCTTAATCTTAGAAAAATTTAGGGACTTGAGGGGCACAGTGGAAATAGCACTGGAAACAACACTAGAAAATTTTTGGGATCAGGTGTTGGAGCGGTTACAGCTTCAACTCAGTCGCCCTACGTTTGAAACCTGGATTAAGTCTGCAACTGCGGAAGAGTTGGATGATAAGCGTTTGGTCATTTGTACCCCAAATACGTTTGCTCGAAGCTGGATTCAGAAGTACTACTTAAAAGCGATCGCCGATGTCGTCGAAGAACTCTTGGGTCACGCGGTCGAAATTCACATCTCTGTGCGCCCTGGCTCCGAGGCAGAAACCCTCCCCGAGTCTATGGACGTACTTTGGCCGCTTCCCGTTGAACCCGTTGCTCCAGCCGGCGATCAGCCGCCTTCAACCGCTAAGCTTCGCCACACGGAGCTAAACCACAAATACGTCTTTTCCCGTTTCGTTGTCGGTGCCACCAACCGCATGGCGCACGCCGCTTCATTGGCAGTCGCCGAGTCTCCAGGGCGCGAATTTAATCCCCTGTTCCTCTGTGGTGGAGTTGGGTTAGGTAAGACCCATTTAATGCAAGCAGTCGGGCATTATCGCCTAGAAATCGATCCGAGCGCCAGAATTTTTTACGTTTCTACGGAGCAGTTTACTAATGATCTTATCTCTGCCATCCGTAAAGACAGTATGCAGAGCTTTCGTGAGCACTATCGTGCCGTAGACGTGCTGCTAGTAGACGACATTCAATTTATTGAAGGCAAAGAATATACTCAGGAAGAATTTTTTCATACTTTCAACACGCTTCACGAAGCCGGGAAACAGGTTGTTATTGCGTCCGATCGCCCCCCTAGCCAAATCCCTCGGCTGCAAGAACGCCTCTGTTCTCGCTTCTCCATGGGGCTGATTGCCGATATTCAATCTCCTGATTTAGAAACCCGGATGGCAATTCTGCAAAAGAAAGCAGAATACGAAAACATGCGCCTGCCCCGCGACGTGATTGATTACATTGCCTCTAGCTACACCACCAATATTCGAGAGCTAGAAGGAGCCTTGATTCGGGCTGTGGCATACGTGTCGATTTCGGGGTTGCCCATGACCGTCGAAAACATTGCTCCTGTCCTTAATCCCCCTAGTGACCAAGTTGAGGCTTCACCCGAATCAGTCATTAAAGCGGTGTCAGAAATGTTTAATGTTTCCATTGAAGACCTCAAGAGTAGCTCCCGTCGCCGTGAAATCAGCGTGGCAAGACAAATTGGCATGTTCCTCATGCGCCAACACACCGATTTGAGTCTGCCTAAAGTAGGAGAAGTTTTTGGTGGAAAAGACCACACAACGGTGATGTATAGCTGCGAAAAAATTGCTCAACTTAAAGAGACTGATGTTGAACTGGCTCGTAGCTTACGACAGTTGAGCGATCGCATTTCGATATCCAGTCAGCCAGAAAAATCCCGAAAGTAAGGGCGCACCCCTGAAGAGAGGATCAGGAATACTTAAGACAAGCTACATGTTTGGATTTGAATTTTACTTGCTGATGGGAGTCATTGCTGTTGTCGTCTTTTGGACGGCGGCGGCGACTGGCTTCAAGTGGTTTCAACAATATCGACTCAAACGTAGCCGTAAGGGACAAAACCGCCAAAGTTTCGTCCGTTATTTTATTGTAGAAGGAATTCCAGAAGCCATTGCGATCGAAGTATACCGATATCTTCAAAAGCTGCAATTGGTCAAAAATTTTCCAGTAAGTCCGGAAGATAACATAGAACAAGTTTATGGTTTGCAAGATGAAGACTTGACTGAGGCGATCGTTGCAATTGCACAAATCTGTAGAGTGCCTATCCCGCCCGAAAACTCGCCTCTCTGGTCTCAAGCGCATGTCTTTAGCGTTGAAGACTTAATCCGATTCATTGATTTTCTCCGCCAATCGAACTCAGGTTAATCAAAGTGACACAGATCACGTGAACCCTTTCTCTCTCAAGGTACTCTGAGCAAAAAGCTTGGAGTACCTTGATGCCGACATTGACTAACTTCCGACTGACCTTAAAAAATTCTGCATTGCCTCAACCGACGGCAGTCTTGCCTAATGCAACTTCTCCTGAAAACTCTTTCAAAGCCTCCTACTTTCGCAGGAGTCAACAGGCAACCCCTCGCCGATCTCTCAAGGCGATCGCTGATTCTGCTGGCTTAAGCAAACCAGAAGCCAAGCTTGCCAACCAGATTCAGCAATATCGCCAAGCAAACGGATTGCCTGCCATTCGCCTCTCTCAGGCTCTCACCTTAGTTGCCCATCGCCATGTGCAAGACCTGGTACAAAACGGCTCCCCCAACGCGCTCCACTCCTGGAGCGATGCCCCTTACAACTCCAGCAATCCAGCAACCTATCCCTCCATGTGGGAAGCTCCTCAGCGGCTTAAAACCGGATACTCTGGCAACGGCTATGAGATTGCCTTCTGGACTAGCACCAACAATGCTAAACCGGCTCAAGCCCTGGCTGCGTGGAAAGGTAGCCCCAGTCACAATGTCGTGATTCTCAATCGAGAAATTTGGCAACAGCCCTGGAGAGCAATGGGTGTAGGTATCCACAAAGGCTATGCTGTCGTTTGGTTTGGCAATCAGCGCGATCGCTCCGGTCAACCCTCCACCTTATAGAGACGACTTCTCCTGCAATTTTCCTAGAACTTCTTCTCGAACTCATCACGACTATGGCATAGATTGCAATTCTGTATTATCCTGGCTTACGTAAGGCAAAATGCCATTTAGTTTATAGAGAGAGATGACGATGATCGCAACGCAAAAAATCCCTGATGTTGTCTTTAAGACCCGCGTCCGCGATGAGTCGGTGGGCGGAGAAAATCCCTTCCTTTGGCAAGATCGCACCAGCCGAGAAATTTTTGCTGGGAAGCGCACTATCCTTTTCTCGTTGCCAGGGGCTTTTACGCCGACCTGTTCTACCAGCCATTTACCCCGCTACGAAGAACTATACGATGAGTTCGCTGCTCTAGGCGTTGATCAAATCATTTGCCTCTCGGTGAACGATGCTTTCGTCATGTACCAATGGGGTAAGAACATGGGCGCTAATCGCGTTGTGCTACTGCCCGACGGCAACGGCGAATTTACCCGCAAAATGGGAATGTTGGTTGATAAATCCAACCTGGGTTTTGGAATGCGGTCTTGGCGCTATTCTATGTTCGTCAATGATGGCGAAATTGAGAAAATGTTTGTTGAACCTGACTATGCTGACAACTGCCCCACCGATCCCTTTGAAGTGTCGGATGCAGACACGATGATGGCATACCTAAAGGAAGCCTCAGTTGCTAAGTAGGTTTAAACAGATTTGTTGAAATACACCATTGGTGTAAAAGAGGACAGAACATAATATGCTTCTGTCCTCTTTATTTGTCTGAGAGGGGCATTAACCCAAACTGACTGAGCAGCTTTTGTCCCTCTGTACTTTTCAGCATTTCAGCAAACTTCTCGCCTACAGGAGAACGGCTGTTATCACGCGTGTAAACAATGGCGATCGCATAGCTCAACGGGTATTGATGGTTTCTCACTAGCTCTGGCAAAATACCATAACTTCCTTTACGATCGCACAAATCAAGGGTTGGATCGATCGCTTTCCCGTCTGCCAAAGTCAACGCCTGAACGCTCTTTTGCTCTTCTTTTGCTAGCGCCAAAGGATAAACTGAACATTGTCCAAACACTTGGCTAAAGGGTGCAAAGCCAATTCCTCCGGTTTGGTAAGATTCAAAAGCTTGAATGCTAGTGCGCAGCATTTCTAAAGTCTGCAATTGTTCAATTTTGTTAGAGTCTTGCTCTTTAATAAAAGCGTCATTAGGTTGAGAATTCGCGTTATGCAGCAGTTCTCTAAATGTAGCGATCGCCCGTTGATTGCCCAGCACTTTTTGTTCAAACAAATTAATTGATTCTCCATCCAAAGGGGCGTATCGCTGAAGGGGTAAGTTAGCTCCGAACTGTTGCCAGTCTTTGGTTTTGCCTACATAAATATCTTGCAATTGATTTAAGGTAAGTTCTCCATTCAAGGCGGTTGGCAATCCTTGATCTCGTTTTGAATAGCTAAAGTTAACAAATACCGCTAAGGCATCATGCGCCACTTCTTGAGACGTTAAATCACTGGGTAATTCTTTAATCATGGGAATAACGGCAAAGGCTGCTTCTCCCGATCGCACCCTGGCGATCGCCGCTTTGACTGAATTCACCGCTTGATAATTCAACTTGAGCTTTGGCTGTGCTGCTGCCAAATAGTCTTTCAACCGTTGGTCAGTCGGCACGCCTGCCAATCCCGTTTGCTGTAAAAACTTATCCCAAATTCCGTTTTCAACAGCGGTATAAGTATATTCTCCAAGGGGTACTCCGCCCACTTCTTGCATGGAAGCAATGGGCGGGGCTACCTCTGCCGGGGCAGGCTTCACCAGCAACACCATTGCCAACTTGCCTAACGCTGCCAGCAGGAGCGCCATCAACAGTACCGCCAATGCTTTAGAAAACTGCTTCGGTTTTTTCTCCACCTCAGCATCTACCGCAAATTGGTTAATCACAGAATCAAGAGGCAGTTGCAGTAGCGCCCGACGTGCATCAGTGGCATTTTCAAAGGGTAAATCTAGCTCTAACAGTCGCAAAATATACTTCTTCAGTGGTAAATAGACTCTTGTCCACAGCCCATCATCTTTGGGTTGCAGCGGCTGTCCGTTGTCATCGATCGCCTTGCCCATCAATAGATAAAACGCAATATATCCCAGTGCTGTTAAATCTTTCGCTACCGATCCGTTCATTTCCTCAGTCTGAAAAGGTTCAAACAACCGTTCCCATAGCGATAGATCACAGAGATAAATAAAATCTCCAACGCCAAATTCTGGCTCCTTACCCTTAATAACTACTAAACTATTTAAGTTCAAGTTGCCATGCACCAATCCGGTTTGAACTTGTCCCATTGGTAACGCAAACTTCTGTTGATGTAAGAACTCTAACGTTTGCAATACTTGATCTAACACCAGTCTTACTTGCTCGGTAGACATGGCTCCTGTCTGAGAAAGGACTTGGTTCAAAGTTGCGCTAGCATCGTGCGGTTGAGTCACCAAATAGCATCGCTCTTCTCGATCATCGGCGATCGCCTCCCACGGGCTAATCAACCGGAAATCCTGACTTCGACCATCAGCCAGTGCCACACCCGCCAAGCTAATAAATGCCTCCTGCCGCTGCCGCATTTCTTCGGTATTAAAATAGCGCCGAGGCAACAGAAACTCCTTAATGACCATGGGTTGCTCGGTGCCCAATTGTACTGCCTCGTACAACCGCCCAATTCCCCGTCGTCCTAGGCAACGCACCACGCGATAGGTGCCCCGTCTACCCCAAATCTCTGCCTTCTCTGCCAGTGTTGCCGGAAACGAACAAATCCGGCAATCTTTGGTGGCACGCTCCATGGTGGCGAGGGGTTCTCGACAGTTGAGCGGATCGCCCAAGGTGCAGCGATATTGCGGATAGGGAGAGGCAGCAAACACAACGCCGGGAGGGGCGATTGCGGCTTCTTCTATGACCTCTGGCACTACCTCATCTTCTGGCTTTGGTGGAAATAACTCTGGCTTAATTTCTGATAAAATCGGCGACATCCAAGCCCACCGCGACAAGAAATTAAACTGCGTTAACCGGATTGCGATGGGGTAACGTTGCAGATAATATTTAACGACAACTTTAGGGACATTAGAAATAGCCATGTGATGACCTGGGTTAGACGAAGGTATAGAATCAGCGATCGCACGGGTCGAATCCTACTTTGCCAGGGTATCCTGAAACTTGCCAAACCCTCATTAGACATAAGTTGGAGAAAGGAACATGGCGAAAGAGCAAGTTGTGCAATTGTTTAGAACCGCTCAGGCTGATCTCACCCTTCGCGCAAACCTAAATACAGCCCCAACCATCGAAGCATTTGTGCTGATGGCGCACGAGTACGGCTACGATTTTACGGTTGAAGAGTGGCAGCAAACCGTGGGATTTGGGGTTGAGGAATTGGAATGTGAATTGTCGGAAATTCCGGGAATTTAGATTAAGCGATCGAACGTTAACAAATCAAAATTTAAGACCAAGGAATAGCTGCGCTGTTCCTTAGTCTTTTTGCGTTTCAACTCCACACCGTATAATCAAATCAATGAACTGATTCTATGGGATCTGAAGGCATGACTGCACTAACTTTACCCCTGAAAGTTGATCTAAAAAATGTTCACTTCACTGATGAACAGTTTTATCAACTTTGCATTAACAACCCTGAACTCATTGTTGAACGTGATTCTAAAGGAACATTAATTGTTATGGCACCCGTTGGCGGCGATAGCGGTAACCGAGAAGCAGATTACATTACTGATTTAAACATTTGGAATCGGCAAAGCGGACGAGGAAAGGTTTTTAGCTCCTCAACTTTATTCAAACTTCCGGGTGGTGGCGATCGATCGCCCGATGCTGCTTGGGTCGAACTTTCCCGTTGGCAAGCCTTAACTCTTGAGCAACGCCAAAAGTTTCCGCCCATCGCTCCAGATTTTGTGATCGAACTGCGTTCTCGTACTGATAGCCTGAAACCTTTGCAAGAGAAAATGCAGGAGTATATGGATAGTGGTGTGGAGCTTGGTTGGATGTTTAATCCTCAGGATCAGCAGGTAGAAATTTATCGACAGGGGCAAGAGAAAGAAGTGCGATTGCTCCCCACAAAGCTTTCTGGCGAGGAAATCTTGCCTGGATTTGAGTTGCAGGTTGAGTTGTTTAACGATGACTAAATTTTATAAAAGCAAAGATTATGACATCCTTTACATTACCTCTGAAGGTCGATCTTAAGCACGTTCACCTCAGCGATGAACAGTTTTATCAACTCTGTATTAATAACCCTGCACTAAATATTGAACGTAGCGCTCAAGGAATATTGATTGTTATGACTCCTGTTGGCGGCGATAGCGGTAACCAAGAAATGAACTTGGGCGGTGAATTATATCTATGGAATAAACAGACAAATTTAGGAAAAGTTTTTAGCTCCTCAACTTTGTTTAAGCTTCCGGGTGGTGGCGATCGATCGCCCGATGCTGCTTGGGTCGAACTTTCCCGTTGGCAAGCCTTAACTCCTGAGCAACGCCAAAAGTTTCCGCCCATCGCTCCAGATTTTGTGATCGAACTGCGTTCTCGTACTGATAGCCTGAAACCTTTGCAAGAGAAAATGCAGGAGTATATGGATAGTGGTGTGGAGCTTGGTTGGATGTTTAATCCTCAGGATCAGCAGGTAGAAATTTATCGACAGGGGCAAGAGAAAGAAGTGCGATTGCTCCCCACAAAGCTTTCTGGCGAGGAAATCTTGCCTGGATTTGAGTTGCAGGTTGAGTTGTTTGATCATGACTAATTGACTTGTGGAATGTTGAGAAGCGATCGGCAAAACATAGCTCCTCAAAGATCTGTAAGCTATGATGAGTTCGCACTAAAAGAGACTAACAAGCGGTAATAACTGTAATGGAAACCAAGCCTCCTCTTCCTCCCTTTACCTTAGAAACAGCCAAAGCCAAAGTTCAAGCCGCCGAAGACGCTTGGAACAGCCGTGACCCTGAGCGAGTTTCAATGGCGTATACTTCAGACTCCTGGTGGCGCAACCGCTCTGAGTTTTTTGTTGGACGCGATACTATCAAAGCCTTCCTTGAGCGTAAATGGGCAAAAGAACTAGACTATCGCCTTAAAAAGGAACTCTGGAGCTTTACTGACAACCGCATCTCAGTCCGGTTTGAGTACGAGTGGCATGACCAGTCAGGACAATGGTACCGCTCTCATGGTAATGAGCAGTGGGAGTTTGCTGATAACGGTTTGATGCAACGACGCGAAGCCAGTATTAATGATGTGCTGATTGAAAAGTCGGAACGTAAATTTGTATGGGAAAGGCCATAAACCTTTACTCAACCTTGCTGAATAACAAGGCAACAGGAAAATGACTCAGGATTTCTTTTAACCATAATGTGTCATTACCCTGAACCTCTCGCCCAGTGATGGCATCTAGCCAAATAGAAGAAGAGCCAGGGGGCTGAAGGATACGAGTTTCATGCCAAACTTGTTCGCCCATGGGATACTCATCTACTTTGATAACAGGGGTGAGGAAGCGAGGCGTAATGGCGATCGCCCGCATGTCTCCCAAGTCCCGCGCAAATGCGACAACGTGCTCTTTCATGCTGCCCAAAATTGTCAGCTTTTGGTATCCACCCCGTTGGAAAAGTTCTGCATGGTTGCGACGAGCTTGCAAAACTCTATGAATTAAGAAGAGCTTAAGTCTACCGTCTTCCGGCGCTTTCAAGAGTTCCTCGATCAGCTTCAAGGTATTTTTCCGCGACTTCATTTTCTTGAGAAACTCTAATCGCTGGGCAAAGTCTACGGGGCGACGGTTGTCAGGATCAACCATGCTCAAGTCCCATAGTTCTGCACCCTGATACAGATCTGGAACGCCAGGTGAAGCAAGCTTTAGCAACGTTTGCGAAAGTGAATTGCAGATGCCATAGTGTTGAATCTTCTGCTGAAAAGGATGGAAGGCTTGCAGGAATAAGTTATCCTCAGTATCTTTCAAAACGCGATCGGCAAATTCAATACAAGCATTCTCATAGTCAATGTCAGGTCTGAGCCATTCAGTGTGAACTTTTGCCTCTCGAATTGCCTTAATAAGATATTCTTTAAGGCGTTCTACAAACTGTGGATAATCAGCTTTTGTAAAGGGGAAGGTACCCAGTAATGTTTGGTAAAAGAAGTATTCGTCATTGCGATCGGGCGCATCCAATCCTTCTACACAGGTTTTGAGGGGCTCGTTCATTTGATGCCAGTTCTTTAAGTGCTCTTCCCATTCCTTGGGAATCTCTGACAGCACATTAATTCTAGCTCTAACATCTTCGCCCCGCTTGGTATCGTGTGTAGCAGTTGCGTTCATAGCATGGGGCCATTGGGCGCAGCGAACTTGATTAAAAGTGTGAAAATCATCGACCGAGATACCAAAGCAGCCTGGGTTAGAACCGACTTCATTCAGAGAAATTAGACGGTTATAAACATACATAACTGTATCTTCTACCCCTTTCGCCATCAGCGGTCCTGTATACTGCTGCAACCGCATCAGAAAATCAAGCCAGAGATCCTTGTCTTCATCAGTCAAAGAATCATCAAAATCAAGCAGCAAAAACCTCTCCATGAAAGCTAACTCGTTGGCAGAGTTGGGCGTTTTCTCTTTGGCTTTTGCCAACAGATGCTTCATGCATTCTTGGTCGGCTTTACGACTTCCTTCTCGACTGATGTAAGTTCGATAAATGGGTAATAAAGCTAGAACCTCTACCAGCGCTCGCTTTAAGCCGTACATGGTAAAGTCGCTAGCGTAGCGATGGCGTACCGATAGTTGTTTTAGTAAGTGAGCTAGATTGTCAATATCTCCAGCCAAATGTTTGCCAATAATCATTCTTTTGTTTTCGTCAACTAGCGATTCATGGGCCGTCGCACGACCTACAAAAGCGTAGTACACGGCATCAAATTCAGACTGTGATGCTTGCTGACAAAAGAGATTATTCACTTTGTTCATATAGTCATATCCAGTCGTTCCTTGAATGGGCCAACTGAGCGGCAGTTCTTCATTCTCCTCTAAAATCTTCTCAACCAGTAAATAGGCATCGGGCACCTGTTCTCTGAGGCGGATGAGATACTGCGCTGGGTCGTACAATCCATCAATGTGATCGACTCTCAAACCGCTAAATTTTCCATCTTTAACAAATTCTAAAATAAGTTGGTGGGTATGATCAAATACGTTCTGATCTTCCACTCGCATTGAAATTAAATCGTTTACTGTAAAGAACCGACGATAATTCAGTTCTTCGTTACCAACCTTCCAATAAGATAGCCGAAAAAACTGTTCCGAAAGCAATCCATCTAAACGAGTAAAGCTCTCTGGCTTGCCAGCTTCGCCATTAATGAGTTTAATATTATTTTCAATAAATTCTCGAATCTCAGGACTATCATTCCATAGATCCCAGAGCATTCTTTTAATAAATACAATTTGGTCATAACGTTCTCGCCCTTCTTCGCCCGAAGGAATATACTTCACGGCGTATAGGACTCCCAGCATCTTTACAAAATTAGAGTCATCTCTGCCTAATTTTTCACGTAAAGTACCTAGATCATGAATTAGAACCTGAATATAAGATTCAACACGTAATGGAAATTTAAGATCATAGTAATTTAAGGAAAGTCCGTCTTCCTCATACCGAATTTGAAGTTCGCCGCTTTCTAAGCAATCACCATAAAATTTCCCTAAGAACGGGGCTAAAACACGCCCTCGCAGATCAGCATAATGATGATCCCAGTTGATATCAAAAAAGTTGTGAAATTCTGAATCGGAACCATTTTCTAAAACATCGACCAGCATTTTGTTTTGACTGTCGAACGCCATATGGTTGGGTACGATGTCTTGCAGCCAGCCGATTTCGTGTTTCTTTAGAGTTTGGGTCAATTCTTCAAACTTTTCTAAGCCGCCTAGTTCGGGGTTGATTTCTTGAGGATTGACAACATCGTAGCCGTGGGTGCTACCTTTTCTGGCTGTAAAGATGGGCGAGGCATAGAGATCAGAAATTCCTAATTCGCTGAGGTAAGGGGCGATCGCCATTGCGGCTTGAAAATTAAAGCCTGAGTGGAATTGAATCCGGTAAGTGACCAAGGGAATCTGCATCATGATTTTGGATCTCGGATTTTAGATTTTGGACTGAGCCTTGGTAACGAAAAACTAATAAGCTTGACGATTAATAGACTATATTTTGACTTTCAGGTTACCAAATTATGGGAGGCGATCGCTCTTCCCAGAATTATACCTGTCCTAATTGCCTATCATTGCTCTGCCTTTAGGAATAGCTTCCCACCCCATCAAAGGTTAGGTAGAGCGCTTTTAAGTGTTGCACCCGTAAACGACCACACTATAGGGACTCATATCAAGTTCCTGCTGTGGTACGGTCGTACCGCGTTCAGATGGAATCACGTCAGGTAGGTAAGAACCCATACCGTTCCAGGCTTCATCAGTTGAGTCGAGCAGTTTTTTCCAAGTGCCTGACGGTAGGGTTAACTTAAATTTAGCAGCGTTAGAGCTAAAGTTCAGTAGGCACAAAACTTGGTGATTTTGATGCCAACGGCGTAGTTTCAGGATATGTTCTGCCTCCAAGACTGAAACCTCTACACTTTGACGATCGGAATAGCAGAGGGCGGGGTTTGCTGCCCGCAATTGTAGAAGCTTTTGGTAGAACTGCCATAGAGATTGATGAGGTTGAACCTGGCGGAGTTCCCAATTAAGTTTTGAAGCTTCAAATGTGGCGATCGCTTGGGGGTCAGGCGGTTCTCCTGCTTCTTGAAATGCAGCAAATTCTTCTTTTCTGCCTGCCCGCACGGCTTCTACTAATTGGGGATCGGTGTGGCTGATGAAGAAGAGAAATGGGGCAGTTTCACCATATTCCTCGCCCATGAATAACATCGGAATAGAGGGCGAAAGCAGGGTAGCAGCGGCGGCTAGCTTTTGTGATTCAAACGATAGCAGATGGGAAAAGCGATCGCCATTCATGCGGTTGCCCACTTGATCATGATTCTGTGCAAAGACTACAAACTGGCTGGGCGAACAGTCTACGGCTCTGTCACCGTGTTGGCGCAGCCTATGCCGCGAGTAGTCCCACGTATGCACAAAGTTTTCCCGATAGGCTTTAGCAAGCTGCGCAAGTCCGCCATAGCCTATTTCATAATCCTCATAATATCCCTCTTGTTCTTCTGTTAACAACACGTGCAGTATATGATGAAAATCATCGTTCCACTGAGCATCCATGCCATATCCTCCCACTGATACTGGGCGGATAATTCGCGGATCATTTAGATCACTTTCTGCAATTAAATACCGAGGTCTTTGCTGTTCTGACAGAAGCGTTGTTGCTTCCATCATTTCTTGTAAAATATGTTTTGCCCCAAAGTCATAAATGGCATGAATTGCATCCAGCCGCAACCCGTCTATATGAAAGGTTTCCAACCAGTACAAGACGTTCTGCACAAAATAGTGTCGGACTCCATCGCTATATGCCCCGTCATAGTTGACAGCACTTCCCCAAGGCGTTTTGTATTTTTCGGTGAAGTAAGTCCCCAGCCCCCAAAGATAATTTCCTTCAGGTCCTAAATGGTTGTAGACCACATCTAAAATGACGGCAATTCCTTGAGTGTGACAAGCATTGATAAATTGCTTAAAGCCGTCTACTCCTCCGTAAGAATTTTGCACCGCGTAGGGATACACGCCATCGTAACCCCAATTGCGATCGCCCGGAAACTGCGCTACTGGCATAATCTCAATGGTATTAATTCCTAATTCTCGCAGATCGGGCAAGCGAGGGATAATGGCTGCAAAGGTACCTTCCGATGTAAACGTGCCAACATGGAGTTCATAGATCACGCTCTCAGCCCAAGGAATTCCTGTCCAGTTTTCATCTGTCCAAGCGAACGCGGTGTGGTCAACGACTGCGGATGGCCCGTGTACACCTTGAGGCTGAGATTGGGATGCCGGATCGGCACAATCGCGCGCTGTTTCGCAGATACCGCCAGGGTCACCATCCAACTGATAAAAATACAGACTGCCAGGTTCAATTTCGATCGTTCCTTGCCAATACCCGTCATTACATTGAAGTGGAATTAATTGCTCGGTTGGGGCAACAATGTGAAGTGCCACTTGGTTAATTAGAGGTGCCCAAAAGGTGAATTGGCATTGGCGCGCTGCTTCGCAGGTATCGCCAGGGTCGCCAAGGTAGTGGGAGCCGAGTTTCATCATAGGAAAACACGAGGGGGACTCCTTTCAATATTCCACATTTTGAGTTACCTGTCCTCCCAGTCTGGTGTTTGTCTTGCCTAACTCACATCCTTTTTTCTTTCAAAGTCTGGTGTTGCTAAATAAAAGCATGAATCTATTCAAAGCCCCTTTCTTTTAGGAGAGGGGTCTAGGGAGAGGGCTCCGCTGCGTTGTAGAAACCTAACCCCTTCCCTATAAGGACGGAGGAACCGGATTTTCATAGCATCATTCAGCAACGCCCATCAGTCAACCCGTACAAGCAATACACGATCGCATCAATCAGGCGATCGCACCGCTTCAATGGCAAACTATGCACTTAGCAGCGGTAAATCGAGAGTCTGGAGATTAAGGGCATCAACATTTTTAGAGTAATTGTCGATTGTGATAGCGACTACTTTGCCTTGAGAATCATAATCTAGAATTAAGTCGTCGGTAATTGCGTCGGTAGAAGCAACAAACTTACTGGTTAGCTCGATCGCCAATGTATCCGTTTCAGGAAAGTATTGAATCTTCATTGTGATTCCTCGCCTCGCTGTTGTCGTTTGTAAAAGTTGCGATCGCACAGGAGAATTAGAATTGAGATTTATTGCTGCAAGATCGCAACTAGTTTGGCAATAACCTCATTGATCTTGCTTGTGGTTAAAGTCCCTATTTTATAGGCAATGATTTGTTCATTAGCGGTGAACAGTCGGTTAACTTTAACGTAGCTATTTCTATCCAGATTTCCTGCTTCAAAGTCATCATTTGAAATAGCTATTGTATATTTATCGTTCGTTGTTTGGCTCGTAATTAGGCAAAGGATAAAATCATTTCAGCTGAGTGTTGCAACTACCAAAGCAGGTCGTCTTTTAGCATTGGTTAGATCGGAAAATGGGAAAGGAACAACGACAACATCCCCTTTTATAAATGTTGCCATGCCTCATCCTCTTGAGGGGTTAACCAATCTTCTGCTAGCAATGGTTCGCTTAACAGACTGGTTTCTAGTTGTTCCTGCTGGATTTCTCTAGCTTTGACGAACAATAAAAAATCTAAGACTTCTTTGAGAGTTGAATCAGAAGTTTTATCAATTTCATCGAGTAATTTTTCTTTAATGTTAGTACTCATATTGTAAGTTCCGTTTCCTCGCTATTTGTACGTCCTTCCACGATCGCCCTCTCCTCTTCAGTCAATCCATATAATCGATAGACGATCGCATCAATCAGGCGATCTCATCGTATCTTTTTAAGATTCCTATGACATTGAGTAACCAAGGGTGAACAGCACAGTTGTTTCTAAGGCTACGATTGTTTCGGGCTTCAGTTGTCCTAACTTCTTGATCAATCGAGTTTTATCTAGAACACGAATTTGATGACACAGGGCGACAGACTCTTGATTTAATCCTCCTTCGCCGCTAGAAACTTGAATGCAGGTAGGAAGCGCGGCGCGACGCAGATTGCTAGTGACGGGAATTGTGATGACAGTTGTGGTGAATTTGGACAGGGTATTTTCTTGAAAGATGATTATGGGTCGAATACCCGCTTGCTCTGAACCTTGAGTTGGGTTCAGGTTTGCCAGCCACACTTCCCCACGCGCGATCGCCATCATTGATCCTCTCGTTGCAGCAGTTCAGCATAATCTGCCATACCAACTTCTGCGAGTTCTCGATCGTCTTGAGCAAATTCTTGGTATAGATTGGCAGATTGATGTAAATCAGTTACTTTTGTCTGAAATTGGTTACGAAATTTAATGAATTCAATAAATTCTGCAATTTGCTTTAGCTGTGTATCGTTGAATTGATCGATTTCTTGCTTAATAGTTTCTTTGGTCACTTGCATATCACTTCTCCTTTAAAGAATCAATCAGGTTTACTTGCCTTCCACGATCGCCCTCTCCTCTTCAGTCAATCCATATAATCGATAGACGATCGCATCAATCAGGCGATTGTACCAGTTGCAAACTATGCACTTAGCAGCGGTAAATCGAGAGTCTGGAGATTGAAGGCATCAACATTTTTAGAGTAATTGTCGATTGTGATAGCGACTACTTTACCTTGAGAATCATAATCCAGGATTAGATCATCGGTAATTGCGTCGGTAGAAACAACAGGTTTTTGGGTTAGAGGATGTTTGAAAAGTCAGCTAGTCGGTAAAAAAGCTCTCTCAGTGTAAGCTGCGAATAGAAAGCACGCAGCACCGAGAAAGCAATATGAGTAAAGCATATCCCAGCAATCTGACTACTGG
>JAESGK010000268.1_pt1 | contig 30289 bp, 21 predicted proteins | sample 9269681 | NCBI WGS metagenome assembly JAESGK01 (sample SAMN14515347, study PRJNA621673) | algae metagenome | isolation source: Timaviella obliquedivisa GSE-PSE-MK23-08B and co-occurring heterotrophs from... | place: USA: Grand Staircase Escalante National Monument, Utah | collected 2006-08-15
GGATAAATAACTAAAAGAGCCGATAAGAGAAATCTGGACATAAACACTCGGGATAACGCATTTTAGACGTTCGTAGTTTCTAGAATATTGCGATGGCCAGAGAATGTTTTTTGCATGTTGCTGTATTTCAGGCGACAAACCTGCATTTTCCGTAGACAAGAATAAACCCCGCAATGTATAAAACCGTATCATTGTAACGTTATTGTTTCAATATTTCAAGAGAACTTCCATGCAAACATTCAAATTTCTGCGCCCCGGGGCCCTGCTAGTCTGCTGTGCGTTGTTGCTTTTTGCCGTAGCCTGTAAAGACGATGATGACAGCAATGCGTCCGCCAACAACCGGCACGTCAACGACTGGATCCTGAAGAACATGCAAGACTGGTATCTGTGGAATGACGAGCTCCCCACCAACACCAACAAGAGCCTCGCCCCCGAGGAGTATTTCAGCTCGTTGTTATACGATGGCGATCGCTTCTCCTGGATCCAGGACAACTACCAGGACCTCTTGAACTCGCTGCAAGGCATCAGCAAAGAAGCCGGCTACGAATATGCCCTCTACCGCGAAAGCAACACGAACAACAATGTGATTGCACAGATACTGTATATCAAACCCAACTCACCTGCTGAAAACGCCGGGCTGAAACGCGGCGATGTTATCACGCACATTAACAATACACAGATCACCATTTCAAACTACCAAACCTTGTTGTCGGCCCTAAGTGAAAATCACACACTGACGTATCGCGCCATGAATGTGGATAGCGAAAGCTTGAGCGATCCCGCCACTGTTTCACTCACCCCCCGGGAGTACCACGAAAATCCGAACTACCTACACACCGTCATTGAAACCGGTGAGCACAAGATCGGCTACTACGTCTATAATTTCTTTGCCGCGGGCCAGGGCGATGGCAACGAGTATGATACCGAAATGGAATCGATCATCAACGGTTTTAAAACAGCCGGTGTAACGGACCTTGTACTCGACTTGCGGTTTAACAGCGGTGGCTCTGAAGTATCGGCTCTTACCCTGGCCAGCCTGCTCGGTGCAGACGTCAATAACACGAAGGTCTTCATGACAAAAGAATACAACGACGATATAGAACAGCTGATCCTCAACGATCCGGATCTTGGCGAAGACATACTCACCATCAACTTCACAAACAAAGCAGCCAACGTGGGCAATCTGCTCCAAAACAAACGACTCTTTATCCTGACCGGCTCCCGCACCGCCTCTGCCAGCGAGCTGATCATCAACGGTCTGCGTCCCTATATGGACGTGTTCCTGGTGGGTGACACTACCTATGGCAAGAACGTTGGTTCCCTGTCCTTTTACGACGAAGAAGATGCCACGAACACGTGGGGCATGCAGCCCATCGTCGTAAAAGTATATAATTCACTGAACCAATCTGACTACGACGGTGGTTTCTACCCCAACATTATAGACCCCGACAACGGCTCCATACTCTACCCGTTCGGCGACACACGTGAACCCCTGCTGGCCAAAGCGATTGGTCAAATCACGGGAAGCGGTACGATCGGCCGTACCGGCCTGGTAGACCGCCCGCTGATAGCGCACTCCCTCGATCGTAAGAAGCGAAGCTTCCAGCTAACCGTGGATGATCGCGCGGTACGGACATTGAAACGACCGTAATCGAGCAACGTATAGCATAAACAAAAAAGGGTGCCTTTATGAAGAGCACCTTTTTTTTGTCAATAAATATTCTCTTATCGTGTCGACTCCTGCAGCGTTGCTTGCTGTAAGATTCGATTGACATCTACGTTTGCACCCCATGTCTTATTCGCGCGAAGTCCCATCACCAGCTTTAATACACCGCCTTGTACAATGTCGGTGTGCGTCATCCACGGTCCGTCCAGGCGCTTACCATTCAGGTATGCTTCCTGGATAAACTTGTTCTGCTCGCTGCAGCCGGGGGCATCCACCTGGAAGTCTTTTCCATTGGGCAGGTGAATCGTCGTCTTTTCAAATACCGGGCTGCCGATGGTATACAACGGAAGGCCTGGTACAATGGGATAAAAGCCCATGCAGGAGAATACCACAAAGGCCGACATGCCACCGCCGTCTTCGTCACCGGGTATGCCGAAGATATTATCGGGGTACCACGTGTTGAGCAGCATGCGTATACGCTTCTGCGTCTTCCACGGCGCGCCGGTAAAATTGTATAGATAGGGAATATGGAAGCTCGGCTCATTACCCATGGAATACTGGCCGACGATGCCTGTGAAGTCAGGGAATTTCGCCCAAAGCTCATATTTGCTCCGGCCCAGGCTTTCCTGGAACAGTTGATCCAGGCGTGCTTCAAAGGCTTGCTTGCCGCCCATCAGGGTCATCAGGCCGGGAATATCCTGCTGCACTTGCCACAGGTAGGTCCAGCCGTTGTTCTCATCGTAATAGTCGCGGCCACCCATGCCACCGTCGAAGGTCGGGTCGATGTCGATCCATTTGCCGTTGGCATCTTTCGGCATGAAGAATCCTTTCTCGGCCTGGTACAGGTTCTGGTAGTTTGCCGATCGTTTCAGAAAGAGTGTATAGTCGTCCTTATGTTTCGCCGCCACAGCAAGCTGTGAGAGCGCCCAATCGTCGTAGCTGTGGCCCAGCGTAATGGCCACCGCCTGCCTGCGCTCGAACGAATGCACCTCCTCTACCGTTTCCTTTTCATCGGGATGCAGCGCGGGATAATATCCTTTCTGGTGATAGAATGAATCCAGGGAGCATGCCGGTCCGTTGCGCCAGGGCAACATGGTAGCCTGTGTGGCATTCTTTTTCGCTGCTTCATAGGCGAGCGGCAAATCAAATGGCTGAATACCTTTGCGGTAGGCATCGAGCAGCGTGATGGTAGAGTGAAATCCATTCATGCACGGGTTGTCGCCCCACAACAGCGGGAACGTTGGCAGCCAGCCACTCTGTTGGTACATTTTCAGATACGACGCGATCATGTCTGCTTCCTGCGAAGGGTTCAGGATCGTGCGCAGCGGGTGGTGCGCGAGATACGTATCCCATACCCAATCGTCCACATAAAACGGATGGCTATCGTCATGGATGCGTTTGTCGTAATGACTATAGTATTTACCGTCTTCGGTAATATTGACCATGCGCTCCTGGCAGCGATACAACGCCGTATAGAATGTGCGCTTCATCTTCTCCGTACCGCCCTTTACTTCGATCTGATTTAATATCCCTTCCCACGCTTTCTTCGCACGTTGTTTATTGCCTTCGAAGTCCCAGGCGGGTTGCTCCTTTACCAGGTTCTTGCGGGCCTGCTCTTCGCTGATAAAGGAAATAGCATATTTAAACTCGATCACGCTCGCACCGGTCTCTGCCCACGACATGCACGCCTGGCCTTTTCCGGTCGTTTCGCGGCATGCGGTATATACACCGGGTTTGCTGAACTCTCCGTATACCCAGGCAGTCATGCCCTTTACCTGTTCGGTGCCCGACACGGCGCGGTCTGATACGCGCTGCCATGTACCGCCCTGCGCAATCTGCAGGAATACATTCTTGGTGGTGCCTGCAGGAAAGGCTATGCGGAAGTGCCCGGTCTTGGCACCCGGCACAAAAGCGATTTCAATCTCTTCCTGATCCAGCCATTCAGAATAATAGTATGGCGTCAATACTTCATTCTCGGGGTCCCACGTGGCACGCGGCGGTGTGGCCGCAGCCATTGCCGCGCCGGTGTAGGGCATGACGCCAAACAGGTGTCCCTGCCGGTGTGAGACCAACGACAGGGGGAACGTGCTGATCTGCGGATCAAGGTGATCTTTTCTCCCGGGGTACGAGCGTATTGCCTGGTTAGGCAGTTGCACCGTAGGGCGCGTAGACTCCAGCAAATGACCGACGTTGCCGACGCGCGGGTCGACCCAGGACAATGGCGCCTGGCCATACGATGTAAGGGCGAGAAGTAAAGCAGCGCTTATGCCTGCGGCCGTGCGGCGTGTAATCAGGTTTGATAGCATAGACAGTGGCTGGTTAATCGATTCAGCAACGGTTAAAGATAGCCACCTTCTTCTGAAGACAAAATACCGCTTACACGATATCGTGGAAAAAGAAAAAGCATCACGAAAGGTTGCTGGCGCAAGTTTTAACACCAGCGTTAGCGCAGGTGTGGAACTTGTGACCAGAACTGCATGCAGTCTCCAGACTGCCGTGGTCCCACGGTGATCGTGAAAATGCAAAAGCCATCTCATACAGAGATGGCCTTTAACATGCACGTGGCAATAAAGCTCTTACTTCTGCGCCCCAAATACCTTCTTCAACAAATCAGTTGTCCGCGCACCCGGATCGTCGCGGATATTCTTTTCCTCCTTCGCCACCATCACAAACAACCCATCGATAGCTTTCTCAGTAGCGTAATCATCCAAATTCGGATTCACCTTCTGCACCATCGGCAGTTTGTTATATGCATTGACCAGGTCTGCATAATACTTCGTAGCACTAACCTTCTCCAGCGCTGCCTGGATAACGGGCTTGAACTTAGTAGTAAGTTCCGGCGAGGTTGTTTTGTCGAGGTACTGCGTCGCGGCGTCGTCTTCGCCTTTCAGAATACTCCAGGCGTCCTGAACGGTCATCTGCTTGATCGCCGACACAAAGATGGGCTTGGCCTCTTTGGCAGCTTCTTCAGCACCGCGGTTGAGGGCGAGGACAAATTTATCGACCTGAGCGCCCATGCCTACCTGGCGCAGCTTGGTCTCGACTTGTTTTACTTCCGGCGGAAAGGGAATTTTGATTTCAGCATTTTTAAAATAGCCGTCGGCTTGCGACACCAGGTCCGATCCCTTCGAGGCACCATTGGTGAGGGCTTCTTTGAGGCCGGCGGCAACCTCTTCGGTTGTCGGCATCCCTCCCCCTTTCAGGGTCTTCTTCAGCTTGTCCAGGTTCAGCTGCGCGTGCGCAAAGCCCCCGATACAAACAAACAACAGCAATAAAACAGCATGTCTCATGTGGTAAAGTTTAGTTGGCAGCATTAATGTAACCGCCAGGATCCTTGTAACCCGGCAGTAAGCACCGTCTATCACAAACCTTGCCACAGCTGGAAAGTGTTCCAACAGCACGGCCCTTTTTGTAGACAAAAAGGGCCGTTGCGTTGGAGTTTGTGCCTGTCATTCAAACGTAAATGTCTGACCCTCTGTCACACCGCGCCACGTATCCGTCCGGAACGGCGACGCCGGAAAACCTTCTTTGTTGTAAAGGTTATCATCCCACGGGTTATCAGACCACCCAAAGCGCACCGCCACCGGCTTCGCTACTTCATCCGAAGCCACTACCACCTCGTTGCCCTGCAACCAGGCCTTGGCATAATGAAATTTCTTATCCTCACCCGCCACTTCAAACCCGCGCAAATAACCATACTTATCCTGGATCACCAGGCCACCGCCCACTTCCGTAAACGACACAAAAGCCTTGTTCCCCTCGAACCTTACCGCCTGATACGACGGCCCGGAGTATACATTACCCTGCGCATATACCTTGTTCAGCGCAATTGCCGCCAGGCGCTTGCCTACGTCTTGTTTGTTACGCGGATGAATGTCAAAGGCTTCGCCCACATCCGTCGTCACCGCCATGCCCGTGTTAGGCAATGCCAATGTCATGCGTTGCGCCTCCCGCAGCTCAGCCCAGGCGCTGGTACCCTGGGGGTTGGCGCCGCGGGACGCCTCGTAGGAAGCCAGCTGCACAAAGTAGAACGGGAAGTCACCTTGTCCCCAACGGCTGCGCCAGTCCCTGATCATCAACGGAAAGGCTGTGCGGTATTGATACGCCCGGCCGGCATTGGATTCGCCCTGATACCAGATCGCACCCGCGATAGTATAGGGGATCAGCGGATTCAACATAGCATTGAACAGCAACGTCGGGAAGCTGTTAGGCCCCACCGAGCCGCCACCATCGGCCACGCGCTCGACATAAAATTTCCACGGACCGGCCAGCGGCGTGCGTGTATCCGAAGCGGTTGTTACAGACACTGCCGCGGGTTCGTCCCACAGACCACCGCCACCGCCGGTATCTTCCACGCGTACGGCAATGACATTCCTGCCCGCTTTTAACAAGCCCGCCGGAATGCGGTAGGTTCTCTTCTGGTCATAGCCCACGGTCTTGCCGACCGATGTACCGTTGATGAATGTCTCATCTATATCGTCGATGGCGCCCAGGCTCAGCACGGCATCTTTACCGGCGTCGGCATCGCTCACATCAAACGATCTGCGAAACCATACCACGCCATCGAGACCGTCGAGGCGCTGGTTTTCCCACACACCCGGTATTGACATGGTGGGCCACGATTGGTCGTCAAACGCTGCATCCTTCCAGGCAGCAACAGTTGTCGCCGGAACGACGATGTTCATCTCTTTCAGCTTTGTTGTCGTACGCTCTTTGCGCTGGGCAGCATACGACTCGAGGTCGATCCTGGGCATTGACGCCATCATGGACTTGAACTCCTCGCTCTTCTCAAAGGCCTCACGGCTGGTCCACGTCTCGCTGTGCGTACCGCCCCACGACGTGTGGATCAGGCCGATGGGCACGTGCAGCCTGTTATACAGGTCGCGGGCAAAGAAGTAGCCTACGGCGGTGAAATTAGCGGCAGTCTCGGGCGTACAGGACTTCCAGTCACCACCGGCCACATCTGCCTGTGGTGTGGAAGCAATAGCCTTCTGCACCAGGAACTGACGGATCTCCGGGAAGTTGGCAGCCTGTATTTCCAGCGTTGCATTTTTGGCAGCCGACAACGGCCACTCCATGTTTGACTGCCCCGAACATACCCATACCTCGCCTATTAAAATATTCTTTACGGCAAGGCTGTTTTTTCCTTTTACGGTCATTTCATAGGGGCCACCGGCTGCTTCGGCAGCAAGGGTCACCGTCCACTTACCCGTTTTGTCGGCCTTGACTTTTTTGGATTGTTTGTTGAACTGTACCGTTACACCCTCGCCGGCATCAGCCCATCCCCATACCTGAATGGGCTTATTGCGCTGCAATACCATGTTGTCGGCGAAGATCTTCGGAAGCTTGACGTTTCCGTAAGCGTGTGCCATTGTACAGAGCACCGCCAGGGATAGAAGTAATTTTCTCATACGTAAAGATGAAATTGAAAATTTTGCCAGGAAAAAGCAACAGAAAGTATACAACAACGGTCCCCGAAGGTGATAGTCGAGCCCTGATTTACTATATTCGCCGCATTCTGAATGTAAAAATTATGCGTGTTCTGGTATGCGACGATGACGAGGTGGTGTTGAAAGTAGTAGAAGTAATCCTGCGCGAGCAGGGCTACGAGGCGGTCCTGACCCGTGACGGCCAGGAAGCCATGTCGGCGCTTGACCGGGGCGAGCACTTCGACCTGATCATTACCGACATCCACATGCCCTACTTTAACGGCGACGATATCCTCAAGCGCGTGCGCGAGGAACAAGGGCAACCTACGCCCATCATCATGCTATCATCCGACGGCGAAGAAGAAGTGATTGCCTTAGCCCTCAAACAAGGTGTTAATGAATTTCTCGTAAAGCCGGTCAATACCCGCGACCTGCTTAAAAAAATACGCACGCTGTTAGGCTGATTGCGAACGATGATTCGGCACCGGACCGGCGTCAGTCGAGCGTACTGGAGCATACACCCGGGCAACTTCGACCACGCTTTGTCTTACCGCCACGATCACCACACGCGCCACCAGGTATAGGCCGGTAGATAAGGCTACGAGGGCTACCAGTTTCTCAGCATTTCGTTGCTCCGCATATATACCGATACAGCACCAGGCGATTGTCAACGGAAAGATAAAGTCGTGATACCGATTATGTACGGCATTCGCCAGCGCGGCGACAGCCAGCACCGCGAGGACGGCGACGACATTTTCACCAAAGGGCACGCCCTCGTATCCAACCGACTTCAGCCAGACACCGGCATATACGAAAGTGCTAAAGGTCAGCCAGGCCGCAGCCGTGGTAAAGGGCAGTTGAATCCATTTATATTGACGGTATAGCGTTGTACTCATTTCGTTACGAATGCGCATAAAAATGATCAGCGATAAACTCAGTTGCCCCACCTGCGCCAGCCAGGCCACAAACAAATACTCTTGCGTGAACGTATAAAGCCACACGATGGCCAGCAGTGATGAGAATACCAGAGGCTGGGCGATCTTGTCGTAAATGGGAATATGGCGTTGCGCCGGCAGTAATTGATAGCCGGCATATACCAGCAGCGATGCGGCAATAATCGCCACCACAGAGAACGTATACGTAGCCGGGATAAACAGATGCTCATGCCGACCGAAGATCGCGCTTACGGGGATCGCATCTCCGGGTAGGAAAGTATAGACAACCGTAAGCCCGATACTCAGCAAAAGCGCCGGTAAAGCCAGCCAGCGCCAGGAACGTGTGTAGTGATCTCTCATAAATAGACAGTATTACTGTACGGATGACAAATTGAAAAATTCATGCCGGGGAATCGGGCACTAATTACGGCATCATTCATCGGTACAACGTACTACGGATAGTGTAGAAATAAGTCTACTCTCCCCCAGTTTGTAGCTAAAAGCGGCTGATTCAAAGGGTCTTATACAGCCGGCAGCGCCATTTTTGTGGCTGGCATCCTTTATGGTAGGAATTGATATAATACCAATTTTGAGAAACCATGAAACCGTCTATAAAAAACTTCAAAGTGCCGCGGGTATTATACCGCCGCCCACACAGTACCGCAGACCCGATCAAGAATTATATCCTGCTGATATTGATTTTGATGCTGCTCTCAGCATTTGTATTAGGCAGCTAACGAAACGGGGGGGAGAGCAAGAGTGCTCTCCTTTCTTCGCTCTCACACTCACACTGTTTTAATCATGGTGACCTGTTTAATCATGGTGACCTGCCGGCTCAATATGTATCATAACATCGGTAAACTCCGGCAGCGTTAGTTGAATATGATCTTTAACCCGATGTGAGATCGCATGCCCCTCCTCCACCGTCAGGGCCTTATCCACCCAGATGTGCAAATCCGCATGCTTAAAAATCCCCATCTTCCGGATATGACATTTCTGCACTAGCACTACCTGCGGCACACTTCCCGCCAAACGCATCACTTCTGCATTCACCGTAGGATCTAACGCCTCATCCAGTAACTCTCCCATGGCCGGCCGGAGAATGAGATACGCATTGATAAAAATAATAGCCGACGCGAACAGCGCAGCATAGTCATCTGCTACTTCATATCCCTCGCCACCGATAATACCAATCGAAATACCAATAAAAGCCGCCGCCGACGTAATAGCATCGCTGCGGTGATGAAAGGCATCGGCCTTCACAGCATCGCTTTTGATTTCGGCACCAGTTTTCAATACAAACCGGTACAGCACCTCTTTGGTGACAATCACCACCACCAGAATGATCAATGTATATGGCTCGGGTGTTTTGTGCGGTGTGATCATGTTTTCAACACTCTTGATGGCGATCACCACGGCTGCAAGCACCATCGCCACAGAAACACCCAATGCAACAAGTGCTTCCATTTTGCCGTGCCCGTACGGATGGTCTTCGTCAGCCGGGCGCGACGACCATTTCAGACCGAGCCAAAGCATGGTAGAGGTGAGAATATCCGTAAGGGATTCGATAGCATCGGCAATAAGAGCATAGGAGTTTCCAAGGATGCCGCCGACACCTTTAATAAGTGCCAGGGCGGTGCTGACGATGATGCCGATCACCGTTGAGCGAAGCCCCTTATGCGAGTTGGGAGTTTGGTGCACCACGCCGTAAGTATTGGGCCGCAATATTATAAAAAAAAACACCCGGTGCATGCTTTTATGCTACCGGGTGTCTTCCCTATACGCTATGGGCCGTTTTTAATCGGCAATACCTTGTAATTTGTTTAACGCGATGCCTGCCGAGAGGTAGTCGTACACCGCTTCGAGGTAATTGGATTGCGCCGTCGACAGGGCCAGTTCGGCATCTGTCAGCTCAAGACGTGTAGAAATACCGCTCTTATAACGATACTGAATGATGGTGTAGCTAAGGCGCGCGGTCTCGCGCGTTACCGATGCCGTTTCGAGTCGCGCGAACGACTCCCGGCGCGCCGCGAGCGCCTGGTGCACGGAAGCGCGCAGTTGCTCGTGGGCGTGTTGTTGGCGCAGCACAGCCTGCTGCCGTCCCAGGGCAGCTTTCTTTACTTTAGCGTGCGATGAAAAACCGGCAAACAGTGGTACCGAAAGTTGCAGTCCGACAAACGAGGCAGAGGGATAATAGGCGTTGCCGTACTCAAAACTGTTGGTATGCGATTGCACCTGATATTGCGCTATCGCTGAAAGCTGTGGCTTGCGCAACGATGACGTCATGCGCACTTGCTGATTTTCCAGTTGCTCTTGCAGCGCCAGCGACTGGAAGTAAGGATTGTTACGCTTCGCCGCAGCGTACACTTCGTCTTCCGAAGGTACTGCTTCCGGTCCGGGTACTACGAGTGAATCGGTCAGTACGATGTCTTGCAGGGAGTCTACACCCATAAGCGTCTTGAGCTGTAGTGTACTGGTCTCCACCGCGAACGACAACCGCACGAGCTCCGGCTCCAGGTTCCGCACCGCTGTGTAGGCACGCAACGTATCGACGCGCAACCCTTTGCCTTGCAGCAGCAGCGAGCGGGAATCTTGCAACACGCGGTTGTTACGACGAATGCTCTCTTGCTGTAGCTTGATGCGCTCGTTCAGCACGAGGACCTTGAGATAGGTTTCGCGCAGCGATGCCAGTACCTCCTGGCGTCGGCCCTGTAACACCGTTTGACTTTCACGTTCTTGCAAACGGGCGTGGTGCAGCGAAGGGATCGCCAGCGGGTTATAGATAGGCTGCACCGCCGATACCGAAGCATTCAGTTGGTCCTTGCCGCCAAAGCGGCCGTAAGGCACTTTGCCTTCAGCACTGGTTTCACCAAAGCCGAAGAACGGCGGCAGGTCGAAGTAATGATTCACACCCGCCTGCGCGCTTACCGAGGGAAGGTAAAGCGCGCGGGCTACGATGCGTTGTTGAGCAGCCTGCTCGACGCCGAGCTGGCTTTCGAGGATCTCGCGGTTGTGCAGGTCGGCCAGCTGTACTGCCTCCTGCAACGACAGCGACTGTTGTGCGACTGCCGGCCGTGTTGCACCCAGCATGAGGGCGAGCAACAGCGTGCGATAGATATACCGAAGTGGTTTCATAATTTTTATAGAATAAGATCAGGCAATAGCCGCCGGGTTACCAGTCACCGGTAGCGGTGCGGGCTTCGCAGCATGCGCGTACGGCCTGGAGAAGTAAGAATATACCGAAGGAATCACATAGAGCGTCAGGACGCCGGCAAAGATCAGCCCGCCCACGACGGCAATACCGAGCGACGTGCGGCTGCCGGACGACGTACCGAGCGACAACGCAATGGGCAGTGTACCAAAGATCATCGCGAGCGTCGTCATCAGGATCGGACGGAAGCGCGAAGCCGAGGCGGCCAGCACAGCGTCTTTTACCGACATGCCTTCTTCCTTGCGTTGGTTGGCAAACTCCACGATGAGGATACCGTTCTTGGTGATCAAACCGATGAGCATAATGATACCGATCTCGCTAAAGACGTTGATCGATTGGCTCGTGATCCAGAGGCTGAGCAGCGCACCCGTCAGGGCCATCGGCACCGTCAGCAGAATGATAAACGGATCGATCAGACTTTCGAATTGTGCCGCCAGTACCAGGTAAATGAGCAGGATGGCAAAGATAAAGGCGAAGATCAGGCTCGAGCTACTTTCCGCATAGTCGCGGCTCTGGCCGGCAAGGGCCGTGTTAAAACCGGGAGGCAAGGTGCTCTTGGCAATCTGATCCATCTCCTGGATCGCTTCACCCAGACTCACACCAGGAGCCGGCGTAGCCGAGATCGTAACACTATACGATTGGTTGTAGCGATAGATCGCCGGCGGGCTTACACTTTCTTTCATGCTCACCAGGTTGTCGAGCGACACCATCTCGCCATTCTCGGCACGCAGGAACAACGAGTTCAAATCGGCCGGTGCAGAACGTTCTTTGCGATCCAGCTGTCCGATCACTTCGTATTGACGGTCGTTGTAGATAAAGTATCCATAGCGGCGACCACTCAACGCCAGCTGCAACGTGCGGCCTATCTCCTGCGTGGAGATGCCCAGCTGGGCGGCCCGCTGACGATCGATCTCGATGCCGATCTCGGGACGGTTCACTTTAAAGTCAGGATCCTGGAAGCTCAGCTTCGGGCTTTGCACTACCTGGCCCATCAGCTTCGGCATAACATCGATCAGGCTATTAAGGTCAGGCGCCTGCACGATATACTGTAAGGGCTGTGAGCTGGAGAAACCACCGATGGTCGGTATTTGAATGGGAATGACAATCACATTCCGGAACCGGCCGGAAGCCGCGATCAGTTTTTCATAGATCTGCTGCTGCGACAAGCCGCTTGCGCGATCTTTCGGATCTTTTAAGAACACCCACTGGAAACCGCCGTTGACAGGCTGCACGAGGGTACCGACAGAAGCGGCTATACCGGCATAGGTTCGGTTGCCATTCAGGTCGGGAATGGAGTCGGAGACATAATTATTGATCTCCTTCATGGTCTGCTCCATACTTTCATACGATGTGCCCTCCGGCGCAATGACAGCCAGGCCCACCATGGAACGATCTTCCAGCGGTGCAAGCTCAGACGGCAGCGAAGGCGCCAGCCACCAGGCAATCGCAAAGGATACCAACAGCAACACAAACCCAAACCAGCGCACTTTAAAGAAGGCGTGCAGCGACCGTTCATAGGCACGGTTCAGTCCTTCAAACCACGGCTCGGTTTTACGATACAACCAACCGTGCGAAGCATTGGCCTTGAGCAAATACGCGCTCATCATCGGCGACAACGTCAGCGCCACGAAAGCTGATACCAGCACCGAGCCGGCCACCACAATCGCGAACTCTTTAAACAACCTGCCCGTAATACCGCCCAGGAACAAGATCGGAAGGAACACCGCTGCAAGCGTAACCGTAGTCGAGATTACCGCGAAGTATATCTCGTCTGATCCTTTGCGGGCCGCCTCGATCGGCGACATACCCTGTTCGATCTTACTATAAATATTCTCCAGCACCACAATGGCGTCGTCCACCACCAGCCCGATGGCCAGTACCAGGCCGAGCAACGTCAACACGTTGATCGAAAAGTCGCCGATATACATGATAAAGAAGGCCGAGATGATCGATACGGGAATAGCCACCAGGGGAATGATCGTACTGCGCCAGTCGCGCAAGAAAATAAAGATGATCAGGGCCACGAGGCCGAATGCCAGGAAGAGTGTTTCTTCTACTTCCGAGAGCGAGTTGCGTACGGGTACGGTAAAGTCTTTTCCAAGACTGATGATATAGTCTTTGGGAGCCGTGCGGACGATCTCGTCAAAGCGGGTCTTAAACTCATCTACGATCGCCAGCGAGTTGGCGCCCCGTTGCGGCTGCACACCCGTACCGACGCCATAACGCGCGGTCGTACCGTCGCCGACGATCATCGCCGTGCGTTCATTTTGCGAAGACATGATCGCCGTACCGATATCGCTGAACCGCACGATGGCGCCTTCGCTTTGACGGACGATCATATTGTTAAAGTCCTCTTCTGTTACCAATCGCCCCTGCGTACGCAGCGTGACTTCGGTGTTCTCGCCTTCAATCCGGCCGCTGGGCAAATCGACGTTCTCGCGTTGCAAGGCAGCCTGAACATCGGCAGGCGTTAATCCGTAGGATGCTAGTTTGAGCGGGTCCATGCGCAGGCGCATCGAGCGTTTGCGTCCGGCGTAGGTATCGACCAGGCGTACACCCGGGATAGATTGCAACCGCTCTTTAATATTAATGTTGACAAAGTCGGTGATGTCTTCCAGGCTCCGGGTGTCACTTTGTACCGTGAGGAACACCAGGAACTCGGCCGGGCCGGACTTCTCTACAATGGTCGGTTCGATATCAGCGGGCAACTGTTGCCGTGACTTCGACACCTTGTCGCGCACGTCGTTGGCGGCAGCTTCCAGGTCAGCGTCCAGGTTAAACTCAACCGTGATAATACTGACCTGCTCGCGCGAAACAGACGACAGCGCGCGGATGCCGTTCGCTTCGGCAATCGCTTCTTCCAGGGGCTTGGTCACCTGGGCGGCAATGATATCGGCGCTTGCGCCCGGATATACCGTGGTGACCATGACGATGGGTGAATCGGTGACGGGATATTCCCGTGTTCCGAGAAATGTGTACCCGACGATACCGAATAGTACCAGCAGGACCGACATAACACCGGCCAATACGGGCCGGGATATACTTACTTGTGATATCGCACTCATGACGATTTTTACTTGATTTTAGGAGAGAGTATGGCCAGGCTTATTTTATAGAAGCAAACGCTACCGGGGCACCAGGGCCAAGCCGCAGTAGATTGCTGACGATTACAGTGTCACCGGCGGTGAGGCCTTCCACGATCTCCACCAGGCCCGTGCTGCGTTGACCGATCTTAATCGCCACCGGAACCACTTTATTGTGGCGGCTCACAAACACCGTGTATCCACCGGTAGAGGGCAACAGCGCTTGTGACGGTATTGACAACGCATGCTCCGAAGTGCTCAACCCCAGGGAAATGCGTGCGCTCTGACCTGCCAGAAGTTTACCGTCTGTGTTCTTTGCCAACGCGCGTACCAACAACGTACGTGTGTCCTGGCTCAGGCTCGCACCTTTGGCAAATACACGCGCGGTATAGGGTTTGTCGTCCGATGCCAGCGTAAAGTGTTGCTCACTGCCCAGTTGGATGACGTTGGTATATTTTTCAGGAATGGAAAACTCTACTTTGATCTGGCTATTGTCTTCAATCTCGGTCAGGATCGTATTCACCGAAACAATTGCACCGGGGTGCGTATTGATCATACCGAGCTGGCCATCGAACGGCGCCACGATGCGGGTCTTGTAGACCATCACCAGCACCTCGTTGATCTGTGCTTGCAATACCTTCAGGTTGGTGATGGCCTCATCATAATCCTGTTGAGAGATGGCTTCTTTTTCCAGCAAATCTTTCAAGCGTTTTTCATTTAGTACGGCAAGCTTCTCTTGCTGACGGAAACGCTCGAGTTGCGCCTGCAGGTCGGCATCGTCCAGGCGGAACAACAATGTGCCTTTTTTCACGTGGCTACCTTCACGCGCATTTACCTGCACGATCCGACGGGTAAGCTCGCTGACGATATCTACTTCCTGATACGCAACGAGTGTGCCCGTCACTTCCAGTTCTTCGTGAATGGCGTGCGGCTGCAGCACGACGACGTCTACGGGTACACCTGCCGGAGCGGATGCCGCCACCGCGGGCTGTGAAAGATTCTCTGCTTTTGTTGTACACGCAGCGATACCGGCTGCGAGAAATGCAAACGTGACGACTCCCAACAGGGGAGCATACAACCGATGTCTGTACGACTTGTTCATAACTTTAATTGATTGATTTATTTAAATTATTCGATATGTTTAGAAAAAGGGATGCGAAGTAAATTTGTTCAAATGTCATATCCTAGTACTTATTGATTTATTTAAGTTATTCGATGTATTGGGGCAAAAAAAATTACGCTTTCTTCAGTGACTCCAGGAAGTCGATGTATTCATCGAGCACCTTGTTGTTGAGTCTGTACTTCACATTGCGCCCTTCTTTTTCTGCTACGACTATTTCGGTGTCCGTCAGTTGCTTCAGGTGGTGACTGATGGAGGGCTGGGCCAGGTCGATCATATCCTGCAGGTCCGAACAATACAGGCACTCTTCCTTCTTTTTGATCTCTTTTAAGATCTGCAACCGATTGGGGTCTGCCAACGCCTTTGAGATTTTCTCAGCCTTCTTGATATTCACGCTCGTCTGTTTTGCTGGCAAAGGTACCGAATTCATCGAAATAATTCAATATATCCACCAACGGGGTCCAGGGGCAATAAGTTCTATGGTTTAGCAACTTTTTTTACACCGGCGGGCTAGCGGGTGTTAGTCTCCACAGCGCTAAAGTGCATTGCTGGCGCAAGAGTTCAGCGCGAAGCGCGTCTCTTGTGCCTTAACCTGTTGCCAGTCTTCAGACTGGCTTGGGACCAGGTAAAGGCGAAGAAATTCTACATACCAAACTCCGAATTTCCACCAACATTGATCTTGACAATACCGACACCAGAGGCACAATGTTTGAGCGGCATACGACCATGAGCAGGCAAATTTATAACGGAACCATTAACGTTCGCGGGGTCGACATCTTCTACCGTGAGGCCGGAGATCGAAAAAATCCGTCCCTATTGCTGTTGCCTGGTTTTCCAACCTCGTCCGTCATGTTTAAAAATCTGATGATCGCTTTATCAGACAAGCTTCATTTGGTTGCGCCCGATTATCCCGGATTTGGATTCAGTGCTTTTCCGGCGAAAGATCAATTTGAATACTCCTTTCGAAATATAGCGGCTTATATAAGCAAGTTTACGGATGCGATAAACCTAACGTCATTCACCATCTATCTTCACGACTATGGTTCTCCTGTCGGCCTTCAATTATGCATAAACCATCCTGAAAAGATCGAGGGAATAATTGTACAAAACGGTAATGCATACGAAGAGGGTGTTTATCGGATCTGGGATGAAATGAGGGAATATTGGAAAAACCCTACGCCCGAAAAAAAGAAAAAACTTTACGCATTCCTAAGCGAAGAAGGTGTGAAGTGGCAATATACCGCAGGATTGCCGGAAGAACTACAATCAACAGTAAGTCCTGAATGGTGGATACTTGATTGGAACTCTATGAAAAGGCCCGGTAATATCGATATGCAATATGAGCTGAATTGTGACTATCAGAATCACATAAAAATGTTTCCCGTCTTTCAGGAGTATTTCCGTGTTCATCAACCTCGTGCCCTCGTCATATGGGGAAAACATGATCCATTTTTTAACGTAGAGGAGGCTGCCTGTTACAAGAGGGACTTACCCGATGCCCAGGTTCATATTATCGATGGCAGTCATTGGGTCCTTGAAACAAATTTCGATGAGGTGTTGAGCCTTATCCGTGATTTTTTCAAGTAGCATGGGCTGAAAATATAATCCCGTATGTGTCAGCGAAGGCACCATCAATTGCGTATCTTCGATCACCTTTTATAAAGACTATATCGTTTGTCCCCGGCCCCTGGCCCTTATAGTCCTGATCGATCTCTTATACTATAGTCGTCCTTTTCTTTCGTCTTTCTCTGTGCGGTAGGGTTTCGTGTTGCAACGAGTTTCATGTAGAATCGTGGTACTTGCGGGTGCCATCGTGTGCTTGCTGTCTATCGCCGCGAATGCCGGGTTTGTTCTTACCCTTCCCGTGCACGACGCGGTTGTGTTCCGTATAAAACCCAAAAATTCCCCGTGTTATGAAAAAAATCCTGCTATGGTTGGCACTTGTCCCCTTCTCTCTCCTATTCCAGACGTGTTCGCGCGACGAAGCCGAACGCTCCGCTCCCGGTAACATCCAGTTTGCATTCCAGGTCGATGGTGCAGCAGAAAATGGTCGTACCGCCGAAGCCCTGGTCATTCCTCCCGGCAGTAACGCACTGATCAGTATTAAAAAACACAATGGCCAAATTGTTTATACCCGTAAACCCGTAGAGATAGTCTCTTTCGGCAACGGATATATCACGACGCCGCTGGCGTTACCCTGGGGTGGCTACTATGTCACGGAGTTCCTGATCGCCGACGCCGAAAACAACATCATTTTCGCTACCCCATTGTCCGGTTCACCCCTGGCAAGTCTGATCGATCATCCCGTACCCTTTTACTTTGCCATCCAGGCAGACCGCGTGACGCACACCGGGGTACAAACCATCAGCACCGACTTTCACATGCCCCAAGCCTTTGGGTATGCCACTTTCGACCCCGAGCTGATCTCACCCGATTTGTTGCTGACCACATTTGTCACCAACTACGAAGGCGGGCTCAAAGCCGCGACAGCACACGCCTATGTGCTGCACGGCACAGACACGGTCTTTGATGATATGCTCGGCACCAAAGTCAACATCGTACACTTCGATGGCGTCGCAACCGACACCTATAAATTGATCATCATTCGCCCTGGCTTCGCGCCCTATCGCCGCACCTTTATATTGGAAGAATTACAGGACGAGCTGCAAGGCGACCCGCTGGCCGTAGTGCTCGACCCCGCGCTTACCATGATGGCCGCTACCACGCCGGGCAATCTCGGCTTCGAATTTGGTTTTGCCACAGGGGATATTCTCACGCCCAAGACAGTGCGGTTCGACTGGGGCGACGGCACGACCGACAGTCTGGTGGTCGTGTATCCGAGTGATTACCGCATCATGCATACCTATGCCACCCCGGGCGAACATTTTGTCAGCGTCACCGGCGATACCCAAATTATCACATCATTTGGTAATGTGTACAATCTCAGCGGCGGCAACAGCCTCAACCTCGAACACCTGGCCGAGTTGCGATACCTCAGCGTTAATGAAGGACCTGACCGCGTGGACCTCTCCCATAACAAACACCTGGAGTCGGTGTCGGTACAAACCACCACGGTCCGCTACCTCGACGTGTCGGATAACCATGCGCTTTACGATCTACACTTCTATTTCGACAATACGCATTTCGATGTTGCCTCCTTCCGAAAGATGATTGCCGACATTCACAGTTCTGTCGTAGCGCATCCCCGTCAGGGGCGGCTGACCATCGCCCGTGATCTGGCCGGAACAGAATACCTGCAACCGCTGACGCTCGACGATTGGCAGAAGCTCGTGGACCTGCGGGACACCTATGGCTGGCAAATCTTTCCCAACCCCGTGGACTGAAGTTTCCTGGAAAGGCCGGCGGTAAGACCGGCCTTTTCCTTTTCGGAGGGCCTGGCCGGTTGCCCATGTGATGTTTCTTTCGTCTGAAGGCGCATCTCTTATCACCGGACATCCGCTGTTCGTAGACGGTCCCATTGAAATTGTATACGTATAAACCTGCACGTGCCCTTCATCGGTTTTTGCTTCCTGCATGGTATATACATATCTTACTTCTGGTTCCCGATACTCCTCCGACTCCTTCTTAATTTCCACTACGGGCACTTCTTCCTCTCCCACCCCATCATCTCCAACGCCACCATCAGCCACATCCTCTTTCCCACGCAACGCCAGGATTTTCGCTGCTCCGAAGCGCTTCACTTCGTCTATCTTCCCACCCTCCCGAAAGGCGCCATATTCAATACCAATCGACAACATCAACGTCCATCGGTTATCCGGCGGAAGTACGTCCATGGCTAACGCCAGCACGGTGCTTTCCATTCCCTCCAATGAAGGGTTCCAATCTGTCGAAATGCCAATCGAATAATATGACTTATTATACCATTTGGGCGCCAGATATTCTTTAGAGGCCATGTCAAACGCCACGTCCGGCACAATACCCAACGTAGCCGTCAGGCGGAACATCGCGTGGTTATTCTGTGGAAAATAGTTGATATCGCGCATCAGTTCGGGAATTTCGATGCGGGCTGAACGATTGGATCGATCCATCGTATAATATACCGGTGTGCGCACAATGGAGTCGAAGCTGGGCGCTTTATACATAGTTGAAAATCCCTCGAGCAGGCGCGTATGCTCAGAGAGTGTGATACTGCGGCGACCCCATTCGCTGGTGCCGTCGCGCAATTGTACCTGGCGCATGATACTGTTGATATCACTGCCGAAATTATAGTCTGACAGCCGCCGGAGCTGAAGCATCGCCATCCGCACATAGCTGCCGTGGCGCGAGCAACCGCCGAACTCAGACATGGTACGGCGTGTATTTTCAAAGCTGGGACTGGTTTTTACTTTTTCGCGACTGGGCCCGCCCTTGCGTCGAACGACAATCTTGTCGACGCCGCGCATGCGGTAGGCGCTCAGCATGTCTAACTTACCGGTAAAGGCGAATGGTCCTTCGAGAAAGGGCATAGTCTATTATTTTTTGGGTAACGAGAGGGGCTTTCGACAACATTCAATGTTGTAACGGTGTCTACGTCGAATGTACGGAAAGGTTGATAAATGCCGGAATATTAAATAGAATAAATTTTAAGGAAAAGACTTTTAGTATAAGATATCGAATACCTATATAATATTTGAATATCTATTGAATAGAACTTATTAAACTATTGGATATCTATTCTATATCCGATAAGTAAAATGAAACTGTACCGGAATTTTCCGGGGTAATTAAGGGGACTATCGGGAAAATTTTAATCCACGGGCATTAAAAAGAAGTACGGTTCAATCTTCCCGACATAATTAATGCAAAAAAAAGGCGGGCCGTGCTTCGACGTGCAGGCAAGCAGAGCGACGAGTCGTTGATTTTCCTAGAATTTAGCGCCTGCCCGAAAGAAAGCGGTTTTTTAGTAACCAATTTTTAGTTTTGTGGCGATCTGACGATGAAAAAAGGCCATAATCCGATCTTAACGACAGACGAATTGCTGTCGAAAACCAATTCTAAGGATGTAGTCCAGCTGCAGGGCCTGGTTGTGGCCAACACAACGATGCCCACAGACACGACCGGTATGGAGATTAATTTCCGCACCGATTCGTTTGCCTTTATGCTGGTGTTGACCGGTGTTTTGCATATCCGTATTAACCTTCGGGATTACTCACTGCGCAAAGGCGATCTGTTCATCATGTCACCGAGCAGTTTGAAACAGCTCGTCTCTTCCAGCCGCAACATGCGGTGTTTGGCGATTGGGTTTACACCCAACACCCTCACCTGGATGGGAGGAAACCAGGGAAAGAATTCTTCGGCGCTACTGGAATATTTTTCCGGTAAGTTCACGCCTCATTGGCCGCTTGAGGCGGGGGATATAGAATTGTTTAAACACGTGGCAAATGAGCTGCGGCGACGGATGCAGGTAATGGACCAGACGGCTTTCGGGAAAGAGCTGCTGGTGCACTCCTTCTTTATAGCGCTGTACGAGCTTGCTGCGATGGCAAAAAAATACGCGTACCTGATCGCTTCACATGTGTCGCGAAAAGAGGATCTGGCGTTGCGCTTTATCGATTTGGCATCGAAACAAGTTCGGACACAACGTAACGTGCAGGAGTACGGTCGCCAATTACATGTTACACCTAATTATCTGACAGAGACTGTAAAGGAAATTACCGGTAAAACGGCAGGTGAATTCATAGATTATTTTGTGGTGCTGGAGGCGAAAACAATGCTTCTTGACTCGACGCTGACAATTGCGCAAGTAGCCGAAGAGTTGAACTTCAGCGACCAGTCGTTTTTTGGAAAATTTTTTAAGCGACACGTCGGGATGTCGCCAAAGCAATATAAGCAAAGCAGCCTGCCCTCCCTATTATAACAGTTTCCGGCCAACCGAGTTTTAGACCAATATTGTCGGGTTTCCAACCTTTTTGACGAAGTCATGATGCGTCATCTTTGCTGCATCATTTTAAAAACTTACTATGCTTCGTACTACAGTTGGATTTGCTGTTGTCGCTATTCTCGTGATGCGCTGTTCGGCGCCCGAGCAAAAGATGGCGCCTGCGCCAGTGAACGTTTCAGTCCTGGAAGTTAAGCAACGCGATACACACGAAGTGCTGTCGTATTCCGGCACGATCGAGCCCGATAATACCGCGCAGATTGGATTTGCCGTGTCGGGTGTTATCAATACGGTCGCTGTACAGGAGGGACAGCCGGTAAAGCAGGGCCAGTTCCTGGCCGGTATCGATGCTACGGAATATCGTGAGGCGCTGGCGATCGCCACGGCCAGCCTGGACCAGGCAGAAGATCTGCACAAACGCCTGAGCAGGTTGTATGAAAAAGGAAGCCTCCCGGCAAAAGATTATATCGAGATAAAAACACGGTTGGCCCAGGCGCAGGCCAACAAACACATCAATGCCAAGCATATTGCCGACAGTCGTCTGTACGCGCCCATGACGGGCATCGTGACCGCCCGTCTGATCGAACGAGGCAGCATGGCGGCCCCTGGCGCCCCGGCCTTTACGATCGTAAAAACAGATCAGGTCTACGCGCGGATCTCCGTTCCGGAGAGCGAGGTCGGGGCGCTGAAGAAAGATATGACAGCCCGTGTATATATCGCAACATTGCGCGATACCGTAACGGGAAAGATCACGATCATCAACCCCGTAGCGGATGCTTCGTCTAACACCTACGCTGTAAAGATAAAGATCGCAAATTCAAGCGGGCGACTGTTACCCGGAATGATCGCGACGGTTATTGTTCCCACGGACCGTCCTGTGCTCATGATGACCGTGCCCGCTACGGCAATCGTGCGGGATGCCAACGACGTGACCTATCTTTTTTTGCGCAGCGAGCGCAATAAAGCACTTCGGAAGCGTGTGACGGTAACCGGCATCACGGGCGACAACGAGGTGGTTGTGACAGGCCTGGAGAACGGCGATCAGGTTATTATCGCGGGAATGTCCCGCCTGAAGGACGGAAGCGCCATCGCGCTCTGATCCGGTTTATCATTCTTCATTTTTTTATTCAGCCGACAAATCATGAAAAGAGAGATCACGATGATAGAAGCGGCTATGAAGTATAAGCAGGTAACGCTTGTCTCCATGGTGCTGCTCGTCTTACTGGGATTATATGCCCTGTTTAATATGCCACGATCGGAGAACCCGAAGATCGACATGCCCGTGGCCATGGTCTATGCCTTTTACCCTGGCGCAGACGAAGTGCAAATGGAACAACAGGTAACAAAACCGATGGAAAAATTCCTGTTCTCGTTTGAGGAAGTGGATAAGGAGAAAACGACATCGCAGACCAAAGACGGCCAGGTGTTCATTACCGTGCATCTGCATACAAAGGTAAAAGACCGGAAGAAGTTTTGGAGCACATTGCAGCACGGGCTGAACACGTCGTTGCGCAGCGCAGTGCCGGCGGGCGTGATCGGACCGGTCGTGAACAGCAGCTTCGGGGATGTAACGGCGCAGATCATTACGGTGTCGTCGTCGCGCCGCAGCTACTCGGAAATCGAGACGTACCTGGACAAGCTGGAGGATGGGTTGAAGGTTATTCCGGAGGTATCGAAGATAAACCGGTCGGGTGGACAGAAGCAACAGTTGTATGTTACGGTCGACGACCGGAAGCTGCAACAGTACGGCTTTGATTTTCTGCGCATTGTGCAGGTGTTGCAGATGCAAAATATTACCGGGTATTCGGGTGAAGTAACGGTGGCGTCGAATACGGTGCCGCTGTTTACGGAAAGTCAGTATAAAACAGCGGCGGAGGTTGCCGACCAGATCGTGTACACCACGCCGGCCGGCGTAGTCGTTCGCTTGCGCGACGTAGCGCAGATCGAGCGGCGCTACGAAGAGCCTTCGTCTTTCATCCGCATCGGCGACGACAAAGTGATGATGCTGGCCATTGAAATGCAGTCCGGGAACAACATTGTGCAGTTCGGGCATACTATAGAGGCCACGCTGGAAGCGATACGCGCCGATTTTCCGGAAGATATAAAAGTGGATATCATCGTCAACCAGCCGGAAGTTGTAGGCGAAAGTATTGTGCACTTCATGAAGGAGTTCGGCATTGCGATCGGGGCCGTGATCGTGGTGGTGATCTTGCTGTTGCCGATGCGTGTAGCCCTGGTGGCTTCGGTGGCTGCGCCGATCTCCATCCTGATCACCTTCGGGGTGATCAATCTCATGGGCATCGAATTACACCAGGTGACGCTGGCGGCGCTGATCATTGTGCTGGGCATGGTGGTAGACAATGCCATTGTGGTGGTGGATAATTATATTGAAAAGCTTGACGAGGGCATTACGCCCTGGACCGCTGCCTGGCAGGCTGCGCGACAACTGTCGTTGCCGATCTTTACAGCAACGCTGGCGATCATCTTCGCCTTTGCACCCCTGGCGTTTTTCCTGGAAGGTATTGGCAGAGATTTTATCGCTGCGCTGCCCGTGACCGTGGCGGTGGCACTGTTTATATCGATGCTGGTGGCACTTTTCGTTACTCCGTTCACATGTTATGTATACATCAAAAAAGGTCTGAAGCACCACGTCGGCGAGCCGGCGCGCAAGGGCCTGCTGGATCACCTGCAGCATGGATTCAACAAAGGTGTAGAGGTGGCGTTCCGCTGGCCAAAGGTGACGATCGCGGCGGCTATCCTGGCCGTAGTGCTGGCGCTGTTCATTGCAGGGAATGTAGCGCAAGAGTTTTTTCCGACGAGCGAAAGCAAGCAGTTCAATGCGGAGATCTGGATGCCGAACGGTACATCGCTGGAAGAGACCGAAAACGTGGTGCGGCGCGTGGAGAACCTGTTACGGAAGGATGCGCGCGTGGTGAGCATTGCCAGTTTCGTAGGAACGAGCTCGCCGCGGTTTCACGTGACGTATGCCCCGGAGCCACCCCGGCGGAACTTTGCGCAGATTTTCATTCGTACCACGAGTGCCGACGCGACAAATGACCTTGTTAAAGACTATCTGCCACAGGTCGAGAACCTGTTGCCCGACGGTTATGTACGGTTGCGGCAGCTCAGCCTGCAAGAGGGATCACCGATCGGTATCCGCGTGATCGGCGATGATCTGAATGACCAAAAGCGGGTCGCCGACCAGGTGAAGGCGGTCCTGGACAGTGTTGCCGGCACAAACTGGGTGCGGAGCGACTACGAAGACGATTACTTTGGCGTAAAGCTGAAGATCCGGGAAGACGTCGCGGCACGCCTGGGCGTGAGCCACCAGGCCATTACGCAGACGCTAGGCGCCGGTCTGAAGGGCTATGCGGTATCGCAGCTATGGGAGGGCGACAAACCGATCGACATTCTGTTGCGCCTGGATACGAGCAACCGGAGCGGCCTGGCCAGCCTGGGCAATCTGCACCTGACTACACAGCAAGGTGAAAAGGTGGAGTTGCAGGAAGTGGCCGAGCTGGTGCCTGCCTGGCATACGGGGGTCATCGCGCATCGAAATGGATTACGCACGCTGACGGTCCTGGCCGAAACGCAGTATGGCCGCAAGGCGTTTGACATCATGAAGGAGGCGCAACCCCGCATCGAGAAGCTGGAGCTGCCCGATGCTATCCGGATCGCTTACGGCGGCGATGCAGAATCTACGGGAGAGAACACCCCGGGCATGGGACGTGCGCTGGGTACCAGCCTGATCCTGATCTTGCTGACGCTGTTGTTTCAGTTTAAAACATTTGGAAAGACGCTGATCATCCTGGCGACGTTTCCGCTCAGTCTGTTGGGCGCATTCCTCGGACTCTATATAACAGGAAATCCCATGGGCTTCACGGCATTTTTGGGTATCATCAGCCTGATCGGTATCGTGGTGCGCAACGGGATTATCCTGGTGGACTATGCCGATGAACTGGTGCGCGATCACGGCTATACGATCAAAGCAGCGGCATTGGGTGCAGCGAAGCGCCGGATGAGACCGATCTTCCTAACCTCGGCTGCCGCAGCGGTGGGAGTTATACCCATGATCCTTGGAAAGTCGCCGCTATGGGCGCCGCTGGGCAGCGTGCTGGCTTCCGGCCTGTTGGTGTCGATGGTGTTGACGCTCTTCATCGTGCCCGTACTGTATTATCTGTTCGTGCAGGTTGCGCCACAGGAGATCGATGCGCCGGACTCCACCGCTGAAATTCAATATAAACCATCGCATGGCCACGCGCACCATTAATCCTACTATAATTTTTGCAGAGATGAACAATCAATATACGCATACAGTGCTCGCGACGCTTGCACTGCTGGTGGCGGGACTTATGGCGTCGGCTCAGTCGCTTTCGTTGGAGGATTGCAGAAAAATGGCACTGGCACAAAATCGAAAACTACAGGCTGCCCGGTTGGAAGTCGAGGCAGCGCAATCATTGAAACAATCCGTAAATGCCAATGCATATCCGAGCGTGGATGGCTCCGTACTTGGGCTCTACCTGGGCGAGCCCCTGGGCGGCGCGATGGACGGTTTGATACCTGAGTATACAGCGAACGGATCGGTCAGTGTAACCCAGCCGATTTATGCTGGTAGAAAAATCAAGAACGGACGCCGCGCCGCGGCCAAGGGAGTCGAGCTGAGCGAAGCCCAGCAAGCCGCGGCAACGGCAGACGTGCTTTTCGAGGTGGAGCGATCCTACTGGCAGGTCGTGCAGGCGGCAGAGAAGATTGTGCTTGCCCATCGCTTTTCGGCGATGCTACAAGTACTACATCATGACTTGAAGAATTCGTATGATGCGGGATTGATCTATAAAAATGATCTGCTTCGGGTGGAGGTAAGCCTCAATGAAGCCGAGCTGAATAGCGTACGGGCGCAGGATGCCCAGGTGCTGGCGAAGCTACGGCTTGCGCAAATCATAGGGTCGGCCGACAGCGTGTATTTTACGCTGACGGATACAACGTTCGCTGCATTGCCTGATCCGATTGCTGCTATGACGAATGTTGAAAACAGACCCGAGATACGGATGTTGCAAAGGGCGCTCGAGATCGAAACCATTCAGGGTGACATACTGCGTGGAGACAGGCGGCCCACCCTTGGCGTTAGTGCCAGTGGTGTGGCGGCCGTGGGGCCCAACGTCAACATTTCAAATGGGGACGATTTCATGACGACGTACTATGGCGTGGCGAGTATCAGTTTCCCAATATATGATTGGGGACGAAAAAGCAATAAGGTAAAGGAGCACACGCTTCGGGTATCGGCGCAAAAACAGCGACTCGAGGAAACAAAGGAGCTTGTATCACTGGAAATCCAGAGCGCGTATCTGCAGTGGACCCAGGCTGCCCGTAAACTGCAGACTTCGGCACTTTCTGTTCAACAAGCGGAAGAGAACCTGCGTCTTGCAAATGATCGGTTTGAAGCGGGCACAATCACCGGCAAGGACGTACAGGAAGCAGTTTTGATCTGGGAACAGGCCCGAAACAGCATGGTAGATGCGCACGTGGAATGGAAGATCCATGCTGCCGCATATAAGAAAGCAACGGGTGCGTTAGAGTAACATCACGGCGGCACTGTCTATATGAACACCAACGAATACAAAATCCTGGAAAGCGCTCAAATGCTTTTTTCAACGCGTGGAATACGCGCCACGCGTGTCCACGAGATCGCCCGGCAGACGGGCACCTCACGCAATACGATCTATGGATACTTCGCCAATAAGGACAGCCTGGTGCATGCCCTGGCGATGAGACTCATGAATGAGTGTGGTGAGTATCTTGAAAAGAATCATATACGCTCTGCGCACGCGATCGAGGAACTTGAAAACATCCTGACAATTGTGCAGAGCAGGTTTGTCAGTGTTACGGCGGAGACATTGACAGAGATACGGAGGGATCACCGCGGCGTGATCAACAAATTCGTTGCGTTTCGAAATTCCATTGTTATTCCGGCAATGGATCGGAACATCGCCCGTGGCCGCAAAGAAGGATATTACCGGCATGACTTCGATCGCTGCAAGTATACCTACTTATACTTTTCGACGCTGAGCGGCGTACTGGTACAGCACGACACGGAGAAGATGACGCTGGAGCAAGCGATTCACGAGATGAACGTGCTGTATGTACGGAGCATCCTGACGCAATCCGGTATCATACACTACGGACACGCCGGGCGAACGGCAAGTAAAGAAAATTGGGTGGCATAATGTGTATTCAGCCAGGGGTTAGAGGTTTTAGGGGTTTGTTCGGGCGGCAGCGTAAATGCTGCTTCCCGCCCTGGCTGTAATGCGCTGCATAGTGGCCTCAGGCCATAGGAGGAATAGTCTTTTAGCCTCAGAAAAAATGAGACATGCATTACCGGAACGAATGGAGAGACGGCACATCAGAGAGGCTGTCGACTATCTATTCCAGCGATACGGAATTCGTGGAATCTCGATGGACGATATCAGCAGGTATAAGGGTATATCAAAAAAAACGCTTTATCAGCTATATTCAAATAAGGATGCCGTTGTCATCGATTATGTCAGTCACAACGTCGAGAATATCTTTCGTTCTTTTCAGGACTGGATTTGTAACGAACAAAATCCGAGAGACAAAATACGGTTAATGAATATTTTCCTGATAAAGTTGATCTCGGGGATCAACCAAAGTATGCTTCATGATATTGAGAAGTATCATCCGTTGGCAAATCTGCTGGTCAGGCAGGCTACGGACAGCATCTCGGAATCCATGAGCAGGATAATAGCAGACGGTCAGCATAAGGGCATTTTCCGAATGGACATAGATGCCAGACTGCTGACCGAAATCCGTATGCGTGATCTGACCCTGGCGATGCGGGAAACACGTTATTCAATGCATAGACAATACCAAATTTTTGCCTTTTACTTACGTGGCCTGCTACGGCATTAGCGCAACCTGATCTGGGTACAGTGCCCCGGTACGCGAGATCTCCCGTCGTCGGTAGGAATTGGGCTGACGGCGCTTTAGGGCGAGGGCAGTCGGGGACCGCGCCATACGGGCGCCGGTCTCGCCCGAGGGCTAAGACCGGCGCCAGATGCCAGGTTATCGAATGATCTTCGATGAATAGATGCGCTCGTTTGTGGAAACATAGACGATGTAGATGCCCGCGCCCATTCGGGCGGTGTTGATCTCGTGGGTTTCTTGCTGGCGTTCTACTATCTCGTGCTGTATTACTTTGCCCGATATATCGGCTATGCTTACCTCCTGCACGGGTGCTTTGGAGCGTATCGTCAGTCGCGTGCGGTCGGCGTTTTGAAAAATCGAGACGTTCGAGCCCTCTTCGCTCCTTCCGATACCTGTCACTTCATTTACATCGCGCACCCGTATGGCTAACCCGCCGCCTGAAGCCAGGTGGAAGGTCAGCTTGCTTTGGTTCGTGACGCTGATGATCTCATGCTGGTAAGCTTTGGCGTTTGTTTCGGAATCCGGTGTGTCGCGGTATACGTCGGCGACGCGGTCGACGCCTGCGGGGAGAAACGAGAAGTCTACTTCTATGTCGCGGGCTTCGTAGTTGGTCATGGCGCCGACGTACCACTCTTCGGCATGTTTACGGGCTATGACGGCATACTTACCTACCTCGGCGGCCAGGGGTAGCGTTTGGTTCCATACGGTGGGTACCTTAGAGAGGAAGCTGAGGATATCGGTATACTTTCTATATTCCGTGGGGGCATCGCAGAGGTAGGCCAGGGGTTGGTCGAACATGACGTACATGGCTACTTCGTGGGTGCGGGTGCCGATTGTCATGGGTACGCCCGTGCCGATGGGTTGGAATTCGGAGCGGCGTACGTTGCGCATGGAACCGGGCGTATAGTCGAGCGGGCCGGCGAGCATGCGGATGAAGGGGAATTGCAAATGGTAGTCGGGGTTGGGAGTGTCGTCCCATTTGGTACACTCGGCACCGCGTACGGCCTCGAAGTTGACGATGTTGGGGTATTTGCGTTGCAGTCCGGTGGGCTTGGCACAGCCGTGGAAGATGATCATGAGCTGTTGTTGCGCGCAGGCCTTTGCCAGTTGCTCGAACCAGTTGATGGCTACCTGGTCGTCGCGTTCAATAAGGTCAACTTTTATACCCACGATCCCGTAACTCTTCAGCTCGGCGAGGCGGCCGGGGTTTTCCACGGGTATGTTGATAAAGTCCCACGTAAAGATCTTGACGTTTTTCGAGGCTGCGTATTGACACAGCTCCCGGATGTAACTGGTACTCCAGCCCGCGTCGAGCGTGACGTATTCCAGTTTGTTTTGGGCGGCAAAGTCTACGTAGTACTTATAGAGGGCCAGGTTGAGGTTCTTTGTGCCGGACGGGATCTGGGCTGTTTCCAGAATGGCATCGTGCCACCACTCCCACGCCGACTTGCCCGGTTTGATCCAGTCGGTGTTGGTGAGTACGGAGGGGGTTGCCAGTTTGTAGACGAGCTCGTTGGTGAGGAGTGTTTTGTCATCCGTTGATACGATCACGACGCGCCACGGGTATTGGCGCGTGCCGGCGGTGCGTGCCAGGAATGCTTCGCGCTCGGTTACACGATGGTACTCGTAGATGTTGTCTGGGAAGGATACAGTCTTGGGGTAATATGCCCACTTTCCTTTTACGCTGGTGGTGCCGCTGGGCTGCAAGTACAAGCCTGGATAATCCAACAGGTCAGACTCGGCTACCACCACACGGATGCCCGACCCGGCGTATGAGAACATGGCGGGCGTGATGGAGAATTTGTTGTTGTCGATCGCGGCGATGGAGGCGTATGTATTGTACGATCGCTCCCACGACCGCATCTCGCTATCGGCTTCCGGGAAAATTACCTGAGTCTGGCTGGCGAAGTTAAAGTTGGCTTCTTCCGACATGACGTCGACATTGCCGGCGAGCACGGTCTCAAAGCGGTATGCCACGCCTTCGTCATACGCACGGACGATGAGCGAATAGTTCTCTTCGAAGTCGAT
>JAESGK010000269.1_pt1 | contig 29888 bp, 29 predicted proteins | sample 9269681 | NCBI WGS metagenome assembly JAESGK01 (sample SAMN14515347, study PRJNA621673) | algae metagenome | isolation source: Timaviella obliquedivisa GSE-PSE-MK23-08B and co-occurring heterotrophs from... | place: USA: Grand Staircase Escalante National Monument, Utah | collected 2006-08-15
CCGACCCTAACCCGGAAATCGCCGGTGACCGCCGCAAGGCCGCTCCCTCGCTACAGCGCACCCGATGGGCGCGCTCGCTCGCGGCCTTGCTCCAACCAGCTACACCACCACCGGGGGCACGACCTTGCGATCAAAATGCGCCGCGCCAATTCAGGGGCTGTAAGTCCCTCTCCGCTACGGCGCAAAATTTCCAGTGCCTTGCGACTGCCTGTCCCCTTGGGAAGAAGCGCCGGGTTCTTGTCAAAGGTGGTTTTCGCCTCGATGGTTTCGATTTCGTAGTCAGCCTTGAACATGCGGATACACGAGTCGATGGCCGCAAGATCAGCCTTCAAAGCCATCACTCTAAGCTGCATCTTCCGCAAGTCGCCAGCGACACGGGCGCGGCGCTCGACAAGTGCAGACACGACGTGCTTCTCAGCCATGATGCTTCACGTTCCTTTCCCAATAGCCCTTCCAAGTCCGGGAAACGGGATGCGCCAGCGTCGCCGCGAGCGTCATGCCGTACTGCTCGCCGTTGCTGACGCGGCGGTTGTTTTCACGCCACGCCATTTCCCGCGCGTAGGCAGCGAGATAGGGGCCAGCGATCTTGTGATGGGTGCCGACTTCGGCGCGGCGCAGGCGGGAGAAAAAGCTTTCCGCCTGATTGGTGCATGCGCCGTCGTGCGAGTAGGCATAGGAGTGATTGACGCGCTTCGTCTCGTAGTGCGCCGCCAACTGGTCGTAGCAGGATGCTTCGTCGGCATGAATGACACTGCCGGGCTCAACCGTCGCGCGGATCGTGGGCACCGCTTCACCCTCTGAGCCGAACACGAAGGGCATCGCCTGCCCGTCAGCGGCGCGCTCGCGCATGATGACAACGGCCTGCCGCTTGCCGGTCTGGTTCTCCGCAAGGCGGCGGTCGATACGATCCTTCTTGTAGTTGGTCGGCTTCACGTAGCCGCCGAAGTACGCGCCGTCGATTTCAACGTCGCCGTTGATTTCGTGCTTGGCGGTCTCGGCGCTCATTGCCTCACGCAGCTTGTGTGCCAGGACGAAAGCCGTCTTGTACTGGCAGTCCAGATCGCGGCTCAGTTGAAGCGCGCTATGGCCCTTGGCACCGTTCACGAAGATGGCGATGGCGGCCAACAGGTCACGCAGCGGCATCTTGCGGCTGGCGAAGATCGTCCCGGACGTGACCGAGAATTGGCCTTGGCACGCCTTGCACTTGAAGATGCGACGGGCCGTGTATTCGTAGACGGTCGCGCCGCCGCACTTGGAGCAAAACGGCTCGCCATCCGTCATGGCGAACCGGATCGCCTTGAACGTCTCGAAAGCTTCGTCGTCCGACAGCCGCATGACGCGAGCGAGGGAGAGGGTGCGGGCCTTGGCCGAGAGGAGGAAATGCTGAGACATCATCACATCCGATGTTGTTACATCGAATATGGTGAGATCACACCCCGGTGTCAATGGTGTTTATATCGAATATGATGATTTTCACTCTCAATTTGGTGATGTGAAATGACCCCCAAGGATTGGGCCGAAACCGCCAAGGCGGTACTAAAGGCAGAGTTGAAACGACGAAACGTCGGCTACCGAGAGTTGGCCGAGAAGCTGACGGCAATGGGGACGCCTGAGACGGAACGAAACATTGCCAACAAGATCAGTCGGGGCGGATTTACCGCCGCTTTTTTCCTTCAGTGTTTGAAGGCGGTGGGCTGTACTTCCATTCGTTTGGACGATCTCTAAGCGCGATCTCCCAAGCGCGTGTCAGAATACGGTCGCTCTCCTCGGCCTCGGCCTCGCGCCGCTCAAGCATTCGCTTTAGCGGCGCGCCGTCGGTCCGGCTGATTAGCTTCGGCTGTCTCCATCGGTCGATCAGGCGAGTGTAGACGGCAACGATGCCCCAGCGAGGCGGTCGGGGCCGCCAGCCGCCTCTGACCCAGGCTTTGGTGTAGAGCGAATGGTACATGACCAGGCCAGGCGCTAGCAGCAGCAGGGGAGGTCCCCATTCGATAATCGCCTCGAACACCTCTTGTTCGGTAGGCGATGTGATCCCCAGCCACCGGCCGATCACGTCGCCCATCCAGCCGAGAGCGGCATTGTCGATGAGCTTGGCCGCAAGTTTGCCCAGCTTGACGAGCAACCATTTGGTAGCGAGCAAAATGATGGCCAAGGCAGCGAGTTGCGCCAGCCACCGGAGGAGCCGGAGCATTCCCGGATCATATCACAACCCTCGGGCGTGAATCTGACCGGGAAGTCGTAGGTGCGTTTCCTACATAATGCCGCAAAAGTGCCACCCAAAGGCCAGTCGTCAAGCAATCCTTGACCGCTCACCGGGCGTAGCGTGGGCAACTTGTAAGAACTCCTTACAGGTTGGCGAATGTTGGTCTAGGCCATGTTCTTCGCCTCTTGACCACGGGGGCGTCTTCCACGACTTAGGGCCCGCGATGCAGCGGGTCTTTCCCTATGACGTGATCGTGGTCGGCGGCGGCCATGCCGGCTGCGAGGCCGCGGCCGCGTCGGCGCGGCTGGGCGCGCGCACGCTGTTGCTGACGCACCGGCTCGACACGATCGGCGAAATGTCCTGCAATCCGGCGATCGGCGGGTTGGGCAAGGGCCATCTGGTGCGCGAGATCGATGCGCTGGATGGCATCATGGGCCGGGCGATCGACCGCGCCGGCATCCAGTTCCGCACCCTCAATCTTTCCAAGGGGCCGGCGGTGCGCGGGCCGCGCGCGCAAGCCGATCGCAAGCTCTATCGGCAGGCCGTGCAGGCGCTGTTGGCGGAGCAGGCCAATCTGGAGGTCCGCGCCGACGCGGTTGCCGATATCGTTCTGGATGCAGGCGGGGCGTGTGCCGGCGTGGTCACGGAATCCGGAGCCGAAATCGGCGCGGGGCGCGTGATCCTGACGACGGGGACCTTCCTCCGGGGCCTGATTCACCTGGGTGAAGTCAAGACGCCGGCTGGGCGGGCGCGTGGCGATGGGGTTGAAGAACCGTCCACATTGCTCGCGCAGACGTTGCAGCGCTTTGGCTTTGCCTTGGGGCGTCTAAAAACGGGGACGCCGGCCAGGCTTGACGGCCGCACGATCGACTACAGTTCGCTCGATCGCCAGGACGGCGACGATCCGCCGGTGCCGTTTTCGTATCTCACGGATCGCATCACGACGCCGCAGATCGCCTGCCACGTCACCACGACGACGGCCGCGACCCACGCCATCATCCGGGCCAATCTGCATCGCGCGCCGATGTATTCTGGGCAGATCGAGGGCGTGGGCCCGCGCTACTGTCCCTCGATCGAGGACAAGGTCGTGCGCTTCGCCGCCCGCGACCGGCACCAGATCTTTCTCGAGCCGGAGGGGCTGGACGATTTCACCGTCTACCCCAACGGGATCTCTACCTCCCTGCCCCGCGACGTGCAGGTCGCCCTTTTGCAGACCATCCCGGGTCTGGAGCATGCAGCCATGCTCCGGCCAGGGTATGCCATCGAGTACGATCATATCGACCCGCGCGAGCTGCACGCCACGCTGGAAACCCGGCGGATCCCAGGGCTCTACATGGCGGGCCAGATCAACGGCACCACCGGCTACGAGGAAGCCGCCGCCCAGGGCCTGATCGCCGGGTTGAATGCAGTGTTGGCAAAGCCCTTCATCGTCGACCGCGCCGATGGCTATCTCGGTGTTTTGATTGACGATTTGGTCTCCTTGGGCGTGACCGAACCCTACCGGATGTTCACGTCCCGGGCCGAATATCGCCTGTGGCTTCGAGCCGACAATGCCGATCAAAGGCTCACGCCGCGCGGACTGGAGATCGGCTGCATCGGTTCCGAACGCGCAAGGGTGTTTCACGTGAAACAGCAAGCCTTGGCCCATGCCCGGAATTTGGCCGGCGCCCTCAAAGCCAGCCCCTCGGCTCTTTCCAGGCGCGGCATCGCCATCAACCAGGACGGCGTTCCGCGGTCGGCGTCGGATCTTCTGGCCTACCCGGAAGTCATCTGGCCTCGGCTCGTCGAGATTTGGCCGGAACTCGCCGGCGTTTCCGGAGATATCGCCGAACAGCTTAAGATCGATGCCCGCTACGCCGGCTATCTCGACCGCCAGCGCCAGGATGTCGGCGCCTACCGCCGCGACGAGGCGTTGGAACTGCCGGAGGATTTGGACTACGGCGCGGTCGGCAGTCTCTCCAATGAGGTCCGCCAGAAGCTGCAAACCCATAGGCCAGCCACTTTGGGTCAGGCGGCGCGGATTTCGGGGGTTACGCCTGCAGCCCTGGTGGCCTTGCTGAAATACGTTCGCCGTCGGGCGGCCTGAGTGAGTCGCGATCTGTTTGTCCGCGAAATGCGGCATATCGGGGTCGATGTTTCACGTGAAACGCGGGATCGGCTCGAAGGGTTGGTCCATACGCTGGTGCGCTGGCAAAAGGCTATCAACCTGGTCGGCAACGCCACCATGGATAGTATCTGGGTCCGGCATGTGCTGGACTCGGCCCAGCTGAAACTCCTGATCCCGCAAGGCGCCAAAACCCTGACAGATCTCGGCAGCGGCGCCGGATTTCCCGGCCTGGTCGTCGCGGCGATGCGGCCGGACCTTGAGGTCACGCTGATCGAATCGGATGCCAGAAAAGCAGCCTTTCTGGGCGAAGCGGCCCGCCGCATGGGCCTGGAAAAACAGCCCAAAATCGTGGTCGGCCGGATCGAAGCCGTGCCGCCGGCCAAAGCCGATGTTGTCACGGCCCGCGCGCTCGCGCCCCTGGGCCAGTTGCTGCAATGGGCCCAGCCGCACCGAACGGATACCGCTATTTGCCTTTTCCACAAGGGGAAAGGCTGGCAGGCCGAACTCACGGAGGCCATGAAGGACTGGGATATTCCCGGCAAGCCTTTCACCAGCGTGACCGACCTCGATGCCGTCATCCTCCGAATCGGCTCCTACAGTCTTCGCGATCGCGAACCAAAAGGGCGGCGTCGGAAAAACGACGACGGCGATTAACCTCGCAACGGCCCTGGCCGCCGTCGGCGAAAAGGTGCTGCTGATCGACCTCGATCCCCAAGGTAACGCTTCGACCAGCTTGGGCATCTCAAGAAGTGAGCGCTCACCCGGCTCCTATGAATTCCTGCTCGGGCTTTCGCCGCTCGACGACTGCGTCCGCCCCTCGCAGATTCCCAATCTCTTCGTGATCCCCGCCTCGACCTCCCTTGCCGGCGCCGAGATCGAATTGATCGACATGGAGCGCCGCGAGCATCGCCTGGTCGAAGCGCTGGCCACCGGCGACGCCCGCGCCCGCTGGACGACCGTCCTGATCGATTGCCCGCCCTCGCTCGGCCTGGTGACGCTGAACGCGCTGGTCGCCGTCGATGCCGTGCTGGTGCCGCTGCAGGCCGAGTTCCTGGCGCTGGAAGGCATCGGCGCCTTGGGCACCACCATCGATCGCATCAGGAAACGACTCAATCCAAGGTTGCACATCGCCGGCGTGATCCTGACCATGGTCGACCGCCGCATGACTCTCAGCCAGCAGGTCGAGGCCGACGTCCGCGCCCACTATGGCGAGCTGGTGTTCGGCACGACGATTCCGCGCAACGTGCGCATCGCCGAAGCGCCCTCGCATGGCCTGCCCGTGCTGATCTACGACAATGCCTGCGCCGGGTCGCAAGCCTATATTTTGCTGGCGAGCGAGTTCATCCGTCGTCGGCGCACCGCAGCAGAGCAGGCAACGTCTCATGAGCCAACCTCCTAAGCCACGCGGCCTCGGCCGCGGACTGTCCGCTCTCCTCGGCGATGAGGACGTAGCCGCAACGGTTTCACCCGCCCCGCCGCCCCTGCCCGACTATCCCAGCAAGGAAGTCGCCAACACCTACGCCCCCAACCGGCCGCCGCTGACGCTGCCGATCGGCCAGCTGAAACCCGGCAAGATGCAGCCGCGCACCAGCTTCGAAGGCATCGAGCTGCTGGTCGAATCGGTCAAGGAGTTCGGCCTGCTGCAGCCCATCCTGGTGCGGCCGTTACGCGACAGCGCCGACACCTACGAGATCATCGCCGGAGAGCGCCGCTGGCGGGCGGCGCAGCGGGCGCAACTCCACGACGTGCCGGTGGTGATCCGCAGCATCGGCGACATGGACGCGCTGCAACTCGGCCTGATCGAGAACCTGCAGCGCGCCGACCTGACGCCGATCGACGAGGCCCTGGGCTACCGCAAGCTGATGGACGATTTCAGCCAGACCCAGGACGATCTCGCCAAGACCATGGGCAAGAGCCGGCCGCACGTCGCCAACACGCTGCGCCTGCTCGACCTGCCGCCCTCCGTCCAGGAGATGATCCGAATCGGCCAGCTCTCGGCCGGCCAGGGACGCGCCATGCTGGGCCTGGCCGATCCCGCCCTGATGGCCGCGCGCGCGGTCGAGGAAAAACTGTCGGTGCGCGACGTCGAGCGGCTGGCCGGCGCCGAGAAGCGAAAAGGCAAAGGCCAGGGGATTGGCAAAGCCGGCGCCAGGGCGACCAAGAGCGGCGACACGCAGGCGCTGGAGAAACGCATCGAGGAGGCGCTCGGCCTCAAAGCCGATCTCAAGCTGCGGGGCGTGGGCGAGCAGAGCCTGCTCACATTGGAGATCCGCGACTACGACCAGCTCGATACGGTGGTCGAGCGCCTGACGCGGCGCTAGGAAAGGTGTCTCCCAAGGACGATCGGCAATGTGCTAAACTGCCGTCATGACGATTCAGCTTTCTCCTGAACAGCAGCGCTGGCTGGAAGCTCAAGTTGCGGCCGGGCATTTTGCATCGCTCGAGCAGGCTGTCGCGGTTGCGGTTGCCGATCTGATGGCGATGGAAGACGACGATTTGGCGTGGGCCAAGCCGCTGGTCGATAAGGCTTCTGCCGAGCTGTCGCGCGGCGAAGGCGTTCCGGGCGATGAGGCCATCGCCTGCATTCGCACGGCGCTCGATCGCTCACGTTGAACCTTGGCGCGTGTGGTCTTCGCGCCGAGCGCGATCACCGACGCTCGCGATATCCTGACGACGCTCATTGAAAAAGCTGGTCGACCAGTCGCTGCCGCATACTTCGACCGCTTTCAATCGACGTTCAATCGGATCGCAGATTGGAATCCGTGACTACGACCAGCTCGACGCGGTGGTGGAGTGTCTCACCCGGCGCTGAGCAGGGTTACGCCATCGCCAGCTTCAACCGGTCGGCGACCCCATGGAGACGCTTGTCGCGTGTCCAGAGGGCGGCGCCGGTCGTCAACCTGACGGCCGCGAGCAGATGGGCATCGACATAGCCGATGCCTCGCCCGAACAGCGCATTCTCGTCGATGAAGTAGCGGACCTCCCTATCTGTCGCGACTTTGGCCTGGGGCAGGTCCGACAGAGCCTCCAGAATGATCGCGCGCTGCCGCAGGTTCCCCAGAGCCAGTTCGCCCGTAACGAAGGGGTGGGCCAGAACTCTTCCCGCGTTGAGCAGGTTCGACAGCGCCTTGTCGTTCGTGCGCAGATGGTCGATCCAGACGGATGTGTCGACCAGGATCATGCGCGCGCTGGCCGTCGGCGACCGGGGGCAGTCGCAGCGCGTTCACTGCCGCCCAATCGCGCCAGCCGCCGCGCGCTTTCGCGCTCGATCAACGCCTTGAGCGCCTCGCGGACGAGGCCGGACTTTTCCTTGAGGCCGGTGAAGGCCTGGGCCTTGGCCACAAGCTCGTCGTCGAGAGCGAGTGTGGTGCGCATGGAGAACCTTCAAGATTCTAGAGGCACGAAACATGGCACTGAACGATGACTATTTCAATGCCAGTAACTCACCTCGCCCACGGCGCAGCGCTACGCCTACTTGTCGCCCAGCGTGTTGACCGGTTCCCAGCCGGCGTCGGGCGGTGTTGCCGCAAGAGCCAGCGCGCGTTTCAGGAAGGCTGCCGCCGCGGGATCGGTCGAAGCGCCGTGGCGGAAATTGGCGGCAGCTACTTCGAAGTCCGCAGCGCGCCATCTGTCGAGGCCGGCGGCGTAGGCGACAGCGTGCGCACGTTGCTCGGCCGATGGCTCGCCCTCGGCCAGGGCTTCGTAGATCCGCACCGGCTGGGCGCGGCCCTTGACCCGGATCCAGTCCAGCTCGCGCCAGGCGAAGGCGGGACCGGCGAAATCGACAGTCGCCTGTGAAGCCATGATCGATGTGCCAAAGTATTTGTTGGCGCCTTCCAGCCGCGAGGCGAGGTTCACCGCGTCGCCCATCACCGTGTAGTTGAAGCGCCGCCGCGAGCCGATGTTGCCCACCAGGACCTCGCCGGAGTTGAGGCCGATGCGTTGGCCGACGGGGCGTGACTTGAAGGGTTCGACGCTGGCATTCATTTCCTGAAGCTTCGCCTGGCAACGCAAGGCGGCGCGCACCGCGCTTGCCGCGTGGCCCGCATCTTCGGCCGGCGCGCCGAACACCGCCACGATGGCATCGCCGATGTACTTGTCGACGAAGCCGCCCTCCCGCTCGATGATGTCGGTCATCGCCGAGAGATACTCGTTCATCAGCGCCACGATTTCGTGCGGCTGCATATGCTCGGAAAACGAGGAAAAGCCCGCCACGTCGGAGAAATAGATGGTGACCGTGCGTGCCTCGCCGCCCAGCTCCGGCGGCTTGCTCGAGGCCAGCATGCGGTCGATGACGGCGGGCGCGAGGTAGAGCGCGAAGCTCTGGCGCAGCAGCCGCTTGTCCTTGTCCGCGACCATGAAGCGGTAGCCCACGGTAACCACCAGCACGGCCAGCGACGCCAGCAGCGGTTGCAGCAGCGGCAACGCGAGACCGTCGCGGAAGACCGCCGTGGCCACGCCCGTCCACACCACGGCGCCGGCCAGCCAGGCGAGCGCGGCCCGCGCCGGGCCGAGCGACAGCGCGGCACCCGCGGCCAGCAGCCCGAGTGCGGCGGCGATCGCGGCGACGAGGGGCCGCCCCAGTTCGGTGACGGCATCGCGCTTGATGAGATTGCTGACCGCGGTGGCGTGGACATAGACACCCGAGATCGAATCGCGCACCGGGCCGCTGGCGGCCGGCGGCGGCAACACGCAGCGCGGCGCCCGCGCGCCCTCGGCGCCGGTGGCCAGGCGCTTGGAGGTGATCTTGCGATCCTCGACGTCGAGCAGGGTGCCCAGGATCACCACTTTGCCGGCGAACTGCCGCTTGAAGAATTCCTTGTCGCCCTTCTCGGCGCAGGCGCGCAGATCGGCCAGCGAATAGGTCGGGATGCCGTCGGCGCCGCCGGCGAAGTTCAGTGTCAGTGTGTTGGCGACCTGCGACGGCACGCGATAGCCCGCGAGCGTCAGCCCGCCGTCGGCGTCCCATGCCGGAGTCTCGCGTTGCGCCCGCGCGGCCAGCTCGACCGCCATCGACGGCGTGCGGGCGCCGTCGACCGTGAAGGAAAGCGGCATGCGGCGGATCACATCGTCGGAATCGCTGTAGGCGTTGAGTGCGCGGATGTTGCGTTGTTGGCCGACGGCCACGCGCTGGCCGGGCGACGGCTGGATCGGCCGGTCGGAATGCTGGACCTGGCCCAGCACCAGTCTGCCGTCGCGGGCGGCGCCCGCCAGTGCGCGCAGATAGTCGCGGTCGAAGCCGCGCACTCGGGCGCCCAGTGTGGCGCCCAGCGTCTCGTCGCCGAACGGCATGCGCGACTGCTCGATCGACACCGGAAAGACGATGTCGAAGCCGACCACGCTCGCACCGCCCTCGACGATATCGGTGAGCACGCGGCCGATCTCGCGTGTCCAGGTGACGTTGGGCGTGCCTTCGAAGGGCGGCGTGCGGTAGGTCTCCTCGTCGAGGGCGACGACCACGACGGGCGAGTCCTGCGGCAGCCGGTCGTTGCCCAGGATCCTCCAGCGAAGCCCGGTCAGGACATCGAGCGAGAGGCCGCGCAACCCATCGAACAGCGGTGTCGCGACGCCGATGCCTGCGACCAGGGCAAGCGCCAGAGCCACGAGAAGGTGGCGGCGCATCCGGCGAAAGCCTTGTCAGCCCGCGGGCTGGAAGCGCAGCAGCCGGCCGGCCACCGGCTCGGCGCCCTCCCTGGCGGCGGCATCGACTTCGAAAACGATCTGCTGGTCGCCCACCTTGGCGCGATAGACGACGCCGGGCTTCAGGCTCTTGTTGGCCTTGGCGAGATCGAAGAAGGCGCCATGCACCGCCTGGGCCGGTGCCAGGACCAGTTCCATCCGGTCGCCGGCGATATCGGCGCGTTCGATGACCAGCGTGCCACCGCCCTTCAACTCGACGACGGGCGAGCGGCCGTAGATCTTGAACTGGGGTTTTGGCGGTGTGTTGGGGCCGGGCGCCTTGCGGAACACCATGGCCGCGCTCTGCTTCGATTGAGCGGCGGCCAGTTCCATCTTGCCGCCATCGCAGCCGACCTTGGTCCGGTCGACGGTGCCGCCCTGCACGTCGCTCTGCTCGGCGCCCACCGTCACCGTGCCGCCGCGGATGGTCTCGCGCCAGCATGACTTGAGGTAGCCCAGCACGATCGAGTCGCCGGCGGCGAGCTTGATCACTCGGCCGGGCTCGACATAGTCCATGAATTCGACGCCGGCCGGCTTGCCGGACACGTCCTCGACGACGGCAACGGGCGCGTCGGCCCAGGCGCACGGCGCAAGCAGGAGCGAAGCGGCCGCAAAGGCGCCGATCGTTTTCATCCGGGCAACCCCTTGATCCAGTCGACGATGCGTTGCGAGGCGGCGAAGTCGGTGTCGCGATGGCCGGCCTCGACCACGAGGTATTTGCTGTAGGGATTCTTGGCGGCTGGCTTGTAGATATTGGCTTCGGCGGTGCCGTAGGCCGGATCCTTGGTGCCGATGATCAGCATCAATGGAATTTGGGCAGGCAGCAGCGGCGCCTGTCCCCACATATTCGCCTTGCCGCGCGGGCTCATCCAGGCGTTGTAGACACCGGCGGTCGTCGACAAGCGGATACTGCTGCCTTGATTGTCGTCGCCGCCCGAGAACGGTTGGCCGCCCTGGCCGGCCCGCGTCATCTCACCCGATTTATTGATCGCCTCTTTGATTGACGGATTGCTGTTGTACGAGTAGCCGGGCGCGTGGCCGGGGGCCGCCATGACGATCCCCGCCACGTTCTGCCGCGCCACGGCATAAGCCAGCGCCATGTTGGCGCCCAGGCTCTGGCCGCCGACGACGATGCGTTGCGCACCTTGGCCGCGTAGCTGGGCCGCGTAGCCGTCGATCATGTCGAAGACCTGCTCGGGCGTGACGGAAATCTTCTCCCAGCCGCCTTCGCCCCATGGCATCAACGGAACCACCGTCTTGATGCCGGCACTCTCGAGCTTTGAGGCGATGTCGCGCAGGCCCGGCGCCTTGCCCGGCGAGCCCTGCTTGCCGTGCATCAGGATCACACCCAGTCTTCCGCCGGCCTGGGCAAAGGCCCGGTCGGCCGCGGAGACAAAAGCGGTCGCAGCCGACGCGCCGGTGACGAAGTTGCGACGTTTCATTCTGATTCCCCCAAACGACCAACCCACCCCACCGAGACGATACCCCAGCCAACCAGCACGCGCGATGCGAAAACAATGGTGCGGCGGCGGGAGGAGCCCGCTAGGTTGCCGGCGGGGACGATGGGGCAAGCAATGTTTTATGGATTGCCATGCAGGGCGTCGGTCGTTCTGGCGGCTCTCCTGTTCGCGGTTGCGCCGATGCCGGTCCAGGCGCAACCGTCCGCCAGTTTCGTCGCTCCACCGCGCAGCATTTCCGACATCACGGCCATCCTCGACCAGCAGAAGCCGGACGCCACGGTGATCGCAAATCGTCGGAGAGTCGCGGACAGCGAGCCGCCGGCGGATGCCACCAAGGCGCAGCTCTGGACGTTCTACACCCAACGCTCCCAGGCCCGCCTCGAACTCGGACGGTCGACCGAGGCGATCGCCGACGCCGAACAGGCCTTCGCCAGTGCGGAGCCGGGGTCGCGGCAACGGGCGGCATCCATCCAAAGCATGATCGTCTTGCATCAGATAAACCGGGAGCCGGCGAAGGCCTTGCAGTTGCTGCGGAATCAGCCGCCGGGCGCGCCGCTGAGCGTGCGGATCGCGTTGCAGCGGCAGCTCATCCGCAATCTGATCGCCATCAGCGACATAGCGGCGGCCGAGCGCGAGCTGGCGATCTTCGACACGCTGATCGACGACACGCGCCGCAAGGCCAGTGCGGCGGATCTCGACCTGTATGGTGGCGGGTGGCAGGGCAACCTCGAGATGGCGCGCGGCGCGGTCCTGGAGGCTCGCGGCCAGTGGAAGGAGGCGGACGCGTCATATGCCAAGGCCGAAGCCGGGTTTCACGATGCCGCGGCGAAGCGGCCGCGTTGGCCGCAAGGTCCGCCCGTGGCCGCGCTGCAGCAGATTGCCGGCGTCGCCGCGGCGCTTCAGTCGCGCACCAAGCGCGAGCAGGGCCGACTCGCCGAGGCCGAGGGCGATGCGAGACGGGCGCTGCTGAACATGCTCGGCCTGTTCGGAAAGTACCACCAGACCACGGCGGACATGGCGCAGCTGTTGGGATTCGTCCTGCGCGACCAAGGGCGGTTCGAGGAATTCGAGAAGCTGCTGCGTGTGGCGTTCGAAATTATCCAGTCGCTTGGGGCGCCCGACGATGCAGAGGGCGTGGTCGTCTCGCTCAATGGCATCGCCAATGCGCTCCGCCTGCAAGGCAAGTGGAGCGAGGCCGCCGAGGTCTACGGCATCCAGGACCGCGCCATCGCCGGCTGGACTCCGGCGCGCGCCACGCGCTACCGCAACGAGATCGGCCGGATCCTGACGCTCTACTCGATGGGAAGGATGGACGAGGGCCTGCAAGCCGCCTCGGGAGCGATAGAGTTCTCGCGCCGCCGTGGCAACGAGTTCGAACTCGCCGTCGCGGAAGGCAATCTCGGCATCGGTCTGGCGTTGGCCGGTCGCGATCCGGAGGGGCTGGCGGCATTCCGGCGCGCCGTGCCCGTGCTGGTCGCGCGATCGAGCGAGGGCGACGATGACAGTGGCGGGCCGGCCAATCGCCGCCAGCGCCTGACGGCCCGCATCTTCGAGTCGCACATTGCCTTGCAGGCGCGTAGCGCCGTTCCTGCCGAACAGGCCGCCATGCCGGCTGAAACGTTCCCGCTGGCCGACATGCTGCGCGGCCGCTCGGTCGCCTCGGCGCTCGCGGCCTCCAGCGCGCGCGTGGTCTCGCAGGACAGCGCGCTGGCCGAGCTGGCGCGGCGCGAGCAGGACCTGCGCAAGCAACTTACCGCCAGCGCCGGGCTGCTGAACAACCTGCTCTCCCTGCCGCCAGCCCAGCGCGACGACAAGGCCGTGGAGGCGCTGCGCCAGGAGATCGCCCGGTCGCGCGACGAGCACGGCAAGACGCGGCTCGAAATCGGCGTGCGCTTTCCCGCCTATGCCGACCTGATCGATCCCAAGCCGGCGTCGGTGGAGCAGATTCGCTCGGTCCTTCGGCCCGACGAGGCGTTCATCTCCTTCTACTTCGGTGCCGAGAAGAGCTTCGTCTGGGTGGTGCCAAAGGCAGGTCCGGCGGCCTTCGCCATCATCGCGGCCAACGCGGGTACCATCGAAGCCAAGGTGAAAAAACTGCGCGAGGCGCTCGAACCCAACGTCTCGTCGGTTGGCGATATTCCGGCCTTCGATCTCGCCCTTGCCTCCGAACTCTACGAGCTGCTGCTGAAACCCGTCGAGGGCGCGTGGCGTCCGGCGCGCAATCTCGTCGTGGCGACCAACGGTGCGCTCGGCCTGCTGCCGCTGGGCGTCCTGCCGACGGCGCCGGTCGCGACGCCCCCCGATGCCGGCGCCGCCTTTGCCGCCTATCGTGGGGTGCCGTGGCTGGCCCGCACGCACGCCGTCAGCCTGATGCCGTCGGCGGCGGCCTTTCGCTCGTTGCGACAACTGCCGGCCGGCGCCGCGGGGCGCCAGCCGCTGATCGGCTTCGGCGATCCCGTGTTCAATGCCGAGCAGGCGGCAGAGGCGCTCAAGAACGTGCCACCGGCGCCGGCAGCGTCGGGTAGCCCGCCGCTCGAACGGCGGTCGGCGCCACAGGTCGCTGGCCTCGCAAGCGCTACCCTCGGTTCGCTGCCGGCGTTGCCTGACACCGCCGACGAGCTGCGCTCGGTCGCCCAGGCGTTGAAGGCCGACGGCAGCAAGGTGCTCAATCTCGGCAAGGCGGCCAGCGAGGAGAACGTCACGGCGGCCGACCTCTCGAACTATCGCGTCGTCGCCTTCGCCACACATGGGCTGGTGGCCGGTGAGCTGGACGGCCTGCACCAGCCCGCCCTGGCCCTGAGCGCGCCGTCGGTCACCGGCGGCGGTGGCGATGGCCTGCTCACCCTGGAGAAGATCCTGGCGCTCAAACTCGATGCGGATTGGGTCGTGCTCTCGGCCTGCAACACCGGTGCGGGCGACGGTGCCGGCGCCGAGGCCGCGTCGGGCCTGGGACGCGCGTTCTTCTATGCCGGCACGCGCGCCATCCTGGTGACCAACTGGTCGGTGCATTCGCAATCGGCGCGCGATCTCGTGACCGACCTGTTCCGCCGCCAGGCGGCCGACCCCAAGCTGGCGCGGGCCGAAGCGTTGCGCGAGGCCATGACGGGTCTGATGGACGGGCCGGGCTTCACGGACGGCAAGGGCAAGACGATCTTCACCTATGCCCATCCGTTGTTCTGGGCGCCTTATTCGCTGATCGGCGACGGCGGCTGACGGCGCCGGCGCGACAGACGGAACCAACGACCCGGTAGCGGCGTTTACCGGCACACGGCCGGAGTCTTGTCTCCGCGCGGTTGCCGGAGGCTTTGTGAATGTCCAGTGATGCGCTGCATGAAAATCCCGGCAAGCTGGGACCCGAAGTCATCGACCAGCATCGCGCCATCGTCTCGCTGATGGAGGAGCTGGAGGCCGTCGACTGGTACAACCAGCGCGCCAAGGCGACCGAGAATCACGAACTGCGCGCCATCCTCGAGCACAATCGCGACGAGGAGAAGGAACATGCCGCGATGGTGCTGGAATGGCTGCGCCGCGGCGACGCCAAGCTGAACGAACATCTGCGCACGTTCCTGTTCACCGAGGGGCCGCTCACCGCGGTCGAGACCGCCATGAAGGAAGGTGGCGGCGATGGAGGCGGCGATGAGGCGGCGCCCGCCGACGGCAGCCTCGGCATCGGCAGTCTGCGGCCCGCGAATGGACGAGTGACGAACGGACGGGTGGCGAAATGAAGAACCATCTGTTCCGCGATCGCGCGCCGATCACCGAGGCCGGCTGGGAAGAAATCGAGAAGGAAGCCAAGCGCACCTTGCGCGCGCTGCTCGCCGCCCGCCGCGTCGTCGACTTCAAGGGTCCGTTGGGCTGGGGTGCGTCGGATGTCGAGCTGGGCCGCTCCGATCCGATCGCCTCGCCGCCCAATGCCAAATCCGTGCAGGCGCGTCTGCGCCGCATCCAGCCGCTGGTCGAACTGCGCATTCCCTTCGAGGTCGCCCGCGCCGAACTCGACGCCATCGACCGCGGCGCGCGCGATCCCGACCTCGATTCGGTGACGGCGGCGGCGCGCGAGATCGCCCTCGCCGAGGATCGCGCGATCTTCCACGGCTATGCCGCCGCCATGATCGACGGCATCTGCCCGGCGCAGGCCTCGGCTGCGGTGCCGCTGGGCGCAAGCCACGCCGATTATCCCGGCGCTGTCTCCGCGGCCCTCATGAAGCTGCGCGACGAGGGCATCGGCGGGCCGTTCGCGGTGGTGCTGAGCGAGCAGCTCTACAAGGATCTCGCCTCTCGCACCGACGAGGGCTATCCGATCATCAGCCACGTCCAGCGCCTGGTCGACGGCGACATCGTCTGGGCTCCCGGGCTCGATGGCGGCCTGGTGATTTCTCTGCGTGGCGGCGATTTCGAGCTGACAGTCGGCCAGGATTTTTCGATCGGCTATCTCGATCACAACGCCGAGCGCGTCAGGCTCTACCTCGAGGAAAGCTTCACTTTCCTGATCCTGACCCCGCAGGCGGCCATCCCGCTCACGTCAGGCGGAAGCGAAAAGCGCTAACGTCGCTTCCTGGCTGTTTCCGCGGCGCGCGCAAACGCCAGACACATGCGACGGGCGATCGCCTGATCGGGCATATCCGTCGTCCGGCAGAGTATGTCCGCATCGAGCGTGGCGTCGATGACGCTGCCCAGCCGGGCCAGCGGCCAGAGTCGCACATGGCGATTGAAGGCTTCGCGGCGAGGTCCGAATCGCGGCAGGCCGAAGATGCGGTTTGTTGCCGCTTCGATGGCGCCTGGTCTTCCGGCGTGACCGGCGACGAAATGCAGGTTTGAGGCATGGCGTTCGAGAGAAACGATCAACGGGACGGCTTTGCCGCCTTCGGCAAAGACGCGGTCGAGCGCGCGATCGAGGGCAACGAGTTCGCCGTCGAACGTCGCGGAGATGACGTCGTCCACGCCGATGTCGGCGGTGTCGCCGAGCACGGCAAGTGCATCATCGAGCGTTATGGTCTTGTTCGAATCGTCAGCCTTGTAGAGAAGAAGCTTCTCGATCTCGCTGCGGCTCTGGGCGCGGTCGCCGCCCAGCCGCTCGACGATCCACGGCAGGGCGTCGGCATCGACGGTGAGGCCCTGGGCACGCGCCGCGCTCTCGACCAGCCCTTCCAGCGCCGCCTCGTTGTCCATGTAGCAGGGCATCGCCGCCAGGCAGGCCTCGGTCTCGGCCAGCGCGCGGAGCCCGGAGCGCGGCGTGAGGTTGCCGCCCTCGACCACGATCAGCGCGTCGCCGGCGGTGGCGGCCACGAGATTCTCCAGCGCCGCGACCGATTCCTCGCCGGCCGGCCGCACGCGGACGACGCGGCGGCCGCCCATCATCGACATCGCGCCGAATTCGTCGGCCAGCCGCGCCGGATCGTGCTTCAGCACCTCGCCCGCGATGTCGACGACGCGGAACGGATCATTGATGTCCGGGCAGATGGCCTTGGCCAGAGCGACCGCGCGCTCGGCGACCAGGCCGCCGTCGTTGCCGTAGATCACCACGCCGCGAATCCGGGGATCCGGCTTCTTGAGGAAAGCTTCGACCTGGCGCGGCTCGATCTTCATCTCGACCTCACCGCTCGGGCTCCTCTCCTCCGCGCAGCGGGGGAGAGGTTGGGTGAGGGGGGTGCTTGTTCCCGAAAGTCCGACATCATTGCGGTCGAACCAACCCCCTCACCCAGCCTCTCCCCCAAGGGGGAGAGGAGCTTGAGCGAGATGTGTGAAGCTATGACCTCAGCCCTTGTCGGATGTGGGCTCGACGTCGGCGGCCGGCGCCTCGCCGGCATTTTCAGCACGGGCCTTCTCGCGGGCCTGGCGCTTGGCCTCGGCCTTCTCGGCGACCTTGATGGCCTTCAGTCGCTCGCGTTCGCGGCGTTCGAAATCGTAGTTCGGCTTGCGTGCCATGGCGATGGCCTCCTGGCTTGGTAGTAGAGAGCGGGTGTGTCTACACCACGACGTTTACGATCCGGTTCGGCACCACGATCACCCGCTTGGGCGTCCGGCCCTCCAGCCCGCGCACGAGGTCGGGTTGGGCGAGAGCGGCCGTCTCGGCCGCTTCCTTCGGCGCGTCCTTGGGCAGCGCGATGGTGCCGCGCAGTTTGCCGTTAAGCTGTACCGCGACGGTCACGGTGTCGTCGACCAGCAAGGCATCCTCAGGCAGCGGCCAGGCCGAGTCGGCCAGCAGCGACGTGCGGCCGAGCGCCTGCCACATCTCCTCGGCGAGATGCGGCGTCATCGGGCCGATCAGGCGCACGAAGATCTCCAGCGCCTCGCGCAGCGCCCATTTGGCGGTGTCGTCGCCCGCGGCCTTGGCGTCGTCGATGCCGTTGGCGAGCTCGTAGAGGCGCGCCACGGCCTTGTTGAAGTGGAAGGCTTCAATGTCGGCCGAGAGGCCGGCGATGGTCTTGTGCGCCGCGCGGCGAAGCGCGGTCGCGGCCTCGGAGAATTTGGCAGGCTTCGGCGTGCCGGCCGGCGGCACCTCGGCGAGCGCCGTCGTGGCGATGCGGTGCAGGCGCTGCTGGAAGCGCCAAGCGCCGGTGACGCCGGCTTCGGTCCATTCGAGGTCGCGCTCCGGCGGACTGTCCGAGAGCATGAACCAGCGCGCGGTGTCGGCGCCGTAGTCGCGGATGATCTGGTCCGGGTCGACGACGTTCTTCTTCGACTTGGACATTTTCTCGGAGCGGCCGACCTCGACCGGACTCTTGTCGGACGCCCGCACGACCTTGCCGCCGTCGCGGATCACTTCCTCGGGCAGCAGCCACTGGCCGTCGCTCGACTTGTAGGTCTCGTGGCAGACCATGCCCTGGGTGAACAGGCCGTCGAACGGCTCGTCGCGGCTGGTCATCTGGACCTCGCGCATGGCGCGCGTCCAGAAGCGCGAATAGAGCAGGTGCAGGATCGCGTGCTCGACGCCGCCGATATACTGGTCGACCGGCATCCAGTACTCGTTCTCCTGGCGGTCGAACGGCGCGGTTTCCAGGCCGGGCGACGTGAAGCGGTCGAAGTACCAGCTCGAATCGATGAAGGTGTCGAACGTGTCGGTCTCGCGCCGGGCCGCGGCCCCGCACTTGGGGCAATCGACGTGCTTCCACGTCGGATGGCGGTCGAGCGGATTGCCCGGACGGTCGAAAGTGACGTCGTCCGGCAGTTTTACGGGCAGGTCCTTCTCCGGCACCGGCACGACGCCGCACGTGTCGCAATGGATGGCCGGGATCGGGCAGCCCCAGTAGCGCTGGCGCGACACCAGCCAGTCGCGCAGGCGGTACTGCGTCGTGCCCTTGCCGACGCCGATTTCCTCGAGGCGGGCGATGACCTTGGCCTTGGCCTCTTCGACGGGGAGGCCGTTCAGGAAATCGGAGTTGATGACCACGCCGTCCTCGATGAACGGCGCATCGGCGACGCTGAAGCTCTCGAGATCGGCATCGGGCGGCGCCACCACGGGCAGGATCGGCAGGCCGTACTTGGTGGCGAACTCATGGTCGCGCTCGTCGTGGCCGGGGCAGCCGAAGATGGCGCCGGTGCCGTACTCCATCAGCACGAAGTTGGCGGCGTAGACCGGCACGGTCTTGGCCGGAATCAGCGGGTGCTTGGCCAGCAGCGGCAGCTTGTAGCCCTGCTTCTCGGCGGTCTCGACCTCGGCCGCGGCGGTGCCGGTCTTGCGGCATTCGGCGACGAAGCGTTGCAGGCCCGGGTCCTTCAGCGCCAGCTCGGCGGTCAGCGGATGCTCCGGCGACAGCGCCATGAACGAGGCGCCATAGAGCGTGTCGGGACGCGTGGTGAAGATCTCAAGTTTTCCGCGATCGGCGCCGGCGGCGTCGGTGAGATCCCAGAACACGCGCGCGCCGCGGCTCTTGCCGATCCAGTTCGCCTGCATCAGGCGCACCTTCTCCGGCCAGCGCTCGAGCGTGTCGAGGCGGCTCAGAAGCTCGTCGGCGAAGTGCGTGATCTTGAGGTTCCACTGCGTGAGCTTGCGCCGCTCCACCGGTGCGCCGGTGCGCCAGCCCTTGCCCTCGATGACCTGCTCGTTGGCCAGCACGGTGTTGTCGACGGGATCCCAGTTGACCCAGGCCTCCTTGCGGTAGGCGAGGCCGGCGTTCCAGAAATCGAGGAACATCTTCTGTTGGTGGCGATAGTAGCTGGGATCGCAGGTCGCGAGCTCGCGGCTCCAGTCGAGCGACAGGCCCATCGACTTGAGCTGCGTCTTCATGGTGGCGATGTTCTCGTAGGTCCACTTCTTCGGATGGACCTTCTTTTCCATGGCGGCGTTCTCGGCCGGCAGGCCGAAGGCATCCCAGCCCATGGGATGCAGCACGTTGAAGCCCCTGGCGCGCTTGTAGCGCGCGATCACGTCGCCCTGCGTGTAGTTGCGCACGTGGCCCATGTGGATGCGCCCCGACGGATAGGGAAACATTTCCAGCACGTAGTATTTCGGCCGGGTGCGATCCATGACGGCGCGAAAGGTCTGGCGGTCGTCCCAAACCTTCTGCCACCTGGCTTCGGTTTCGTGGAAATTGTAGCGCGCGATGGGGGCGGTGGGCGTCGACACAGATCGGATCCCGGAAAAGACTGAGGCCGCAGCGGATGCCCGCTACGGCCTCTCACGTCAAGTTTTGGCGATGCGAGGAGGCCGTCAGGACCCACCCGCGATGCGAAGCTGACGGGCGCGCGTCAGGATGGCGTTCTCGATGTCGATCTGGGTGCGCGGGTCGACCTGGGCATCGACCCAGTTCCCACCCTTGGGCGCGGTCTGCTGCTTGAACACCGACACCCTGATGCCGTCGGCCCTGAGTTCGCGGTCGAGAATGGTGACCTGGACCTTCATGCGTTCGTTGGGCGTCTCGGCCGGCGTGTACCAGTCGGTGATGATGACGCCGCCGAACGGATCGGCCGAGACCAGCGGAATGAAATTGATGGTGTCGAGCGAGGCCCGCCACAGATAGGCATTCACGGCCACGCCCGTGCCGCCATCTTCTTTTTTGGTCGGCTTGGAGCCGAACAGGCCACCCGGCCCGAACAGCGTTCCGTCCTCCTGGACGCGGCCACCCAGACCCTGGTTCAGGTCGCGCGCCGAGCGGTCGTTGGACTGACCGCTGCGCTTCTCGGTGACATTGTTGCTGCCGCCGCAACCGGTCAGCCCCAAGATCAGGGTGCCAGCCAGAACGATCGGAAGGCGAAGGAGAGAGGTTGAGCCCGACATGTTGGCGCCTTTAGCCGAATTGGGCGGAATATTGTAGAAAATACCGACGGCGCGCGACAAAACACGTGCCGGAACGATCGGCAGGATGGCCCGAAGACCATAGACGCAGGGCCTGTGGACTTCAAGCGAAGGGGCAATCGATGAAAAGTATTGATATGAAACTCACTGACTCCAGATAGTCCTGCGGTGAAACCAAGCAGAATGTCTTAGACAGTGACTAGATGCGGTAGCTCGGCCCGCTTTTCACCCAAGGAACCGCCCAAATTGTGACAAAGACGCCACAGGTCGAGGGAAGAATCATGCAGCACCGCGACCATTTCTTGACCCTTCTTTTGGCCCTGTGGTCTATTGTTCAGGTCGCATTGGCGGGGCCTGTGAGCAGTCGCGAGTTGGGCTTCCACATTCCGCCGGTCGGACAGGCCTTTTGGTACGTACCAGTCTCTGATCAATGAGAGAGGGAGAAAGATGAAGAAGCTTCTATTGGGCTCGACCGCCTTGGTCGTCGGTGGGTTGATGGCCGCTCCGGCCATGGCCGCCGATCCGATCAAGGTCGGCGTGGGCGGCTACTATACATTCTACGCTGTCGCCGGCGGCATCAGCTCGTCCTACGCGACGAACGGCTCCTTTACGGGATACAAGGGCCTGTTCTTCATGCAGGAAGGCGAAATCCACTTCATCGGCCAGACGAAGTTGGACAACGGCACCTCGGTCGGCGTCAACGTCGAACTCGAAGCCTGGAACCCGAACGCCGGTGCGACCGGCTCGGTGGCCACCATCGACGAAGCCTTCCTGTTCGCCTTCGGCGACTGGGGCCGCGTCGAGTTCGGCTCGCGCGACGCCGCTTCCTACCGTATGTACTACGGCGCGCCGTCGGCGCTGATCGGCTTCGGCGCCATTCAGCACAACCATGTTGTCGGCAACGCACTTGCCTTCGCCAGCAACAAGGCGGCCTTCCACTCCACCACCGCCACCAACACGGCGGCCTGGCAGGACACGCAGCGCATCAACTACTTCACCCCGCGCTTCCAGGGCCTACAGATCGGTGTCGGCTACACGCCGAAGATCAACAGCCCGAGCGGCGGCGGCATCCTGGGCACGACCGGCCTGGCCAGCGGCCCGGGCGGTCTCGGTTCGGGCGGCTTCGGTGCTTGCGGCTTTGCCGGCGCAGCGAACATCTCCCAGTGCGCCACCAACGACTACGCTTGGCAGGACGGCTTCGACATCGGCGCCAACTACCTGAACAAGTTCGGTGACGTGACGGTTGCGGCCTACGGTTCGTTCGCCTACGCGGCGTTCAACCCGGGCTACAGCGCCCTCGGCACGGCTTCGAGCCAGATCACCGGTTCGAACCTGGCGTCGTGGACGATGTGGACCGCCGGTCTGCAGTTCGGCTACAAGGGCGTGACCGTCGGTGGCTCGATCGGCTACGACAACCAGGGCATGGGCTCGAACTACTACACCGGCGTCGACAACGCGACCCGCTTCGCGACGGCGGGTATCATGTACGAAACCGGTCCGTGGCAGGTCTCGTTCATGTGGATGGGCGCGATGAACTCGAACGGTAACGGTTCCAACACCGTCCAGTCGATCGCGTCGGGCACCAACGCCGCGACCTTCAATGGTTCGGGCGGCGCGGCCGGTACGTTCAGCGGCACTCCCGGCGTGAACAGCACCGTGTTCAGCGGCCCGTTCGCCCTGGCGTTCGGTACCGAAACGGCCCAGAAGTTCGAGCTCGGCGCCAACTACGCGCTCGGCCCGGGCGTGAAGCTGACTGGTGGTGCGTTCATCAACAACCAGAGCGGCCCGTCGAACGCCGTCACGGGTAACACCTGGGCGATCCTCATGGGCATGGACGTGCGCTTCTAGGCACACGCCAGTCCGACAAATCGGAAAGAGCGGGCGAAAGCCCGCTCTTTTCATGTGTGGGCGTGTGGTGTTGGCTCGTTGCCGGGAGCGCGCAACTCCAGTTGCGCTCCAACTAGAGAGACCGTGAATTTATTCGACGTCGACACGAGCGAGCCGGAGGCTCGCGGTCCAAAAGACTCATGATCTTTGGGACCGCGAGCCTCCGGCTCGCTCATCGTCTCGATCTACTACGGAGTTTCGAATAAATTCACAGCCCCTGGAGTTGCGCGCTCCCCTGAGCAAAGAAGAACCACGAGCGGTCAGCACTTCCGACAGTTGGTATCAAGCCCGGCGCCGGCCCACGATGTTCACGAACAAGGTCGGCAGGTAGGTCCGCGACACCGGCAGACGCTCGGTGGCCTGCCGCGCCAGCACCGCGCGATTGTCCTCATGGTCGAGCACGAGCTGGAACAGGCCCTGCTCGACGGCGCCCGCCCTTGGGTCGAGTTCGGGCCGGCCATCGCGCATGACGCGATAGGCGACGTCGAGCCCGACGTCGCCACCGCTGTAGAACGACGACACGATTTCCAGCCGCCCGAACATCAGCATCAGGCCCCGCACCGAGAAGCGCCAGTAATCGTCCGGGGTGGCATGGAAGGCCTGGGACCATGGCGTGGCCACGTAGGCAAGGCCGCCCGGCCGCAGGACGCGCTCGATATTGCCCGAGGCCCGCGCCGGATGGCGGGCGTGCTCGAGCACATGGCAGCAGATCACCAGGTCGAACGGATCCTCGCCCAGCTTGGCCTCGAGCGTCCGCGGGCTGCTGCAGATGTCGCCGACGACGTCGACATTGGCGCCATCGAGCAGGTCGAGGCCCGTGAAGCGCGCGCGCGCGCCGAAGCGCTTGGCGATCAGGCTGCGCCAGTTGCGTTCATTGCGATCCGACAGAAGCGTGCGCGAGCCCACCTGCAGGACCCGCGGCGCGCGCCGTCCCATCTCGCCGGCAAGGCGATCGAGCAGCAGCTCGACCTCGCGGCCGACGCTGGTACCGACGACGCGCAGTTCCCCCCGGGGTTCGGCGGCGCCGGGCGCCGCCGCAGGCTTCCCGGGGCGATTCTCAGGCACGAACAACCACGACGTGCATGCGGCGCGGACCATGGGCGCCGAGTTCCATGGCCTGCTCGATGTCGCCGGTGCGCGACGGTCCGGTGAGCGTGTTGACGGTGCGTGGCATGCGGTCCTTGCCGTAGCGGGCGCGCAGGCGCGTCCAGACATCCTCGTAGCCGCTCACGATGTCTTCTTCGCGTATCACGACGATATGGGTATCGGGCAGCAGGTTGAGGGTCACCGGATGCTCCGGCCCCGAGGCCGTGACCAGCGTTCCGGTCTCGGCAATGCCGGCGAAGGCGCCCGTGATCGAGACCTGGTCGCTGGCTTCGCCGCGGCCGTGGCGCAGCGACAGCATTTTCTGGCCGGCCCAATCGTAGGCCGCGAGCTGCGGCGAGGGCGCCATCGCGGCGCGTGCCGGCAGGTTGTTGCGCGCCAGGAACGACACGACCTCGGCTGGTACGTCGGCCGCCGCGACGCGCGCCACGGTCGCGTTGTTGGTCTCGGCCCACTGGCAGAACAGCGCCACCTTCTCGGGCTGGGCGAGCTGCGCGCGGGCAACGACCGGTCCACGCGGCGGCGCTGCCAGCCGCGTCTCGACCTCGCGGCGCCGGTCGCCCGAGATCTCGCCGCGGCGCAACGACCGCCTGATGCCGTTCAGGATTTGAGAACGCGCCTCGCTCATGCCGCGCGCCTCTTCTTCCATTGCGCATGGAATGTTCCGCCCGCGGGCGGCGCGGGCAGGTCGCGGAAGCGGGTCCAGCCATCGGCCAGCGGCATCGCGCGATAGCGGCCCTCGGCGCGCCCAAACAGCGCCAGCACGCGATTGGCGAGTGCCGTGAGCCCGCGATAAAGCGCCGGCCGGCGGGCAACGAAGCTCCACAGCGCCAGCCCTTGGCGCACGGCCCCGGGCGTCAGATGCCGCTCGAACTCGCGCTCGCGCCAGTGGCGCATCAGCTTGGGCAGCGGGATGCGCACCGGGCAGACGCTCTCGCAGCGGCCGCAGAAGGTCGAGGCATTGGGCAGGTTGCCGGCCTCCTCGACGCCGATCAGCTGCGGCGTCAGCACCGCGCCCAGCGGGCCGGGATAGACCCAGCCGTAGGCATGGCCGCCGATCGCACCGTAGACCGGGCAATGGTTCATGCAGGCGCCGCAGCGGATGCAGCGCAGGATGTCCTGCATCTCGGTGCCGAGCACGGCGGAGCGGCCGTTGTCGAGGATGACGACGTGATAGTGTTCCGGCCCGTCGAGATCGCCCGACCGTTTCGGGCCGGTGTTGAGCGTGGTGTAGGCCGAGGATTCCTGGCCGGTCGCCGAGCGCGCCAGCACGCGCAGCAGGACGGCGGCATCCTCGAGCGTCGGGATCACCTTCTCGATGCTGGCCAGCACGATGTGCATCCGGGGCAGGGTGTTGGAGAGATCGGCATTGCCCTCGTTGGTGACGAGCATGGAGGAGCCGGTCTCGGCCACCAGGAAGTTGGCGCCGGTGAGGCCCACGTCGGCGTCGAGGAACTTCTGGCGCAGCACGTAGCGGGCTTCTGCGACAAGATCGTTGCGCTCGGTCAGGCGCTTGGTGAAGCCGAGCTTGGCATGGTGTTCCAGGAAGGTGTCGGCCACCTGGTCCTTGGTGAGATGGACTGCCGGCGCGATGATATGGCTGGGCGGCTCGTTGCGGAGCTGGATGATGTATTCGCCGAGGTCGGTCTCGATCGGTGCGATGCCGATCGCTTCGAGGTGCTCGTTGAGCGCGATCTCCTCGGCCACCATCGACTTCGACTTGGCCACCGTCCGGGCGCCCATGCTTTGGCAGAGCTCGCCGATGATGCGCCGCGCATCGGCGGCGGTCGGCGCCCAATGGACGTGGCCGCCCAGCGCCAGCACCTTGCGCTCGAATTCTTCCAGGTAGAAATCGAGGTTGGCCAGGGCGTGGTTCTTGATGTCTCGGGCGCGATCACGCAGCGCCTCGAACTCGGGCAGCCGCTCGGCGGCCTGGCGGCGGCGTTCCGAGAAACCGACCTTCAGCTTGCCGAGCGAGTCCTGCAGGTTGGCGTCGGCCAGCGCATGGTCGACGTTTTCGTTGAAGGCGCGGGCGGTGGAGTCCATCAGCCGGGCTCTCCGCGTTCTGGTTCACCAATGGCCGGAAGGTCGCCCATGCCGGCCAGCACTTCGGCGACGTGGCGGACGCGCACCGGGCTGCCTTCGCGCTGCAACTTGCCCGCCATGTTCATCAGGCAGCCGAGGTCGCCGGCCAGCAGCGTGCCGGCGCCCGAAGCCGCGATATCGGCCGATTTTTCGCCAACCATGGCATTCGATATTTCAGGATATTTCACGCAGAAAGTGCCGCCGAAACCGCAGCACACCTCGGGGGTCTTCATCTCGCGGACCGAGAGGCCTTTTACGGCGGCGAGCAGCCGGCGGGGCTGCTGCTTGACGCCCAGCTCCCGCAGTCCGGAACAGGAATCGTGATAGGTGACGGCACCGTCATAGCGGGCCGCGACCGTGTCGATCCCCAGCACGTCGACCAGGAATGCCATCAATTCGTAACTGCGCCCGGCCAAGTTCTCGGCCCTCTGCTTCATTGCCGGATCGTCGTCGAACAGGCCGGGATAGTGATGACTGAGCATGCCGCCGCAGGAACCCGAGGGCGCCACGATGGCGTCGTAGCCCTCGAAGGCATTTATCACCTGGACCGCGATGGCCCGCGTCGTGGCGCGGTCGCCGCTGTTGTAGGCTGGCTGGCCGCAGCAGACCTGCAGCGGCGGCACCTCGACCGTGCAGCCCGCGTCCTCGAGCAATTTGACGGCGGCGAAGCCTATCGAGGGCCGAAACAGATCGACGAGGCAGGTGACGAAAAGCGCGACGCGGCGCGGCGGAGCCGGGCGGGAGGGGGACTGTGACACGTGGCCAAGATGGCAGCCGTGAAAATAGCGTGCAACGGCCCTTGTTTAGAATTATTCTAACCTAATATGGAACCAACGACCACAAGCGGAGAAGACCGATGGATGATCGGAATGCAGGAACTGCCGGTACGTGTCCCGTCGCGCACGGCGCTCGCCCCAAGGAGACTTTTGCCGGCCGCTCGAACCGCGACTGGTGGCCGAACCAGCTCGACCTGAACGTCCTGCACCGGCACTCGGCCCTGTCCGATCCCATGGGCAAGGATTTCGACTACGCAGAGGAATTCAAGAAGCTCGACCTGAAGGCGCTGAAGAAGGACCTGCAGGCGCTGATGACCGACTCGCAGGAGTGGTGGCCGGCCGACTTCGGTCACTACGGTCCGTTCTTCATCCGCATGGCGTGGCACAGCGCCGGCACCTACCGCATCGGCGACGGCCGCGGCGGCGCGGGTTCGGGCATGCAGCGCTTCGCGCCGCTCAACAGCTGGCCCGACAACGTGAACCTCGACAAGGCGCGGCGGCTGCTGTGGCCGATCAAGCGCAAGTACGGCAGCAAGATCTCCTGGGCCGACCTGATGATCCTGACAGGCAACGTCGCGCTGGAGTCGATGGGCTTCAAGATCTTCGGTTTCGCCGGCGGACGCGTGGACGTCTGGGAGCCCGACGACGACATCTACTGGGGCAAGGAAGACACCTGGCTCGACGACAAGCGCTACTCGGGCGATCGCGACCTCGAGAACCCTCTCGGCGCCGTGCAGATGGGGCTGATCTACGTCAATCCCGAGGGCCCGAACGGCAATCCCGATCCGCTCGCGGCGGCCCGGGACATCCGCGAGACCTTCGCGCGCATGGCCATGAACGACGAGGAGACCGTGGCGCTCGTCGCCGGCGGTCACACCTTCGGCAAGACGCATGGCGCCGGCGATGCGGCCCTGGTGGGGCCGCCGCCGGAAGCCGCCGGCATCGAGCTGCAGGGACTCGGCTGGCAGAGCACGTTCGGCACGGGCAAGGGCGGCGACCAGATCGGCAGCGGCCTGGAAGTCACCTGGACCACGACGCCGACCAAGTGGAGCAACGGCTTCTTCTCGAACCTGTTCGCCTACGAATGGGAACCGACCAAGAGCCCGGCCGGCGCCCATCAGTGGAAGGCGAAGGGCGCCGCCGCCACGATTCCGGACGCCTACGACCCTTCCAAGCGGCATGTGCCCACCATGCTGACCACGGACCTCTCGCTGCGGTTCGACCCTGCCTACGAAAAGATTTCCAGGCGCTTCCACGAGAATCCGGATCAGTTTGCAGAGGCGTTCGCCCGGGCCTGGTACAAGCTCACCCATCGCGACATGGGGCCGCGCGTGCGCTATCTCGGGCCGGAAGTCCCGGCCGAGGTGCTGCTGTGGCAGGACCCGGTCCCGGCGGTCGATCACCTTCTGGTCGATGCGCAGGACATCGCGGCCCTCAAGGCCAAGATCCTCGCCTCCGGCCTGTCCATATCCGTGCTGGTCTCGACCGCGTGGTCGTCGGCCGCAACCTTCCGTGGCTCCGACAAGCGCGGTGGGGCCAACGGCGCCCGCGTCCGCCTCGCGCCGCAGAAGGATTGGGAGGCGAACCAGCCGGCCCAACTGGCAGCCGCACTCGAAGTCCTCGAAGGCATCCAGAAGGCTTTCAACGCCGCACAGACCGGCGGCAAGCGAGTCTCGATGGCCGACCTGATCGTCCTCGGTGGCGCCGCCGCCGTCGAACAGGCGGCGAAAAAAGGCGGGCACGACGTGGAGGTTCCCTTCACGCCGGGCCGCACCGATGCGTCGCAGGACCAGACCGACGTCGAGGCCTTCGCACCGCTCGAACCGGTCGCCGACGGGTTCCGCAACTACCTCAAGGCCGGACACAACGTCTCGGCCGAGGAGAGACTGGTGGACAGGGCGCAGCTCCTGACGCTGACCGCCCCGGAAATGACGGTTCTCGTCGCCGGGTTGCGCGTGCTGAATGCCAACGTCGGCCAGTCGCCACACGGCGTCTTCACGACCCGTCCCGGGACGCTGACCAACGATTTCTTCGTGAACCTGCTCGACATGGGCACGGTGTGGACCGCGGCGTCGGAAGCCCAGGACGTGTTCGAAGGACGCGACCGCGCGACGGGCGAACCGAAGTGGACCGGCACGCGTGTCGATCTCGTCTTTGGCTCGAACTCGCAGCTGCGGGCCCTTGCAGAAGCCTATGCCAGCGACGACGCGCAGAAGAAGTTCGTGACCGACTTCGTGGCGGCTTGGAGCAAGGTGATGAACCTCGATCGCTTCGACTTGGTCTGATCTCGGAGGAAAAGCGTTCGGCTTTACGTCGTGTTCGATGCCGGACCGAGCTTACATGCCCGGCGGTACTCACACCGTGAGATTGAAGGCGATCGAGATCCGTTGGGCGCTGCCGCGATAGGGCCGCACCTGGTGCATCACCCAGGCCGGGAACATCACCAGCCGGCCACACTTGGGCCGTACCCTCTCGGTGGCACCGGCCGACAGGCCACCCGGCATGGCGACGCCGAGATGCGGCGCATTCATCGCCGGGAGCGGTCCGCGTGGATCCATGAATTCCAGTTCGCCACCCAGCGACTCGTCGGCGTCGATGCCGCCGTCGTCGACGTAGTAGACGCCGGACCAGTAGGCGCCGGGATGCGAGTGGCATTCGTTGCCATGACCGCTGCGGTTGACGTTCGCCCACATGTTGCCGCCCCAGGTCACGGCAAAATAGCCGGGATAGGGACCATCGCCGGCGTTTCCTTCGCGATTCGTCGTCACTCGGTTGGCGACGTTGCGGCCTATTGCCAGCAGTTTGATGGCCGGGGCGCCGCCCCAGCGGTCCATGTCCCAACTCGACTGCCAGCCACCCTGGTTGGAATGCTGCTTGCTGGGGTGGGATTTCTCGCGTCGTTCGATCACACCGCGCAGCTCGGCGTTGAGCGCCGCTGCATCCGGCACATCGAAGACGACGAGCGGCGTGGAGAACAGCGGGACGATCTCGGGCGTGGAGTTCGTGAGCACGGCTCTTCTCGACCTGAACGGGACTGTTGATTGGGTACTGCTACCAAGCACTTGATACGCGACACGCCGCACGCGTATTGCAAAGCTCGGTTCACCACGTCGGAGAGCGTTTCCGACAATCAACCGCCGCGAAGAACGATCCAGTCAAAAAGGTCGTCGACCTTCGGGCGCCAGCAAGGCTCAGGGCCTTCGTTCCAGCATGCAGTCTCGTACATCTAGCCCGGATATCTCACAGATGAAGGGTGCATCGGGGCACGGGCTTTGAGAGAGTTGTTGTGTGGCAACACTTTCCTCAGTCCCAAGGATTAGCCCCGATGCCGACAGAGTGTAGCGCAGATCTG
>JAESGK010000271.1_pt1 | contig 29803 bp, 36 predicted proteins | sample 9269681 | NCBI WGS metagenome assembly JAESGK01 (sample SAMN14515347, study PRJNA621673) | algae metagenome | isolation source: Timaviella obliquedivisa GSE-PSE-MK23-08B and co-occurring heterotrophs from... | place: USA: Grand Staircase Escalante National Monument, Utah | collected 2006-08-15
GCCCGTAAAACGATTTGTTTCTCTAAATCTAAATGGCTTCATGATGCCGTGATTGGACTATTCATCAATCGCTATGAATTTGACTTAGATATCTAACTGCCAATCCACAGGTCTAGAACATTACCAATTCCGCCTAGGCACATGCGGCTCGCTATGAGACCGAATTCACCTATCATCTCTACAATAAAATCGTGGAAAATCAACAACGAGAAGTGACGAGAGCGGATTTACGCCAGACTCCTAATCCCTTTAGCAACAGCCGGGTTGATACCCTTTCCAGGATCACGTTGAGCTGAGTGAAGTCTATCAAAATGAATTTGAGTTTCTCAAGTCCATTCTCAAGGATGTTAAAGCCGATCGCAATCAGCAAAGCAAAGCTGCTGTCGTGATTGGAGAGACAGGCACAGGTAAAACTCACTTAATGATGCGTCTGGCAAAGGAAACTCTTCGTACCAATCGCTTGCTATTTATCCGCCAGCCTAATCATGCAAATGCAGTTTTGTATCATATTTACGCCCGTATTCTGGAATCCTTGGCAGAAAAAGTCTTAGGTGGCGATCGCACTCAGCTAGAACTGTTGTTAGCCAATAGCTTTGTCAAAATTCTGAACGTAGAAGCCTCCCAAAAAAGTAAGGATATTGTCACAGCACTGCAAAATAATAGTCTCAGTCTCTTCGCGCGTTTAGGAACAGAAGGATCGCAGAAAAATGCGGATAACTGGGAGTATATCGAACGAAAAATTAATTTGTGGTGGACGAGCCAGTACAGTGCCGCAGGAGATGCCGCTAAACTCATCAAGGGCATTATTAAATTAAAGCCATCGGTCTCGACAACTGTCAGAATGAGATCAGCCGGGAAGAATTTGCCTTGGAAGCGATCGCTGTTTTCGGTGAACTCTCCACGCTCGATGAACCCTTAATCATGGTCTTTGATCAACTAGAAGGGCTAGGGCTTGCCCACAACGCTGCCATCCTGGAAAGCTTCGGGGCTGCCGTCAAAGAGATTCTCACCCATGTCCCGAATAGCTTAGTGGTGCTTAATCTTTTTCCCGATCGCTGGGAGCAGTTCGATATTGTTTGTGGAGCATTTGATGTTCAATCTCGACGTGTGAGAATAATGTGCTCAAGTCGCACTCCGGCTAATCGTTCTGATTGATTAGTTCGAGTGCCTAGCGTGTATTCGCCAATTAGCGAGTAGTAAGCCATCCGAGCGCGCACCATCGCTTCAAATGGCGTAAAGCCAACTTCTAAAAATAAATCTTTTGTGTAACCCAAACGACGCTGATCAACCTGGTTCAGCACGGCAGCAGCGTTAGAATCATTGACTGCCCAAGCTCGAATCGCATTTTCCACCTGACCATCATCTTGAATCGCTAGTTCAAACAAGTGAAGTAACTTAGCAGAGGCATCCCCACCCGCCGCTTCAACTTCCTGAATAATACCGTCAGTCTCTCGGCTGATCCAATCTTGCAAAATTGCTTCTAATAGCTCCTCCCGGTTTTTAAAGTGCCAGTAGAAGCTACCTTTGGTGACATCCAGCAATTTGGCAAGGGGTTCCACTCGCACTGTTTCAACTCCGCTTTCTGCTAGAACCTTTAGCCCTAAGTCAATCCAGTCCTGTCGTCCAAGCTTTGATATCTCATTCTTTTTAACCATACGGTGGCGTATTGACTTTGCGTTCTGCGGACACTAATATATAACCATACGGTAGCGTATCTAAGAAATGATTACTGAGATGCGATCGCATCTTAATCGTCTCTTAGACAACAAGCGGTATCACTCGCTTTAAAAATCAAGGAGATTTTTCCATGTTTGTTGCACAAAGTAGAACGATTCCTCTACTTCGAGTTAGTGGATACTGGCTAATTGCAATCAGCGTAATTCATGGACTAGTTGACATTTGGTATTATTTTGAACCTTGGTCAGATATTGTTCGCAGTGGCGTATTCAACGCCGTAGATCCTCACTTCGATCGAGGTGCTGCCTTCTGGATGCTGATGTTAAGCCCATTCTTTTTTTCTTTGGGTCAATTGTGTTGTTGGGCGCAAGAACACAATGTTCGATTGCCCATGTTTATGGGCTGGAACCTACTGATAACCTCGGCATTTGGTGCATTTCTCATGCCAATTTCGGGATTTTGGCTATTAATCCCTCCGTCCTTGTTAATGCTGGTTGAGTCGCAGCGGTATAAGAAGTCGGCAGGAAACGCGGCATAGCACTGGTTTAGATTGCGTGCCAAAGCGTAGCCCAATAAGTCGGTTGCATCTGTTAAGGTTGATTGGATATGGCGATCGCCTGTGGTTATTTCGACCAGGCACATTTTATTCATGATTTTCGATCGCTGATCTATTGCACACCTACGGAATACCTGGCACAACGGAGCTTTCATCCCTGCCATGTGGTTCTGCTCGATTAAAGTCAATTTTTTACAATCCTTGTTTATGCATACTGCATCATAATTTATTGGTTTGTGCCGAGGTAATTTATGCAGATTACGGCTTCCGCCATCTCACTCAATGTCGATAATGTCACCGCATCCGCGACCTTCATGAAGCGACATTTTGGCTTCCATGAAGAGATGTCAGATGATGGTTTTGTATCGCTCTCTAGACCGGATACTGGCTTTAACCTGATCTTTCTTCGCACTGGACTGGAGACCTTTAAACCGCTCCATATGCGCGGACATCGAGCGGATGGGCTACTCATTGCTTTTGTCGTGGATGATATCGATACAGAATATGCCCGAATCCAAGCAGAAGGGGTGAAAATTACAACCGCGATCGAAACCGAACCATGGGGAGAGCGGTTCTTTCAGGTTACAGATCCCAACGGTGTTGTCATTCAACTCGTCCAATGGATAACTAAGCCAGTCGCCTGACCCTTTGAAATCGCTAGAACGTAAACACAACTCTATGCACGAAACACCAAACATGGAGAATGATGATGCATTATCCCCTTTATCAGATCGAGCTTCCCCAGCAACCGGAGTCAGTCGCCTTTGTTAATGGCTTTTTGACCCGCGATTTTGCAGGTCAGGGCTATAGCATCGTCTCGTTATCCACCTTTCGGGATATTCCTTGGAATGCCCCTTTTTACTCAAAATTGAGATTTTCCCCTGTTGATGAAACCGAACTGACCACTGGTTTTCAACAGATTAGGCTCAAAGAGAATGCTGCTGGATTGTCTATACTCGATCGAGTCATGATGCATCGTGTGCTTTAGCAGTCTGGTAATCTTTGGTTGTTAAGTGGACGTACAGTGACAAACTTTAAATAGACAGGAATAAGAAAGTGAAAACACCATTTACTGGCGGTTGTCTGTGTGGCGCAATCCGCTACGAATGTTCGGCAGAGCCAATTATGATGGTTAATTGCCACTGTCGAGATTGCCAAAAGGTAACAGGTACTGCCTTTGCGGCTGCAATACTCGTACCTGGCAAGGCAGTCAAGATCATTGGTGATGTTAAATATTACAACGTAACCGGAGATAGTGGCAGCATCGTCGGTCGTGGATTCTGCCCAAATTGTGGTTCTCGATTATTTAGTAAACCGCCGATTCATGAATTCATGGGCATCATGGCAGGCAGTTTTGATGACCCAAGCGAGTTTCAACCCGGCATGGATATTTACACAGTCAGTGCTCAACCGTGGGATTATATGAACCCAGAGTTGCCAAAATTCGATAGACTTCCGCCACCTCAGAATTGATCAGGTGAGTAGATTAAGTTTTGGTAGGTCTAAAAGAGTAATAAAGCTCACTATCGTTATCAGCGACAGGATGAAGCATGAATATTATCAAAGTTACCCAAGATGAGGCGAACCAGGAGGATTTTAATGATTTTTATACTAGAGGATGTTCGAAAAGTCACAATTGTGACTTGAACCGCTCCCTGAATCCCCTAATTTGGAAGTTGGGAGGCGAATGTAAGAGGCTGGGATACTTTTCAGACATTCTCTGACTTTTTCCAACTGACAAGCAGAGAGCTATTTCCTACTTTGAATATATGAGCGATCGACCTACGAGTTTGAAGATCGAAACTTACTTACTTGTTAGCGACAACTTCTTCAACCAAGTCCAGGTTCATCATTCAAATTAACAGGAGAAATTTGTCATGACTCGTTTGAGCCTATCTTGTCATGACTCGTTTGAGCCTATCTGAAAAAATAGTTTATCCATCTTGCATTCTGCCTCAAAAGCGATCGCATCAGTTAACTGCTCGGTGGATTGTGGTTGATGAAAAGTTAATCTGTAAATGGCTGGTTGAGTAGCTGATCGATCGGGCTTGCTGATCAATTAAATAAGAAAATCTAAGTATCCAGCATAAATAATATTTGTAGGAGAGTGAATCATGATGGACGAAACGACTTTTAACCCACCTACTGATCCAGAGCAAGCTGGAATTAGCATTGTTCGCCCTGATGCGACAACCCAGACTCGTCAACAGTTACCTTACTTTGTGGGCATCTCTGCAACCACAACTGGAGCAACGGGTATCTCCATGAATCTAGCGATTATTCCGCCCGGTGGAACTGCTGAGCCACATTTCCACGCGAACTATGAAACTGCAATTTACTTACTCAAAGGTCGCGTCGAGACTCGCTATGGTCAAGGGCTTAAGCAAACAAAGATCGCCGAAGCCGGGGATTTCATTTTCGTTCCGCCTGGTGTACCCCATCAGCCGCATAACTTGAGTGCAGATGAGCCTGCCTATGCCTTGGTCGCTCGCAACGACCCAAACGAGCAAGAGAATGTTGTGCTTTATGATCCAACTCTGGAAAGTGAGCAGGCGTAGTTCTGATGAAGCTTTAATGCTGAGAGAAAAATATCCAATGAGAAAAGTAGCAGTATTTGGCAATGCTGGAGGCGGTAAGTCAACGCTCAGCAAGCAACTCTCGGAAATAGCTGGGTTGCCACTTTACGTCTTGGATAAGCTGCAATATCAACCGGAAGGGATTGAGGTTCCCCACGAGGATTAACCTCATTGAGGAGCGAGGTGAATGGTAGCGGCTTACTTCCTCGATAGCAGCGCTCTTCTCAATCGTTATCTCTCAGAAATCGGAACTGCTTGGGTTCAATCTCTCACTGCCAAAGCATCAGGGAACATTCTGCTAATCTCAAGAATTACCTCAGTTGAGATCTTGAGCGCGACCCTTGCGGTATCTGCAAAGCAGCACGCCCGCCAACACGAAGACAGCTTGACTTCAGAGCAGACTCAAACGCTTCGGACTATTTTTTAGCAGCACTTTACAGACCAATATGAAATTGTTGAACTGACTCCCACCCTCACAACGCTTGCGGGTGAGTTATGCGCTCGCCAATCCCTACGAGCCTACGATGCTGTATAGCTTGCCTCAGCCCTTACCATTCTCCCCATCATTGCCCAGTCGTCAGAAAACTTTCTAACTTTCCTGACCGCAGATAATCGTTAAATCCCCCATTCTGGGGGACTTTGACAGGTGCGGAAGTCCCCTAGAATGGTAGGGCTGATACATTCTCTGGGAAGAGAATCTAAACTGGAAAGGAGGCAGAGTTGAGGCTAGAACCATGACTTTGATTGAAGCCTTACAAACCATTCCCGACCCTCGAAGTGGCTTAGGTCGCCGCTATCCCTTATGGGTGTTTTTGCTGCTGATCCTCTTAGGCACGATGAGCGGTTACCGAGGATATCGCGGCTTAACGCGATTTATGCACCGCCATCAAGACCATTTGGCGACCCGCTTAGGATTACCCAGAGCCGAGTTGCCTAGCTATGGGACGATCCGGCGCTTACTCAATGCCATTGACTTTGATGAGGTCGCCCTCGCCTTCAACCAGTGGGCACAAGCCGCAGGGTTGCTGCAAGCTGGAGACGACTGTGCGGTCGATGGCAAAGGGTTAAAGAACACGGTCACTGAGGCTCACAATGACCAGCAAAACTTTGTCAATATCGTGTCGGTCTTTCAGCTGCAACAGGGGCTAGTCGTCGGTCAAGCAGTTTTTGACAATGGGCAAAAGAGTGAGATCAACGTCGTTTACGAGTTGTTGGAGCGCTTGCAACTCTCAGGAGTCACCTTCAGTCTAGATGCGTTGCACGCTCAAAAAAAACTGTCGAGTTAATCGTCAATCAAGGAAATGATTACGTGATTCAAGTCAAAGCGAATCAAAAGAAACTGCATCAACAGTTACAACAGCAGGTGCAAACTTATTTATTCGGTGTAGAACTCGATGACGAACGCACTCGCGACCGTCAAACGAGTCGCATTGCGACGGTGTTTGAGTTGTCCGAAGAGTTGAAAGCGGTGTGGTCGGGAGCACAGCTGGGGATAGAAGTCATCCGCCAGGGGAGTCGTCGAGGGGCACCCCATGCGGAACGGCATTACGACCTGAGCAGTTGGCGCGATAGCGCAACGGCATTGCAAGCTCGGATTCGTGCCCATTGGGGCATTGAGAATCCTTTGCATTGGGTCAAAGATGTGGTGTTAGGGGAAGACCACAGTTCCATCCGGGCCCGCCCGGCAGCAGCAGTCATGGGTTTAGTGCGCAATTTAGGAGTGACGCTATTTCGCCGTGCGGGGCATCCTAGCATCACAGGTGCCATTGACCAATTCATCAATGACCTCGATCAGTTGTTACGAATGGCAGAGTTTGCCTCTGTGTAGAATGTATCAGCCCTGCCCCAGAATGGGGGATTTAGGGGGCGGTTCGGGGCGTTATTTAATTGCAACTCCCTTAGTTAGTGAAACAAATCCCATGTGTGCCATTCTGAAGGAAACTCAGCAGCCTTCAAACTGATACAACATCCAGCAATGCCTTCTCAAAGCGACAATCAAAGCGACAATCAAAGCAACCCTATCTGTTATTCATCAATGTCACTTGCTCATCACGATTGCAGGGATGTGGCAGGTTTGATTTATCAGTCCGCACCTGACCTCTTTACCCTAATGTTTGGGTCACACGCTATTCCTTGCCTGACTGATTTAGTCCAGCGATCGCAGAATCGTTTCAGTCATCAATACGTCCGCGTTGCAGACCTCAACCATCAGGTCGTGGGAATTGCTATTCTGGTGCCAACTGCCCAACTTAACCACAATGCCGACTATCTCGACCTTCTCAACTTCAGTCAGCGGCTCTGGCTAAACCTACTCCAACGCCTACTTCTCAGACGAGTTTTGCAGCACGATTTTCCTACGGGAGCATTTTACCTAGGCAATTTGGCAGTATCGATCGAGCATCGCAATCAGGGAATAGGTCGTCAGTTGCTTCTAAACTGTATTGCCGAAGCGGTCACTGCCTCCAATGCCGCAAGCCCCCTCTTTATTAGCGTGGATGTGAATAATGGGAGGGCACAGAAGTTATATGAATCCCTAGGCTTCCAAGTTATCAGCACAAGGGCGATCCGTCTTTTGAGGAGGATGATTGGCTCACGCCTATTATCTCTATCAACCCCGGATCAGTAGTGCCGCCTGTGCTTGATTCCTGTAGAAACAGGCTAACCGCTCTTTCATTCAGGTCGGTATCAGGCGCCTTCGATGCGGTGGATCAATTCCTTTTTCGCTGCTTGCGGATCGTTCCCTTGAATATCGACGCTGTAGCGCAGAGGTGAGAGAATGACCTGAATCCCATATTCCTGACATTTTCGATCGAAGGCATCGATCGCCATTTGCGGATTCGTTATTGGGGAAGACTTAGAATCACGCCCTTCTAGCATTGACTTGAAGCCAATAAAAGCAAGCTGATAGATCAGATCTTTGCTAAACGGAGCATCAAAATAGCCGCCGTGAACATCTCTGCCTTTGAGGAAATCAAATAGTAGCCCAGCATAATCAAAGAAATTTAGCGATCGTTGGTTGGGCTTTGTGCCAATCATACCGATCGCCCGACTGAGAATGCCGACGGCTTTGAGATTAGATTTTTTGATCTGTTTAACAAACTTTTTGGCGTACTTTTTGTTTTCCGATTTGCGTTCCGCAATGAATGTTTCAAAGGCGAGGTTGCTACTCGTTTCAACATAATCGGTGCAATCAAAATAGGTAAACAGATCAGCGATCGTAACATCGTTCACATCGGCATTCAGCCCTCTCCGTTTAGCGACATCGGCTAACGAACCGGGAGTTCCTCCGCCTAAATTAGTGGTGAAGAGAAAATGCATTGCTGTATCCTTTTGGAGATTGCCCGCCGAACTGTGAGAGTTGACGGCACCAAACAAGCTGCTGCCGTTAGCATGGCAGTACCGTTGCAGATTTTGCAAATTGATAATGCCAAATCTTCCAGGGGTAATGCTGGCATTTCCCAGGCGATATCCGCTCTCGCGCGAATTTGACGGAAAGGAGAAATAGTTCGCTGTGGTTGAAGCCAGTCGCAGGGCTAAGTCTCCCTCATTGCTGAACAAATAGGCTTCATCGAAGCGTCGTAACGACGACGCTAAATAATTAGCCCGACTGGCAGCGATCGCCAACACAGGAATATCTGGTGAGGCGAGTACCAACCGATTCAAACAAAAAACTTTCCCAATCTTAGAGGATGGCTCTTTGTGGACTGCAGCGGGATCGAACACATCCGAAAGAATGCGAATCGCATTCGTCACCACAAATGCTCCCATACTGTGTGCGATGAAGCTGAGGTTAATTCGCTTCAGGCGATCGTTTCGGATCGTTTTATCAGGATATTCTTTTTCTGCTCGCATTTGCAATTCTAAATCTAGCAATCGCACAAACTCAACTAGATCAGGAGTACCAAAATTACTGGCTCGAAATGTATCTCGGAAATAAACAATGACTCGTAAGATCACAAGACAGAAAACGATCGCTGCTGCGAAGACAGACAATGACAGTGCCAGAGCAATCAAAAGATCGAGCGTTTGGCTCAAAGTTCTAACAATCAACACAATCCATAAAATGGTAAGCCCAACGCCAACACCCGCTACAATTCTTGGCAGAATGGGCAATGCTTTGATCGCCATTCTAAGCTGCCGCAGACCGAATTCGACGCTTTCGGATGGCCAGCGATAGCCAACAAAAACAAGATTTTCTTTATCTTTGAGAAGCGCTTCTTGATTGATATATTTGTAAATTCGCTTGTACCACCGACGTACATTCGTTTGTTCGGTACTATAGCCATGAATGGCAAATACTAGTTCTGGGGGTATATCCGAGTTTTTTCGTCGCTCATGTAAATCGTCTGCAATCTGTTGAATGGCTAGAGTTAAATTTGCATTTCGCTCTTCAGCCGTTTGTTTGCGAACAGGAAGTTTTAGTGCATTGTCAAAGGTCGTGGATTGGTCGAGTACTGAAGCTTTTAGAGCGGGCGTTCGATCCACAACTACATCCGCTTCTCCATCTTCAGTGTTGAAAGGAGCGTTACTAAAGACAAAATAGCCAGGTGTATTGGCTAATGGCGATCGATAATTTCCCTGCTCGTTGTTTAGAAAATCTACAAAGTTTGTCACCTGATCGATATCAACAGCAGTTACCTCATTGTCGATGGGGGCAACCAGTGTTTTGTGTTCCTCCTCCGAGAGCGTGAGTTTCTCAGCAAAAATAAACTTTTGAATATTGAGTAATGCCGTTTTCATTGTAAAAAAACCCCTTAAAACGTTTTATTCAACCCCTGGCAAAGCTATCACTAACCGTTAATCTGCACGCAACCTAATTTAATCGAGTAAACCTCCAGCTTTGCTAGGGGACCCCCAAAGTTTGACAGTTCCGGGAGTCGCGGTTTGACAGGAATGCAAGTGTAGGAAAGAGTCTCTCTAACACAAACCAAAAAAGGGTTAGTGCAAAGGAGACTCATGAAAGACACAAGCAGTTTAAGTCATACGAAGTGGGAGTGTAAATACCATGTGGTATTTATCCCCAAGTATTGAGGCAAAGCAATGTACAAAGAGCTATGGCAGTATTTAGGGGAGATCTTCCATGATCTGGCGCGGCAGAAGGAGTGTCGGATTGAGGAAAGACATCTGTGTGCAGATACATGTTCACATGCTGATCTCGATTTCGCCGAAGTATTCGGTTTTTCAAGTGGTGGGGTTCATCAAGGGCAAGAGTGCGATTGCGCGGAACTATGGAGCGAAGCGAAAGAACTTCGTGGGACAGCATTTCTGGGCACGGGGCTACTATGTTTCAACATGTGGGACGAGAGGAGATGACAGTGCGGCAATATATCCAACGACAGGAAGTGGAAGATCAACGGATAGAATATCGATTGAAGTCAATTTTTTACAATTCTTGTCGATCGATACTGTGTCCTAATTTATTAGGTTGCACTAAGATCGTATATGGAAAGCAATGATGCATTATCCCATTTATAAGATCGAGCTTCCAGAACAGCCGGAGTCAGTCGCCTTTGTCAATGGCTTTTTGACACGGGATCTCACAGGCTTTTTCTGGCTATGGAAAAACCTTTTTTGGATTAATCGGGTGACCACTCAAGCTGAAGGCTGTGTACAGGTCAAAGCTGGGATTTGTAGCCTTACAGAAGTGATGATGGTTAGTTATTGGCGATCGGAACAGAATCTCAAACAATTCTTTAGAGGTAAATGTCACCAACAGATGATGCAGTTTGTTGCCAAGCACCCTGGAAGTCTCTGTCTGTATAACGAGATTTATCAACCTTCACAGGTTGGCAAGTATATTCATGAACCATAAGGGATGGCAACGATTTACCCGCGATCGACAAAATGATATGGAAGAGTATTTGAAGGTTAGTGAAGTTATTACTACATAATGGTTTTTGAATCAGCTTATCAAATTCGTGTTTCTCGTGTTGAAGAATTACCGATGCTGTCTCATATCGAACGGGCAGCCGCTAGTCTGTTTTTGGATACACCCTATTCATTTTTGGTTGATGCCGATCCATTGCCACTAGACTCTGTGCAGCAACGATTTCAGGCAGGACAGGTCTGGGTCGCTGTCGCGCAGGATGAGTTGGTGGTGGGGTACGCGATCGCTCGTGAGGTGGATGACACACTCTATCTCCAACAAATAGATGTTATTCCCGAACATGGGCGCAGAGGCATTGGAACGGCATTGGTAGCTACGATTTGTGATTGGGCAAAACATCATGGCTACTGCACTCTGTCGTTATCCACCTTTCGAGATATTCCCTGGAATGCCCCTTTCTACACAAAACTGGGGTTTGCTCCTGTTGATGAAGCCGAACTAACAACTGGCTTTCAACAGATCAGACTCAAAGAGTTTGAAGCCGGATTGCCACTATCTGATCGAGTGATTATGCACAGGATGATTCCGCCTCTCGACAATCCTGTTGCACGAGAATGAATCTAGGCGATCGCCTCCAGCACAGCAGAGATGAACACAAAGACACAAAATTCGTCGTCATCAACCCAGGAGAGAAATATGTTGAATTTAATCGCAGGTCAGGGAAGTTATCTTTGTGGATCTGTTCATGTTTCCGAGAAAACAATGACTACGAAGGCTGGTGTATGTTAGTGTAGCGTTTGCTAAAAATGGGCATGTAGACTTTTGACAATGGTTGACTGTAGAAGGAATGATTTTATTGTTAGTCTGCTGCGCGCAGCCTGATAAAAGTTGCAGCGTTTCGTTATGATTAAATACACGACATGAAAACTCAGTATTACACCGCATCTAGTCTCGACGGATTCATTGCTGATTCAAACAATTCCTTGGATTGGCTCTTTCAATTTGGCGATGTGTCGGAAACCAGCTATTCTCAGTTCTTTAGCGAAGTCGGTGCTATCGCTATGGGTTCGACAACTTACGAGTGGATTTTGAATCACCACGCATGGTCGTACGAACAACCTACGTGGGTTTTTAGTTCGCGCACTTTGCCAAAAATTGAAGGGGCGAATATTCAATTTATAAAAGGCAGTGTTCAGCCAGTCCACACAGAAATGGCAAAAGTTGCAGGTGGTAAAAACATTTGGATAGTTGGGGGTGGAGACTTAGCAGGACAATTTTTTGACGCGGGCTTGCTGGACGAAATAATTGTTACATTTGCTTCGGTGACTCTCGGCAGTGGAGCGCCTTTGCTTCCACGTGCCATCACGAATCCGCCTCTCAAACTGTTATCTGCCAAAACTCACGGAACCGCCTTCGCCGAACTTCGCTACCAAGTCTGCAAATAAAAAGCATCAACAGCAAGTTAACAAGGCGTTGCACTCGACCGCCTACAGGCTGCGCTTTGGTCGTTCCATCCCGTCGCTGCGGCTTCCGGCGGCAGGTGAGCTTGTTCGTTATCTCGCTTAGTTCCATCTGTTAGGGAGTGGTTTGAAAGTTTTCGGTGAGGGTTCGAGATTGGTTGTTCAGCGATCGCTAAATCAAATCGTTTCATCTACACTGTTGAAACACAGATTTGTAGCACAGAGTTTTGAACATAGATTATACAGTTCGCGCTTTGACGGTTGAAGATCAATCAATTGTGTGGGAGATGTTGTGATATGCGTCGCACGAACCCTCAATGGTGTGTGAGTTGGAGTAAACTCAGTGCTTCCCAGTGAGATAATAACCCTGCTGGAGTGGACTATCAAGAGATCCTAATTGCATGGTAACTATACTCGTAGCCGCTCAGTAGGAACATAGATTAGGAGATACCAATGAACCTAACCAGTCGGCGGATTATGCCGGAGGACGTTGCATTAATGGAAGCTCTATTAGCAACCTTTGGTGAAGCGTTCGATGAAGTAGAGACTTACAGCGGGCATCGTCCTAGTGCAGACTACCTGCGGCAACTGCTCAAGAGCGACTACTTCATTGCGATCGCTGCATTGAAAGAAGGTGAGGTCGTTGGTGGTCTGACAGCCTATGAGCTTAAAAAGTTCGAGCAGGAGCGCAGCGAGATTTACATCTACGATCTGGCTGTTGCAGCCGCACACCGACGGGAGGGAATCGCAACGGCGTTAATTCAGAAGCTGAAGGAAGTAGCCGCAGCCTGTGGAGCTTATGTCATTTTCGTCCAGGCGGATATCGGTGACGATCCAGCCATTGAACTTTATACAAAACTGGGCGATCGCGAAGATGTGTTGCACTTCGACATCGCAGTGAATGGCGGCAATGACAATGCCTAACACCTATCTGGTAGTGTTCTAGACCTGTGGAAGTCATGCAATCATTGAGAAGCAGTATTGTCAGGAAGATCAAACAAGGCAGTTGAAAAAGTTGTCTGCCCTAGTTGTGAAAATGAAGACGTAGTCAAACATGGACAGTCTCACGAGGGCAAGCAACGCTATCGATGTCGCAATCTAGCTTGCTCTCGCTGTACCTTCATTCGTCACTATGCTTATCGAGGATACCTCCCTGAAGTCAAGCAACAGATCGCAGATCTGGTTGTTAATGGCAGTGGCATTCGCGATACTGCCCGTGTGCTAAAGATTAGCCCGACGACTGTAATTGAAACTCATTTCTAAGCAGCGTGGTAAGCTAAGATTGCGATCGAGGGTTTAATCATGAACGAAACCGAACATCAAACGGCACAGGAACCTGCACAGGAGTCCCAAACTGAGGACACTAAATCTGAAGTGATTCGAGATTTGGTGATTCCCCAGGAAGAGGCGCTAGGGGATGAGGAAACCGATCGCTCTCCGACGAAAACCGAAAGACCTTTGCCCCTGGAACTGATTCAGCAAGCCTTAGACCAAACTGAGACGACAACCCCGTCTGAAACCGTCAGAAAGCCGCTTAGTCCCTAGCTCCCAATGCTTTGAGCGTGGTCAGTTGGGTGTCGGTTAATCCGGTTACTCCGGCAATGGTCATGTCTTCATAGGGGCGATCGCTCCGCAATACTTGTAAACAGGTTCCGGTTTCTGGTTGCCACAGGCGTATTGTGCCATCTTCACTGCCGCTGACTAGTTGACCGCTGCGATTCCACACCACCGACCAAACAATCTGCTCATGTCCCGTTAATATCTGATCACTCGTCATCGTCTCCAGATCCCAAAGCCAAATCGTTGTATCTTCGCTGCCGCTAGCTAACCACTTCCCATCCAGACTAAATGCCACTGATCGCACCCGACTTTGATGTCCTGTTAACGTATGGGAACAGTCTCTACTGTGTACATTCCAAAGCTTGATCGTCCGATCGCCGCTGCCACTCGCCAGCCAACTGCCGCAAGGACTAAAGGCGATCGCCAACACCCAATCCACATGCCCCTGAAGCGTCTCTAAACACCGACTCGTTTGGGGATCCCAGAGTTTAATCGTGTGGTCATCACTACCGCTGGCGAACAGCGATCGGCTGGGATGAAAAGCAACAGCTTTGACACGATGTTGGTGCCCGCGAAAAATTTGTAAACAGGCTCCGGTTTCCCTATCCCAAAGTCTTAATGTGTGGTCATGACTGCCGCTAATTATTTTTAGCCCATCTGGACTCAAACAAACCGTTTGCACCCAATCGCTATGTCCGACTAATCGATGCAGACACACGCCTGTATTGATATCCCAGAGTCGCACGGTACGATCGTTACTGCTGCTAGCGAGAAGCTGGTTGCCCAAGGCGATCGCTGTCACGGCTTGAGTATGTCCTGTGAGCGATCGAGTGGAAGTACCCCAAAGCCGCACGATTCCATCCGTACTGCCGCTTGCCATCAGTTCCCCAACGGCAGAAGCAGCTACCGATAAAATTTCATGACTATAGGTTTTGAACGTCTTGATGCAGTGTCCGGTTTGCGTTTCCCAAAGCTTAATGGTCTGATCGTCGCTGGCACTGACGATGGTTTGACCATCCGGACTGAACCGGACTAGCCAAACCCGATCGCCATGTCCTGAAAACACTTTCAAGCATTTCCCCGTCCCCACATCCCACAATCGAACGGTTCGGTCTTCGCTAGCAGTCGCCAATTGCTGACCATCCGGACTATAAGCCACTGACCACACTTGGGTTTGATAGTCTGGTAACTGCCCGATCGCCTTCCCCGTTGCCAGTTCCCAAACCTGTACCTTGGTCTGATCATTTCCTGTAGCGATCGCGTTCCCCCACGGATGTAAATCCATTGCCAAAGACCAATTCACCGCAATCTCAAACGTGTGTAAGCACTGTCCCGATTTTGTATCCCAAAGTTTGACCGTGCGGTCGCTACTACTGCTAACTAGCATGGACGATTGGGGCTGAAACGCTAGGGAAAAAATGCGGCTATTGTGTCCCTGCAAGATTTGAACACATTCCCCCGTTTGGGGATGCCAAATCCTAATTTCTTTATCATTGCCGCCGCTAGCTAAAAGATCACCTGTAGAGTGATAGGCGATCGACTGTACCCAACTGGTATGTCCCTGCAATATTTTGTGGCATTCCTGCGTCTGCATATTCCACAATCGCACGCTGTGATCATGGCTGCCACTCGCCAACCATTGACCATCCGGACTGTACCCTAATGCCGTCACCCAAGCGGTATGTCCTTGGAGGCTAAAGCATTGTTGACTGTTGGCAGTTTGCCAGATGACAATTGTGCGATCGATGCCCGTCGCCAACCCGGTGCCTTCTGGGTTGAACACCACAGACAAAATATCACCAGAGATTTGTGTGAACACAGATTTGGAGAGATCCGCCTGCCGGAAATTAACCCGATGAAGCTGCATTCCTTGAAGATAAACTTTCCAAATAGCTAAATGCGAAAAATCAAGCTCGGATAAATCAACGCCCATTGACCAGAGTAGGTTCAGTAGATTACCTGCGGCATAGCCGGGTGTTTGCTCTTTAGACTTAAGCTGCGCCAGATATTGATTCAGCCATTGTCTAACTTTTTCCCGGTTTCCCAATTGTTGAATTAAGCGTTCAGCGATCGGTTGCAGTACCAGGCGACTCTGAGTTTCTTGAATGTAATCTTTAGCTTGGGCATCGAGCAAAAACTGATGATTCATTTGCTCAACGTTCAGGCTCATCACTTCATCCACAATTTGGTTAACCAATCGTTGAGTCACGTATTCCATCACTACCGATTGCTGAGTAAAACCTAGATCATCGCTGCCATCCGTCGCTTGTTCAATCAACGATCGCCGATAAAGAGAATCGATCGTGTCTAGGAGCGTGGCGGGGGAAACGGGCGGTAGTAAATCTGGCTGCAAGGCGTTTAGCGTCACCGCTTCTCGATGAACTGCCAGCGCCGTCATCACTTGTTTTTCGATCGGGGATAAGCGCTGAAATTGTTGAGCGAGCAAGTCAAAAATATCGCCAAACACCACAGCGCCATAGTCTAGAAACCGCTCAGTATTACCCTTAAACAATTCTAAAATCGTCGGTGCTGCAATCCGCAAAGCCAGAGGGTTTCCGGCATATCGCGCTATAAGGGTTGGCGTGGTCGGGGTGGTCGCCAATCCGAAATCTTGCAGCAACATTGCTCCCGCAGTCGTATTCAAACCGGATAAAGTCAGCGATCGCCCCAGCCTCCCCTGCGGCTTTTCCCGACTCGTCACCACCCCACAACTCTGGTGCCGCCCCTCCGCCACACACCGTAGCAATTCACCTGCTCGATCGTCTCTTCCCAGAACAGACTCCAGATTATCCAGAATGAGCAGACAGCGGCGCTTTTGCAGCGCATTTAGGAGTTGCAGCAGTTGACCATTGAAGGTGGCGGCTAACGGTAGATCAGGCGATGCCAGCGATCGAATTAAATCGGTGAGGAGCGCATCGATCGCCGGAGCATGGCGGAGCGATCGCCAAACCACGACTTCAAAGTGGTGCTGGATTTGTTCTGCTAATTTGATTGCCAGTGCCGTTTTTCCAACTCCGCCCATGCCCAAGATGGTCATTAGGTGGGATTTATCTGCGATCGCCCATTGCTCCAGCGTTGCCAGTTCATGTTCCCGCCCATAGAAAACGGTGATTTCTGGCGCGTCTGCCCAATCCTGCCGCGTTGACTGAGATGGAGCAACCTGTTTCAATTTCAGCGATCGACGCTGTTCCCATTCGTGATCAAACTTTTGCAGATTCGCGCTCAGATCCTGCCGCCGATGCCACAGTTTCAGCGTAAAATGCCAATCTTCTGAACCTTGAGTTGCGGGACGATTATCCTCTAAAACGCCCATAAAATCTTGAAGTCGTCGTAATGCCTCTCGAATTTGCTCTGGCGTGAGTTTGTCGGGATAGGGATCTTGCGCCGTTAATTCCACCAAAAAACGGAGTTTGGTTCTGACGACGAGTTGACGATCGCTCTGCCAGTGGGTGCGAATGGGCGATCGAATTTCTGCTTCCCAGTCATGATTGGCATAGTTCAGCAGATCTTCCAGGAGGCGTTGGGTGCGCTGTTTGGCTTGGGAACCGTAGTTGGGTCTTGCCATGACGGAAGCGTTGAGCGGCGATCGTTGATAAACCCAAGGTATCAAATCCCCGGTTCGATCGCGCAAAATGGATGTAAATGTCCGGCTGCATTGAAAGAAGACTTGAAAACTAATAGTAAGATGATGAGAGCCGCTAGATTCGCTCAGACACAACCCATTTCAGTCGAATCATGTTCAAAAATATTATCTTTCAAAGATATATTTCAGCAACACTAGGCATTATTTATACTGCTTGTTCTGTTGTGACATTATCAACTTTATTGTTTGCCTCCCGTGCCTATGCCCGAAGCCCGATCGATTCCGAGGCGTGTTCTGATATAGTGATCGCCGATCATATTCGGCGGCTGATGGATGAATCGATCGACACCAGTAATTCGCTGGTTGCTTGTGGCAACTTAGCAGTCGAGCCTCTGCTGAAGGTGCTGGGAGAAGATGATGAACAACTTCGTAGCCTAGCAGCTTATACGCTAGGACAGATGGGGAGTAAAGCGAAGCGAGCGATCGTGCAATTGCTGCTCAGGCTGGGCGATCGGAGTGCAAGTGTCCGTGGGTCTGTTGCTTATGCCTTGGGACAGATCGCGCCCGATGATGCAAGAGTCGTTCGATTTCTCATCCGACGATTGGCTTTAGAAGTTGATCCAACGGTGCGAGATATTGCGATCGAAGCTTTAAGGCAAGCAACTCCAGAGACTATTCCAACGTTGCTTGAACTTTTTGCCAGTCAAAACGATAACGAGGCAGAAGTATCTGCTCAAATCTTGTTAAATTTTGGGGAAGCCGTTGATCCTTATCTTACCCCTGAATATCTGCCCAAAATCTTAGCGGGAATGTCGCACATTTCATGGTGGAATGGGGGCTTACTCTCCAGCCACAGAGCTACCTTTGCCGATTATACCCTTCGGAAATTAGGGGATGAAATGATTGCTCACCTAATTACATGGCTCAACAGCCCTAACCAAAATGTACAAGTAGGAGCCATGCGGGCGCTGTCGCTAGGTTACTCACAACGGTATTTCGATCGCCCAACCGTACAGTTTGCCATTCCGACTGTGATGCAGATATTTCGGAACAGCCAATTGTATACATTATGGCAGAGTGAGAATCAGTCCCTGGTGATGACCGCAAATCGAGACATGACTGCGGATCAAAATGATAATAATGATATTTTTGCTGCACAAGATCAGGTTGGAACAATTATATTTGGCGATCGAGCGGGGCTGTCCGCTTTAGAATTACTGCTCTGGATTGATGAGTCTTTTTCAGAAACCCTTCGCGATGAAAGCCAAGTTGCTTTTGAGCTAGTCGCAGAAATAGCCTTCACTGTAGCCGCAGCGGGTGGAATTGAGCTTGCCAGTGCGATTCGCTCCTATCAAGTGGGCCGAAAGCCTGCTATTTGCCGATTGCCGATTGCTAGGTTGATAGGGAGGTGCCGTTAAATGCAGACCTTTCGAGTTAAATATGTACAAGTGGCGATCGCCCTCAGTTTCATCCTGTTGCTTCCCGTAACTGCAACAAAAAGCGAGGCTCAACTCCAAGAATGCAATACTCCAGAGATTGAGCAATATCTAGAGCAGTTAGAGAACTCGACATCTGCGGCTGAACTCGATCGCCTCTTCACTCCACTCCTTGCCTGTAATTCCCAAGCGGTTGCTCTGCTGATTGATATCTTGAGAGATGATGAATACACGATCGCGGTTCGTCAAAGGGCAGCAAAAGCGTTAGGACAGATTGGTTCAGAGAAAGCCGTAGCGGCTCTAATTAGAGAAGCGAAGAATGCAGATTCGGCAATTCGGGATAGTGTGCTGGAGGCGATCGCGTACATCAATCCTCAAGCCCAAACCATCGCCGCTCTTTTGCTTCGAAACATTGCTTCAACAGACGATCAAACGCTGCTCCAAGCCTTATCCCACGGACTCGGACGCATAAGCGCCTACAAGCCAGAACAGTTTTCGTCGAGAGTTGCACAATTTTATCAATCACTAGACCGCCAAAATCAATTTTCTCAAAATACAGCCCGCAGCATTTTTGTCTCTGCGTTAGGGCAAGCAGACGCTTCCTCACAAACCGTGGTGTCTTTTCTGCTGACTGCCCTGGAACAAGATACCAATGAATTTGTGCGGGCGGCAGCGGTTGACGCGCTCAACCAGATTAGCCCAGATACCCAAATAACCGTTCCTCAATTCATTCACATTTTAGGTAAAAGAAGAGAAACGGCTTATGTGAAATCGAAAGCGGCGGCGGCTTTGGGGAAAATTGGCGCAGATGCCATTAACCCTGTGATCACAGCCATGGAACAGCAGGAAATTAACTCATACTGGTGGTCTGTCACGTTGATTCATCTTTATCGCAACCCCAGTACGCAAGAGCAAGTGAGGAGGCGAACTTCAGGGTGGATCAGTGACTTACGTGAGAATCGAACCAAGTTCAACGGATGCCGCTTTGTAGAGTTTTTGTTCGCAACGGATCAAGCCACTGAAGAAGAAGTGATCGCTATTCTGGAAACGCAAGATGGGGCTTGTGTGATGACACTCCAATCTAATGGACAACAGCTTTTGACCGTTGCCAGCACTGCCACCAAACCAATTCCGATCGTTTGTCGGTTGCCCTGGATTAGTCGTGTTGTGGGGAGGTGTCGCTCATGACAAGCCTCAACTTCTGCAATGCCAATCTTCGCGGTCGTTCGTTTAAAGGACAAGACTTCACCGATGCTGACTTCAGCGGCGCAGATATCCGGGGTACAAACTTTGCCCACGCCACCTTAGTGAGAGCCAACTTCAGCCAAGCCAAAGCCGGGTTACAGCGCCGCCAAGCGATCGCCCTCCTCGCCCTCACTCTGACGCTAATTTTCCTGGCAGGCTTCCTGTTAGGCTACGCCGGGGGCATCGTCAGCAGTTTGTTGGCAACTGGAAATCAAACCAATCCCTACGCCCTGCATTCTGGCATTGTCGCCCTTGCCAGCTTGTGCATCTTTGCCGCCATCACCCTCCGCAAGAGCTTAGCCGCTTCCGGCACCACCACGATCGCCATCGCTGTTATTGCCGCTTTGATTGCCGCGATCGCTACCCCAGATATTTCAGCGATCGCCATCTTCCAAACGCTTTCTCTCTCCACTGCGGTTGCAGGGGTTATGGTGAGCGCTTTGGCAACGGCGTTAATCTTCAATTTATATGGCAGAAAAGTAGTTCTTCTATCTATTCCTATAGCGGTTCTGAGTATCGTTCTAGGCGCTTTATTTGGCATTGCTGGGACTGATGCTGATGCGGTTCAACTTCTAGTTCTATCTTGCGTGATCACAGGCGCGATCGCCCTGCCGCTCCTTGCCCTCGGCGGCTACACCGGATGGGCAGCATGGCACGGAAATCACCGCTATGCCTTGATTCGATCGCTCAGCCTCAAACTCACTACCCAGGGCACCTGCTTTCGAGCCAGCAACCTTACCGATGCCGACTTTACAGAAGCCACGCTCAAACACACCGACTTTCGCAGCGCCAATCTCACCCGGACTTGCTGGTGGCGATCGCAACATCTCGACCAAGCGCAATTAGAACGCACCTACCTCGAAGATGCAGCGATTCGGCAACTGGTCATTAGCAAAAATGGACAAGCCCAAAACTTTGACTATCAGAATCTCAGACCGTTAAACTTACAGGACGCAAACCTGATGGACGTCAGTTTGATTGGCGCTGATTTGAGCGAAGCCACCCTGCAAAACGCTGACCTTTCCAGAGCTAAACTGACCCAAACCCAACTCTATCGGGCAAACCTCACCAACGCTTGCCTGACTGGGGCATACATTCAAGACTGGGGCATTTCCACCGATACCCAACTGCAAGGGGTAACCTGTGAGTACATTTATATGCGGTTGCCCACCACCGCCGATCCCGACCCTTGCCGCAAACCCGACAACCGCCAGGAAAGCTTTCAGCCCGGAGATTTTTCCGACTTCATCGCCCCCATCCTCACCACCCTAGAACTCTACCGCCGTCAAAACGTCGATCCCCGCACCATCACCCCCACGTTCAAAACCCTGGATCTTTTCCATCCCCAAGGCATTGACCCGACTGCCGCCGCGATCGCCCTCCAGCGGCTCGCAGAATCCCATCCAGAAGCGCAGATTCAGGTTGTTGCCTTAGAAGGACGAGGGCAAGAAAAAATTCGCGTCCAGGCTCAGGTGGCGGGCACCGTCGATCGCTCCCAACTCAGCGCCGAATATTTTGCCCAATACGGCGAAATTGAAGCCTTGTCCGCCCCCGATCTCCAGACACTTCTAGCGGGAATCGCAGCAAAAGACGCTCGGATTCATCACCTCGAACAACTGGTCGCATCGGCGATCGGCAAGCCAAAATTCTATGTCGAAACCCACTACAGCCTGGGACAAACCGCCAGCAAAAAAATTCTCATTTTGACCGCCAATCCCAAAAACACAGACAAACTCAGGCTCGATCAAGAAGTTCGAGAAATTCAACACGGCTTAGATCGTGCCAAGCAACGCGATCGATTTGAAATCATCTCCCGTTGGGCAACTCGCCCTGATGATTTGCGACGTGCCTTATTAGATCACAATCCCAACATCGTTCACTTTTCTGGTCATGGCGGCGGTGAACATGGGCTGGCGCTGGAAAATGATACGGGCAAATTGCAACTAGTCAGTACGGCTTCCTTGACTCGATTATTTTCTGTTTTTCGAGACACGATCGAATGCGTGTTGCTCAATGCCTGCTATTCCGAAGCTCAAGCCAGCGCCATTAGCCAACATATTCCCTACGTCATCGGGATGAACCAGGCGATTGGCGATCGCGCCGCTATCGAGTTTTCAGTAGGATTTTATGATGCGCTCGGGGCAGGGCGGTCGATCGAGGAGGCATTTGAAATGGGTTGTGCGTCCATTGAGTTGGAAAGTATTCCAGAATCTCTTACGCCTGTGATGAAACGCAAAGCAGCCCTATGATTGCAAAATATCATCCATCGTTAAACTGAGGGAAAATAATCCACCATCCAACATTTTAAAATTCCCAATCGCTCGTACTCATCCAATTTATCAACTTTGGAGTAGCACAGAACTTTGAATAGGTGCGATCGCGCTTCTGGAAGGGAGGGCGATCGCACCGTGTTCACTCAGTTCACCCGATGGTTAAATCAATAGCGCAGGTTCCGTTAAAACAAAGTCATTTGCCCACAGTCCGGGCGCACCCGATAAGGTGACAAAATGCCCACCCTCAACTGTTGTCGTATCGAACCCGATCGCCCTGCCGTTGGGATTATAGAACAATTTGCCGTTGGTCGAATTGTAGACCAAATCTGCCCGACTGCGAGCCGCCGCCGCATCGGTTCCGACCACTGCAAACTCAGCCACGTCGCTAAAGCCCACCACGCCCGACACAGAACTACGGCTGCTAAGGGTTGTGAACGTTGCCTTGGATAACTCAATCTTGTCTTGACCGGGCGTGAAATCTGCCGCACGAGATAGAAAACGCCCAATGGTATCCACGCCCATATCCGCCCGCTTGAATGCTCTAAATGAATCAAAGACAAAGCGATCGCGCCCCGCATCACCCGTCAATAAATCGTCTCCCGCGCCTCCTGTCAAACGGTCATTCCCCGTTCCTCCGGTGAGAATATCATTGCCGCCGCCACCCCAGAGGTTATCGTTACCACCCGCACCGCCCAGAACATTGGCAAGGGAATTCCCAGAGATATTATTGCTGAGGTCGTTGCCAATTCCGGTCAGCACGCGCGGTGCTTCTGCCAGCCTTAAGTGCTCAACATGGTTGCCCAAGGTGTAATTGGCGATCGATGACTCAACCGAGTCAAAGTCTCCCTCTGCAAAGCCTTCAATGACAACGTCTGCAATATTATCAACGTAATAACGATCAGAACCCGCACCGCCAATCATTTGATCCGCACCGATTCCACCATCGAGCGAATCATTGCCCGTTCCCCCTTCCAATCGATCGTTGCCCGCCTCGCCATAGAGCGAATCATCGCCCTCTCCACCCAGCAGGGTATCCGCACCATCTCCACCATGCAATCTATCAAAGCCGCCTCGACCATCTAAGAAGTTATTACCAGCGTTGCCACGAATGGTATTGAAGCTATCATTACCCGTTCCACTAATGTGGGCAGAACCTGTCAGGGTTAAGTTCTCAACGTGTTCAACCAATGTATAACTAATCGATGACTCGATTGCATCTAAACCCTCATTCAACAGTTCAATTACTACATCACTGACATTGTCAACGACGTAGGTGTCAGAGCCTCTACCGCCCTCCATCCGATCGGCACCCATACCCCCATCCAGGCGATCGTCCCCCTCGCCTCCGTAGAGTTGATCGTCTGCGCCTCGACCTTCCAAACTGTCATTCCCAGCAAAGCCACGAATGATATCAATCCCGTCATTGATAATGAAAATAAAATCTTCCCGATCGCGTCCCACTAGAATATCGTCATTAGGGGTTCCATTGATTCGATTCGGCATGATTTAAAACCTCACTTTTGTTGCAGTAAGTTTGCTTTGAATCTAATGTCGCCAAACCAACTACCCCAAAGCCACAGCCCATCGCCAACCGCTGTTGCCCAGACAGGAAAAGCGATCGACGGCTCAAAAAGAGCCTGCACTTTGGGGATACCCCAAACTTTATCGAAATTCTTCCCTACTCATCAAGTTGCCAAAGCTCTTTGTTGTAATCCTCATCCAGCACCTTATTCGGACGCAGAACTAAGACCACCTTGCTTAAAGTCGGCACCTCTGGCACTGCATCAAACCAGGCAATTTCCAGCGCTCTCACCCGATCGACCGCAAAATGATTACCCTCATCCCACGATCGCTCTGCCCGATCGACCAGCACCTCCTCCGGCAAGGTATCCGGCGAACTGGGTACCTCAGTGCTATCCGCCAACAAAATCACCGGATCTTCGGCGCTCAACATCACCTGCCAACTGGGTAAGCCTATCCCCGTCTCTGTGCCTTCAAACCGCACTATGCTAAACTTGCCCTCCGTTTCCACCATGGGTACTGCCTTTAGATTGGCGGTTTGCAGGGGGAGCTTACCGACCTGTCGAGTAACCCCACGAGACCTGATGAGCTATGCTGTCGATTAACAAATTAGAGGTTCAGTTCACCTTGTATCGATCGAGAGATTCAGGACAGGACAGGTTTGGTTTTAGAGGAGGAGAAGAGGAAGCGCTGAAGGGTTTTAGTGTTAGTTGGAACGTTGCAATCGAGTAGTTTTGCAGACATTGCATGTCGTATTCAACCATAGGACAGGAAGGAAAAAGTCGAGACACCCTAAGATCTTAATTGAAGAAGGAACGGGTGAAGAGAAGAAGCGGGAGAGCGATCGCCTTCTACCTGCATCTGAGTCACCGCCCAATATCGTTCAGTTGTCGAGTACCAGATTATTTTTTGTTTGGGGATGAGTGTGCGGAATGTGCAGTATTTGATGAGGGTGTGGGAGGAGTCAGGGGGATCTGGGGTGGTGCGGCGGGTGCGCTCGGATGTGGGAGTGCGGCGGATCGAAGAGGAGTGGGTGGAATACATCATCCAAACGTATCGAGCGGGGAATCGTGGTGGGCGACGGGTGAGTCGAGCGCAGGTCGCGGTGCGAGTGGCGGCAAGGGCGCAGGAGGTAGGCGAGAGGGAGCCTCCGAGTCGCATGACCGTGTATCGGGTGTTGGCGAATGAAATAGAGCAACAGCAATAGCGACGGAGAACGCGCTCAGTTGGGTGGCAGGGAGAGACGCTCATACTGAAAACCCGCGAGGGGTTAGAAGTAGAGGTAAAAGAGAGTAAACAGGTGTGGCAATGTGATCACACGCGAGTTGATTTATTAGTAGTCGATCAAGTGGGTGAGGTATTAGGGCGACCGTGGCTAACAACGGTCATCGATACGTATTCGCGGTGCATCGTGGGGATGCATTTAGGGATGGAAGCACCGAGTGCAATCGTGGTGTGTTTAGCGTTGCGTCATGCAATCCTACCGAAGCAATATAGAACCCATTTGACATCTTCTAGCTCCTGCTTTAAGGAGCTAGAAGATGTCAAATGGGTTCTATAGCTGATCGCCCAGGTTAGAATAAAGGGGCACAGTTGAAACGAGGGTCAAACTTATGGCAGTTCGCCCACGACGCTACAGTAAAGAAGAGTTAGCCCGACGCGGGCAAGAACTCTATGAGTCTGGCATTCGGCAGCAAGTCGAAGCGGGAAACGACGGCAAGATTGTGGCGATCGACATCGAAATCGGAGATTTTGATGTCGATGAAACCGTGATGGGTGCAACCGATCGGCTATTTGAGCGTCAGCCTGATGCTCAACCTTGGACACTTCGGATTGGACACAGCGCTGTCTACCATTTTGGAGCGAGGAGTCTGAAAAAAGATTAATGATTCGTGGATTCTGTAAATTTTCGCTATGAATTAACACCTCCCCTTGTGGTTGGTAACTTGGCTGGGCAACGGGAGTTTATCAATACCGTGATTGACACTGGATTTGATGGGTTCCTATCTTTGCCATCTGAAATGATCGCTCGCCTTGGACTACCTTGGAGAACTTCCAACATAGCGACCTTGGGCGATGGCAGTACAACTCTGTTTGACTTTTATACAGGAATCGTAATCTGGGATGGTCAGTATCGCACGATTAGGATTGGCGATACTGCGCGGATATCGATTGCAGGTTGATAATGTTGAGGGAGGTATCGTTAGGATTGAGGCGCTGTGATTGTGTGCAGAGGCGATCGGTGAGGCGCGGTCTAACAATCCAAATGCAGCGGACGGGAGAAAGATGGTTGGTTGTGATGCAAAGGTTGCTAGCCGCTGCTGATTTGGGGCGTTGTACCGCTTCGTTTCTAAGTGGTGGCGGTAGTCTAGAGTTTGTCTGTTAGCGCTCAATGTTAGTTGATACCGGATTTGCTTACAGGGCACACATGGCTATAAACCTCTCTTTTTGTGTTGCCATGAACTCAACAAACGATCGAATTCGGGGTGCAACAAAGCGTCGATCAAGATAGCAAATCCAAACCGGAACGTCTGGGGGGCGATAAGCCTTAAGGACTTCTACCAAATTGCCATTAGAAATTGCCTCCGTTGCTAAGTACGCAGGCATCTGACTCAAACCCAACCCGGCGATCGCTGAACGGACAATTGCGTCTGCATTATCAAACACGACGGAGCCACTTACCGCACATCGTTCAACCTCGCCATCAACCGCAAAAGACCACGAATAAAAGCGCCCAGTCGAGCGATTGCGAAAATTCAAACAGGTATGCTTCTGAAGATGACTTGGATGCTGGGGATACCCATATTGCTCAAAATATGAGGGTGAACCACAGGCCACCAACGGATAAGCAACGAGTTGGCGGGCAATGAGGTTCGCACTATCGCTTAAGTTTCCTGTCCGAATCACGACATCCACACCTTGTTCGGTGGGATCGACAAAGCGATCGTCCATTGAAATATCCAGGGTGATTTCTGGAAATGCTTGGGTGAATGCCTTGAGAATGGGTACTAGGCAAACTTGCCCAAACGCAGGCGAAACACTTACGGTTAAACTTCCTCTAGGAGCTGCACGATTTCCCTGGATTTCAGCCTTGAGTGCCTCTATTTCTCCCAATAACTGCTGACAGCCTTCATAAAACCTGTCGAGTATCAAATTATTTTTCCTTTCGTATCAAATTATTTTTCCGATTCAAAAGGCTAAAACGGTTACTGTACTTGAGTTTGAGAGTTAAGTAGTACAGATTGAGATGAGGATTGATCGGGTCTCAAATTATTTTTCATAAATTTTTGAGAGAAGGATCTCAAATTAAGTTTCCTAATATATGAAATATTACGAGTGGCGAAATCGTGTAAAGCGTTAGCGAAAGGGGGGTTCAACGGGTGTAAAGTAAGAGCGACGAATCTCAGAATAAATTTCTCAAGGCAGTGGAGGCTGACGGATGAGGAAGGCGGAGTCGGTAGCCGGGGAAGTTGCAGAGAGGGGAAGGAGTGGTGTGCGGTCGGCGGGTTTAACGAAGGCGGAGGAGGAGCGGGTGAGGGCGATGGAGCGGCTGGCAAATGCCTCGGATCGGGCAACCTACTTGGCGCTCCAGCAAGAGATAGCGGAGCAATTGAAGATGACGGTGCGAAATGTGCGGTATTTGATGCGAGGGTGGCAAGCCGAAGGAGTCAGTGGGGTAATTCGGCAAGGGCGATCGGATCGTGGGGAGCAGTGCGCAACTGGTAGAAACCAGTGTGATTTGGGAGAAGCATGTGTTGAGATTGCCGGAGCCGTCTGAGTTAGGCAGTGCCAAAATGCAGAAGGTCTTAGGATCTGCAACGGGAGGCTATATTGGCTTACTCGATCGGATCTTGCGGGAAGCGGGAGTGCGATCGTTGCAACGTGGTGCGAAGCGGATCGAGTTCAATATTCTGAAAGAAGTTGTTGCAGAATGTCGATGAGCGGCGAGCGCGATGGTCAAGGTTGGCTGTTCCAAGTGGCTGCTGAAGTCGGAGAGAGTTTTGATCATTATCTGGGGTGCTTTCGCCGTGCCAACTGTCTGAGTCGAGCGGGGTTAGGGGAAATACTCGGAATCGAGACGCTGACGGTGAGCGGATGGGAGATGCCTTCATTGGATCGCCCGCCGAGGGCTGAGCACTTAAAAAAGGTGTCAGCCCTGGTGGGAGTTTCCGAGGTAGAGCTGTTATCGATGCTGCCAGTGGAGCGATCGGAGCTACATTTAGAAACCCGTCTTTGCCCTTTCTGCTATGGAGAGACTCCAATTCACCAAAATCAGTGGCAGCGGGTAAAAGTGAGTCAGTGCGATCGTCATGACTATCCTTTGCTCAATCGTTGTCCTGCTTGTGGCAGTGGGTTTCGCCTTCCGGCTTTATGGGAAAGTGGTAGTTGTGAGCGTTGCTGGCTGCCTTTTCGTGATATGCGGCTTTACCGAGGTGAGCCAACAAGTTGAGTGAAGAGTAACCTAATGATCCAAGTCGTGTCTCTGCCGCCAGAGGGTTCATGGTCTTGTTGAAACTGTTTGCGCAGTTGCTTGAATAAGACTTCTTGATCGAGGATTTCAGCGGTGTAAGTCCACTGCGCGGGAGTGAGCTTGCGAGAAATGATGGCGCGACTGCGATCAATTTTGGCTTGATTCAGCATGAAGCAGGCTGCGAAAAAGAGAGGTTGTAGCTCTCGAATTTGCTGTTCTAGTTGTGCCATTTGAATGCGTAAATCAACCATGTCATCAATGATCTTAAAGGGATCGAGAACGTCTGCTGAGTGAGTTTGAGGAGCAGAAGCAATCAAGTTTAAGTCAGTCATGAAGCTATCTTCCAGAGGGGTAACGAAACACTGGAGGTACTCTACGGTGCGATGCTCCAGTATTTCTGCTAGCTCCACAGAAGTTCACGACCATTCTTATCAATTAACGGTTTCAACTCAATCTGTATTAATTTTTAGTTGTTTTTAATTGTCGCGTCTCTTGATAATTGACACCGATCTCGCGTTACTGTCGTCTGAAGCCTGCAATGCCCATTGGGTATGAATTCTGAGAGAAGGGCATCTTTGCCGGAAGGCTCAGAGCAGTCCCTTTGAGGCATCAATTTTGGGAGTCTCTCGTGGCTGAAACCGAGTTATAGCCACAAGTTGCGAGGCTAGAAGACAAATAGCGTGAGATTTTCCAAAGTTTGCTGATAAAGCTCTCTAATCTTTTCACTGCCAGTTCTCTGGCTCTTTTTTGTCCTGACATCTACCGTGAGACGTGACAGCACTGGTTAGAGATGCTGGGATTTAAGCACTTCCAACAAGCCTAAGGAGGGGTGAAGATGGGATCCAGGTCATCATCAAAATGATGGCTCAGTTTGTCCTGCGCTGTTCCCCTAAAACCCCTGGTTTTAAACCATGCCCATTTTGTCTATTCATAATGCACTGAGGTTCTGGCTCTATCCTAAAGCAGTTTAAGATCAGCGGCGGCGCTATTGTTATTTTAATGACGTTGATACCCATGATGAACATTGAACAACTTCAGGAACTCAAGTTAAAACTCACCCAAGAAAAAGACCTTGCTAAAATCTGGTTATTCTATATGGATCATTTTGTAGATTATCCAGAATTTACCGATCTGGGTAAGCCTTCGCCAAATAGCTACCTAGAGGCTGTTCTCAAGAGAACGTGTCAGCAATTGTTTGGCAAGACCGTTAAAATCTCTGATTTCTTGTCGATCTTCATTGCAGAGTATCAGTTCTTTCATGGGGCTTTTCAAGTTGAAGGTCGTATGGGTGGGGTAATTTTTTTCGAGGATATCAGGTTTGGGCTGATGGCAGTATCTAAAGACTTGCTTCCTAATGATACGGTTCTATATTCACGCTTTTCAGAGCCGACGTTGCGGTCAACGCCTAATGGCTATGAACTCAATTAACGAAGATGGATCTTGGAGATGTGTTCGTGACATCTGTTGATCTGCTGGACTTGATTTCAAAAGAGTTTGATAATCTCAGAAATGCTGTGCCCCTGATGAACGCGGTTATGGCGTTGACCGAGACCGTGATGGCGATGATGTTGTTCGATCGCCTCACTTTTAGCTCTGAGGACTGCTTCAATTTTAGGTT
>JAESGK010000272.1_pt1 | contig 29507 bp, 29 predicted proteins | sample 9269681 | NCBI WGS metagenome assembly JAESGK01 (sample SAMN14515347, study PRJNA621673) | algae metagenome | isolation source: Timaviella obliquedivisa GSE-PSE-MK23-08B and co-occurring heterotrophs from... | place: USA: Grand Staircase Escalante National Monument, Utah | collected 2006-08-15
AAGAGCCGCTTCACCGGCGCGCCCCACCACGCCCCCTTGCGCCGGCTCGACGAGACGCGGGCGGCGCGGCAGCCGGTGCTGAAATGGGTCGCGCCGCTGCCGATCGCGGAGGCGGCGGAGTAGGGGCGGATCGGTTCAGCCCGACCACGGATCGACCAACGTCAGGCCGATCCCGCCGAAGTGCTTGCGATTGCGTGTCGCGAGGACGAACTCATGCGCCAAGGCTGTTGCAGCGATGAGGCTGTCCATCGTTTGAAGGTTGAGCCCTTGTCTACGGGATTGCGCCATAAGCTCTCCCCAGATTGGGGCCTCTTCCTGACCGACCGGCACGATACGCCCCGCAAAGCGGCTGGGGAGATCGATCGCGATCCATCTGAAAAGCACGTCGCGGCGCCTACCCGGTTGAAGCAGCGCAGCGCCTTGGTGCAGTTCGGCCAAAGTCAGGACACTGAGATGAAGCCTGTGCTCCTGCTCGCTCAGGAAACGCAACACGCTTGCATCGGGAATGGGCTTCGTCGTTTCCGAGATGACGTTCGTGTCGAGCAGGATCATTCGAGATCAATCTCGCGCGGCTGATCGTTGAGCCTCGTCAGATCGATGCCCGACCCACGCAACGGCGAATTCATGAAGAACTCGGCGAGGGTTTCCTTTGGGCGCGTCCTGTGCTCCCATTCTTCGGATGACACCAGAACGACCGCAGGCTTGCCGTTGCGCGTGACGGTTTGCGGACCATCTGATCTGGCTTTCTCGATCAGTTCAGAGAAACGTGCCTTGGCGCTCGCTACCGTCCAAGTTTCCTTCACCGCGACACTCATGCGTGCCTCCATCATTTATGACTATTGAGGTCATAATAGTCATAGGGTGGCAAGGCAGACAAGCGCCCCGCAACATTCCGAAACGTCATTTCCCGCGCTGCCTTAAGTCTTCCTTGACCATGTGCGAGGGAAGCTTCTGTAATGCGCTTCTGGCGCTGTCCGGGACCGATCCATGCCTGCGCCCTTCGTAAAAACCTCGATTGCCGCCGCCTTCGCACTGATGCTGGGTGTAAGCGGCGCGCGCGCCAACGAGCCGAGCTACGGCCCCAACACCTATGACCGCACGCTGGAGGCCCTGATCGCCCATGAGGACGTCGCCGGCCGCGGCGGCTGGCCCAAGGTCCCGTCCTCGGTCACCGCGCTGAAGCCCGACGCGCAGGGTCCCGACGTCGCCCTGCTGAAGCACCGGCTGATGCTGAGCGGCGATCTCGCGCCGGCCTCGCTGCCGGGAGACGTCTACGATGCGGCCGTGATCGACGCGGTGAAGCGCTTCCAGCGCCGCCACGGCCTGTCCGATCTCGGCATTGTCGGGCGGCTGACGCTGAAGGCGCTGAACGTCCCGGTCGAAACCCGGCTGAACCAGCTCACCGCCACGCTAGAGCGGCTCAAGGGCAAGGGCTTCGCCTTCGCCGAGCGCTATGTCGTGGTCAACATTCCCGGCGCCAGCGTCGAGGCGGTCGAGAACGGCATCGTGCAGCGCCGCCATCTGGCGATCGTCGGTCGCGCCGACCGGCAATCGCCGGTGCTGCAGGCCAGCATCACCTCGGTCAACCTCAACCCCTACTGGACCGCGCCGACCTCGATCGTGAAAGCCGACATCATTCCCAAGATGCGCAAGGAGCCTGATTTCCTGGCGAAATCGCATATGAAGCTGCTCGGCGCGGAAAATCGTGAGATCGACCCCGCCACGGTGAACTGGGCCGGGCTGACCGCGCCCTATTTCACCGTGCGGCAGGATCCCGGCCCCGACAACGCGCTCGGCCAGCTCAAGATCGACATGCCCAACAGCGAGGCAGTCTTCCTGCACGACACGCCGAAGAAATCGCTTTTCCGCAACGATGTCCGCTTCAACTCCTCGGGCTGCGCCCGTGTCGAGGGCGTGCGCGATCTCGCCGCCTGGCTGCTGGAGGGCAGCGAATGGACCCTTCCCGCGCTCGAAGCCGAGATCGCCAAGGGGGAGCGCAAGAACATCGCGCTGAAGAAGGCGGTGCCTGTCGCCTGGGTCTATCTCACCGGCTGGCAGGGCGCGGACGGCCAGGTCCAGTTCCGCGAGGATATTTACGGGCTCGACACGCCGCAGGGCATCGTCACCTCGACGATCCAGCCGCGCAAGCCGAAGCCAAAGCCGCCGGTCGCGAACACGGTCCCCAAGCCGCCCACGGTCCCGCGTCCGGCACAGACGACGACCGCGTCCAACTGATCTTGCTTCTCAATCCGAAAATCCACTCTCTCCGTCATCCTGGACAAGCCGCGCAGCGGCGCAGCTCCGGGATCCATCGTAGGGCATTGACGGTGCTCCAGGGTGGATCCCGGGTCTCCGCTGCGCTGCGCCCGGGATGACGACCGATGGGACGACGGGGCGATTTCGCCAGTCAGCCCGTGAAACGAAAAACGCCGCGCCCCTATGGGATCGCGGCGTCTTCAGTTCGAACCAGCTAACCCAAACTCAGTTCAGCTTGGCCTTGACCTCTTGCAGGCCCGACGCGAAGGCCGTGTCGCCGGCCTTGCCGCCCATCTGGCTGCGCAGGATGATCTCGGCGGCCTTGGTCGCCGCCTCCGCCGCGGCGGCGCGGACTTCCGCCTCGGCCTGAACCTCGGCCTGGGCGATCTTCTCCTGCGCCGATTTGGTGCGGCGCGCGACGAAGTCGTTGAGCTTGACTTCGGCTTCCGCCGAGAGGCGCTGGGCCTCGTCCTTGGCGGCGGCGATCAGGCCGGCGGCCTCGGCCTCTGCGGCCTTGCGCTTGCCCTCATACTCGGCGAGCAGCTTCTCGGCCTCCTGGCGCAGGCGGCGCGCCTCGGCCAGTTCCTGCGCGACCTTCTCGCCGCGCGAATCCAGCGCGGCGACGATCTTGGTGTGAACGCCGAACTTCACCAGCACGGCCAGAAAGATGACGAGGGCGACGGCGACCCAGACGGTATCCATGGTCTTTCTCCTCAGCCGCGCGCCAGGGCCTGGTCGACCGCATCCGATGCCTCGGACGCGCTCGGCGACTGGCCGGTCAGCTTGGCGACGATGGCGACGGCGACCTCGCTGCCGAGTCCCCGGACATTCTGCATCGCGGCGGTCTTGGTCGAGGCGATGGTCGCCTCGGCGGCCGCCAGCTTGGCCGAAAGCTCCGCCTCGACGACATGGCGGCGCTCGTCGGAGGCCTTGGCCCCGGCGTCGCGCGCCGCTTGGGCGATGCCCTGGGCGTTCTTGCGCGCCTCGGCCAGCGCCGTCTCATAGGCCTTGGCGGTCTCTTCCGCCTTGGCCTGCATCTGCGCGGCGTTGTCGAGATCGCGCGAGATCGTGCCGGCCCGCTCTTCCAGGATTGCGCCGACGCGCGGCAGCGCGATCGTCGACATCAGCCAGTAGAGGACGCCGAAGGTGAGCGCGAGCCAGAACAGCTGCCCGGCGAAGGTGGAGGCGTCGAAGGGCGGGAAGGAGGCCTTCGCGCCGGGCGCGGTCTGGGCCTGCGCGGCCCCCGTCAGGATCAGGACGGACAGCGCGGCAAACGTCGCGCCGGCCCGTGCGGTTCCCAAAGACGGTGAGCGTCGAACCGGCATGGCGTGCCTCTCAAGCGAAGAAAAACCTGCAAGCGCGGAAAAACCTGCAAGCGAATGAAAACTCGGACGCGCGCCGGCAGCTCTGGTTGGCGCCGGCGCGCGGATAATCAGGCGCTGACCGGTGGTCAGAGCACGAACATCAGCACGAGCGCGACGACGAAGCAGAAGATGCCCAGACCTTCGGCGAGCGCTGCGCCGATGAAGGCGCGGCCGAACTGGCCGTCGGCGGCCGAGGGGTTACGCAGCGCGCCCGACAGGAAGTTGCCGAAAATGCTGCCGACGCCGATGGCGGCGAGGCCCATTCCGAGGCAGGCGAGGCCAGCGCCGAGATACTTGGCTGCAGTAGCGTCCATGGTCTTTCTCCGTGTGAAAAGCAGTGAAGCTGAGGGTGAGGGTTGAACTCTTGGCGATCCAGACGTCCCGGCTCAGTGGCCGGGATGCAGGGCATCGTTGAGATAGACGCAGGTCAGGATCGCGAAGACATAGGCCTGCAGGAAGGCGACGAGGAATTCGAGCGCGGTCAGCGCGACCGCCAGTAGGAGCGGCAGCGGCGCGATGACGTAGCCGATGCCGCCGCTGGCGAGCAGCGCCACGACGAAGCCGCCGAAGACCTTGAGCGCGATATGGCCGGCCAGCATGTTGCCGAACAGGCGAAGCGACAGCGAAATCGGCCGCGACACGAAGGAGACGGCCTCGATCAGCACCATGAAGGGCAGGAGCCAGCCCGGCACGCCGGACGGTACGAACAGCCCGAAGAAATGGCTGCCATGCTTCATGATGCCGTAGACCAGCACGACGCCGATGACGAGAAAGGCGAAGGCGGCCGTGACGATGATGTGGCTGGTGACGGTGAAGGCGCCGGGGATCATGCCCAGCATGTTGGCCATCAGCACGAACATGAAGAGCGAGAACACGAACGGGAAGAAGACCATGCCCTGCTTGCCCATCACACCCGTGACGGTCGAGGCGACGAATTCGTAGATGATCTCGGCGAGCGACTGCAGCCGGCCCGGAACGGTGGCGCGCTGGCTCGAGCCGTAGACCATGATAACGGCGATGGCGGCGACCGTCAGCACCATGAACAGCGAGGCGTTGCTGAAGGACAGGTCCAGCCCGAACGGACGCAGGGGCACGATCGGCTTGATCTGGAATTGGTAGATCGGATCGATTCCGCCACCGGCCGCCATGGTCAAATCCCTCATGCGCGGCCGGAAAGGGCCGCCCGTTTCAGTTCACTCTTTGGTCGAAACGCCAGGACCCGACCGGTGAGTCGGACGTGCGCCGAGCCGATAGACGGAGCGCAGACCGGCGATGGTTCCGATCACCAGAAAGGCGATCAGCAGGAACGGGGACGTTCCCAGCCACCGGTCTCCGAGGTACCCCAGAAGGGCGCCCGCGATGATGCCGCCTGCGAGATCGGTGGCGGCGCGAAACCCGGACGACATCGCGCCCGCAAGGGCGCCATCCTGTCCGGCCCGGGTGGAACCCGGCCTGGCGTCCTCTTCCGCCCGCCCGAGAGCGGATTTCAGAGAACTCAGTCTCGCGCGCAGCTCCGAATCCGAGGCGTTCTTATCGGGTTCCGACATGGCGGAAGTTCTCCCCGGACCGTGAGATGCCCACGTTCGGGCCTGGAACAACCATGACCTTGTCTGATCCCGCGCATCGAGCCGTCGTCAGCACGGCCTCCTTTATTGCCCGTCCGGAGCGCTGTCAAGGCAGGTGGAATGGTATTAACATATTGATATGATTGTAAATTCAGGCCAGATGCGACATTCTTGCCGCATTGCGAAGACGATTGTGGCCTTTTTTCAGCCGGCCTCGCGGATGCGCTCCGCCGTATCGAGATCGACCGAGACCATCTGGCTGACCCCGCGCTCGGCCATGGTGACGCCGAAGAGCCGGTCCATCCGCGCCATTGTGATGGGGTTGTGGGTGATCAGGATGAAGCGCGTCTGCGTGGTGCGCGACATGTCGTCGAGCAGGTCGCAATAGCGCTCGACATTGGCGTCGTCGAGCGGCGCATCGACCTCGTCGAGCACGCAGATCGGCGAGGGATTGGTCAGGAAAACCGCGAAGATCAGCGCGGTGGCGGTCAAGGCCTGCTCGCCGCCCGAGAGCAGCGTCATCACCTGCGGCTTCTTGCCGGGCGGTCGCGCGATGATCTCGAGCCCCGCCTCCAGCGGATCGTCGGAATCGACCAGCGTCAGCTCGGCCGTGCCGCCGCCGAACAGCACGCCGAAAAGCTGCTGGAAATGCCCGTTGACGATCTCGAAAGCCGCCAGCAGCCGCTCGCGCCCCTCGCGGTTGAGCGCGCCGATCGCCTGGCGCAGCCGGCGGATCGCCTCGGCCAGGTCGTCGCGCTCGGCCGACAGGTTTTTGCGCTTGCCTTCGATCTCCGACAATTCGTCCTCGGCCCGCAGGTTCACCGCGCCGAGCCGCTCGCGCTCGGCCTTCAACCCGCCGAGCCGGCGCTCGACAGCCTCGGCCTGCGGCAGCGTCTCAGCCAGCGCGACGCCGGCGATCTTGCCCAATCCTGCCGGGTCCGTCTCCAGCCCGTCCTCGATCTGGCGCTCGACATCGACGACGCGCTGGCGCGCCGCCTCCAGCCGCGCCTCCGCGGCGGCGCGGGCCTCGCGCGCGCCGGCGAGGCCTTCGAGCCCGGCCCGCGCGCGGCGGTCGGCCTCGGCGAGGGCGACTTCGCCGGCCGCGAGCGCGTCGGCGGCCGCGCGTCGCGTCGCCTCTGTCGTTTCGATTTCGGCGAGAAGCCTGCGGCGCTCGACCAGATAGGTGTCGGGCGCCTCCAGCAGCGCCGCCTGCTCGGCCCCGATCGCGGCGATGCGCCCGCGCATCTCCCCGGCGCTTTGCCCGCTGGCGGCGGATCGCTCGCGCCAGGCCGCGATCTCGGTCGCGATGGCCGCGCGCCGCTTTGTCCTGAGTTCCGCCTCGCGCGCCAGCGTCTGGACCCTTGCGCGGGCGTCCGACGCCGCCGCACGGCGTTCGCCAAGCACAGCGCGCGCCTGCAGCAGGGCATGGTCGAGTTCGGTCGAGGGCGGCAGGGCGGCGATGGCCTCCTCCTGCGCCGCGCCTTGAGTCGCCGCCTCCGCAATGCTCTGGCCGAGCCGGCCAATCGCCTCGGTCAGCGCCGAGCGCCTCGCCGCGACCTCGCCGGCCTTGCGTTCGGCCGCCGCAAGCTGCTCGCGCGACTGGTCGAGCGACCGGCGCGCCAGCCGCACCGCCTCCAGCGCCGCGCTTTCGGCCTGCGCCGCCTGCCGAGCCGCCGCCGCCGCCGCATCGAGCCCGTCTCGCGCGGCTTCGGCCGCCTCGCGCGCGGCTTGCGCCTCGCGTTCGAGATCGCCGAGCCGGTTTTTCTCGGCAAGTCGGCGCGCGGCAGGCGAGGGCGCCTCGGCCGCGCTGGCGAAACCGTCCCAGCGCCAGATGTCGCCCTCGCGCGAAACCAGCCGCTGGCCGGGCTTCAGCATCTCGCGCAGCCTCGGGCCGTCGCCGCGCGAAACCACGCCGATCTGCGCCAGCCGGCGTGTCAGCGCGGCAGGCGCGCGGACATGGCGCCCCAGCGGCTCGACGCCGTCCGGCAGCGCCGGATCGTCATCGCCGGACGTCGTCTCGCGCCAATGCGTCGGGGCGGCAGTGTCGGTCGCGGCGTCGAGATCGTCGCCGAGCGCCGCCCCCAGCGCCGTCTCGAAGCCCTTCGCGACGCTGATCGCCTCGATCACGGCCGGAAACAGGTCGCCGGCAGCGGGCGCGAGAAGCTTTTGCAGCGTGCGGATCTCGGTCTCCAGCCGCTGCGCCCTTCGGTCGGCCTCGGCCAGGGGGCTGCGCAACTGCGCCTCGCGCTCGCGGGCGGAAGCGAGCGCGCCGCGCGCGGCGGCCGCCGCGCCATCGGCCTCGGCCATCGCCGCCTCGGCTCCCGCGACGACCTCTCGCAGCGCCTCCAGCGGCGTCGCAGCGCTGCCGGCGTCGAGCGCCGCCTGGTCGCGCAGCAGCTTTTCGCGCTCGCCTGTCGCCCGCGCCGCCCGCTCGCGCGCCTCGCGCAGCGCCCGTTCGAGCGCGCCGCGCCGCGCTGTCAGTTCGGCGGCCTGCGTCTGGCGGGCGGCATGCTCGGCCTCGGCCTGCCCCAGCGCAGCCTCGGTTTCGCTCAGCGCGTCGCCTGCCGCCTCGGCGGTCGCGGACGCGCCCTCGCCGTCGGCCTTGAGGCCATCGTCCTCCGCGCCCAGCCGCGTCAGGCTGTCGCTCGCGTCGCGCGCGATCGCGTCCTGCCGGGCGAGGTCGCCCTGCAGTTCGATCAGCCGCCGGCCCAGCTCCTCGGCGCGGAGCTTGGCGCGGCGGTTCTCGGCCTCGATCTCGTCGAGCCCGCGCTTGAGCCTGACCAGCCCTGCGGCCGCCCCGGCCTCGCTCTCGCGCAGGGCGGGCAGGGCATGAGCCGCGACCGCCTGCAGCCGCGCGGCCTGCGCCTGTATGCCGGTCTGGTCGGCGACCGCGCGCACCGCCGCCTCCAGCGCCTGCTCGGCCTGGGCCGCCTGCATCCGCGCCTCGCGATGGGCGATCAGCGCCAGCACGGCCTCGGCGCGGCGGATGTCGGCGGCAAGGCTGCGATAGCGCGAGGCCTGCCGCGACTGGCGCTGCAGCGCCTCGATCTGCCCATCGATTTCGCCGAGCACATCCTCCAGCCGGGTGAGATTGTCCTCGGCCCCTTTCAGCCGCAGCTCCGCCTCGTGGCGGCGGCTGTGCAGCCCGGCGATGCCGGCCGCATCCTCCAGGATGCGTCGGCGCGATTGCGGCTTGGCCGAAATGATCTCGCTGATCTGCCCTTGCCGCACCAGCGCCGGCGAGCGCGCGCCGGTCGCAGCATCTGCGAAGAGCAGTTGCACATCCCGCGCGCGGACCTCCTTGCCGTTGACGCGATAGGTCGAGCCCTCCTCGCGCTCGATCCGGCGCGTGACTTCGAGAATGTCGGTTTCGTTGAAGGCGGCCGGGGCTTTTCGGTCGCTGTTGTCCAGCGTCAGCGCGACCTCGGCCATGTTGCGGCCGGGCCGCTCGCTGGAGCCCGCGAAGATGACGTCGTCCATGCCCGAGCCGCGCATGTTCTTGAACGAGCTTTCGCCCATCACCCAGCGCAGGGCCTCGACGAGATTGGACTTGCCGCAGCCATTGGGCCCGACGACGCCGGTCAGCCCCGGCTCGATCAAAAATTCGGTCGGCTCGACGAAGGTCTTGAAACCCGACAGCTTGAGGCGCGTCAGCTGCATGGGCGCGCCGTCCTTCCCTTCTCCCCTCGGGGGAGAAGGTGGCATGGCGAAGCCATGACGGATGAGGGCCGCGTCAGCGGTCTACCCTCGTGTTCGTACTGCTCACCCGGACGTCCGCCATCCGGCCCGGCTTCGCCGAGCCGGCCCTCATCCGTCAGCGCTTCGCGCTGCCACCTTCTCCCCCGAGGGGAGAAGGTAAACGCCTGAGGGGAGAAGGAAGCGGCCCAGCCGCCGTCAGCCCGCGAGAAGCGGGGCCAGGATCTTGTCGAATTCGGCGATCGAGAGCGCACCTGAATGCTTCTGCCCGTTGATGAAGAAGGTCGGCGTCGAGTTCACGCCAGCCTTCGCGCCACGATCCTTCACGGCTGTGACGGCGTCATAGATATCCTGCCTTTTCAAGCAGGCCTCGAACGATTCCTGTGTGAAACCGGCCTGTTTCACCATGGTCGATAGCGCATCGACCGGCTTGTCGGTGAACGCCCAGACCTTCTGCTGCTCAAACAGCATGTCGGTCATGGCGACGTATTTGTCGTTGCCGTTGCAGCGCGACAGCATGAAGCCGGCCGTGGCCAGCGGATCGAGCGGGAATTCGCGCAGGGTGAAGCGCGCCTTGCCGGTGTCGATGTATTTCGCCTTCAGCGCCGGCCAGGTGTCCTTGTGGAAGTTGGCGCAGTGCCCGCAGGTCAGCGAGGCATACTCGATGATCGTGACCTTGGCGTCGGCATTGCCGAGCCAGACATCGCCGAGCGGCCCGGCGGCGGTGATGTCGGACTGCGCCTGCGCCGCCCGCTGGCTGAGCAGGGTGGCGGCGGCGATACCGGCTGCGCCGGTCAGGAGCTGTCGCCTGTTGGTCATCGTCTTGGTCCTTGAAAACGGTCAGATCGGTTGCTGCGACCATACTGGCCAACAGGATTGTGGCAAGATCGGTTCGCTGCGGCGCGGTGGCGCTCACGAAGCCGTGTCGGCGGGCGCGCTCTTGCGCTGCGCGATTGCCGCGCCGAGCCGTTCCAGCGCCGCGCGCAGATCGGGATCGGCCACGCCGGAGACCTGCCCGGCGATGCGTTCGAGCGTCGCGGCGTCGGGCGGGGCGGGGCGCGCCTTGGCCGGCGGCGGCGACACCGGCCCCTGCCTGAGCACGAGCTTGCCGACCGCGCGCCAGCCGAGATGCGTGTTGACCCGCTCCAGCACCAGCGGCCCGGCCTGCTGCATGTCGAGCGCGAAGGCCCCCTCGACCCGGACCACCAGCACAGCCGGCTCGGGCGTCTCGCCGGGCGCGGGCCGCCGGCGCGGCCAGTCGATCTTTAAGGGTCGCGAGCGCTGGGCCAGCCGCTCTCCGACGATCTCGGGCCAGAGCGCGACGATGGCGCGGCCCGCGAAGCCCTGCGCTTTCAGGGCGGGCGCAAGGCAGTCGTCGATCAGGTCGGCGAGGGGTTTGGGAGCCATGCGGGCATTGTGGGGCGGCGGGGTGAGGGCTGCAAGCGGCGCGGCGGAGGAAGGTAGAAGGGCGTTGCTGCCGCGAAAAGAAGCGCTCTTACCCTCCCGCCCGCTCCCGCCTGACGGCCAGGCGACGCGGCGCGCCGCCGAGGCGGCCCGCCATCACCAGCGCCTTCGGCAGCACGAGGCCGGCGCGCAGGCGGCGCGCGCCAAACGAGATCGCGGCGCGCTCGCGCAGGGAACCGGCGACGCCGCGCAGCGGGATCAGCGCCGGGATGTCGGGGCTGAGCATCAGATGCCGGTCGACGGATTGCGCCCAGTGCGGCTGGGGCACGTCGCCTGCATCGAGCAGGATGAGCCAGTCGCCGCGCGCCTCGGCCGCTCCCAGATGCCAGCCCTCGGCCCCGCCGGCGCGCAGATAGCTCGCGCCCGTCGCATCGGCCAGCCGCTCGATCTCTGCGTGGCCTACCGCATCGACCACGACGGCATGGCCGAGAAAGCCGTCGGCCACGGCCGGGATCAGCACGGAAAACGTCGCGGCGAGGGCGGAGGCTTGATTGGCGAAGGCTTGGCCATCCGCCCGGATGACGGCTGTGAGCATGCGCAATCCTTATGACGCAGCGCAGCATGTCGCAATCCTGTCACTTGCAATTTGTTCCTGATATGTTCACATACGAATGATGATATCGGGCCGATTCCCGGCCTTCACGACACACTGCGGTGCGCCATGACACAGGCCAGACCATCCTCGCGGCCGATTCCCGCCCAGATGCTGCGGCGGCGCGACGCCGAGCCGGCCTCCGTTTCGGCCCGCATCGCGCCGACCGATCCGCTCGCCTATGCCGGCCACCGGATCGACCCCGAACGGCGGCGCGGGCGTGGCGCGACGATCAATCCCGGCGGGCGCTTCGAGTCCGAGCAGCGCGTCAGCGAGGATGATGGCTGGGGCACGCTCGGCGAATTGCCCGCCTTCAGGACCGAGATCTCGATCGAGAAGCCGAGGACAATCATCACGCGCAACGACTCGCCCGATATTTCGTTCGACCGCTCGATCAACCCCTATCGCGGTTGCGAGCATGGCTGCGTCTACTGCTTCGCCCGGCCGAGCCACGCCTATCTCGGCCTGTCGCCGGGGCTGGACTTCGAAAGCAAGCTGACGGCCAAGCCGGATGCGGCGCTGTTGCTGGAAAAGGAGCTCTCGGCTGCGTCCTATCAGCCGCGCACCATCGCGATCGGCACCAATACCGACGCCTACCAGCCGATCGAGAAGAAGCTCAGGATCATGCGCTCGATCCTGGAGGTCTTGCAGCGCTTCAACCATCCGGTCGGCATCGTCACCAAATCGGCGCTGGTCCAGCGCGACATCGACATTCTGGCGCCCATGGCGGCGCAGGGGCTGGCCAAGGTCGCGATCTCGCTGACGACGCTCGACCCGAAGGTCGCGCGCACCATGGAGCCGCGCGCCGCCTCGCCGGCCAAGCGGCTGGAGACGATCCGCAGGTTGTCGGAAGCCGGCATCCCGGTCACCGTTCTGGTCGCGCCGATCATCCCGGCGATCAACGAGCACGAGATCGAGCGCATCCTCGACGCAGCAAAGGCAGCGGGCGCGAGCGAGGCCGGCTATGTGCTGCTGCGCCTGCCGCTGGAGGTGAAGGATCTCGTGCAGGACTGGCTGCTGACGCACCACCCGGACAAATTGCGCCATGTCGTCTCGCTGATCCGCTCGACGCGCGGCGGCAAGGATTATGACGCGGCCTGGGGCCAGAGGCAGGTCGGCTCGGGGCCTTACGCCTGGATGATCGGAAGGCGCTTCGAGATGGCGGCAGAGAGGCTCGGCTTCAACGGCGCGCGGCTGAGACTGCGCAGCGACCTGTTCCTGAAGCCGGAGAAGGAGAAGGCGCAGCTGAGTTTGTTTTGACGCGTGTCATTCCGGGGCTCGCGTAGCGAGAACCCGGAACCCACGACCGGGCGACCATCAGCGGTTCCGGCCGTCGCCCAGTCGTGGGTTCCGGTTTCGATCCTGCGGATCGCCCCGGAATGACAAGGATGGCGGGCCAAGCTAGCTCGCTGGCAGCGACTCAGGCCATAACCCTCCTCATGCTCCCCGATTTCAGCCGCGAGACGCAAGCCATCGCCGCCGGCCTCTGGCCTGTCGCAGGGGTCGACGAGGTCGGGCGCGGGCCGCTGGCGGGGCCGGTGGTCGCTGCGGCCGTGATCCTCGATCCGGCCTGCATGCCGGTGGGCCTTTGCGATTCGAAGCTGCTGGGCGCAAGCGAGCGCGAGCGGCTCTTCGCCGAGATCGCGGCCAGTGCGCTCGCCGTCAGCGTCGCCAGCGCCACGGCCGCCGAGATCGACGCCATCAACATCCGGCAGGCGACGCTGCTGGCGATGCGGCGCGCGGTTGCCGGGCTGGCCATGAGGCCGGCCTTCGTCCTCGTCGACGGCAACGATCCGCCGACGCTTGCCTGCCGGTGCGAGGCGCTCATTGGCGGCGACAATCTCTCCTGCTCGATCGCGGCGGCCTCGATCGTGGCCAAGGTGACACGCGACGCGATGATGGCGCGGCTCTGCGCCCGCCATCCGGCCTATGGCTTCTCGCGCCATGCCGGCTACGGCACGGCGCAGCATCGCGCCGCGCTTGCGACCCATGGTCCATGCCCCGAGCACCGCTATTCCTTCGCGCCGGTGAAGGGCGTCTGGCGGCGGTGAGGTTTGCTGCGTTGTCTCGGAACCACTCCGGCATCCCGGACAAGCGGCGAAGCCGCGCAATTCCAGGGTCCATCGTAAGGCACGACGGCGCTCGATGATGGATCCCGGGGCAAGCCCGGGATGACGGCGCGTTTCCTTGCGCAATCAGCTGCTCCGAAGCTCCGATTGCAGCCTTCCGGCTTTAACGCCTCCTTAGCAATTTTCCCCGCCGCGCCAACACGATGGGCAAAATCTGCAGCCCCAGAATGAGACGCATTTTTTTCAAACCCGAAACCCGGCTTTTACCCTGTCCCGGCATGATCGCTCACGTTGAAGTTGCGTAACGGTCTTGGGGCGTCATGGGTATTTTGCGTACCGGGACCACCAGCGCCGCCGTCCGGATTCAGGTTTCGCGTACCGGACGGCCCGCGCTGGAGTCACGGATCAGGGCCGGGGCCCTCGCCGGGAACAGCCTTGCCGAGAACATCGCTCTCGTTCCGGAGCTCCCGCTCGATCAGGTGCTCGTCGGCGATTGCGTCGCCGCGATCAACGCCCTGCCGGCCGCAAGCGTCGATCTCGTCTTCGCCGATCCGCCCTACAACCTGCAACTCGGCGGCGATCTGCGCCGGCCCGACGACAGCCTCGTCGACGCCGTCGACGACGACTGGGACAAGTTCTCCTCCTTCGCCGAATACGACGCTTTCACCCGCGAATGGCTGACAGCCTGCCGCCGCGTGCTCAAGCCCAACGGTGCGCTCTGGGTCATCGGCAGCTATCACAACATCTTTCGCGTCGGCGCGATCCTGCAGGATCTCGGCTTCTGGATGCTGAACGACATCGTCTGGCGCAAGGCCAACCCGATGCCGAATTTTCGCGGCCGTCGCTTCACCAACGCCCATGAGACGCTGATCTGGGCGGCGCGCGGCGAGGCTTCCAAATACACCTTCCATTACGAGGCGCTGAAGGGCGGCAATGACGATTTGCAGATGCGCTCGGACTGGTATCTGCCGCTCTGCACCGGCGAGGAGCGCCTGAAGGACGGCACGGGCGCCAAGGTCCATCCGACGCAGAAGCCCGAGGCGCTGCTCGCCCGGGTGATGCTGTCGGCCAGCAATCCCGGAGACGTGATTCTCGATCCGTTCTTCGGCACAGGCACCACCGGCGCGGTGGCGAAAGCGCTCGGCCGGCATTTCATCGGCTGCGAGCGCGAACAGGTCTATGCCGAGGCCGCGCGCAAGCGCATCGCGGCCATCACGCCGCTGCCGCCTGAAGCCTTCGCGACCGCGCCCTCGAAGCGCAGCGAGCCGCGCGTGCCGTTCCTCAGCCTCGTCGAGGCCGGGCTGGTGAGGGCGGGCGAGACAGTCTTCGACGCGAAGCGCCGCCACAGTGCAATCGTCCGGGCCGATGGCACGCTGCTGCTCGGCCCGGCGGTGGGCTCGATCCACAAGATCGGCGCGCTGGCGCAGGGCCTGCCAGCCTGCAACGGCTGGACCTTCTGGCATGTCGAGCGCAACGGCGAACCGCTGCTGCTCGACGTGTTGCGGACCGGGATCAGGGCGGAGATGGCGGCGGCCTGAGCGCCTCCAGCCCCGCCTCGACCACCTTCAGCATCAGGCTCGACAGCGGTTCTTCGCGGAGTTTTGCGAGTGGCGTGAAGCGCATCCCCGGCGGGGCCGGCGTCGCGGACGGGGCTTGCGCCACGAAGACCGTCAGCTCCAGCGGAAAATGCGTGAAGACGTGGCGCACCGGCAGCGGCAGTTTGCGCCAGTTCGCCTTCGTCGGCGCATCTTCGCCAGCCAATGCGAGCAGATAGCCCGCGCTCCACTCGCTCGTCGGCACCTCCGCCATGCCGCCGAGCAGGCCCTTGTCCGGCCGCGTCCGCAGCAGCACCGCGCCATCGGCCCGGAGCAGCACGAAGGCCGCGCCGTGGCGCGTGGCCCCGGTCTTCTTCGCGCCCTTGCGCGGAAACGTTTCCTGCGTTCCCGCAGCCCTCGCCGCGCAGGGCTCCCGCCACGGACAGAGCGCGCAGGCCGGCGAGCGCGGCGTGCAGATCGTCGCGCCAAGGTCCATCAGCGCTTGCGCGAAATCGCCCGGCCGCGCTGGCGGCAGCATGGCCAGCACGCGCTCGCGCACCAGCGGCTTCGCGGCGGGCATGAGTTCCTCGATGGCGAAGAGCCGCGTCACCACCCGCTCGACATTGCCATCGACGGCCGCAGCGGGTCGGTCGAAGGCGATGGCCGCGACCGCGCCGGCCGTATAGGCGCCGATGCCCGGCAACGCGCGCAAGCCCTCTTCGGTGTCGGGGAAGCGCCCGCCATGCTCGGCGACGACCGCCTTGGCGCAGGCGTGGAGATTGCGGGCGCGCGAATAATAGCCCAGCCCGGCCCAGGCCTGCATCAGCGCCTCCGACGGCGCGGCTGCCAGCGCCTCCACGGTCGGAAAGCGCGCCATGAAGCGCTCGTAATAGGGTTTCACCGCCGCGATCGTGGTCTGCTGCAGCATGATCTCCGAGGCCCAGACGCGGTAAGGGTCTGACGTTTCGCCCGGCAGCGCGCGCCAGGGCAGCGCGCGGCGATGGCGGTCGTACCAGGCGAGGAGGTCGGCGGCGGAAGGGCTCATCGAGGCCGTATGTAGCCGCGGGGGCTGGCCGGGCAAGCCGCTCGCCCCGTCGCCGGGACCGGTCCTGGCGCCAAGGCGGTCATCCGCGGAGGAATCGCCCAGGGGCGGGAGGAGCTGTTCCGGCGATTCGCCGACAGGTCGATGTCTCCCGACCGGCAGGTCTTCGCGTTTCGTCTAAAGCTGGTTCGTCCGGAACGTATCGCAGCTCTGCATCGAGCCGGATCGAAGCCCGGTGGTGAACCAGCGCGTGCGCTGCGCCGACGAGCCATGCGTGAAGGAATCGGGCACGATCTGGCCTTGGCCAGCCTTCTGCAGCCGGTCGTCGCCGATGGCCGAGGCCGTCTTCATCGCCTCGTCGATGTCGCCGGCGTCGATGCGGCCCATCGCCTGGATGTTGTGGGCCCAGACGCCGGCGAAACAGTCGGCCTGCAGCTCGATCCTCACCGAAATAGCGTTGGCCTCGCGTTCGGAAGAGCGTTCGCGCAACTGGTTCGCCTTGGGCAGGATGCCGATCAGGTTCTGGATGTGGTGGGCGACCTCGTGGCCGATCACATAGGCATAGGCGAAATCGCCGCCGCCGCCGAGCTTGCGCTGCATCTCCTGAAAGAAGGAGGTGTCGAGATAGACGCGCTTGTCGGGCGGGCAGTAGAACGGCCCCATCGCCGATTGCGCCCGCCCGCAGGCCGATCGCGTGACGCCGGCGAACAGCACGAGATTGGGCGGCTCGTAGCGGCGGTTGGCCTGCTGCGGCAAAAGCTTGGTCCAGACGTCCTCGTTCTGCGCCAGCACGGCCGAGACGAAGCGGCCCATCTCGTCGGCAGGAGGCCCCGCCGAGCGCCGGCTCTCCTGCGTCGGCGCCTGCCGCCCGCCTATGCCGCCGACCAGCTCCGCCCCGCCGATCAGCAGGCGCGGATCGATGCCGAGCGCCCAGCCGACGAGGCCGAGCACGACCATGGTGCCGATGCCGAGGCCTCCGCGCCCGCCGGGCAGCCCGGCGAAATCGCCGCCGCCACCGCCGCCGCGCCGGTCCTCGAGATAGTCGGACTGGCGATAATCTTCCCACTTCATGGCTTCGGGCCTCTGATCCGGTTTCGTGCAATCTCGTCTGGCGGGCGTGGGAGTTCAAGCGCGGATCAACGCCGTAGTGGCCTGCTCGTTCCGCTGGTCGTCTTGAGCCGGAGATTTCGCGATAATTCCGAATTTCGGTCGGTGCCGGATTGGGCTAAGGTGATGTGGGAAAGGCCCCACGTGGCGCCCAAAAGGACCCGCAATGAATGTGATCGTGACCCGCAGCGAACTGGAGGAACGGCTTGGCGATGCGCTCGATCAATCGCTGACTCAGCCGCTGATCGTCACCAAGCACGGCCGTCCAAAGAACGTGCTGCTGTCCTATGACGAGTATCAGCGACTACTGGCGCGAGATCGACGTATCGTTCGACTGGAAGACTGGACGACGGAGGATCTGGCCGCACTGGAAGCGAGCGAGATGGAGCCGGGCCATGAGCATCTGAACGCCGAGACAGACAAAGCGTGATCGGCGGGTCGCCGAAGGTCGGCTGGGTCATTCGCTAGGAATACGATTGGAGTGATGCCCCCGCAGGCGTCGCCGGCGGCAAGGACAGGCCGGCCGTCATTGTTCTGTCGGTCGCACGCGCCGCGGGGTCGGTGACTCTGGTCAGGGTTGCCCCGATTACCCATCTGATGCCACGCGATCCGGCGCGCGCGATCGAAGTGCCTGCCGACACGAAATCGCGGCTTGGCCTCGACGGTGAACGCTCGTGGATTGTTCTCGACCACGCCAATGAATTCGTTTGGCCGGGGCCTGATCTGCGGCCGGTTCCTGGCCGATCGCCAACGACGATCTACTACGGGGCGCTGCCGCCAGCGTTGTTTGGAAACGTCAAACGGCTGTTGCTCGCCCTCATCCGGGCGAGCAACGTGCGTGTCCGACTGAAGGGCGACTGAGCCGCCTCAATGATACCCGCCGTCGATCTTCACCTTGCCGCGGAAGGTCCAGTACACGAAGGCGGTGTAGAACAGGATCATCGGCAGCAGGAAACTCACCCCGATCAGCACGAAGACATGGGAGGCGGGCGCTGCGGCGACGTCCCAGATCGTCAGGGAAGGCGGCACGAGATAGGGGTAGTTCGAGATCGCGAGCCCGAGGAAGCACAGAACGAAGATCGCGATGGTCAGCGCAAACGGCGTGAACTCGTGCTTCCCGTGCAGGCGCTTCCACGCCAGAAAGCCGCACAGTGCCGTCAGCAGCGGGAACGGCCAGAGCAGCGCCATGTTGCGCCAGGTGAACCAGCGTTCGGCGATGCGCGGATGCGCGTAGGGCGTCCATAGCGAGACGATGATCGCGAAGGCCAGCAGCCCGAGCAGTAGCACCTTGGCCTGGGCGCGCGAGCGCTCGGCGACCTTGCCTTCCGTCTTGTAGATCAGCCAGGTCGCGCCCAGCAGCGCATAGCCGACGACGACGCCGGCCCCGCACATCAGCGTGAACGGCGTGAACCAGTCGAACGGCCCGCCGGCGAACTCGCGGTTCACCACGGTGATGCCCTGGATCAGGCCCCCGAGGATCAGCCCCTGCGAGAAGGCCGCCGCCACCGAGCCGACCCAGAAGGCGAGGTCCCAGACGCGATGATTGGGCTTGGCCACCCAGCGGAACTCGAAGGCGACGCCGCGAAAAATCAGCGCCAGCAGCATCAGCGTCACCGGCAGGTAGAAGGCCGGCATGATGATGGCGTAGGCGGTCGGGAACGCGACCCATAGCCCGCCGCCGCCGAGCACGAGCCATGTCTCGTTGCCGTCCCAGAACGGCGCGACCGAGTTCATCATCTGGTCGCGCTCGGCCTCGTCCTTTGTCGTCGGAAACAGGATCGCGATGCCCAGATCGAAGCCGTCGAGCACGACATAGAGCATCACGGCGGTGCCGATCAGCCCGGCCCAGATCACGGGGAGATACCATTCCATGGCTAGACTCTCCTCCTCGGGCCGACGATCTGAGTTGGAAACACCACGTCATCCTGAACAAGCCGCGCAGCCGCGCCGATCCGGGATCCATCATAGGGCACGGTCGGCGCCTTACGATGGATCCCGGGACGAGCTTCGCTCGCCCAGGATGACGCTGTATTTCCGGGTGAAGTCATCATGCCTCAGGTCGCAGGCTGGATCTTGTCGTCGCCGGGATGCCCGTCGCCGAAGAGTTCGGAAGCCGGCGCCTGGGCTGCCTTGAGCGGCCGCTGCGAGGGCTGCTGCGGCGGCTCCTCGCCGGTGATCTCGTCTGGCCCCTTGCCGATCAGCCGGTTGATCAGCAGCACGCCGGCCGAAAACACCACGCAGTAGACGCAGACGAACAGCGCCAGCGAGATCGCGACCTGCGCGGTGGTGATCGGCGACAGCGCATCCTTGGAGCGCAGCACGCCGGTGGCGATCCAGGGCTGGCGTCCGACCTCGGTGACGAACCAGCCGGCGAGGATCGCCATGAAGCCGAGCGGCCAGGTGTATTGCGCCACCCAGAGCCAGCGCCTTTCCTCGAAGATTTTGCCTCTCGACCAGAGATACGCGCCGAGCCAGCCGAACAGGATCATGAACACGCCGATGCCGACCATGATGCGGAAGCCGAAGAAGGGAATCTTCACCGGCGGCCGGTCCTGCACCGCAAAATCGTTCAGGCTGGGAAACAGCGCGTCCATGCTGCCATGGGTCAGCAGGCTGGCGAGGCCGGGGATCGCGATCTCGAAGCGGTTGACGCCCGCGACCTCGTCGGGCCAGGCGAACAGCACGAGAGGGGCGGGCTTGGACGAATCCCAATGCGCCTCGATCGCGGCGAGCTTGGCCGGCTGGTATTTCGCCGTGTCCTCGCCATGGCGGTGGCCGATCACGGCCTGCAGCGGCGCGGTGATCGCGATCATCAGGATCGCCATCCGCACCATGGTGCGGGCGGTTTCGGTGCGGTGGCCGACCATCAGATGCCGCGCGCCGGTCGCGAGCACCACGAAGGCAGTGGTCAGATAGGCCGCCGTCATCATATGCATGAAGCGCAAGGGGAAGGTCGGGTTGAAGATGATCTTCAGCCAGTCGACCGGGTAGGCGATGCCGTCGCGCATCTCGTGCCCGGTCGGATACTGCATCCAGCTGTTGGCCGAGAGGATCCAGAAGCCCGACAGCGCCGTGCCGCCCGCCACGATGCAGGCCGAAAGGAAATGCAGCCAGGGCGGCACCCGCGTCCAGCCGAACAGCATCACGCCGAGGAACGAGGCCTCGAGGAAGAAGGCGGTCAGCACCTCGTAGCCGATAAGCGGCCCGATGACGTTCCCCACGACGACCGAAAAGCGGCTCCAGTTGGTTCCGAACTGGTAGGACAGGACGATGCCGGAGACCACGCCCATCGCGAAGGAGACCGCGAAGATCTTGGTCCAGAACCGCGCCAGCACATGGTATTTTGTGTCGCCGGTCTTCAGCCACATCCCCAGCAGCGTCGCGATATAGGCCGACAGGCCGATCGTGAAGGCCGGGAAGACGATGTGGAACGAGATGGTGAAGGCGAACTGGATGCGCGAGAGCAGAAAGGCGTCGATGTCCATCGCAAGGCTCCGTCCGGCTGCGCGCAAGGCGTCTGGAACGACTGAGGCCTGTCACCATCGCCGCCGAATGCGACACTAGTCAAACGGCCGCGCGGCGGCAGCGCTCCGCAGTGTCGCAGGCTGGCTTGGATCAGCCTTTAGCGACGGCTCGCATCGATGGCTGAACTGGGTTAAACTCTGTATCGGAGATCATCATGCTTGATACCGCCCTCATCGATGCGCTGTCACACGCGCTCAAACCTCGGCCTGCTGTCGTACGTCCGTCGAACGAGATTGGCGAAAGCCTGGTTGATTTCCAGAAGCGCACCGAAGCTCAGTTGGTCGACGCAGAGGCAGCGGTGACTGCGTGGATCAATCATGGCGAAATCGTAAAGGCGGAGGCTTCGGCCAGCTTTCAGCGTGCGATCGACAACGGGCTTTCTCCTGATTCGATGGTAGCAATACTCGATGCGATCATCGCACAGATCGAGGATGCTTGCCGAGATAACGGAGCCGATTTCGACTCACTCGAACAATCGTTCAGACGTCAGATCAAGACTGCACGTAGGCTCAAGTTGCCGGACGCTGGCGTGATTGAGCGGATAGCCGACAGGGCCATGGCGATCCAGCAGCGCGAGTTGGAAGAGCGCGGCGACATGGTGCTTTTCCTCAAAGCATGGCGCTCCGAGTTCAGCACGGGCGGACGCGGTGGGCCGAGCTTCGACGACCCCGATGCTCTCGATCGTTATCTGCGCGAGGCCGCCTCTGCGTGACGGTCAAGATTGCGCCAACCGCCGACTTCATCAAGGCGCTGTCGAAACTGCCGCCGGATAGGCAGGAAAAGGCGCGTAAATCGTTGGTCCTGTTTCAACAAGAGCAGAAATTGGCGCGCTTCGATTTTCGTTCGCTGTCGGGCCGAAGCGGCTATTTCATTATCAATTCGGCACGCGGCGATCGGATCATCCTGCGGCGTGTCGGGCCGGACGCCTATGAGGCTGTCGATGTCGGCGCGCACGATCTCTATCGCCGCTGGAACCGCTAGCCGCTTACCTCCAGCGCCGCCTTCAGCGCCCTCAGATCCCGCCATGCCAGCCGCTTCTGCAGCGGCTGGCGCAGCAGATAGGCCGGGTGCAGCGTCGCCATCGCCCTGATCCTGCGCTGCCCGGTGTCGTATTCGAGCCATTTGCCGCGCGAGGCGAGGATACCCGTAAGCCCGAGCAGGCCCTGCGCCGAGGGCGCGCCGACGCAGACCAGGATGTCGGGGTTCACGAGCTGGATGTGGCGCTGCACGAAGGGCATGCAGATCGCGACCTCCTGGGGCGTCGGCGTGCGGTTGCCCGGCGGCCGCCAGGGCAGCAGGTTGGTGATGTAGACATGTTCCGCCCGCGTCAGACCGATCGCCGCCAGCATCCGGTCGAGCAGCTGGCCCGACTTGCCGACGAAGGGCAGGCCGAGCCGGTCCTCTTCCGCGCCGGGCGCCTCGCCGACCAGCATCAGCCTGGCCGTCGGGTTGCCGTCGGCGAAGACGAGGGTCTTGGCCGTGGCCTTCAGCGCGCAGCCCTCGAAGCGCGCCATCGCCGCCTTGAGTTCGTCGAGGCTGGTCGCCTCGCGGGCGAGCGCCTGCGCCGAGAGTTGCGCCTCGTCGGGCGTCGTCGCGGCAGCCCGCAAGGCGCGTACCGGAGCCGCCGGCCGCTGCAGGGGCAGGGCGCGGGTCTGCTGCTGGGCGGCGGCGCGCTGTGCCTGCTCCGGCGGAGCTTCAGCGAAGTGGTTATGCGGCGTCTCGTCCAGCGCCTCGGTCACGCCGGCTTCCGCATACCAGGCGATCAGTTCGAACGGATGCGGGGCGGCCTCGGTCTTCATGCCGGCTGCTTACCACGCCTGCACCGGCTTTCGCGAGCGCGACGGTTGCAAAATGGAACGGCCGCTTCGATAGAGGGTTTCCAGACTGGAGCGACGCCCGGCTTGAATGGTCAGGCAAGATAGTTCATATATAAACTAATTCGGTTTGAGGCCCGTTCGGGCCGCGCGGAGGGCAGCATGGATCTCGAACAGGCACAGAGCGAACCGCGCGAGAGCATGGATTACGACGTCGTCATCGTCGGCGCGGGTCCGGCCGGTCTTGCCGCCGCCATCCGGCTGAAGCAGCTCGACGAGAATCTGACCGTTGTCGTGGTCGAGAAGGGCGCCGAGGTCGGCGCGCATATCCTGTCGGGCGCGGTGATCGACCCGGTCGGCCTCGATGCGCTGCTGCCCGACTGGCGCAAGGACGAGGCGCGCCCGCTGACGACGGAGGTCAGCGAGGACGTGTTCTATTTCCTCACCGAGCCCAACGGCATCCGCCTGCCCAATTTCGGCATGCCGAAGCTGATGAACAATCACGGCAACTTCGTCGGCTCGCTCGGGCTGGTGGCGCGCTACCTCGCCACGCAGGCAGAGGCGCTGGGCGTCGAGATCTATCCGGGCTTCGCCGCAGCCGAACTGCTCTTCGACGAAAACGGCGCGGTGCTGGGCGTCGCCACCGGCGACATGGGCGTGGCGAAGAACGGCGAGGTCTCGGAGCGCTTCACCCGCGGCATGGAACTGCGCGGCCGCTACACGCTGCTGGGCGAGGGCGCGCGCGGCTCGCTCTCCAAGATTGCGATCCGGCAATTCGGTCTCGACAAGGATCGGGAGCCGCAGAAATACGGCATCGGCCTGAAAGAAGTCTGGCAGGTCAAGCCGGAGAAATTCGTCAAGGGCCGGGTCCAGCATTCCTTTGGCTGGCCGCTCGACGGCTCGACCGGCGGCGGCTCGTTCCTCTACCATTTCGACGACAATCTGGTCTCGGTCGGCTTCGTCGTCCACCTGAACTACACCAACCCGACGCTCTCGCCCTTCGACGAGTTCCAGCGTTTCAAGACCCATCCTCTGATCCGCGACCTGTTCGAGGGCGGAAAGCGCCTGTCCTATGGTTCGCGCGCCATCACCGAGGGCGGCTTCCAGTCGGTGCCGAAGCTGACCTTCCCGGGCGGGGCGCTGATCGGTTGTTCGGCCGGCTTCGTCAACGTGCCGCGCATCAAGGGCAGCCACAACGCGATCCTCTCAGGCATGCTCGCGGCCGAGAAACTCGTGCCCGCGCTGGCCGCCGGACGCGCCCATGACGAGGTCGTCGAGATCGAGGCGGGCTGGCGCGACGGGCCCATCGGCGCTGACCTCAAGCCGGTGCGCAACGTCAAGCCGCTCTGGTCGAAATACGGCACGATGGCCGGCATCGCGCTCGGCGGCATCGACATGTGGCTGAACCAGCTCTTCGGCTGGTCGCCCTTCGGCACGCTCAAGCACGGCAAGGCCGACCACGAGACGCTGAAGCCGCTCGCCGAGGTCAAGCCGATCGTCTATCCCCGGCCCGACGGCAAGATCTCCTTCGACAAGCTCTCATCCGTCTTCCTGTCCTCGACCAATCACGAGGAGGATCAGCCGGCCCATCTGAAGCTGACCGATCCGTCGATCCCGATCGACCACAACCTGCCGCTCTATGGCGAGCCGGCGCGGCTCTATTGCCCGGCCGGCGTCTACGAGGTGGTCTATGCCGATGAGGCGGCCAGGACCGGGCCGCGCTTCGTGATCAACGCGCAGAATTGCGTCCACTGCAAGACCTGCGACATCAAGGACCCGGCCCAGAACATCACCTGGACGGTGCCCGAGGGCGGCGGCGGGCCGGGCTACGCCAATATGTGACCGGCGTTCCTCGTCTTTGCGAGCGCAGCGAAGCAATCCAGCGTCTCACGCAAACCTCTGGATTGCTTCGCTGCGCTCGCAAGGACGCCTGGGACAGCTCAAAAAAGAAAAGCGCGCCGGTTGCCCGGCGCGCCTTTGTTCGTAACCGGCGGTGAGGCCGGCTCAGCCCTTGCGGGTGACCGGCGCCGGGGCCGGCTTTTCGGGCTGGGCGCAGCCGGCGGCGAAGCCGGCCAGCATGGCCACGGCAGCGATGCTGAGAACCATCTTCTTCATGAGAATAATCCTAGACGAATCGTCGCGGAGGATGCGAACTCGCAAACCTTATGGCGGGAACCTTGAAGTTCCCTTGCGCAATCGCGCCGAAAACGCCCTTGAAGGCCGTGTTTATCGGTCATGTTGCGCGCGTGCTACACATTCTGCGAGGGATGGCGCATCGCGGACGCGGCGCGCTTGCCCGCCAGCCCGGAAACCGCCATCTTGAACGCATAATGGTCCGCATCCGGACGCACCGGCGCATGACATCCTGCCTTCATGGCTGGACCGCGCGCCGAGGGAGAAGAGCAGTCGTGACAGTTCGCATGAAGGGCCGTGGCCCACGCACGGCGCTCGCCCTCGCGTTTTTGCTGGCTTTTCAGGGCGCCGCCATGGCGCAGGGCGCGGTTGCGACCCGCACGACTGGACAGCTCGAACCCGCCGACAGCCTCGAAGGCAATTATCTGGCGGCGATCGTCGCCGGCGCGGGGCGCGATCTCGGCGCGGCCTCGACCTATCTGCGCGAGGCGATCAAGGGCGATCCGCAGAACGCCGACCTGCTGGAACGCGGCTTCGTCGCGTTCCTGGCCGATGGCGCGATGAGCGACGCTTTCCGCGCCGCCGAAAAGCTCGTCCAGCGCGACGCCAGCAACGGGCTCGCCCAGCTCGCGCTCGGCATCCGCGCGATCAAGCTCAAGAACTACCAGCAGGCGCGCACGCATCTGCAGCGCGGCGGGCGCGGCCGCGCCGCTGACATCACCGCGACGCTGCTCTCCTCCTGGTCCTATGCCGGCTCCGGGCAGAGCACGCGGGCGCTGGAGACGCTGGACCGACTGCGCGGCGAGGCCTCCTACAACCTCTTCCGCGACTACCATGCCGGGCTGATCCTCGATGTCGCCGGCCGCAAGACCGACGCCGAGAAGCGCCTCAAGAGCGCCTATGACGCGGAGAAGACGACGCTTCGCCTCGTCGATCTCTGGGCCCGCATGCAGGCCCGCAACGGCAATTTCGAGGGCGCGGCCTCGACCTATGGCGATTTCGACCGGCTCCTGCCCAACCATCCGATCATCCGCGACGGCCTCGCCAAGGTCGCCGCGCGCGAGACGCCGCCGCGCCAGATCGGCAACGCCCAGCAGGGCGCGGCCGAAGTGCTCTATGGGCTCGCCAGCGCCGGCAACCGCCAGGGCGACGAGGCTGCGGCCCTGCTCTATCTGCGGCTCGCCATCTATCTCGATCCCTCGCACGACCTCGCCATCCTGACGCTGGGCGACATTCTGGAGCGCGCCCGCCAGCCCGAGGACGCGGTCGCCGTCTATGAGCGCATGCCGCCGTCGTCGCCGCTGCGCTCCAACGCCGAAATCCAGGCAGGCCTCGCGCTGGAGACGCTTGGCCGCTCCGAGGAGGCGGTGAAGCATCTCAAGGCGCTGATCGCCGAGCGCCCTAACGATGTCGATGCGCTGTCGGCGCTCGGCAACGTCTATCGCTCGCGAAAACTCTTCCAGGAGGCGGCGGAGGTCTACGATCAGGCCATCGGCAAGCTCGCCGCGCCCGGCCGCGCCAACTGGGACCTGTTCTATTTCCGCGGCATCGCCCGCGAGCGGATCAAACGCTGGCCCGAGGCCGAGGCCGATCTGCGCAAGGCTCTGGAGCTGATGCCCGAGCCGCTCGGCCGCGAGCGCGCGCTGGTGCTGAACTATCTCGGCTATTCGCTGGTCGACCAGAATCTCAAGCTCGACGAGGCGCTCGGCATGCTGCGCCGCGCTGTCGAATTGCGGCCGCGTGACGGCTACATCACCGATTCGCTCGGCTGGGCCTATTACCGGCTGGGCCGCTACGACGAGGCGCTGCGCGAGCTGGAGCGCGCCACCGAACTGCGCCCCGCCGACCCGGTGATCAACGACCATCTCGGCGACGTCTACTGGAAGGTCGGCCGCCAGCTCGAGGCCCGCTTCCAGTGGAACGCCGCCCGCGACCTCAAGCCCGAGCCCGAGGATCTGGAGAAGATCCTGCGCAAGATCGAGCGCGGCCTCGACGATTCGCCGTCCGCCAACGCCGCAGAGCCCAAGAAGGACGGCGGCTGAGCCGTTCGCCGGTCATGACGGCAGGCCCGCTGACCACGCGCTGCCGCGCCAAGATCAACCTGACCCTGCGCGTGCTGGGGCGTCGGTCCGATGGCTATCACGAGCTCGAAAGCCTCGTCGCCTTCGCAGGCGTCGGTGACAGCCTGAGTCTGGAGCCCGGCCCTGAACTCGGCCTGTCGCTGGCCGGCCCCTTCGGCGAAGGTCTCGCCGCCGAGCCGGACAATCTGGTGCTCAAGGCGGCGCGTGCGCTCGCCGACGAACGCGGCCCGCTCCGCGTCGGCCGCTTCCATCTGCTCAAGCGCCTGCCGCTGGCCTCGGGGATCGGCGGCGGCTCGGCCGATGCCGCCGGCGCGCTGCGCCTGCTGGCGCGGCTGAACTGCATCGCCGAAAACGACCCTGTCCTCCTGAGCGTGGCGGCAAGGATCGGCGCGGACGTGCCGGTCTGCCTCGCCTCCCGCGCCCGCATGATGTCGGGGCTGGGCGAGGTATTGGGTCCGCCGCTGGCGCTGTCGCCGCTCTTCGCCGTGCTGGTCAATCCGGGCGTGGCGGTGGCGACGGCTTCGGTGTTCAAGGCGCTGGCTGCGCCGCCGCTCCCGCCTGCCGACCCGTCTTTGCGAGCGCAGCGAAGCAATCCAGCGGGACGGGGCGAGACGCTGGATTGCTTCGCGGAGCCTGTCCTCGGGCTTGCCGAAGGCAAGACCCGGGGGCTGGCAAAGACGGACAATGCGTCAGGGACAGCCGCCAGCCTGATCGCCGCGCTCTGCGCCAACCCCAACGACCTCGAATCTCCGGCCCGCCGCCTCGCCCCCGCGATCGCCGATGTCCTGCAGCGGCTCGAAGCGCTGCCCGGCTGCCGGCTTGCGCGCATGTCGGGCTCGGGCGCGACCTGCTTTGCGCTGTTCGACGACTGCCGGGAAAGCGCCGCTGCGGCGAAGGCGTTGGCGCGCGCGCAACCGGGGTGGTGGGTCAAGCCGACGCTGCTGCGCTGAGGCCAGCCCGTCCGGTTGTCGGCTCGCCGATGCGGCGGTAGCGTCAAGGCCGGGTTTGGCTGCAACCGGGCGGTTGCGGCCCCCGGAGGAGGACGCCGCATGCGCATCATCCTGGCCTTGATTCTGCTCCTCTCTGCGCTGCCCCTGCGCGCCGCGCCGCTGGACGAGGCCATCGCGGCCTGGCTCGCCGAAGACGACGCGACGGCGCTGCCCGCACTGTCTGCTCTGGCCAAGGCCGGAGACGAAGACGCCATGCTGGCGCTGGGCGTGATCGAACCGCGCACTTGGGAGAGCGATTTTGTGCGGGGCCTCGATCGGACCCAGCGCATCGCCTTGCTGCGCAAACCGGGCGGACTTTCCGGCGAATCCTGGCTGAAGAGCGTCAAAGCCCGCCGCGCGCTGGCCGAGGCGTTCGAAGTCGCGCAGCAGAAGGGCGATCCGCTGCCTTTGCTCGCGCTCGGCCAGACCGAGGCGGCGCGGCCGGCTTTGGCGAGGGCGTTCAACGAGAACCCGCCAGCGCTGGTCGATATCGCCGCCGCCGCCACCTTGCCCGACGACATGCGCTTCTGGGTCTGGTGGGGCGCGGCAATGCGCCTGTCGCCGGCCATCTATCCGACGCCGCTTCCGCCGGATGCGGTCCCGCGCCTGCGCGCCGTCCTGGCGCAGGCGCTCGCGCCGGAACGGACCGGCAGCCTGCAGCAGATGCTGTTTTTCAGCCTCGATGCCGCGATGATGGCGGGCGTGCCCGTCCCCCAGGCCGCCAATCTCACAGGACGCGTGCTGCGCAAGGGTCGGATTGCAGTAGAAGGCGACGTTGCCTTCAGGGACGCGTCGCAAGGCGCGCGCGAGCGGGCGCTGGAGAGTGCGCGCGCCATTCTGATGACGGCCCCGGAAGGCCGCTGCCGTCCGGACTTTCTGCACGGCCTCCTGCGCGGACACTCAACCCGCCTGCGTCGAGGCGGTCTGGGCCATGACCGGCGGGGCCGATACGCAGATCTTCCTGCACACGCCGCTCGATTCGGTGATTCCGCAGCAGGCCTATCTCGGCAGCCCGCGCCATCGCGGCGACATGGCGCGCCTCGCCAGGAAGCGCTTCCCCAACGCAGCGCCCGCCGGCCTCGACGCCTGCGGGGCAAGACTGCTGCTCGGCCGTTGAGCGTGCTGATCTCCCGCAAAAACACCACGTCATCCCGGGCTTGCCCCGGGATCCATCATAGGACACCGCCGTTCTCTATGATGGATCCCGGATCTGCGCGGCTTCGCCGCTTGTCCGGGATGACGCGGTGGTTCCGAGAGAAACCAGCATGATCTGAAACAGAGGACACGCCATGCCGATTGCCAAAAACACGATCTGCCTCTGGTTCGACACCGACGCCGAGGCCGCCGCGCGGTTCTATGCGCAGACCTTTCCCGACAGCGCCGTGCACGCCGTCCACCACGCTCCGACCGACTATCCCTCCGGCAAGGCCGGCGACGTGCTGACGGTCGATTTCACCGTCGCCGGCATCCCCTGCATGGGCCCGAACGGCGGCCCGGCCTTCAGCCACAGCGAGGCGGTTTCCTTTCAGATCGCGACCGACGACCAGGAAGAAACCGACCGCTACTGGAACGCCATCGTCGGCCATGGCGGCACGGAGAGCGCCTGCGGCTGGTGCAAGGACAGATGGGGCATCTCCTGGCAGATCACCCCGCGCGTGCTGACCGAAGCGATGGCGGCAGGCGGCGAGGAAGCCGCGCGGGCGTTTACCGCGATGATGGAGATGGGGAAGATTGATGTGGCGATGATCGAGAAGGCGCGGCGGGGGTGAGGGGGGCGCGGAGTGCAGGCAGCGGTTGGCGCTGCACTGACTGCGATGAGGACGTGAGAGGTCTCCGCGCTGCGATCGCCGCTTTGGACCCGTGGCCGATTGTGTTCTGTTTTGAATTTGTCACTGGCTTTAGTCGCGGGAATAGATGAATATTTTATAGGAAACGTAAGAACTCACAGATATTGCGAGAATTAACTGAATGTAAACTTCTGAGGTGGATCGCCAGCCGAAAAAATCATTCGATATAACAAAATCAGTTATTGTAAAAATAAACGCGTATAGAAATAAAAATGCTAATATAGATACTATTAATCTAAAAATTATCTTTGGCATTATTAAGTCCATCTGTGCGCTATGGCTTCGGAACGAGGTGGCCTCCGACGCCTGAGAGCCCGATTCAGAAGTTCACGCGGGTTTGCAGTGTCTTGCGATTCGTCGCGTGAGCATGCGGATGCTGGCGATGTGGGCGAAGGCGGTGGCGCTTTCGATGGATTTTTCCCAGTCCT